>ENA-ORDR01000003-ORDR01000003.1-marine-metagenome-genome-assembly--contig:-NODE-3-length-184089-cov-9.383839_pt1 | contig 184089 bp, 165 predicted proteins | sample MGYA00240993_ERZ508538 | MGnify/ENA primary metagenome ERZ508538 (study PRJEB26207, sample SAMN05421999) | marine metagenome | isolation source: Monterey Bay, California, USA | place: USA:Monterey Bay... | reverse complement strand
AATTGTCAGTTAACAGTAACAGTGTAACCACTTCGTCGGGGAAAGAAACAGTGATTAGCTGTTTAAGGCAATCTTCACCAATCCGCTGACTGCACCGCCATCAGCTCGACCTTGAATTTGAGGTTTGAGAATGCCCATGACCTTACCCATATCGCGCATCGACTCAGCACCTGAAACGCTGATTGCTGAGTTTACCATGGCATTAATTTCATCATCCGTGAGTGCGGTGGGTAAAAACTCTTGAATCACGTTTATTTCAGATATTTCAATATCTGCTAATTCTTGCCGCCCGGCAGATTCGTACTGAGTAATAGAATCACGCCGTTGTTTGACCATTTTGTCTAGAATGGTCAAAAGTCGTTCATCACTGACTTCAATTCTTTCATCTACTTCAATGCGCTTTACCTCTGCCAACATCAATCGAATGGCGCTAAGGCGAGGTTTGTCTTTTGCACGCATGGCATCTTTCATCGCATCAGTAAGCTGGCTCTTCATTGACATGGGTTACCTCCAGGTAAATATTTAAAGGATTCTAGAAACACAAAAAGCGCCAACTAGGCGCTCTTTGGTAATGTTCATCTCACACAACAAATCGGTGGAGACTAGTACAGCCGAGTAAATTTGCGGGATTCGCGAGATACTTGTTTCTGGTTGCGCTTAACTGCTGCAGCGGCCTTGCGCTTGCGCACCCAGGTAGGTTTCTCGTAAAACTCACAACTGCGAACTTTAGCTAGTACACCAGCCTTTTCGCAAGAGCGCTTGAAGCGACGCAGAGCTACGTCAAATGGCTCGTTTTCTTTTATTCGTACACTTGGCATGTATGATTAATCCTGTAGTGAAAATATCTGTCGGCGGGACCCATTCCACAACCAACTTCTCAAGGGCGCGTAGTCTATACACTTCCCCTGGTTGTTGCAAAGTTTTTTGACGTCTTTTTGATGGGTTTTTACGCGTATTCTAAGGTAACCTTTGCAACATGCTATAAGGATGTCACCATCTTAGAATAACTATTGTTATAATCTCGGATCATCTACCAGCAAATTTATTTAGGTTCTCTACAAAATGCTTGTTCTAGGTATCGAAACCTCATGTGATGAAACCGGTGTAGCTGTTTATGATAGCGATCGCGGGTTACTGGCACACACCCTATATTCACAGGTTAAACTCCATGCGGATTATGGTGGAGTGGTACCGGAATTAGCATCCAGAGACCATATCCGAAAAATATTACCCTTACTTAATGAGGTGTTAGAGTTGGCTGGAGTCCTCAAGCAGGATCTTGATGGAATAGCTTATACCGCTGGTCCAGGTTTGATGGGTGCATTAATGGTGGGTGGTGCTATGGCTACCGCTTTAGGATTTGCACTGGGTATCCCTGTTGTTGGCGTTCACCATATGGAAGCGCATTTGTTGGCGCCCATGCTGGAGAATAATCCGCCAGACTTCCCCTTTGTTGCACTATTGGTATCTGGGGGACACACCCAGTTAGTATCAGTAGCATCTATCGGCGACTATGAGTTGCTTGGAGAGTCTTTGGATGATGCGGCAGGAGAAGCCTTTGATAAAACAGCAAAGATGCTAGATTTAGATTATCCAGGCGGCCCGGTTTTAGCAAAGCTGGCAGAGAAAGGTGAGATAGAGCGATTTACCTTTCCCAGACCAATGACGGATCGCCCAGGTTTAGATTTTAGCTTTTCTGGATTAAAGACTTTTACTCGAAACTTGATTGACAAACATCGGGGAAACGACGTTCTTCCCGATGATCAAACCATTGCAGATATTTGTGCGGGGTTTCAGGAGGCGGTAGTGGATACGCTTGTGATCAAGTGCAAAAGAGCGGCTCTCGCTTCGGGAATGAGTACGTTGGTCATTGCTGGAGGAGTCTCAGCGAATACGAGGCTAAGACATAAGCTAGAGGTCGTCCTTAAGGAAGAGGGAGTCGAAGTGTTTTATGCTCGCCATGAGTTTTGCACCGATAATGGAGCCATGATTGCCTATGCTGGTTGCCAGCGGCTATTGGCGGGCGAAAGTAACCCCTTAAGTATAACGGCTACACCACGCTGGCCACTTGATCAACTTAGTCAACCTTCAAGCATTGATGTAATAAAGGAAAGTGTTTAATGGATATTGTTTATATTAGAGATTTACGTATTGAAACGATTATTGGAATTTATGATTGGGAGCGAGAGGTCAAACAGACGGTTAGTTTAGATCTTGAAATGGCCCATGATATTCGTAAAGCTGCAGAGACGGATGATATTCAATACGCGCTTAATTACAAATCCATTGCCAAACGGCTGATCAAGTTTATTGAAGAAAGTGAGTTTTTATTAGTTGAGCGCATGGCAGATGAAGTAGCTAGTATAGTTAGAGAGGAATTTTCTGTGCCTTGGTTAAAATTGAGAGTTAGCAAGCCTGGAGCTCTTCGAGGGTCTCAGGATGTAGGTATTATTATCGAGCGGGGAGAGCGTCAATAGTGGCCTTAATCTACCTTAGTTTGGGCAGTAACATCGATAGGACTTTGCGTATTTGCGCTGCCTTAGATGCACTTGCTGAAAACTTCGGTGATCTAACTCTTTCTTCTGTTTATGAGAGCGACTCAGTGGGCTTTAAAGGTGATAATTTCTATAATTTAGTGGTGGCAATCAAATCCGAAATGTCTGTTGGAGAAATTTCCTTTATTCTTAAGGAGATAGAGAATAGTAACGGTCGAGACCGCTCTGCACCGCGCTTTGGTCCGCGAAGTTTGGATATTGATATTCTCACTGTTGATGATGTCTCTGGTGATAGGGATGGTATTGCATTGCCCCGCGATGAAGTCTTGAAAAACGCTTTCGTACTTTTGCCTCTAGCGGAAATCGCGCCGACTTCTGTTCATCCTGTCACGGGTAAATCCTACGCTCAGCATTGGGCTGATTATGACAAAGAAAAGCAAAAGCTGTGGCCTATTGAGTTCCATTGGAGTGGCGCCAGTTAACAAGTTTTGCTAAATACTATTTGAACTACCCCCATCTACAGCAATTGTTTGGCCAGTCATGTAGGTCGCTTCGACCGCTAAAAAATAGACGGTTTGAGCAATATCACTTTCAGTCCCCAAACGTCCCATCGGCACCTTACTCAAAACAGAGTTTTGCTTGTCGGTGTCATCTAGCTCGTGTTCAGGCCACAAGATTGCCCCTGGGGCTACACTGTTGATCCGTACTTCTGGTCCCAACTCTTTAGCCAGTGATTTAGTCATGGCAATATTGCCGGCCTTGGCAATGGTGTATATAGGGTGTTTTTGCAGTGCTTGTCTTGCGTGCATATCAGAAATGTTGACTATGGCTCCGTGGCTCTGAGTAAGCATTGGTGCAAGTTTTTGAGATAGGAAAAACGGCCCTTTGAGATTACTGTTAATCAGATCATCCCACTGATCATTGTTGCAATCTTCCAGAGGAGTTGGATAGAAACTCGATGCATTATTTACCAGCACATCCAATCTGCCAATAGACCTAACTGTATCTGTGATTTTACCTAATCCAGAATCCTCATTAAGGTCACTTTGAACAAGCAGGCAACTATCTTTGCGCTGTTGGTTTAGTTGCATACAAAGCTTGTCTGCAGCTGAAGCTGAACGGTTGTAGTGAATGATAATAGTGTACCCTTGCTCATGAAAGACTTGGGCGATGACTGCGCCAATTCGACGTGCGGCTCCAGTGATAAGAATGACTGGTGAGGATGAAAGGTTTGATTGCATAAAAGTCACTCGTTAATTCTGTTGAAATTCGTTTTTAAACTGTTGCAACGCTTCGATTTGTCGTTGCTGTAATTGTTCGCCGATATCAGTGCCGCTAAGACCACTGTTTGCTAGATCCTTGACTTTAACTTCTAGCAGTTTTTCTCGTGCTTGTCTTAAGTACGCAGCAGGGGGGTATTCTCGATCTTCAAATCCTTTACGACCTCTAGCGTCAGCAAGACAGCACTCCAAAAAGTCATCGAGTTTTTTTGCAGATTTCAACGCGCCAATGGATTTTAGCAATTTCAACAAGGTTGTGGGCTTTAGCTCGAGGCTTTTGTGACATATCAAGTGAAACTCAGTGACCACTAGCGCTAGGTTGCGATGTTCATTGGGGACTTTTAGTCTGTCACAGACCGCTTTAACAAGTGGCACACCGCGTGCCTCATGGCCTGAGTGTCGGGGAAGAATATCTTTTGGCGTGATGCCTTTTCCAAGGTCATGGACTAAAACCGCAAACCTAACAGCTGCGCCACTAGAATACTTAGCCGCTTGCTGTAAGGCCATCAGAATATGTATGCCGGTATCAACTTCAGGATGATAGTCTGCCCGCTGATCCACACCGAAAAGAGCATCAACCTCGGGCAGTAATTCTTTCAATGCACCACAGTCTCGCAAGGTTTGAATATAGATATCAGGAGATTTTTCACATAGCGCTCGTTCGCTTTCCTTCCAAATTCGTTCAGCAACAAGATGGGCCAATTCTCCTGAATTGACGATGGCAATCATTAAGCGTTCTGTTTCAGGCGCGATGGTAAACCCTAGGTGTGCGTATCTAGCTGCGAATCGGGCCACCCGCAGCACGCGAAGAGGGTCTTCATCAAAAGCTTCTGAGACATGGCGCAAAACTCGATCTTCAAGATCGCGTTGCCCGCCGTGGGGATCGATAATGGTTCCATCTTCGTCCTCTGCCATGGCGTTAATTGTTAGGTCGCGACGAACTAAATCATCCTCAAGAGAGATGTCTGGCGCTGTATAAAAGCTGAAACCACCATACCCAAGGCCTGTTTTTCGCTCGGTTCGCGCCAATGCGTACTCTTCACCTGTTTCGGGTTTAATAAAAACGGGGAAGTCCTGACCTACGGGCCGATACCCCAGCTTGGACATCTCTTCAGGAGTGCTACCTATGACTACCCAATCATTTTCATGACTCGGATAGTGAAGTAATTTGTCCCTTACTGCGCCACCGACGCGATAGATCTTCATGGTTATATCCAAAAGTTTTCAGCATTGTATGTCCCTTGGATGATGACCTCAATCTAAACCACCATGGATGGCACGGTCTGATACCTAATAACTCGATTAGTACGGTTTTTTGCTTACTTACTGCAACAAATGTCTGGATTATTCCAAAATACGTTTAGACCTTGATGCTAGATATCTAAATAGCGATAAAAGAGCATTTTTTTACTTGACGAACTTAAAGTTTAGAATTATTTTTTAAGCATACTCCACGTTTTTCATGTTGCCTTTTTGACTTGTGTGAGGTTCTCCAAAAATGGGTAATGATTTAGACGATGATGTTTTTGATGCAGATGAAGATCTTGATGAAACCGCAGTTAGGGTTGAAGCTGATCTTACTGAAAAACAGCGTTCGGCCATTCAGTCAGACGCTAGGCGGCGGCTAGAGTTAAAGCTAGAAGAGAAGCGTGTTCAAAAGCAGATGCAGGTATACGACTTTGATGATGATCTTTGATTTAGATTAACATCTTTGGAGTGGCTTATAATTAAATTACCAAAACCAACATTTCGACTCTTTAATTTGGCATAATGAACCCTTAAAAACATAGGCTTTTTGGGGTCTCATTTTGGTCAATTCCTCTCTTTTGACGGTAAACGATCTTCGCTTCGAGCGAGACGATATAGCAGTGATTAATGATGCTTGCCTGACGTTAGACGATGGTGAAATTCTTCAAATTGAGGGACCAAATGGCAGCGGTAAAACCACATTGTTGCGAATACTCACTACAGCACTTCAGCCCAACGGCGGTGAGATACTTTATCAGGGCCAGATCCTTTCTAAATGTAGGTTTGATTATCTATCTAACATTCTGTTCTTAGGTCATCAATCAGCACTGAAGCTGACGTTGACCGCAGAGGAAAACTTAAGTTGGATCACTTCAGAATTGCCTGGATCGGTCTCTGTCTTGAATGCTCTTGAGCGAGTGGGATTGCGGGGATATTCAGACATTCCCTGTCATAGCCTATCTGCGGGTCAGCAGCGCCGAGTAGCGCTAGCGCGATTGCTGTTGTCAAATGCAAAAATTTGGTTCTTAGATGAACCGTTTGCTGCCCTTGATGGGCAGGGTGTGCAATTTGTTGAACAATGCATGGAGAGACATGTTAACGGTGGTGGAGCGGTCATGCTAACTACCCACCAACCCATAGGTATGGAATCTGTGCGTCGATACTCGTTGGTGGATTCCTCCTATGGGGAGGCTTTAGATGCCTGAGTCCAATAGAGGGTTTTCCGCGTATTTTAGACGTGACCTTTTACTCGCTTACAGACGTCGTGGGGAAGTGGCCAGCCCGGTCATTTTTTTTGTGATGGTGGCGACTCTAATACCCTTAGGTGTTACGCCAGAGCCAGATAGTTTAAAAGAGATGGCGCCCGGCATTATTTGGGTAATGGCGTTGCTGGCCACATTGCTCTCAGCGGAAGGATTATTTGTCAGTGACTACAAAGATGGCTCACTAGAGCAATTGTTGATTAGCCCAAATTTGTTAGTGATGCCAATCTTTGGCAAGGTGACCGCACACTGGATTACGACTGGTTTGCCCCTGACCTTGGCATCACCATTAATTGCATTGATGCTTTCGCTTCCCAGTGTTGCTTATTTGCCGATGATGGCTGGTTTAGCTTTGGGCACCGGCTGCCTCAGCTTCTTGGCGGCAATTGGGGCCGCGTTGACTGTTTCCCTGCAGAGAGGAAGCTTACTGTTAACGCTAATTGTGATGCCGCTTTACATGCCGGTTATTATTTTTGGCAGTGCTGTGGTGCAATACAGTATTGATGGAATGGCTTGGTCAGGTCCTTTAGCTATTTTAGGCGCTATGTTAACAGCAGCAATTGCCTTATGCCCACTTGCGATAGCAGCGGTGTTGCGCTTGACCACGATTAATTAGGATATGGGACATAGATCTATGAATTGGACTTGGTTTTACCGCATGGGATCTCCGCTTTGGTTTTATCAGAGTACTAGCCGCTGGTTGCCGCTACTTAGCTTGATTACTTTGGCCTCGTTGACCGCTGGGTTAGCTTGGGGGCTTGGTTTTGCCCCAGAGGATGCTAAACAGGGAAATAGTTTTCGAATTATCTATCTTCATGTACCAGCCTCATTTTTGGCTTTGGCAGGCTATTTTTTAATGGCGATTGCAGGTGCCATTGGTCTGATTTGGAAGATGAAACTGTCCTACATAGTAATGAAATGTGCAGCACCCATAGGAGCGGCATTAACTTTTTTGGCGCTTTTTACTGGTGCAGTATGGGGTAAGCCTACTTGGGGTAGTTATTGGGTGTGGGATGCTCGAATTACCTCAATGCTAATTCTATTATTTTTGTACTTTGGGGTACTGGCACTTCAGTATGCTTTTAATAGTCAGGAAGCAGGGAACAAAGCCAGCGCAGTCTTGGCCTTGGTAGGTACTGTTAACATACCAATCATTTACAAGTCAGTAGATTGGTGGTTTACATTACATCAGCCATCCACTATCAAGTTGACCTCAGCACCATCAATGCATCCGGATATGTTTCAACCACTGTTAGTAATGATTCTGGGTTTTTATTGTTTCTATGCTCTTGCACTGATCTTAGCGGTGCGAGTAGAAATCCTTAAGAGAGAAAGCAAGACGGCCTGGGTTCGTGAATTAGTTGAGCAACTAGGTCGACAGAAAATGGGAGCAAAATGATGACTTTTCAATTTAAGGACTTAGGTGAAATGTTATTGATGGGAGGGCATGGAGTCTATGTTTGGGCCGCTGTATTGGTCTCTCTAGCTACATTAGCTTGGTTAGTTGTGTCGCCTATTCTTCAACATAAGCAGGCATTGAGACAGATAGGGCTAAATCTGACCCGTGAGGAGTTGCGTAAGCAAAACGGAAACAAGGATATTTAATGCACCCCATACGAAAACAAAGATTACAGATTGTTCTGCTTATTATTTTGGCGGCAGCCTGTGCATCTGGCCTAGTGATTTATATGCTTGGCCAAAACACCAATTATTTTTATACCCCATCTCAGATTCAGTCTGGAGAAGCTCCCCAAGGAGTATTTGTTCGAGCAGGAGGTATGGTTGTGGATGGAAGTATCGAACGAGATCTTGATTCGCTAGATGTTGCGTTTAAGGTGACGGATGGAGGGGCGACTGTACTTGTGAAATACAGTGGTATTCTTCCGGATCTCTTTGCTGAAGGCGAGGCAGCAGTCGCGGCGGGTAGAATTGGTGATGACGGTGTCCTGCAAGCTACTGAGGTACTGGCAAAGCACGATGAGAAGTACACACCACCAGAAGTTGCGGATGCAATGAACGCTGCCTATAAGGCAAAGCAAGAAGCCCAGGTTGGTCCGGAATGACTGTAGAACTTGGACACATAGCTTTAATTATTGCGCTCTGTTTGGCGATTGTTCAAACAATCGTGCCACTCGCAGGATCCTACACGGGTCATCGCAGTTGGATGCAATTAGGAAAGTCTCTAGCGATGGGCCAGTTTGTTTTTATGGGATTGTCATTCGCCTGTTTAGCATTGGCTTTTTTGCAAGATGACTTTTCAGTTGCCTATGTTGCAAATAACTCCAATACATTACTTCCAGATCGTTTCAAATTCAGTGCGGTGTGGGGTGCCCATGAGGGTTCCTTATTACTTTGGGCCCTCATTTTAGCGGGATGGTCCGCAGCTGTGGCCGTTTTTAGTCGGCAAGTGCCGCTCATATTTTCAGCAAGAGTACTCTCGGTTCTCGGTTTTATTTCAGTGGGATTCGCGCTGTTTTTGTTGCTGACGTCAAATCCTTTTGAAAGGATTTTGCCAGTTCCTCCGATGGAGGGTAGCGATTTGAATCCGTTGCTTCAGGATTTTGGTTTAATTGTTCATCCGCCAATGTTGTACATGGGTTATGTGGGATTTTCAGTGCCTTTTGCTTTTGCTATTGCAGCATTAATAGGAGGTCAGTTCGATAGCGCTTGGGCGCGTTGGTCTCGACCTTGGATCAATCTTGCTTGGGTGTTTCTAACCATCGGGATTAGTTTGGGAAGCTGGTGGGCCTACTACGAACTTGGTTGGGGGGGATGGTGGTTTTGGGATCCTGTTGAGAATGCGTCGTTTATGCCCTGGTTAGTCGGCACGGCCTTATTACATAGTATTTCTGCAACCGAAAAGCGAGGCGTATTCCGCAGTTGGACATTATTGTTGGCGATTTTCACTTTCTCTTTGAGCTTGTTGGGCGCCTTCTTAGTTCGATCGGGTATTCTTACCTCGGTGCATGCTTTTGCCAGTGACCCTGAGCGCGGTATTTTCATCTTCGCTTTTTTGGTGGTCGTGGTCGGTGCGTCTTTATTGCTGTTCGCTTTGCGAGGCCCTCAAATGGCTTCCGCCTCAGATTATAGTGGTTGGTCTCGGGAGACCATGTTATTGGTCAACAATGTGTTGCTAGTCAGTTCGACAACAATGATTTTGATTGGTACTTTATATCCTTTGTTGGCTGATGTTCTTGATTTGGGCAAAATTTCAGTAGGCCCTCCATACTTTAGTTTCTTTTTTGTACCAATTACTTCGCTGATGATGCTATTCCTTGGTTTTGCTGGATTCACTCGCTGGAAAAAATCTGACAACGCCATGATGCTGAGCAGAGGTGCTCTGCCAAGCATTGTTAGTCTAACGCTCGCATTGCTGCTGCCTGCCATGATGGCTGAACCATTGTCTTGGCAGACTTATTCGCTGACGGCAGTGGTTACGCTATTTTTGTCGCTTTGGGTAATAACCATGACGATGGAAGATGTGCTTCTTAAGTCATCAGGTAGTGTTAAGAAACTAAAGGCCTTAACCGGAAGTTACTGGGGTATGGTATTAGCTCACTCGGGTTTGGCTGTCTGTGTCATTGGTGTGGGCCTAAGTAGTGCTTATGACATGCAGCGAGATGTTCGGATGGTTCCGGGAGATTTCGTCGAAGTAGCAGACTATGAATTCCAATTTCTGGGTGTAGAGCGTGTTGATGGTCCTAATTTTATCGCTTACCGAGGAGACATAAGGGTGACGTCTAATGACCAGGTCGTAACGTCGATGCATCCTGAAAAGCGTAATTACAAGGCCAGAGACCAGGTTATGACCGAGGCAGCTATCGATGCTACGTTGTGGCGGGATCTATACGTGTCATTGGGTGAACCATTGTCTGGCCAGGCGTGGGCGATAAGATTACAGGTCAAGCCTTTTGTGCGCTGGATTTGGCTAGGTGGAATAATGGCCGCATTGGGTGGTTTTTCTGCAGCATTTGATCGGCGCTATCGGCGACGAAAAAGAGGATCACAGCTGTCCTTAAATGCCGGAGCGATCGCTCTTGATTAGGTTAGCTTTGTTTGTACCTTTCGCTCTCTTTATAGGCTTGTCGACGATACTTCTCCTTGGTCTGGACAAAAACCCTACTGAACTTCCCTCCGCATTGGTTGGAAAGAAATTTCCTAGTTTTACTCTAATCGCTCTGAATGAGGAGCGGGGTATGCTCAGCGAGGAGGACCTAGCCGGAGAGGTGGCGCTAGTCAATGTGTGGGCGACATGGTGTTATGCCTGTCGAATAGAGCACGCTATGTTAAATCAGTTAAATGAACAAGGTGTGAAGGTGATTGGGCTGAACTATAAAGATGAGCGAGAGTCTGCCAAGAACTGGTTGGATCTGAGGGGTGATCCCTACGCTTTTTCTATCTTCGATGTGAGAGGTAGTTTAGGTCTAGACCTGGGAGTCTATGGCGCGCCGGAGACATATCTAATCGACGCCAAGGGCGTTATACGCCATCGTCGCGTAGGTGTGGTCGATGAGCGTGTCTGGAGTAATGAATTTCAAGATTTGTATGCTCAGCTTAAAGAAGAATCCCAATGAAGATTCGTTTATTGTTTCTTTCTGTCGCTCTATCTGGGTTTGTATCTGCAACTTCTGAATTGGTAGAGTTTTCTGATCCATCTTACCGTGCTCGTTATCAGCAATTGATCACCGAACTTCGATGCCCAAAATGTCAAAATCAGAATCTTGCAGATTCCAATTCTCCGATTTCCCTAGATCTCCGTAACGAGGTCCAAAGGCTACTCGAGGACGGTCTTTCTAACCAAGAGATAGAGACTTATTTAACGAACCGCTATTCGGCATTTATCTTGTATCGTCCTGAGGTTAATAAAAATACATACTTACTTTGGATCTCTCCCCTAATCGTTTTGTTGGTGGGTGGTTTAGCGGTAGCGAGGTTCAGTCGACGAAGCGTTTCTGTTACCAAGAGACAAGAGATTGCTACTGACAACAACGAACGGCTCAATAATCTGCTTAGCGATGAGGAAGACGACTGATGACAGTTTGGGTTGTCGCCCTCTTTTTGGGTGCATTCTTTTTTTTGATCTATCCTTTTATGACCAACTCGCTCGGCCTTGACGATATCTTCAGTGAAGAAGTAAAGATAACCGAGAAAGAAAATGTCAGGCTTTACAAGGAGCAAAAAACACTCTTTCAGCAGCAGCTTGACCGAGGGGAGATAGATAACCAACAGTACGAGAATCTGCTGCTAGAATCTAAACATTTGCTGTTACTTAACACTCAGACTGGGCAGAACAAACTGCTGGGGACGTCTTCCAGTGGATTATGGCTACTTCCGATTCTTTTGTTGATACTTCCAATTGTTGCCTTACCAATCTATCAGGAGATAGGCGCTGGGCAAGATCAAAAGATAGTAAGTTTGATAGAACGACAGAGTTTTTTTGGCCAGAAAGACACAGACCAGCTACAAGTTAATAATCAACTTATTACAGCATTAGAGGCGCGAGTAAGTAGTCGGCCAGACAATGTTTATTATTGGGTGATGCTTGCTCAGTCTGCGATAGCTGATGACAACCTCATTGGTGCGAGTGAGTACTTTGCTGCGGCCTTGAAGGTTAACCCTCGAGACAGTTTTTTACTGGCGCAATATGCCGAAACTTTGTTTTTAGTGGATGACAGTCGATTTACGGATCGCGTTGTTTCTGCGGTTGACGCAGCTTTTTCTGCTGATCAATCTAATCATACAGTTCTGGGTTTAAAAGGTATCGAGGCTTTTGTTAATGGTGATCCCGGTTTGGCGATTAGTTACTGGCGGCGAGCCCAAGGTCAGGTTGAACCCTCTAGCTCGATATATGCAGGTCTTCAGGCTGGTATTGATCGGGCCCAAGAGTTAACGGCAAGAATTGTTAATGGTTCAGATGATGAGCTAACAATAGATGACTCTAACGCACTTCAAAGGGCCATTAAAGTTGAAGTTAGCCTTTCAGTAGAGGTTCCATTTACATCCGATCAAGTGGTGTTTGTAGCGGCGGTGCGTGATAGTGGACCACCGATGCCGCTTGCGGCTAAGAAAATCCAAGCTGGCCAGTTGCCTATCAGTATTATTTTAAGCGACGAAGATGCAGTTATGCCTGGCCAAGAGTTGTCATCGGCAAAAGATATAAAGTTGGTTGCTCGACTATCTATTTCCGGTTCCGCAACTCCGCAATCTGGTGATTGGGAGACCACTAGCAAGACGATAAAGCTAACAGAAGAGACAGAAACAGTCAGTTTAGTTATTGATCAAAAAAGGCCATAATTCGGTTTGACTTTTGATCGATATATACTAACTATATGCATGAGTTATTTAGTGTTTTTTGTCGCGCCCATAGCGTGTAAACTTAGCGCTAGAGAGTATTCTTATAATTAGACTGAAAAGGCTAGGCTAAAAACAAAAATGGCTAATCATGCGGCTTAAATCAATCAAACTTTCGGGATTTAAATCCTTCGTCGACCCCACCAACGTTCACTTTCCAAGCAATCTTTGTGCTGTGGTTGGACCTAATGGTTGTGGAAAGTCCAATGTCATCGATGCGGTTCGTTGGGTGATGGGCGAAAGTTCTGCCAAAAATTTACGCGGTGAGTCAATGGCCGATGTCATTTTTAATGGCTCTGGCGGGCGAAAACCTGTGGGCCAGGCCTCTGTGGAGCTAATTTTTGACAATACAGCGCAGCGAATTGTTGGTGAATATGCTGCCTATAACGAAATTGGAATAAAACGAAAAGTCACTCGCGACGGTCAATCCAATTATTATCTTAATGGAAATAAATGTAGACGCCGCGATATTACCGATATCTTTTTAGGTACCGGTTTAGGGCCCAGGAGCTATGCAATCATTGAGCAGGGCATGATCTCGCGTTTGATTGAATCTAAGCCTGAAGAACTGCGCGTTTACATCGAAGAAGCAGCCGGTATTTCAAAATATAAAGAGCGGCGTCGAGAGACCGAGAGTCGTATCCATCGGACAATGGAAAATTTAGAACGATTGACTGATATAAGAGATGAGCTAGGGCGTCAACTCAATCGATTGGAGCGTCAAGCTAAAGCCGCTGAAAAATACTCCGAATATAAGAAACAGGAGCGGCAGTTATCAACTGAATTGCTAGCTTTAAAATGGCGAGGTTATGATGGAGATGCGTCCGCGCTCAAGTCGGTAATCGGTGGTTTTGAGGTTGAGAAGGAAAAATTTACAGCCGAACGTATTCATTGCGACAACACTATTGAGAGTTTTCGTCTTCAGTTTACTGAGCAAACAGACCATTTCAACGAGGTTCAAGCCAGATTCTATAAAATTGGTGGAGAGGTTACTCGTATTGAGCAGGCTATCGACCATGCTCAACAAAGAGCTCAAGACTTGAGTAAAGAGTTGCAACAGACAGAGCATAACTATCGTGAAACAGACGAACACCTCAAAGCTGACAGAAATAAGGTTGTTGGTTGGGAGGCTGAGTTTGCTGAGTTGGCCCCGTCTTTAGAAGAAGCGATTAGTCTAGAGCAGTCTTCATCCAGTGCGCTGGAAGATGTTCAGGCAAAAATGAATAATTGGCAGCAGCTGTGGGATGAGTTTAATCAGGCATCCGCTAGTCCGAGACAGCAGGCGGAGGTTCAGCAGTCACGTATTCAACATCTTGAGCAACTAATGAGGCGGCTTTCCGAGCGGCAACAAAATTTGGAGGCTGAGGCTAGCAGTTTCCAAGCGAACAGCGCGGAAGAAGAGATGTCCGGAATTCAAGCGTTGTTGGAAGAGGCGGAGCTAGCGCGAACTACAATCGATAATCAAAGCCAAGATAATCGCCAAGCGATAGATCTTTTGCGTGAACAACAAGAAAAAACAAGCGCTGATCAGGATAGCTTACGCAGCCAGCAGCAGACATTAAAAGGTCGACAGGCTTCGCTAGAGGCTCTTCAGCAAGCAGCATTGGGCGATGATGCTGAACAGCAATGGCTGGCATCTAAGGGTCTGGATAAACACCCAAGATTAGCTGACCAGGTCAAACCGGCGAGCGGTTGGGAAATTGCTGTAGAAACGGTTTTAGGTAGTTACCTGCAGGCTATCTCAGTAGATGATATGGCCAGCACGATTAGCTTGATGGAAGATTTTACCAAGGGAGAATTGCTACTTGTTGGCAACGGGAAGAATAAATCTCGAAAAGGCTCGGCCAAAGGTCGTTTACTGAGCGATCTGATTGAAGGTGATTCAGCAAAGTTGTTGGTGGAACATGTCTTTGCTGCTGATAGTTTAACCGAAGCTGTTGCTCTGCAATCTCAATTAGAAGGCACGGAGTCAGTAGTGACTCCTGAAGGGATATGGCTTGGTGCTAGTTGGGCACGTGTTGCGCGAGACAAAGATGCTACTGCTGGGGTTCTACAACGCAAGCAGGAACTAGAGAAAATTGATCAGCAACTAGATAATTTAGGTGTTGAGGTAGATGTTTTAGGCAAGCAACGTGAGAACGACGATCAAAAACTAAAAGTGTTGGAAGCTACTCAGCAAGAGCTCTCTGCTAGTCTTGCAGAACAGCAGAGCAATTACGCTGATTTAAGGTCTAAATTAAGTGGTTTTGAGGTTCAAATTGATCAGTTCAAGGCGCGCAAAGAGCGAGCCGAAAATGAGTTGGCTGAAGTGGGTCAGCAAAGTCAGGTCGAGCAAGAAAATCTTTCGTCAGCCCGCACTATTTTGCAGCAGTCTATTGAAAAAATGGAAGCTGATACTGAAACTAGATCTGAACTGATAAATCAAAGAGATGATCTAAGGGAAAAACTGGAGCGCGCAAGGCAACAAGCTCAGGAGCATCGAGATCGCAAGCAGGAGTTGGCGCTGCGTGAAAGCTCATTGAGTACACAGTTAACTTCTATTCGTGACGCGATTGTTCGCTTGGAGTCTCAGTTAGAGAGGCTCCATGAGCGTCGCTCAGAATTACGTGTCGCTTTTGAAATTAAAGAAGATCCTACTGACAGTCACAAAGAGGAACTTGAAACTCAATTAGCGGCGCGCCTTTCTGTTGAGGGTGAGTTAGCCCAAGCGCGCAAGCAGGTTGAGGAAACTGAGTTCAAAACGCGAGAGGAAGAGAGGCGCCGAGGGGAACTGGATGCTCAGTTACAGCGTGTCCAGGGCGAATTAGAGAGCCAACGTTTATCGGCCCAAGAAATAAGTACCTTAAGTGGCACTATTGAAGAGCAGATAAAAGAAAAACAAGGTGACCTTCCTGTATTGCTAGAGACTTTGCCAGAAGACGCGGATCTTGTGGATTGGGAAGAACAATTACAATTGATGAGTAACCGTATTCAGCGACTCGGCCCTATTAACCTGGCGGCCATTGATGAGTATAAGATTGAGTCAGAGCGCAAGGACTATTTGGATAAGCAGAACAACGAATTAGAAGAAGCTCTGCAAACCTTACAAAATGCGATTCAAAAAATAGATAGAGAAACCCGAACTCGTTTTAAAGAGACGTTTGAGTTGGTTAATACTCATATCCAAAGTCTTTTCCCAAAATTATTTGGTGGTGGGCATGCCTATTTAGAAATGACAGGAGATGATCTTTTAGATACCGGTGTTACATTGATGGCGCGGCCGCCTGGAAAGAAGAATGCTTCCATTCATCTTTTATCCGGAGGTGAGAAAGCACTGACTGCGATCGCCATGGTTTTTGCTATCTTCAAGCTGAATCCTGCACCTTTTTGTATGCTTGATGAGGTTGATGCACCCCTAGATGATGCCAATGTTGCTCGTTATGCGGCTATGGTTAAAGAAATGTCTGATCAAGTGCAGTTTATTTTTATTACTCATAACAAAATTTCTATGGAAGCGGCCAATCAGTTGATGGGTGTTACGATGCATGAAGCGGGAGTTTCTCGGTTAGTATCAGTGGATGTTGATCAGGCGGCTGAGCTTGCGGAAGCGTAATAGAATGGGATGAAAAATTGGTTTTCTCAACTTTAAAAACTACACTATTTGGTAACGATTTAGTCGTAAGATAAGGCAGTTACATGGATTTTTTTACTCCTAAAGAAGTACTCGTGATTGTAGGAATAATAGCCGTTATTGCTATTATTCTTGATGGTGCTCGTCGAGTAAAACGCAACCGATATGAGAAGTTGCAAATGTCTTCAAGAAAACTCCAGCAAGAATCAGTGGAATATGATGAGGACGAAGATGAGCTAGATCAGAGCCAGTTCCCATCTGGAGGCTCGCGAATTATTGGGTCAAGAGATGTTGAGGAGCCCAGATTAGATGACAACTTCGATTTTGGCGGCAAGCCTGAGCAGCAAGGTTTTGATCTAGACCACTCTATCTACGCTAGTCGCGACGATGACCTTTCTCAATCCCGTAATACTGGTTCAAACTCAAGTCGCCCTTCAGATAGTGCGCCAGTTAATTCTCAAGACGTTTTGGTTATGCATCTGGTGGCTAACAAAGGTGACACTGTTAGTGGTGAGAGTCTGCTGGAAACAGCCGTAGATGCGGGGCTCCGATATGGGGAAATGAAAATCTTTCATCGCCATCTAAATGATGACGGGTCAGGCCAAGTATTATTTAGTATGGCGAATCTCGTCAACCCCGGGACATTTGATCTCAATACAATGAAGACGATTACGACCCCTGGTGTTACTTTGTTTATGCCATTAGACGATATTGAAGATCCAATCTCAGCGCTTGAGGTGATGATTCAGACAGTTGATACACTTGTTGAAAAAATGTCTTTGAACGTAATGGATGAATCTCGTAGTTCGATGACTCGACAGACAATAGATCATTATCGTCAGCGGGCTAAAAAGGCGTCGCTCCAGCAATCGAATCAGCATTGATATGCAGGGGCTAGCTTAATGTCGTCTATCCCAGAAAACATTCTCAGACAATATCAAGATCTTGTTGAAGAGCTCAACAAGCATAATCATCGTTACTATGTGCTGGATGATCCATCAGTCCCAGACATAGAATATGACCGGCAATTAAGAGAGTTGCAGAGCATAGAAGGGCTCTACCGAGAGATTATCGCTTTAGACTCTCCCAGTCAGCGTGTCGGTGGCGCTGCACTTTCCTCTTTTTCTCAAATCAAACATGCCTTGCCGATGTTGTCTTTGGATAACGCCTTTACTGATACTGAGCTACAAGAGTTTGAGCGCAGGCTTAAAGATAGGCTAAATTCTAGTGCCGATATAGAGTATGTGTGTGAACCTAAGCTCGATGGAGCTGCGGTTAGTCTGCTGTATAGAGATGGTGCTCTGATCTATGGAGCAACTCGAGGTGATGGCAGTGTTGGTGAAGATATTACTGCTAATGTGCGTACGATTAAAAATGTGCCACTAAAGCTTCATGGAGATAATATCCCGGCTACCCTAGAGGTTCGAGGTGAAATTTATTTGCCGCTTTCTGGCTTTGATGCTCTGAATGCAGCGGCTGTATTGTCGGGTGACAAAACCTTTGTAAACCCACGCAATGCCGCGGCTGGAAGCTTGCGGCAGTTGGACTCTAAAATCACGGCGAGTCGACCTTTAGAGATGTGTGCTTATAGTGTTGGCCAGTATCTAGCGGACAGAGTTCCGGAGACTCACGAAGATATGCTTAGTGCTCTTAGGGGGTGGGGATTTAAAATTAATGATCACGTTGAAACCGTGAAAGGGATAGCTGCTTGTGAAAACTATTACCAGCGCTTAGCAGAGCGACGGCAAATCTTACCTTATGATATCGATGGTATAGTTTATAAAGTGAATAGTTTGCAGCTACAAGAAAGATTGGGTTTTGTGGCTAAAGCACCTCGTTGGGCTATCGCCAGAAAATTTCCTGCTCAAGAGGAGATGACTCAGCTCATCGATGTAGAATTTCAGGTGGGTCGTACTGGGGCAATTACACCGGTTGCTCGTTTAGAACCTGTCTTTGTTGGTGGTGTCACCGTGAGCAATGCCACTCTCCACAATGGCGATGAAATTAATCGACTGGGAGTCCGGATAGGCGATACTGTGATTATACGCCGCGCTGGGGATGTCATTCCTCAAATAGCTAAGGTGGTATTGGATAAAAGACCACAAAATGCCCTACCGGTGGTATTCCCAGACCGCTGTCCTGTTTGTCAATCGGCAGTGAGACGAACTGAGGGAGAGGCTGTAGCTCGCTGCTCCGGAGGGTTATTCTGTGGTGCTCAGATTAAAGAAGCCATTAAACATTTTGCCTCACGTAAGGCGATGGATATTGATGGGCTAGGCGATAGGCTGGTGGAGCTTATGGTTGATGAATCGGTAATTTTTTCTGTGGCAGACCTCTATGATCTTAACGTAGACAAGTTAGTTAAGTTAGAACGTATGGCAGAAAAATCAGCGTCTAACTTAATTGGTGCAATTGCCGTCAGTAAAAAGACAACATTGGCTAAATTTTTGTACGCGCTGGGTATTCGAGAAGTGGGAGAAGCAACAGCCCATACATTGGCAAATAATTTTGGTTCAATTGAGCTCATAGCGAAGGCGTCGGCAGATGAATTACTCGAAATTGATGATGTTGGGCCCATTGTTGCCCGTTATATCGTTAATTTTTTCCAAAACCCCGATAATCTATCAATTATTCAAGCGCTGAGAGATGCAGGGGTTAAATGGGAAGACATAGACCTCTCAAGCTTAGAGGATCAGCCTTTGAAGGGACAGATATGGGTTTTGACAGGTGGTATGGAAATTATGAGCCGAGCCGAAGCAAAAGATAGATTACAGGCCTTAGGTGCCAAGGTCGCCTCAAGTGTCTCCGCTAAAACCACACAGGTTGTTGCGGGTCCTGGAGCGGGATCTAAACTGACGAAAGCAAAAACTCTCGATATAGCAGTAATGAATGAACAACAGTTTGTCAATTTCTTAGCTGATTATAAGTGAGTATTAACAACTACACATTGAACTCAATTTAACAAAGGAAGATAGCTAGTTTGGCTAAGAACCCTTCAAAAAAAGCCTTCAAGAAACGTTCAGCTTGGATTGCATCCATGGTTGCCTGCTTCGCTTTTTTGCTGATGGCAGTCAAGGTCTATGATTTACCGTTATCAACGTTGACGTCCAACCTGCTCACCATATTAGTAGGATTGTCCATCATTGTGGGATTGGCTGCACTACTTGGTGGATTTTTGGCATTTATTAAAAGGCGGACTAAATAATGGCCGCTGCTCTTATTTGGCGGTAAATGCCACCAGAGAGGCGGTTACGGCAACGTTTAAGGATTCGACCCCGTTATTCATGGGAATACCCACTCGGTAGTCGCATAGACTAGCGATATTGTCGCTAACACCGTCTGATTCATTACCGAGCACAAAGACTACCGATTGTTTGATGTCCAAATCAGATAAAGGTGTAGCATTATGAGATGAAAGCATACAGAGCGCAAAACCTTGCTTTTTTAGGTTTTGTAATGCGAGAACTAAACTGTCACAACGCAATATAGTGCCTTTGAAAAGTGTTCCTGCACTGGCTTTAATGACAAGAGGGGATATGTCAGCAACACCTTTAGTTGGAAGCAAGAGTCCATGGCAGGGGCTGGCAGTGACACTACGAATAATCATGCCTAAATTTTGCGGGTTGGTTACGCCATCTAAAGCAATGAAAATTTTGCGTTCTTCCCCATCCATTGAATCAATTGCCTGCTCATAGGGTTGGTAACCTGGACAATGAATATCGCAGGCTACTCCTTGGTCTTGTTTACTGTTACGGGAAATACGCGATAGTTCGTTGCGGCTGTGGTGAAGAACCTCAATATTACGTTGACGGGCTATCTGCTTAATCTGATCAACAATCCCGCCGCTTCTATTACTTTCGGCAAGATGGAGCCGGAAGATATCAAGTTTTTGGTCTTCTAGTACTTCTAACACAGGTTTTCGGCCATAGACCGTAACAAGATGACTAAAGAATTTTTTCCTCTTTAAATATTCAGGACTGTCTGTTCGCTGATTAGAGGGAAGTTTATCAGTCATACTTGCGGTCTGCGTCTTTTTGATTGAGTAACTTAGTAATTGCCTGCAGGCTTTGTGGCGATGCTAGAGATTGCTTAGACGAAATATCTGCAGCGATATTTCCCAGGCTGCAGTAAACTTTTCGCCAATTTGAGGGCGCATTCTCAAGGGCAGTAAGGTGAGAGGCGATGGTGTCCACATCGCCCCTTGAGATTGGCCCAGTAAGCGCAGTCTGTGCATCACCAGTTAGATAGTTACCGAGCGTTTGCTCAATTAGCCCTTTGAGAGGGTTGGAGTGGTTTTTGTGATCGACTCCCGCTTGAGACAGCATCATCTTACTTAGTTCGAGTAAACTTACTAAGTAATTACAGGCCATTACCGTTGATGCGTGATACAAAGACTTACTTTCACTATTGATAGGAAAGAGATCAGCACCAATTGATTGAAATAGATCATCTAAAACTTTGGTAGCTTTTGGGTCCCCTTCGATAGCGCAGGGGGTTCCAGAAAAGCTCTCGAGAGAAGATCGGGGGTCAGAGAAACTATGAATTGGATGAACAGAGGCAACACTGATGTCTGCCAACTTTGGTATCTGAAATATCTTTGATGAGATGGCACCACTGCAATGAAAAATAATATTGCCTGGCTGTAGTCTCCCTGATTGGATAATTTTATTTCCCACAGATTCAATAAGATCATCTGGACATGTAATCATCCAAATATCTGCAGGCTCAAGATGCGTTAATGGCTTAGAACCTATACCGAAGGGTCGCCCCGCACCAATAAAATCAACTGCTTGCTGGGCTGAAGATTGACTCTGATTGATTACTTGATTTAGCTGAATGTGCCGAGCCATTAGATGACAAAGAGTTTTCCCCACTAGGCCGGCGCCCACACAGTTGAGGCGCAGTGACCTTGATGACCAATCGGTTGCGGGGAGTTGATCTGGCATCTGCTCAGACATAATTACCACTAATTTTGGCTAAGTAATTTCTTGTAGGCTTGCACTGTGCTAGCCATACCCATAGATAATGAGTCTACGATAAAAGCATGCCCTATGGATACCTCCAGCAAATTGGGGATCGAGGAAAATTTAGCTAAATTATCTAAATTCAAGTCATGGCCAGCATTGACCCCCATTCCGAGTGAAGTCGCAAGCTGGGCAGCTTTCAGATGGTGTTGAAATATGGTCTCTAAGCTATCGGTCCCCCAGGACGCTGCATATGGGCCTGTATACAACTCTATTCGATCTGCTCCCACTTTAGCAGCAAGGTCAATCTGCTCTAAATCTGGATCCATAAATAAGCTGACTCTCATTCCCTGGTTTTTTAGGCGTTGGATAATGGGATATAGAGCTTCACCAGAGCTGTGCAGATCAAACCCATGGTCAGAGGTTAATTGACTGTCAGTATCTGGCACTAAGGTGCACTGATCAGGGTTGGTTTCCTCTACTAGCTCCAAGAATCCTGGGTAGTCTGCTAGTGCAGGAGCAAAAGGGTTACCTTCTACATTGAATTCCAAATTAGGCTGAGGTCTCACTAACTCAGCGAGATCTCGTACATCCTTTGGACGGATATGTCGTTGATCGGGACGAGGATGCACCGTAATCCCGTCGGCACCATGCTCAATGCAAACCTCTGCATGTTTGACGATGTTAGGGTAATTTCCCTCGCGTGAATTGCGAAGTAAGCTAATTTTGTTGAGATTAATACTGAGTGCAGTCATAGTTTTGTTAGGTTATTTGACCGGAACAGGCCTTTCAAATGCCGGTTTTGCAGGTTTTGGCTCTTCAAGGGCTACCCACGAATCAGGGTTCATCAAGCGAGCGCTAAGAATTCTTATTGGCTCAATGGGTACATTTTGATACATGGAAAAATTTCCAGTTGGTAAGTTGGCTATTGCATCAACGGTTCTCATGCCGTTAACCACTTGACCAAATACAGCGTATCCAATTTGATCGCCTTTGGTATCTAAAAAGCCATTGTTACTGTGATTGATAAAAAACTGAGCTTGGGCCGAGTCGGGCGCACTGGTGCGAGCCATGGCAATAGAGCCACGCCTATTTTTCAGGCCATTGCTTGATTCATTAATAATTGTAGGTCTGTCAGATTCGCGAGGAGTAAAATCAAAAGTAAACCCGCCCGTCTGAATCATGAAGTTTTTGATCACCCGATGAAAAATTAGACCATCATAGTGATAGTTGTTCACATGCTTAATAAAGCTGTCGACTGTAACAGGCGCTTTAGCTGCATAGAGTTCGATAATAATATCGCCCTTTTCAGTCTCTAACTTGACTTTTGGATTCACTGTTTTATTGCCAGCAGCAATTGTTTCTAGCGGCATGACTATTAAACAGAGGCTAAAGAGTACCTTAAACATTAACTGCTTCCTTTTTGTGGCCTGACTCAAAATCTAAAAGATGTAACCAGTTTTAACCCCATTCTGACAGGCGTTTTCGCCCTTTAAGTCGGGGTATCAAAACAACCAACAGCGCACCCAAGAATACGGTGAGACCACCATACAAATAGGACTGGTTGCGACGGTCATTTTCTAAAATCTCGACCTCGGCAATTAATACATCATTGTCGCTCTGGAGAATGTGATTTTGTTTCACTAGAGTCTGATTTTGCTCATTTAAAGCTACTGGATCAGAGTTAAGTCCGACGACATCTGCGAGTTGCCTGTTCAGAACCTGTTTGTCTTCCATTAGCTCACTAACAGTTTGCTCAAGAGCGATGATGTCTTTTTCAAGTTCAGAAACGGTCTTGTTAAGCTGCTCGGCATCACTTTTAACCCTGACTAACTCAGTGTTGCTTATTTCAAGCAGCTCTTTACCTGAGGGAGTGAGTGCAATGAATTGCTCCTCCATCCAGCCTTTGTAGCCTTTTGATGTTTCGACTAGCCCCCATCCGTCACGGAGGTTTGTTAGAGTAACTTGAGTTCCGGATTTGATTCCCCAATGAACAATTTTGCAGCGTGGGCATGGGGTTTCGCGCAAGGGCACAAAGAACTCATCGGCAACATAACGCGTTTCGGGCTCAAACTGCGGCTCTTCAGCTTCAATTAAATCCAGGGATGGTTCAATGTCGATAACATCCGCTGGATCTGCAGTCGCAGTTTTAATTTCAGGAGCTGGCTGAGTGTCTATAGGTTCTTGACCTAGTGCTGCAGGCACTATAAGCACTAGCAAGATGGCAATCGAAAAAAACGTCTGTTTCATAAGGTTCTGTGTCAATATTGGGCGATGGAGAATCATACTATGATTGTACTAAAAAATACGAGGTGTTACGGCAGCACTTTTTTAAAAGGTTTGACTGTTACAGTATTGTAAACGCCAGCAGCAACGTAGGGGTCATTATCCGCCCAATGTTCAGCATCCTGTAAGTTGTCAAATTCCGCAATAATGATGCTACCACTGAAGCCTGCTTCGCCAGGGTTTTGATTATCGATAGACGGCTGAGGGCCGGCGACAAGTAGCCTCCCTTTTTCTTTCAGAGCTATCAGCCGCTCTAGATGAGCGGGTCGGGCTTTAAGGCGAAGATCGAGACTATTTTTTACATCTTCACTAACAATTGAATACCACATTATTTCGCGTTCTCCGTATCTATAATTAGGATTTCCTCTAGAGTCAGTGAGGTGAGACGCTTAATGCCTCGTGACACGTACACTAGATTAGCTATATTAACCAACATAGCCGGGAGCGCATTGACCGGAAGGCTCAACGCGAGCATTCGCCCCAGTTGCTGGTTAAAGAGTTCGGTTCCTGGCTCGGCAGTTAAAATAATAATTGCGAGGAAAAAATTCAGTGTTGATGATAGAAAGAACGAACCAGCAAGAAACCAAGTTGCATTAGTCAGCAGATGGTCATATTCAGCATGACAGAGCTTATCATCCAGTGCTTGAGATATTTTAACCGTATTAACTATCGATCTATTTTTGAGGAGCGTATGGATAAAGGGTTGTGTCGTCTTGAGGGAAATTAGGATAGCGGCCCCCAATATACCCGGTATAGCAGCTTCTTTAATGGCAATGTAAATGGCATCTAATTCAAGCAGGCTGATTCCACCAGTCAGAGGAACACTGATCACGCCCAACACTGAAAACAGATTGATTTTATTAGTGCTTATAAAATCTTTTAATCCATAAACGATGGGGAATGACAGTGCGGTGATGAGGCCAAGTTTAATACCAAGAGTATCCGCCCCGCTAAACTTGGTTAAGATAATCATGGGCACGATCAGATTGAACAAAAGGTTCCAAAATATGCCAGACGGTTTTTGGCTCAAAGGAGTATTTGGTTTGTCTGAAGAGCTGTCATTGATGGCCATAATAAATCGACTTCTGCGTGCGGATTGCTATTGTAGCGATTTGGCCTCGCTTGTCGACTCTATGATGTCCTATACTTAACCCAAAGGAAGATATTTCTTAGAACAATGACATCTCAACATATGAGATTCTCTATTGGCCTTATGAACCTAAACTTGGAGCGGAGCCTTTGCCTAGCCAGTATTATTCAATCCACCCGGATAATCCGCAGTCACGTTTGATTGCTCAAGCTGCTGATGTGGTGCGTAAAGGGGGGCTTATTGTTTATCCCACAGATTCGGTATACGCCATTGGCTGTCATATCGGAGATAAGCAGGCTTTGGAACGAATTAGGACAATTCGCCAATTAGATAAACAGCATAATTTTACTTTGGTGTGTCGTGATCTTTCAGAGCTCGCCAATTATGCCAAAGTAGACAATAGTGCTTTTCGTATTCTAAAGGCTAGCACTCCAGGTCCATTTACTTTTATCCTCAATGCCACTTCCGAAGTGCCCAAAAGATTACTTCACCCAAAACGCAAAACTATTGGTATTAGAGTACCTGACAGTCCAATCGTGAAAGCTTTGCTTGACGATTTAGGGGAGCCCATGATGAGTGTGACATTGATCATGCCCAATGATGAGTATCCTCTGATCGACCCCTATGATATCAAGGAGACCATGGCGCACCATGTTGATGCCATTATTGATGGCGGCTATTGTGGTCTTGAACCGACAACAGTAGTAGACATGACTGATACCAACCCCAGAATAGCTCGTCAGGGAACGGGTGATTTCTCCAGTTTTGAATAATGGTGATGTTGCAGCAAGGTATTGTGGTTATAATACTCGCTAGAATATAGATGGGGTAGACCGTGGCTAGTGAAGCAATCTTAAGTGGTGACAAAATGTCATCTTCTAGTGCCGGCGCAGGGGTGAATAAAAGACCCCAGCAGGAAGAGATGCCCTTTGCTGTAGTGCAGGGAAAAGAGCTCACCGCGCTACCAAAAGATCTTTACATCCCGCCTGATGCATTGGAAGTTATTTTGGAGGCTTTTGAAGGGCCGTTAGATTTACTTCTCTATTTAATTCGTCGTCAAAATCTTGATATTCTTGATATCAATGTTGCCGAGATAACTCGTCAATATATGGGTTATATCGATTTGATGACGTCTATTCAGTTGGAGTTGGCGGCAGAGTATCTCGTGATGGCTGCAATGTTGGCAGAAATTAAGTCACGAATTTTATTGCCAAGACAGGTTGTTGATGAAGAAGAGGAAGGTGATCCGCGGGCCGAATTGATTCGACGTTTACAGGAATATGAGCGGTTTAAAACAGCTGCTGAAGATATAGATGAAATGCCACGAATGGGTAGAGATATTCATCAGGCTGCCGCAGAGTCACCAGATAGAAATCAGGAGAGACAGTATCCCGATGTGGATATGCGCGAAGTTCTTGCGGCCTTGGCGGATGTATTAAAACGCGCGGAGATGTTCGAGTCACATTTGATTCAACTTGAAAAGTTATCAACGCGTGAAAGAATGTCCCAGGTTTTAGAAAATATCCGCGGTAAAAAATTCGTTCCTTTTGTTTCCTTATTTAAAGAGAGTGAAGGTCGATTAGGCGTAGTGGTGACTTTTTTGGCCATCATGGAATTAATTAAAGAATCACTGGTTGAGATTGTGCAAAATGAATCTTTTGGTCCCATTCATGTTAAAGCAAGGTCCTCATGAACTCTGACTTACTAAGAAAAATAATTGAAGGTGCTTTATTGGCAGCGGGAAAGCCAGTTGATATTGCTCGCTTGGAAAGCCTATTTGAAGAAGACGAGAGGCCTCCAAGAGATCAAATCAGAGCCGCTATTGAAGAAATTCAAGCAGATTGCAGAGGCAGAGGCTTCGAACTAATGCAGGTGGCCAGTGGTTATCGCTTCCAAGTCAGTCAAGATCTGTCAGTTTGGGTGAATCGTCTTTGGCAGGAAAAACCTAAACGTTACTCTAGGGCAATGCTCGAGACTTTAGCGTTGATTGCGTATCGCCAACCATTAACTCGTGGCGATATTGAGGCAGTTAGAGGAGTTGCTGTTAGCTCAGATATTATCAAATCTCTGCAGGAGCGAGAGTGGGTTCGAATTGTTGGTCATCGAGATGTTCCCGGCAAGCCAGCTCTGTATGCTACGACTAAACAGTTCCTTGATTATTTTAATTTAAAAAATTTAGAGCATCTGCCGGCGCTGAGTGAAATTAAAGACTTTGCTGAACTAGACCCCGCCCTTGAACTTGCTTTAGCCGCAGACCCAGTTCCGCCGTCGGTCGCAGCAAACGACGAGTCTTCGGTTGAGAAAGATGCTCTATTTCAACTTAGTGAGCAGGAAGATGGCGTGAATTCGAATGATTCTTCGATGATAGAAGAATATTCTGAAACAGATATGGGTGACCACCAAGATAGTGCGGCTGCAGATGAGTGAAAAATTACAAAAATTGCTCGCAACAGTGGGTCTTGGCTCTCGACGTGAGTTGGAAAAGTGGATTTCTGCCGGCCGTGTCTCTGTTAATGGGTCTACGGCTAAACTTGGAGATCGTGCAGAAACAGATGATCGTATTCTGGTAGATGGGCGTCCCATAAAGATAGTGACCGATGACAGTCCACGAGTGCTAATGTACAGCAAACCGGAGGGGGAGGTGAGCACTACGACTGATCCTGAAGGGAGAACTACCGTGTTTGATGGACTACCTCGACTGAGTCGAGGTCGATGGATCGCCATAGGTCGACTGGATATCAATACTAGTGGACTACTATTATTTACTACTCATGGTGAGCTGGCTAATCGCCTAATGCACCCTTCCTATGAAGTGAAGAGAGAGTATATGGTGCGTATCCATGGAGAAGTTAATGAAGCAATGATCGCTCGCCTAACTGAAGGTGTGATTCTAGAGGATGGCGTGGCAAAGTTTCAGACAGTCAAGGCTCAACATGCCCGCAGTAATGATGAGCATATTTCAAGTAATCAGTGGTTTAGAGTTATTTTAGCCGAAGGGCGAACTCGTGAAGTGCGCAGGTTGTGGGAGTCTCAAGGGGTAGAGGTGAATCGGTTGAAGCGAATTAGCTATGGCCCAATCGAACTGCCTTCTTTTGTGCGGCGATCTGAGTTTATTGAGTTAGATCCTAAGCAGGTAATCTCTTTGTTTAGGGCCGTTTCTCTCAAGCCACCGAAATTTAGTGAGAAAAATGTACTCAAAGATATTCGAGAACGCAAAGAGAAAAAGCTTCGTGCCAGAGGTAATCCCTACAAATAGCAATGATATTTATTATCGAATCTGAGCATCAATAGATTGACCATTCACCTCAATGCTATCTGGCCCCAATAGGTATAGGTATGCGGGCATAATATCCTCAGCGGTTGCCAGTGAATAGGGATTTTCCGCGGGAAACGCTTGGGCGCGCATGTTGGTTCGCGTGCCTCCTGGATTGATTGAATTAATTCTCACTGACCCTAAACCCTCTATCTCAGAAGCCCAGGTTTGTACCATTCCTTCTATGGCAAACTTACTTACCGCGTAGGCTCCCCAGAAAGCTCGACCGACCTTGCCGACACTAGAGGTCGTAAAGACGATTGAGGCGTCTGTTGATTTCTCTAAGACGTTCATCAAGCATTGGGTCATTTGAAATTGAGATGTGAGATTGATTTGAAGAACTTTATTCCAAAGCTCCATGGAATAATTGTTTAACGGGGTTCTTTGCCCAAGTATCCCTGCGTTATGGAGCAAACCATCGAGCCGACCAAACTGCTGCTCAATAGATGCACTCAAAGCCAAGTAGTCTTCCTCAGTAGCACCTTCAAGATCTATGGGATAAATAGAGGGTTCAGCTAGGTTGTCAGCTAATATCGATGTATAAACTGCTTCCAACTTCGCTGTGGTGCGTCCTGCGAGGATCACGGTGGCACCTGCCTTTGCGCAGGCAAGAGCCGCTGCTTTTCCTATGCCATCGCCAGCCCCAGTGATAAGTATGACCCGATCAGAGAGGTGATTGGCTGGTGCCTTGTAACTGATAATATTTTTGGCAGAGAGCAAGATTAATTCCTAAGGATTATTGATTGAATAGTAGTTGATGTAGTTGATTGGAATTGGTCAGAGTAAAATCTGCATTCCAGCTATTGATGTCTTCATCAGCTTCGATGTAGCCCCAACCTGCTGCGATAGTCACCATGCCTGCAGCGTTTCCTGCGTCTATGTCTCGGCGATGATCACCGATGTAAATACAATCTTTCGGTAAAGTGGATGTTTCAGAGCAGGCTAGCATCATTGCTTCGGGGTGAGGTTTGGGCTGCTGTACATGATCTGGGCATATCACAGTAGCAGCCACATCAAGCATGCTTAATTGTTCGAGGACAGCAGATGTGTATTTCCAAGGCTTGTTCGTTACTATGCCCCAGGGAATTTTGCGTTCTGCGCAGGTATCCAAAACCTGCTCTAACCCAGCAAACAAAGCGGTCTTGACTGCTATATTGTTAAAATACAGGTCCAGGTACTCTTCACGTATGGTATCGAAGAGGGCGTGATCAACGCTAATACCAAAGCCTTTTTCAATCAGTCCTGCTGAACCATTGGTTACGCAAGCGCGAATGGCTGAATCAGGTATCGGGTCACGACCGTGGCGGAGTAATTGAGTATTCAAAGCGCTAATAAAATCCGGAGCAGTATCTAATAGGGTTCCGTCTAGATCAAAAAGTAGCGTCTGGAATATCAAAATAACTCTCCCGGATTAAGTCTTTAGTTAGGCTTTCGAGCGGAGATCATATAATTAACATCCACATCGCGCTCGCTTAGTTTGTACGTCTTAGTCAATGGATTATAAAGCAGGCCAGTCATATCGGTGATCTCTAGTCCTGCTTCGCGTATCCATTCTCCAAGTTCAGAGGGGCGAATGAATTTTGAAAACTCGTGTGTTCCCTTTGGCAGCATACGTAGAACATATTCCACACCAATAATTGCCAGCAAATATGATTTTGGATTTCGATTAATCGTTGAGAAAAATACGGTGCCTCCAGGTTTAGTCATCTGCGCGCAGGCTTGCACTACAGAACCAGGTTCAGGCACATGTTCCAGCATTTCTAGGCAGGTCACGACATCAAAGGCAGAGGCGTGGGTTTTGGCGAAATCTTCAGCGGTGGACTTTTTATACTCAACTTCAACTCCAGATTCAAGTTTATGTAAATTGCCTACAGATAGCGGAGCTTCGCCCATATCAATACCCGTGACACTAGCGCCTCTCTGAGCCATTGCCTCGCACAAGATGCCTCCACCGCAGCCCACGTCAAGTAAATTTTTGTCAGCAACCTCAGCACGCTGATCGATCCAGTTGGCTCGTAACGGATTGATATCATGAAGAGGTTTGAATTCACTGTCAGGATCCCACCAACGGCTGGCAAGCTCTTCAAACTTATGAATTTCTTGAGGGTCGACATTCATTATTTTTACTGTCCTAGGTAGGTAATTAATCAAAATGCTCGTGGTCAGGATGAATTTTTTTACGCCATTGCTCTGTTGTCTGGATCAGGCTGCGCTCATTAATCGTGCATAATTTACGATTCTCTAATAGCATTTTGCCTGCAACCCAGCTGTGGGACACCTGGCTTCCTGAGTTGGTATAAACCAATTGGGAAGCGGGATTATACAGTGGTTGTTGGCTAATAGAATCAATTTTTACGGCGATTATGTCTGCTTGTTTCCCTAATTCTAAGCTGCCAATTTCGTTATCCCAAGCCAATGCTTTGGCACCATTAATTGTCGCCATACGCAGTGCAGCGTGTGCGTCAAGGCTGGCGGCATCTCCCGATACGGCTTTGGCAAGTAGAGAGGCGCTTTTGATCTCGCTGAACAGATCAAGAGTGTTGTTGCTTGCAGCGCTATCAGTTCCAAGAGCTACATTGACCTCGTTCTCAATGAACTTCACCACTGGGCAAAAACCATTGGCCAATTTAAGGTTAGATTGAGGGCAGTGCATGATGTGACAATTGTGATCCCGGGCCAGCGCGATGTCGTCTTCCGTTATTTGAGTCATATGCACTAATTGGGTCTGTGGTAGTAATAGCCCCAGCTTTTCAAGTCTCTCTATAGGTCTGCAGTCATAGGCTTGTAATGATTCAGTAATTTCGCTGGCGCTCTCATGGCAATGAATATGGATGGCCATATCTAATTCGTTCGCATAGGTCGCTAAAATACCTAGAGCTCTGTCAGAGACCGAGTAGGGAGCGTGGGGTGCGCATGCTATTTTGATAAGCGGCTGATCCTTGCAATTATCCCTCAGGGCTAATCCTTTATGAATGTAATCATCAGCGTTTTTCCCGTAAGGGGTAGGAAAATCCAGAACCGTAAAGCTAATCTGGCTCCGCACTCCTGAGTTGCGAACTTCTGTGGCAATCGCTTCATCGAAGAAGTACATGTCTGCAAAGCAGGTTGTACCGCTTCTGATCATTTCAGCGATCGAAAGACGGGTGCCATCTCGAACAAACTCTTCACTCAGAAATTTAGCTTCAGCTGGCCAAATATGGTTCTCCAACCATGACCGCAGGGGCAGGTCGTCCGCATATCCTCGCAATAGACTCATTGCAGCGTGACCATGGCTATTTACCAGCCCCGGCATAACAATATGATGGTCTAAATCTTGGACTTTCCCGGCGGAGAATCTTCGTGCAGCCTCCGCTTGGGGGAGAAGGCCAATAATTTTCCCGTTATCGATTGCAATGGCGCAGTCAGTGAGGGTCTGGTTCTCTGGAATGATGGGAATTATCCACTTACAGTTAAGTAATAGATCAATCTTGGTAGGTGTCATTGATTCTCCTTATTTGCATAAAAGAGTATACCTATTTTTTATTGTTGGTCAGTTATATGAAGCGAATAAAAGACACATTTTCAGCCCTTTGTGTGGTAAAATTGACCCCTAAAATGGGGGCGATTTATCCTGTCGCATCCAATTTCTTTTTGGGGGTGAATTGGCGCGGTATTAAGGCGACAAACTGAATCCAATAACGCGGGAAATAACAATAAATTATGGTTGATTTAGCAAAAGAAATTGTTCCAGTTAATATTGAAGATGAGCTTAAGCAGTCTTACTTAGATTATGCGATGAGCGTCATCGTAGGCAGAGCCCTCCCGGATGTGCGTGATGGCCTCAAGCCAGTGCATCGACGCGCTCTGTTCGCAATGAATGAGCTTAGTAACGATTGGAATAAAGCCTATAAAAAGTCAGCTCGAGTGGTTGGTGATGTGATTGGTAAGTACCATCCTCATGGTGATTCTGCTGTCTATGAAACGATTGTCCGTATGGCGCAGCCTTTCTCATTGCGCTACATGTTAGTCGATGGCCAGGGAAACTTTGGCTCGGTTGACGGTGATAGAGCCGCGGCGATGAGGTACACCGAAATCCGCATGACCAAGATTGCTCATGCACTGTTAGAAGATTTGGAAAAAGATACCGTAGATTTTGCGCCGAATTATGATGAAACTGAGCAGATTCCGGTAGTTTTGCCCACTCGGGTGCCGACCTTGCTGGTCAATGGTTCGTCTGGTATTGCTGTGGGCATGGCCACTAATATTCCTCCTCATAACCTTACTGAAGTCGTTAAGGGTTGTCTTGCCCTTATCGATAATGAAGAGATCACCGTCGAAGAGTTAATGGAATATATTCCAGGGCCGGATTTCCCTACAGGTGCAATTATTAACGGTCGAGCTGGAATTATAGAGGCTTACCGTACAGGTCGTGGCCGAATTTATATGCGTGCTCGGGCTGAAATTGAAATTGATGAAAAAACTCGCCGCGAGACGATTATTGTGACCGAGATTCCTTATCAGTTGAATAAGGCGCGCTTAATTGAGCGTATTGCAGAGTTGGTTAAAGAGAAGAAGCTTGAGGGTATCTCTGAGCTGCGTGATGAGTCTGACAAAGATGGCTTGCGTATTGTCATTGAGCTCAAGCGAGGCGAAACGGGCGATGTTGTCCTGAATAACCTTTACTCTCAGACCCAGATGCAAAATGTGTTTGGTATCAATGTTGTCGCTCTAGTTGATGGTCAGCCTAAAATTCTCAATCTTAAACAGATGCTTGAAGCCTTTGTCCGTCACCGTAGAGAGGTGGTTACTCGTCGGACCATATATCTTTTAAGAAAGGCTCGCGAGCGCGCACATACCCTAGAGGGCTTTGCAATAGCGCTGGCGAATATCGATGAAATTATTGCTTTGATTAAAAAGTCTTCCACTCCTGCTGATGCTCGCGAAGCTCTCGTAGCTAAAGGTTGGGATCCTGGGTCTGTTGTTAAAATGCTTGACCGGGCAGGTCCTGAGGCGGCTCGCCCAGAGTGGCTTGAAGATCAGTTTGGCTTGCGAGATGGGCAATATTTCTTATCACCTGAGCAGGCTAAAGATATTCTTGAATTGCGATTGCATCGTTTGACGGGAATGGAGCATGACAAAATTATCGAAGAATTTGCGGTTAAGCTTGATGAGATTGCTGATTACCAGGACATTTTGGGCGACATTAATCGTTTGATGTCGGTGATCCGTGAAGAGCTGGAAGCGGTGGTAGAAGAATTTGGTGATGAGAGACGCACTGAAATTATCGAGTCAATGCATGACCTTACCATTGAAGATCTAATTACCGAGGAAGATAGAGTTGTTACCATCTCTCATGGAGGTTACGCAAAGACCCAGCCATTAAGTGACTATCAGGCTCAGCGGCGGGGCGGAATGGGTAAGTCTGCCACGGCAGTTAAAGACGAGGACTTTGTGGAGCACCTCTTAGTGGCCAGTACTCACACGACAATTCTGTGCTTCACCAACCTAGGGAAGGTCTATTGGCTAAAGGTTTATCAAATTCCAATTGCCGGGAGGAACTCCCGCGGACGTCCAGTGGTTAATTTACTACCTCTCGATGAAGGAGAAAGAATTAGCTCGATATTGCCTGTAGACGAGTACAGCGAAGATCAATTTGTGATTATGGCCACAGCTAATGGCACTGTTAAGAAGACGTCATTGGATCAGTATTCACGTCCACGAAGTGTTGGGTTGAGAGCGGTTGACTTAGTCGAAGGTGATCATTTGGTAGGTACCGCGATTATTGATGGTAGTCAGGACATTATGCTATTTAGCAGTGAAGGTAAGGCGGTGCGCTTTGCTGAAACTGACGTTAGAGCCATGGGTCGGGTTTCTAAGGGTGTGCGTGGAATGCGTTTGCCTGAGGAACACAAAGTCATCTCTATGGTGATTCCTCAAACGGACGGATTCTTGCTGACTGTTTGTGAAAACGGTTATGGAAAGCGTACTTTGGTTGGAGAGTTCCCCACTAAGGGTCGCGGTGGTAAAGGAATGATAGCGATTCAGGCTAGTGAACGTAATGGTCCACTGGTAGGGGCGACTCAGCTATTTTCTGGCGATGAGATTATGTTAATTTCAGATCAGGGTACAATGGTGAGAACCCGTGGCGACGAAGTCTCTGTTGTTGGTCGAAATACTCAAGGTGTGCGCATTATACGGCTTAAAGAAAATGAGAATTTGGTCAGTTTGGCAAGAATAGCAGAGCCAGAAGAAGACGATTTTATCGATTCTGAGGGGGCTGAAGACTCACCTGAATCAAACTCTTCAGAAGATTAAAAGATGAAATCTGCTGTGAGATAGGAAGTTATGGCAAAAAAAGACCCCTTATTGGTACTCAGGGATAAGATTGACGCGCTGGATGTTCAAATTATGGAGAGCATCAGTCAACGTGCAGATTTCGCCCAACAGGTCGCCCAGGTTAAGAAAAGCCTCGGCGATGCTGCGTACTATCGTCCCGAGCGCGAGGCTCAGGTGTTGAGGCATATTATGGATGCTAACACTGGACCTATCGACAACGAGGATATGGCCAGATTGTTTAGACAGATTATGTCGGCCTGCCTGGCCCTTGAGCAACCGATCAAGGTTGCTTTTCTTGGACCTGAAGGGACCTTTACTCAGGAAGCAGCGCTCAAACATTTTGGTGATGGCGCTATTAGTGTACCTAAGGCCGCTATTGATGAAGTGTTTAGGGAGGTTCTTGCTGGAGCCTGTAACTACGGTGTCGTTCCCGTTGAAAACTCTACCGAAGGTGTCATTAGTCATACCTTGGATAGTTTCATGGATTCATCAATAAAGATTTGTGGGGAAGTTGAGTTGCGCATCCATCACCACTTTATGGTGGGTGGTAACACCAACAATGACAATATTACTAGGGTTTATTCGCATGCACAGTCACTCGCGCAGTGCCGTCAGTGGTTGAATTCGAATTATCCTAACATTGAGCGTGTCGCCGTAAGTAGCAATGCAGAAGCAGCTAAGAGAGTGCAGGGTGAATGGAATTCCGCTGCGATTGCCGGGGATATGTCTTGTGAGCTTTATCAATTGGAAAAGCTGTGGGAGAAGATTGAAGATCGCCCTGACAATTCCACACGCTTTTTGATTATCGGTCGAGAATCAGTGCCTCCGAGTGGCGATGATCGAACATCAGTTGTCGTATCTGTGCGCAACAAGCCTGGTGCTTTACACGATCTCTTGGAGCCTTTCCGGCGCCATAATGTAGACATGACTCGCCTGGAGTCTCGCCCATCACGCAGCAGTAAATGGTCCTATGTGTTTTTTATTGATTTTGTTGGGCATGTTGAAGATGAGGCAGTCACCAAAGTTTTAGATGAATTGTCTGCAGATGTTGCTGATTTAAAGGTTCTGGGGTCTTATCCCCGCGCGGTTTTGTAACTTAGAGACCAACTAATCTTAATGATAAAAACAATGGCTGAATACATTCATGTCGAACAAAGCTAAAAAGTCTGCGCCTCAGATTAACCGTCTAGTTGTAATCGGTCTGGGCCTTATCGGCTCTAGTTTAGCTATTGCTGCTCGACAAAGGGGTATTGCACAGCGTGTTGTGGGTATTTCTCGGCGTAGCTCCACTCTTGAATTAGCCCTTGAATCTGGGATTATAGATGAAGCCAGAGAGAGTTTAGATGATGTAGCTGCTGAATTAGGTCGCGGGGATGTCGTTGTAATTGGCGTTCCGACGTTAGCTGTTTCAGTAGTCCTTAAAGATTGCTGCCGATTGCTTGAGAATGAGGTTACGGTGACTGATGTGGCCAGCGTAAAAGGCAGTGTTTGTAGGGCAGCGCTAGACATTTATGGTGAAGTGCCACGTCAATTTATCCCAGGACATCCTATTGCCGGCTCAGAGAAAAGTGGCGTTACTGCTGCGAATGAAAAATTATTCGAAAATCACAGGGTTATTCTAACCCCTGATAGCTCAACAGGCAGCGAGCATCTGTCATTGGTGGAAGGTCTTTGGTCTGATGTTGGCGCTATTGTGTCAAAAATGAGTACAGAAGAGCACGATGATATCTTAGCGGCAACGAGCCATCTGCCTCACTTTTTGGCCTACTCTCTGGTTGATACATTGGCAGGTATGGGAGATAACCGAGAAATCTTCCGCTATGCCGCTGGCGGCTTTAGGGATTTTACTAGAATAGCGGCCAGTGATCCGGTGATGTGGCGCGATATTGCCTTAGCTAATCGAGATGCGATCTTAACTAACCTAGACCAGGTTATGGGCAATTTCAAAACTCTACGAGAAGCTATTGATCGTGGCGACCAACAGTATTTAATGGATGTTTTTACACAAGCAAGAGATGCTCGGAATCATTTTAGTAAATTGCTCGAAGATAAATCTTTGCAGGCCTCAATGACAGATAAACGTATTAATTACCATATTGTTCCGGGAGGCAATGCGCAGGGAAGTGTGCGTGTGCCCGGAGATAAATCCATGTCCCATCGCTCTATTATGCTGGGTTCTCTGGCCGAAGGAATGACTGAGGTGACTGGCTTTTTAGAAGGAGAAGATAGCTTAGCGACACTCCAGGCCTTCAGGGATATGGGGGTCTTAATAGAAGGGCCGGAGCAGGGGCGACTAGTTATTCATGGCGTTGGTCTCCACGGACTTAAAGCGCCAGAAAAATCCTTATATATGGGTAATTCAGGCACCTCAATTCGGCTATTAAGTGGGCTTTTAGCAGGCCAGTCATTTGACTCTGAACTGACCGGTGATACCTCGCTTTCTGGTCGTCCGATGGGTCGAGTTGCGGAACCGTTGGTATCAATGGGAGCGATTATTGATACCGCGGAGGATGGAACTCCTCCATTAAAAATTAAAGGCGGACAGAAACTGAATTCAATAGACTATGTCATGCCAATGGCCAGTGCGCAGGTGAAATCTTGTGTGTTGTTGGCTGGTCTTTATGCCCAAGGTGAATCCTCAGTTACAGAGCCTGCCCCCACACGTGACCATACAGAACGAATGTTAAGAGGGTTTGGCTATTCTGTGAATGTGTCTGATAGTACCGCACGGTTATCTGGCGGGGGAAGACTTGAAGCAACACGGATAGATGTTCCTGCAGACATTTCATCAGCGGCATTTTTTATGGTGGCAGCGTCCATCACTCCGGGGTCTGATATTACTTTACATCATGTGGGAGTTAACCCTACACGCATTGGAGTAATCAATATTTTACGCCAGATGGGAGCTAAAATCAGTTTGACCAATGAAATTGAAGTTGGGGGTGAACCGGTCGCTGATATTAGAGTCCAATATGCTAAATTAGTGGGTATTGAAATACCGGAAAGTCAGGTTCCTCTGGCGATTGATGAGTTTCCTGCCATATTTATAGCGGCGGCCTGCGCTCAGGGAGAAACCATCTTGACGGGAGCTAAAGAGTTGCGAGTCAAGGAGAGTGATCGAATCCAAAGTATGGCCGATGGACTCAATACTCTAGGGATAGATGCCATGGCTACAGCAGATGGGATACGTATTGTTGGAGGGGAAATTGGCTCGGGGAGGGTGCTGAGCCATCATGATCATCGTATTGCTATGGCTTTTGCTATTGCGGGCTTGCGAGCTCAGGGGGAAATTATTGTTGAAGATTGTAGTAACGTAGCTACCTCTTTTCCTGATTTTATCGTCTGTGCCGCATCTGTTGGGTTGGTTATTAATACTGAGACTGTAAATGACTAAAATTATTACCATTGATGGACCAAGTGGTTCAGGTAAAGGCACCGTTAGTAGGATGATCGCGGACAAATTATCCTTTAATTATCTTGATAGCGGAGCACTCTATCGGCTTCTGACGATTGCTGCGTCCCGTCGCAAAGTCGATACTAATGATGTAACTGCGCTTTCAATGCTAGCAGAACATATGGATATCCGGTTCATTACAAGCGCTGATGGCCATTTTAAGGCGCTCCTTGAAGAAGAGAACGTCACAGATGAAATGCGAACTGAGAATACAGGTGTCCGTGCATCGAAAATTGCCGCTTATAACGAAGTGCGTGGAGCACTGTTAAAAAGACAGAGAAGTTTTGCCTATGGTGAAGGCCTTATCGCCGATGGTAGAGATATGGGCACCGTCGTTTTCCCCGAAGCAGACCTTAAAATATATCTTACCGCCAGCATAGACGAGCGAGCCAACCGTCGTTATAAAGAGTTGATTGAGAAAGGCGAAGATGTTAGTCTGCGCGCCCTTGCAGAGCAGGTTCGTGCAAGAGATGAGAGAGATATGAATAGGGAAGTGTCTCCCTTGGTTGCCGCTGAGGACGCCATTGAGTTAGATAGTTCACTCATGAATGCTAAAGAAGTCCTAGAAACTGTGTTGCATATCATAGATTTTAAGGGCTTAGTTAGCTTTTAATTTAACGGGTAGATCAGCAGTTGCCAGCTAACTCTGCTGCAAGCCTTAATTTTAACTGACCCGCAAAATCTGGCATTGCGGAAAAAAGAGATCAGACTCTAGTGCATCGCACCTGATTCTCTGTCACATATTAGGTATATTCCATGACCGAAAGTTTCCAAGACCTATTTGAAGAAAGTCTCAAAACCGTTGAGATGAACCCCGGCGCAATTATCACTGGTGTTGTTATCGATATCGATAAAGACTGGGTTACTGTGCATGCTGGACTGAAGTCCGAAGGCGTTATTTCTTTAGACCAATTTTATAACGACAAAGGCGAGATAGAAGTCGTCATTGGCGATGAAGTTCAAGTCGCACTTGAAGCTGTTGAAGATGGCTTTGGTGCAACAAAACTATCACGCGAAAAAGCCCGCCGTGCTGAATCCTGGATTGAACTTGAGGCAGCCCATAAAGCTGACGAGGTTGTTATCGGAGTGATCAGCGGTAAAGTGAAAGGTGGCTTTACGGTAGATGTTCGCGGATTACGTGCGTTCTTACCTGGTTCATTAGTTGATGTGCGGCCTCTTCGTGAAATAACACATCTTGAAAATATTGATTTAGAATTCAAAGTTATCAAACTAGATGCTAAGCGCAACAATGTTGTTGTTAGCCGCCGTGCGGTAATGGAGAGTGCTAATTCTGCTGAGCGTGATGAGCTTCTTGCTAACTTAGAAGAAGGCAGCTCATTGAAGGGCGTTATTAAGAACCTTACCGATTACGGTGCCTTTGTTGACCTTGGCGGTATCGATGGGCTTCTGCACATCACTGATATGTCGTGGAAACGAATCAAGCATCCGTCAGAGATGATTAATGTTGGTGATGAAATTGACGTTAAAGTACTCAAGTTTGATCGCGAGCGTAATCGTGTGTCTCTTGGTATGAAGCAAATGGGCGAAGATCCTTGGGGTGATATCAAAGGACGATATCCTGAAGGAGCAAGAGTAAAAGCCAAGATCACCAATTTGACTGATTACGGTTGTTTTGCCGAGCTTGAAGATGGCGTTGAAGGTTTGGTCCACGTTTCGGAAATGGACTGGACTAACAAGAATGTTCACCCATCGAAGATTGTTGATTTAGGCCAAGAAGTTGAAGTCATGATTCTTGATATTGATGAAGAACGACGACGCATCTCTCTGGGTATTAAGCAGTGCTTCACTAATCCATGGGATGACTTTGCGTCAACCATGACTAAAGGTGATAAAATTTCCGGTAATATCAAATCAATCACTGACTTTGGAATCTTTATTGGTCTAGATGGCGGCATTGATGGACTCGTTCACCTGTCTGATATCTCTTGGAATGAAACTGGCGAAGAAGCTGTTCGCAATTTCAAGAAAGGTGAAGAAGTTGAAACTGTTGTTCTTAGTATTGACGCTGAAAGAGAGCGTATTTCTCTAGGTATCAAACAGCTTTCTGACGATCCGTTTAATAACTATGTAGATCAGAATGACAAGGGAGCAATTGTTACTGGCTCAGTGAAAGAAGTAGATGCGAAAGGTGCGATCATTACTTTGGCTGAAGGTGTTGAGGCTAATCTCAAGGGCTCAGAGTTGTCTCGAGAGAAAATCGAAGATGCTCGCCATGAATTGGTTGTTGGTGCTGAGGTCGAAGCTAAGATTATCAATGTCGACCGAAAGACTCGCGTCATTAACTTGTCGGTGAAAGCGAAAGATGTTTCGGAAGAGAAGGCCGCGGTTAAGGCTCATCGAGACACCGAGGCTGACACTACTGGATCTAAACCAACCACTATTGGTGACTTAATCAAGGCTCAAATGGATAAGTAGGTTTGTCCACTAGGTGAAAAAGGGTGGCTCTCAGCCACCCTTTTTTTTGTTTAAACGTTAAAACATTCATCTTTTACTTGAATAATTCTAAAACCGTAATAAAATCAAGAACTAAACTAACAAAACCTTGTGCAGTAAAGCGAATGACCAAATCGGAATTAATCGAAAAAATATCGTCTAGCCAAGACCAGCTTCCCCCGCGAGACGTGGAGCAAGCCGTAAGAATGATTCTTGAGCGCATGGCGCGAACGTTGTCAAATAACCAGCGGGTTGAAATAAGAGGTTTCGGGAGCTTTTCGTTGCATTATCGTGCGGCCAGAATAGGGCGCAACCCCAAGACTGGAGATGCGGTGAATTTGCGAGGCAAGTACGTTCCTTATTTCAAGCCGGGAAAAGAGTTACGAACTCGTGTGGATAACGGCATATAGTCAATTAACCAAAAAGGGACTTTAAGGCGGCAAGAGATTCTTCACCCTTCGCTTGGTTTTCCGCAGCATCGGTCTCTGTATTACCACCAATCTTAATCAAATCATCCTCTGGTAGTTCATCAACAAAACGACTTGGCGTCGTTGCAGATGTTTCTCCAAATTGCGTACGCTGACGAGCACTCGTCATGGTTAGGGTGCGTTGAGCCCGCGTAATACCGACATAGGCTAAGCGTCGTTCTTCCTCTATCTGGCCGCCTTCAACGCTATTTCGATGGGGCAATATATCTTCTTCCATGCCAATCATAAATACGTGCAAGAACTCCAGTCCTTTGGCAGCGTGGAGGGTCAAAAGTTGGACTTTGTCATCTGCTGATTCTTCCTCCTCTCTATCTAGGATGTCGCGAAGTATGAGTTTTGCTATGGCATTTTCGATGGCGCTATCACCATCAATATCCGATGTATCGGTTTGATCATTTCTCAGAACTTGAGTTAACTGGGCTAGTAAAAAGTTAACATTATCCCAGCGCTTTTGAGCAACATGATCACTGCTAGCATTTTGATGTAACCAACCTAAATAATCAGCATCACTGAGCATTTCGTTGATGGCTGCAATGGAATTTCCCTCGTACACATTTTTACGAGCTTGTTCAATCCAGCGCTTAAAATCTTTTAGTCTCTGTAAATTATTGGTGGGCATCGAGGCACTAAGGCCAACCTCATCAATTGTGTCGTAAAGTGAAAGCCCTCTTTTGTTTGCATATCCTCCAAGCTTCTCTAGAGTGGTAGGGCCGATTTGACGGCGTGGCGTATTAATTATTCTTAGTAAGGCGTTGTCATCGTCCGGATTAACAAGTAACCGAAGGTAAGCCATAACATCTTTGATTTCAGTTTTTGCATAGAATGATTGTCCGCCGGTGATTTCATAGGGGATATTCTGTGCTTGAAGCTTGATTTCAACCAGTTTTGCTTGATAGTTACCTCGATATAAAATAGCAAAGTTACTGTACTTACATCGACGTTTTAAGCGCATATCAATGATCTCGTTGACTACACGCTCACATTCGCTATCTTCATTTTCACTGCTAATAAAGCGTAGGGGATCCCCTGGCCCGAGTTCACTCCAAAGAACTTTGTTGATGAGATGTGGATTGTTGTCGATCAAAGTATTAGCGGCTCGCAGGATTCGCCCAGTGGAGCGATAGTTTTGTTCTAGTTTAATAACTTCTAAATCAGGAAAGTCTTCTTGCAATTGCATCAAATTTTCAGGGCGCGCGCCACGCCATGCGTAGATGGACTGATCATCATCGCCGACAACGGTTAAGGCTTGTTTTTCATTGACCAGTGTCTTAATTAATTCATATTGCGCAAGGTTTGTATCTTGATATTCATCTACCAGTAAGTAGCGAATTTTTCGCTGCCATTTGTTTAGTACTTCTGGGAAGTGTCTAAACAGCATGACGGGTATCATTATTAAGTCGTCGAAATCAACGGCATTATAGGCCTTAAGTGCTCGTTGATAGCGTTCGTAAAGCATTGCAATGCTTTGCTCTCCCGTGCTGTTGGCAGCATTTACTGCTTGTGCTGGTTCCAGAAGAGAATTCTTCCAATTGGAGATAGTATTTTGAATTGTATCAATCAGTTTATCGTCTAGCTCGCTATGACGGACCATCAGTTCTTTAAGTAGATTTCTGCAATCCTCCTGATCTAAAATCGAAAATCCAGGTTTAAAGCCCAGGGTTTTAATTTCTGTGCGAATAATATTTAAGCCAAGATTGTGAAACGTCGAAACGGTTAAGCCTTTTGCTTTATCTTTGGCAATGAAGCCGTTTACACGGGCTTTCATTTCCCTAGCAGCTTTGTTAGTGAACGTAACTGCAGCTATGCTATAGGCGGGAATTTCACATTGCTCTACAAGGTAGGCTATTTTTTGCGTAATAACGCTAGTTTTCCCGCTACCGGCGCCGGCTAACACCAGTAATGGGCCATCAATATATTTGAGCGCAGCCTGTTGCTGTGTGTTGAGAGTTGTCGCCATTAAACGTTACGCCATCTCAGCAATGGCATTACGTTTTTCATTGAGTTGATTCAGGGAGCTCTCGATATCAGAAAGCTTTTGACGCTCTTTACTTACAACTTCAGCAGGCGCTTTACCTACAAACTTTTCGTTGCTGAGTTTTCCTGAGAGTTTCTTGGCATCTAAGGATAATTTTTCAATTTCTCTATCAAGACGGCTTAATTCTGCCGCGACATCAATCAGCCCCGCCATAGGCACTAATATCTCTAGCTCTCCAGCAAGTGCGGTCGCACTGAGCGGTGCTTTTTCAGTTTCATCGAGCCATGTTATGGATTCCAAGCTAGCAAGTTTGCTAAGAAATTGGCGGTTTTCATTCATTCGTCGCAAGTCATTTTGATCACCTCGAGCGAAAAACACATTGAGTGAGGTCGCCGGCGAGATATTCATCTCTCCACGGATATTCCTGACACCTTCAATGACAGTTTTTAACCATTCAATGTCTTTAATAGCGTCTTGATCAATTAGCTCACTATCGGAAACAGGGTATGGTTGGAGCATGATGGTGCTCTCTGAATCAACCTCAATGCCTGCTAATGGAGCGACATTTTGCCAAATTTCTTCTGTAATGAAAGGCATTAGAGGGTGTGCTAATCGAAGAGTCGCCTCCAAAACCCTGACTAAGGTACGTCGAGTGCCTAATTTAAGCGCTTCATCGCCCTTGTCATCCCAAAGGACAGGTTTTGACAGCTCCAAGTACCAGTCGCAGTATTCATTCCAAACAAAGTCATAGAGAGCCTGAGTTGCAAGGTCAAAGCGGTAACTATCAATCGCCGATGTTACGTCTAATTCAGCTTGTTGAAGGCGAGAAACAATCCAGCGATCAGCTAAACTAAGTGTATAGCTGTTATTGTTTTGACCGCAATCATGACCTTCTGCGTTCATCAGGACATATCGTGATGCATTCCAGATCTTATTGCAGAAGTTACGATAGCCCTCAAGCCGTTTCATGTCCCAGTTTATGTCTCGGCCGGTTGATGTTAGAGCACATAATGTAAAGCGAAGAGCGTCTGAACCATTAGCTTCAATTCCATCAGGGAATTGTTTTCGTGTTCGGCTGGCAATTTTGTCTGCTTGTTTGGGTTGCATCATATTATCAGTGCGTTTGGCAACCAGATCTTCAAGGCTAATACCATCAATCATATCTAGAGGATCTAAAACATTTCCTTTAGATTTGGACATTTTTTGACCTTGTTCATCACGAATAAGACCCGTCACATAAACCGTTTTAAAAGGTACCTGTGGGCTTCCATCTTCGTTTTTTACCAAATGCATGGTCATCATTACCATTCTGGCAACCCAGAAAAAAATGATGTCAAAACCGGTCACTAATACATCAGTGGGATGGAATGTCTGCAGACGTTCAGTATTTTCTGGCCATCCTTGTGTGGCGAAGGTCCATAAGGCTGATGAGAACCAGGTATCTAAAACGTCTTCATCTTGCGTCAATGAAATATCACCTAGATTATATTTTTCACGGACGGCTGATTCACTGCTACCAACATATGCTTTGCCAGCTTCGTCATACCAGGCTGGAATTCTATGGCCCCACCAAAGCTGTCTGGAGATACACCAATCCTGAATGTTACGCATCCAAGAGAAGTACATATTCTCATACTGTTGTGGAACAAATTTGATTCGACCATCCTCTACAGCCTCGACTGCTGGGATAGCTAATTTTTTTGCATCAACATACCACTGGTTGGTCAACATAGGCTCAATGACCACACCACCCCGATCACCGTAGGGGACTGTCATATCATTTTCTTCAACTGATTGAAGTAGTCCTAAAGTTTCAAAATCTGCCACAATTTCTCGACGTGCAGCAAACCTTTCCATTCCTTGATATTTTTCTGGAATAGTTGCGTCTATATCCGAGCTATCACTGCCATCTGAATTAACACACTCAGGAGACTGGCGGATATCGCCATTATTGGTAAGAATATTAATCATAGCTAGTGATTGTCGCTGACCTACCTCGTAGTCATTAAAATCATGGGCAGGGGTAATTTTTACACAGCCTGTACCTTTTTCCATGCTGGCATATTCATCGGAAAATATAGGAACTAATCTGTCCACAAGAGGCAGAATTACTGATGAGCCAATGAGACTCTGGTAGCGAGGGTCATCTGGATTCACAGCAACACCAGTGTCACCTAGCATGGTCTCTGGGCGCGTGGTTGCAACGACAATGTAGTCCTTTCCATCTGCTGTTTTGACCCCGTTTGCTAAGGGGTAGCGTAAATGCCACATCTTGCCTTTGACTTCACGATTTTCAACTTCTAGATCAGAAATAGCGGTGTGTAATTTAGGGTCCCAGTTGACCAGTCTCTTGCCTCGATAGATTAAATTGGAGTCATAAAGTCTAATAAAGACTTCTTGAACAGCCGCATAGAAACCATCATCCATCGTGAAACGCTCGGTTTCCCAGTCTACGGAGTTACCCAGACGTCGCATTTGCTGAGTTATTGTGCCGCCCGATTGTTCCTTCCATTTCCAGATTTCATCAATAAATTTATCGCGACCCAACGCTTCTCTTCCGGGGGACGATTCTGCAGCTAGTTTGCGCTCAACAACCATTTGAGTGGCAATCCCGGCATGATCCGTACCTACTTGCCACAGGGTGTTCTTTCCTTTCATACGCTCGTATCGAGTCAAAGCATCCATGATGCCGTGCTGCAGGGCATGGCCTATATGTAAGCTGCCAGTGACATTAGGAGGTGGAATGACGATGCTGTAGGGATCACCGCTACCAGAGGGCTTAAAATAACCCCTGCTTTCCCAGGTTTTATACCATTTGGTTTCGACATCTTGTGGTTGGAATGTTTTTTCCATTATTGATTTTTCATCCCAAAGGTAGGAGTAGTATGAGTTGTTTTCCCTAGAGGGGATTATAGGGCTTGGAGGGTTTTGCCGCTAGCTTTGCCGATTAAAAGTCTCTATCTTTTCTTTGATAAAGTACTAATCTCTCTTGGATATAATCAAGGGGCCTGAGGAGAACATATTCTAAAGTGATTACAAACCAAAGTAATGGGTTAACAAATCATCCCTTTAGGGAAGCTAGGGCTTAAATTTATCCGTTAAATCATGATAGCTAATAGGGTAGCCCCTTTCTTTATAAAACACGAAATTGTCGCGCTTGCTTTGTTCATAATTAGAGTCTTGGTAGATTATCTCGATAACTCGATCAAAACGGCTAAACCAAGTTGGAATTTCAGGTTGCAGATTTATTAAAACCTGATGATGATCTCCTGGTTCAGCATCACAGCTGACTGCAATCGGGCTGCTTTCAGCGCCTGTTCCATGGGGTAAAAAAGAGCTCGGTTCAGACGCCCACATCGCCTTGTCCAGAGATATAACCTCGGACTCGCCAGGCATTAGGCACAGAACCTGCTGATTTTGTTTGTGGGCTTTTTTGACTAACTGGCAGATCAGCGTTAAGGCTAAGTTTTGATCGCCAGCTAGTTTATAAAAAGAAATATTGGTCAACGTCTCATCTGCCTTTGGAGTCCATCTAAAACAATTAATCTTTAGATGCTTTGCTTCGAATATACTCCATTAGCATTGGCACAGGCCTGCCGGTAGCTCCTTTTTGAGGGCCCGACAACCAAGCAGTGCCAGCGATATCCAAATGAGCCCATTTGTAATCCTTGGTGAATCGAGATAAAAAGCAAGCGGCAGTTATTGTTCCAGCTTCACCACCAATGTTGGCCATATCAGCAAAGTTACTTTTTATCTGCGCGTCGTATTCTTCCCAAAGGGGCAGTCTCCATGCTCGATCACCACTGCGAGTTCCGCTGTTTAGAAGATCTTCAGCTAGATTATCATCATTTGAGAGAAGCCCTGAGGTGAATTTGCCCAATGCACCTATAACTGCTCCAGTGAGAGTCGCTATATCAATAATGGTGTCGGGCTTAAATCGACCTGCATAAGTTAGGGCGTCACAGAGAATTAGTCGACCCTCAGCATCCGTATTAAGGACTTCGATAGTTTGTCCAGACATACTTGTAACAACATCCCCAGGTTTAGTGGCATTGCCCGCGGGCATGTTTTCTACTGCTGGGATAACACCGATCACATTAACCGGTAGCTGGGTCTCAAGAAGAGCATTCATGACACCAAAGACAGAGGCCCCTCCACACATATCAAACTTCATTTCGTCCATTCCACGGCCTGGTTTTAGGCTAATACCGCCGGTATCAAAAGTTACCGCCTTACCCACAAGCACAGTGGGTTTAACGGTACTTTTAGCACCCTGATATTTCATAACAATCAAATTGCCCGGTTCCACTGAGCCGGCACTAACGGAAAGCAAAGAACCCATTTTTAAGGTCTTCATTTCTGCTTCTTTCACAATACTAGTAGTGAGCTTTGCCTGGCCCTTCGCCAATAGTTTAGCTTGTGCGGCCAAATAATTGGGTGTGCATATATTGGCCGGTAAATTACCCAATTGACGCGCAGCGTTCATTCCACCGCCGATCGCACTGCCATACTGCAGGCCTGCGCTGGCGGCATTAGAGAGTTTTTTACTGTCGGTCCAATAAGTTGCTGATTTTAATTTATTAGGTTTTGGCTTCTTTCCAGTTCCGGCATACTTGTACCCAGCGGTTAGCGTACTGCGAGCAACAATACTTGCCTGCCATTCATGATCATCTCCCAAGCTCTCGCCAACCCAGAGAACTTTGGCGCTAGTGGTCTTTTGGGCTGCACGCGCGCCAGCCTCAATAACCTTAATCATCTTTTGGGGAGTTGAAGCACCATCGGTACCTAATAAAATAATTCGCTTGTGTGATTGGCCCAACGTATGTAACACGCAAATCTCAGAGGATTTGCCAGTAAAATCGCCAGCTTTTATGAGAGACGAAATAGTGCCGTCAAGTGTTTCATCAATCACTTTAGCGTTGTTTTTTAGTTGTGACCCTGTCGGCAGGATGAGAGAATCAACTTTTATCTTTAACAGGTTTGCCGAAGATGCATTAAACTCCATGTTTGCTCCATATAGTTCTAAGTTTATAACTTGAAATGATTGGCGCTTACGATACCAGTTTGTTTAACCACACCCAAGAGCTATAAGCTGAATACAGTGATTATTTTCCGTTATTTAACTCGAGAAATTTTGTCGACCACCTTTGCTATCTGCATCGTCCTGCTTTTAGTGTTAATCAGTGGTCGGTTTGTTAAATACCTTGCCAATGCATTGGCGGGTAATATGGATCCAGCCGTGATTTTCGCGGTAATCGGATACCGCATTCCTGGTTTCCTTGAATTAACTCTGCCGTTAGCTTTCTTTTTGGCTATTTTGTTGACCTTTGGTCGGCTCTATGTGGAAAATGAGATGAGTGTGCTAAAAGCCTGTGGTATATCCGAAGGCCAACTTTTAGGTTATACCTTGATAATGGGGGCGGTATTGGCAGTGTTAGTGGGTTGGCTCAGTCTCTACGGATCTCCAGCTGGAGCGGCTAAAGCTGAGACGATCTTGAAAGCACAAAAAGAAATGACTGAGTTAGATAAAGTGAGCCCTAAAAAGTTTTATACACTTGGTGGCGACAAAGGAGTCACTTATGCTGAGAGAATTAATGATGATAGAGAGCTTGAAGATGTTTTTCTCGCTATCACCGCGGGCTCTGCGGAAACGTTCGACAGTAGACTAGTGGTAGTGGTTGCAGAGTCTGGCAAACAGCAGCGCTCTAAAGATGGTGAGGATCGCTTTTTAGTCTTGGACAGTGGGTATCGTTTTGAGGGTATACCTGGTAATCATAATTATCAAATTACGTATTTTGAGGAGTATGGCTCCAAACTGGACCCACCACAGAAAGTCAATGAAGACCCAGAAACTGATGCTATTAGAACGGCTGATCTTTGGTCTTCTAATGAGGCTGAGTTGAGGGCAACCTTGCAGTGGAGGCTATCAACTCCATTTATGGTGTTAGTTGTTGTCATTATGGCTGTGCCTCTTAGTCGAACGAATCCAAGGCAGGGACGGTTCGCAAAATTACTTCCCGCAATCATGCTTTATTTTGCTTACCTACTGTCACTGAATGCAATACGTGGAAACATAGAGTCAGGAGACTACCCGGCTGGATTAACATTGATTCCAGTGCATCTACTTTTCTTATTAATGGGTGTTTTCTTAGTAAATTCGGAGCGATTTAGAATCTTCCAGCGAATCGTCGCCTTAAGGAGGATGAAATTCTCATAATGCGACGACTTGCAAGACATATCGGTAGCACGGTGTTTAGTTCAGTATTTTTGGCTTTATGCATCATAGTAGGCCTCGATGTTATAGCTGCGGTTATTGATGAGACTGGGGCTATACAGAGAAATTACCACTTCTCAGATGTGCTTGTTTATGTTTTCACAAAGCTACCTTCAACGATTAACGAATATATTCCGTTTTCTACATTGATTGGATGTATCTACGGTATGGGGCTTTTAGCGGGTAACAGCGAAGTCACCGTAATGAGAGCGTCGGGTGTATCGCTTTTGAGAATCGTTTACTTCGTGATGAGGCCGGTGTTGGTGTTTATTTTGATTGGCGCAACTATCGGCGAGTATCTGACCCCCTATTTAGATCAACGTGCTGATGGTGCAAGAGAGTATCTGCGCAAAGGTTCTTCTGTGCAGGATTCTGCAGCGGGCCTTTGGATCCGAGAGGGCAGTGAATTCATGCATTTTAATGCTGTATTCCCGGGCGGTGTTCTTTATGGAGTCACTCGTTATCAATTTGATTCGGATCAAAAGTTAGAGCAAGCCAGCTTCTCTAGTCGAGCCACTTACAATGCTAGTGAAGACTTTTGGGTCGAAGAAAATGTTTCAATCACGCGATTTACTGAAAATAAAACGGTAACAGAAAAGCAAATTACCCGTGATTGGAGATCTGAATTGTCTCCTGAAATACTAACTGTGAACGTTCTACCGCCAGCCTCGCTACCTATTACCACATTAGATAACCATATCGGCTTCTTGCAGCAGCAGAATGCTGATACTGCGTTGTATGAATTGGCTTATTGGCAAAAGTTATTACAGCCTTTCATAATTTTTGGGCTTGTTCTTGTGGCTATCTCTTTTGTGTTTGGCCCTCTGAGAGATTCCACAATGGGCTTCAGAATTTTTATTGGCGTACTGATCGGCATCAGTTTTAAGATGATTCAGGATTTGTTGGGCCCGTTTAGTATTGTATTTGGTTTTCCTGTGATCTATGCCGTGGTCATACCCATAGTGCTTTGCTCGGCTATTGGATTATGTTTAATTCGGCGAAGTGGTTAATCTTCTTAAGACCCTGGAGTCATTGCAACACTCGTTGAACAGCCTTACTCCATCCCGCAACTTTGACCTCTCGTTCAGCTATCGTCATTTTTGGCGCGTAACTCTTTCTAACCTTCCAGCTTTTTGCAAAACCTTCACGATCTGGCCAGACTCCCGCCGATGACCCTGCAAGCCAAGCTGCGCCTAACGCTGTGGTTTCAGTTATTTCAGGCCGATCCACTTGAGTTTGGAGGATATCTGCAAGGCATTGCATAGTCCAATCACTCTCTGACATACCTCCATCCACTCGAAGGACTGTTTGTCCTGAATGCTGCCAATCAGATTGCATGGCTTTTAAGAGATCCAAAGTTTGATAACAAACGGATTCCAAGGCTGCTTTCGCTATTTCAGCGGGACCGGTGTTCCTAGTCAATCCAAACAAAGCTCCTCTGGCCTCAGCATCCCACCAAGGGGCACCAAGACCAGTGAAGGCGGGCACCATGTATACCTGTTGATTAGCATCTGCTTTGAGAGCAAGCTCCCCACTTTGGGCTGCTGATTCGATAATTCCAATACCATCTCTTAACCATTGAACCGCAGCACCGGCAATAAAAATAGAGCCCTCTAGCGCATAGGTGGGTTCGCCTTTCAGCTGGTATGCTATCGTCGTCAGTAATCGATTGTTTGAGGTTACAGCGGTGTTCCCGGTATTCAAGAGAGCAAAGCAACCTGTGCCATACGTGGATTTCATCATTCCTGTGTCGAAGCAAGCTTGGCCCAATGTCGCGGCCTGTTGATCTCCGGCGACCCCTAAAATTGGGATTGCGCCACCAAGTAAGGTAGTGGTTCCAAAATCTGCAGCGCAGTCTCTAACGTCAGGCAAAAGTTTTCGCGGTATGTTGAAGAGTTTAAGAAGTTCCTCATCCCAGTCATGCTTATGGATGTTGTAGAGCATAGTGCGTGAAGCATTGGTCGCATCAGTGGCATGAGACTGGCCTTCAGTCAAATTCCAAAGAAGCCAAGTATCAACAGTACCAAAAGCGAGCTCACCCCGTTCAGCCTTCTCTCGCACGTTAGGCACATTGTCTAAAATCCAGGCAATTTTAGTCGCCGAGAAGTATGGATCTAATAATAAACCCGTGTTGGCTGTTACTAGGGGTTCGAGGCCCTGTTCTTTGAGTTGACTGCAAAGATCGGAAGTCCGCCGATCTTGCCAGACGATAGCGTTATATACAGGTTTACCTGTTGAGCGATCCCAAATAATGGTCGTTTCCCGTTGATTGGTAATTCCAATCGCTGCAATATCAGCTGAGGTAACTTGAGCTTGCGCCATTGCCTCATGACAGGTGTCTAGGGTAGTTTGCCAGATATCCATAGCGTTATGCTCAACCCAGCCAGAATCGGGGAAATGTTGCTGAAACTCACGTTGAGATTGCATCTCAATCCCGAACTGCTGGTTGAATAATATACTTCGGGACGAAGTAGTACCTTGGTCCAGTGCTAGAATAAGATTTCTTGAAGCCATCAGTTTTAACTCCCCTTATGTCTATTTGGATTTAGGCAGAACTACTACCTTTGTCCCAGTTAGCCGATCATGGAGGCATTCATTATTGGGTGGTATTAGGCACCAAAGAAAACCAATTCCAAAAAAAGCTAGTGAAATTGGAGCCAACAATGCTCGCGACCAACACTGAGACGCATTGGCTAATTCTCCACTAGATTGTTGTAACTTGAGTCGCCACGCTTTCATACCCATTGATTGCCCCTGTTTTCGCCAACAGACAAAGTAGTAGGCGGCGAGGACAAAAATTAAACCGAGAATCAGTAAAACTTTGATGAAGATAGGAAAACCCGCCCAATCGTTATCGTTAGACGGCATGCCATACAGTGAGATTCTTAACGGAGTAATGACGAGCAAAGCATAGGCCATGACCATAGCGGCTAATAAAAATAAATCGTAAATTAGCGCTGCTAGACGCCGTAAAAGCCCTGCGATAGGCATTATGCTCATGTCGTTGATTGAATTTTCGGAGTCATCCATAGTTAAAAGAGCGCACTTTGACTATTATTTGTTGAGTACATAAGGATTGATAACAGAAGTGTGCCCAAAGCCAGTACAATACGCAATGCTACATTTACATAATGACAAGACAGGAGAAGTTTGTGGATTGGATTTACGGCATTCATGCGGTTCAAACAATGCTTAAATCGGCACCTCAGAGAGTGGCTGAATTGCACGTGCAAAGTGGAAGGCAAGATGACCGTTTGCAAAAGATTCATAATCTAGCTGACCAGCACGGTATAACGATGCAGTTGATGTCAGTCAAAAAGCTCGATGCCAAAGCTCAGGGAAAGCACCAGGGTGTTATGGCTTTATGCCGTCCCGGTGAAACCTATGATGAAAAATTTTTACTGGGATTGGCGGAAAAGCACGGATCTAACACCTTTTTCTTGATGCTGGATGGAGTCACCGATCCTCATAACCTGGGTGCCTGTTTACGGTCGGCCGATGGAGCGGGAGTGCAAGCTGTCATTGTCCCAAAGGATAACTCAGTTGGATTGACACCAACGGTGCAGAAGGTTGCCTGTGGCGCAGCAGAGTCAGTTCCACTGGTCACGGTTACAAATCTGACTAGAACTTTGGATAAGTTACAGAATATGGGTGCATGGGTGGTCGGTGCTGCAGGTGAGGCTGAAAAGTTAATTTATGATATCGATTTAAATGGTCCAATCGTCCTAGTTATGGGCGCCGAAGGAGAGGGTATGCGCCAGCTGACGCGCAAACAATGTGATTTTTTAGCCAAGTTACCAATGGGTGGCGAGGTTGAGAGCCTCAACGTGTCAGTTGCTACCGGAATTTGTCTGTTTGAAATTGTTCGTCAACGGAGTATTAAGTAACAAGTCAGGTTGAATGTTTAAACAAACTTTATTGAAGTGCTTAGCAATCTTGATAATTGTTGCATATTTAGATTTTGATAGTTGCATTTAATGCCCAAATGAAGCTAGTCTATTCATCTAAGTATTTTAAGATTCTTGAGAGAATTATCGTAATGGAAGCGACCAGTTCGAAAATATTTTCAGTGCCTAACCTTCTCAGTTTTCTGCGACTAATCCTCGTGCCAGTGCTCATTTGGATAGCGCTAGAGGGTCTAGCCAATTATTTTCTAATGGTGTTAGGTGTATCGCTCATCAGTGATATGCTCGACGGCTATTTAGCTCGTAAGTTAGATCAGGTGAGTGAGCTAGGGGCCAAGCTAGACAGCTGGGCTGATACTTTAACATACGCTTCTATGATCTTTGGGTTGTACCAAATATGGCCTACAATTTTTTCTCACCAAGCACTATTCTTGTTGTTAGCGACGCTCTCTTTTCTGGTGCCTCTAATTGCCTCTGCGATAAAGTTTGGTGAATATCCTAGCTATCATACCCTCGGCGCGAAAATAGCTGCACTCCTTATTGCTCCAGCCTACTATCTCTTGATTTTGGTTGATGCAGATACTTGGTTTAGGTTGGTTATTCTTTTCTATTTACTGGTTGCGTCAGAAGAAGTCGCTATTACTATTATTTTGAAGAAACCGGAAACTAACATAGTGTCTGTGTGGAGCTTGATCAGGCGATTTAGCAACCAAACGTCTAGTCGCTGATTGGCCTGATAAAACCTTTCAAAAAGTCAGTTGCAACCGAGAGGCCAAGTCACTACAATAGCGCGCTTTATAGGGTCGGGAAGATCTCTTCTCGGCACTCCTTGTCTTACTGCATGGCCTAGTGTTCATGGCGGGAGACTTTTAAATCCACGAGGAGATACAATGCGTCATTATGAAGTCGTGTTTTTGGTCCATCCTGACCAAAGCGAACAAGTTCCTAGCATGGTAGAGCGTTACGCCGCATCTGTTGCAGCGGGTAATGGTACAGTCCATAGGTCTGAAGATTGGGGTCGTCGGCAGTTAGCGTATCCCATCAATAAAATCCACAAAGCTCACTACATTCTTATGAACATAGAATGTGGTCAGGAAGTACTTGATGAGCTCAATTCAACATTCAGATATAACGATGCTGTGATTCGTAGCATGGTGATTCGTCGCACCGAGGCAATTACCGCTGAGTCGCCCATCATGAAGTTAGAAAATGCTGATAAAGCAGACAAAGAAGCTCGCGAGCGTCGCAATGCTGCAAAAGCGAAAGCTGAGGCTGAAGCTGCAGCGAAAAGTGAAGCCGCTGTCGTAGAAGCTGAGGCTGCCCCAGAAGCGGACAAAGCAAAAGATGTGGTGGCAGAAGAGCAACCTCAAGCGGAAGGTGGAGAATAATCATGGCCAAGTTTGTACGTAGAAGAAAATTTTGTCGTTTCACCGCGGAAGGGGCAACTGAGATTGATTACAAAGATTTGGATACATTGAAAGGCTATGTGTCTGAAAGCGGTAAGATTGTTCCTAGTCGTATTACGGGAACAAAAGCTCGTTATCAACGTGAATTGTCTGAAGCAATCAAGCGCGCTCGTTACATTGCGTTGCTACCCTACACAGACAGTCATAAGTAAAGAGATCGATTAAGCCTGTGCGAGTCCTAGCTGAATTTATTATGCGCGGGCGATTGCAGGCTTGTTTAGTGGGTGTTTTCGGTAGTCTCTTGCCTTTTGTGAGTGTATCAACAATTGGGTTGGTCACCTTACGCAAAGGGGCATCAGAGGGCTCTTTAGTATCGCTATGGGTCATTCTGCCGCTGCTGTTGAGTTATATGTTCAGTGCATCCAGTCCATTTATGGCAGTTGTATCTGGTGTTGCACTGATCAATATAGCGTTGGTTGCTAACGCGCACAGAGTTACTGCAGATTGGAATTTCAGTCTGAGTGCCGCCACGGTAAGTGGGATCGTTTTAGTGTGTTTGGCTGGTTTATTTTTTCAAGCTGACTTGAACGATTTTGTGAACGAATTAGAAGAGATGTTAGCAACCGCATCTGAACCAACTGGCCAAACGAAGTTAGCACTAACACGGAATGGTTTTTTAGCGTTTGTTGCCTGGATTGTAATTTTTAATACAGTGATAGGTTTGGTTTTAGCAAGATGGTGGCAGGCTCTGCTCTATAATCCTGGAGGATTTCAGGAAGAGTTTCACATGTTAAGGTTGAGCCCGAAACTTAGCTTGGTTTGCTTGGGTATTTTTATTACTGGATTAGCATTGGGTGGTAACTATCAGTTATGGCTGAGTTTGGCTTCCATCCCGATACTGATTGGCGGTATAGCTATTGTGCATTGTGTTGTTCAACACAAGAGCTTTAGTCTTTGGGTGTTAGTAGGAATGTATTTGGGCCTATTTTTGTTTGGCCCTTTGTTAATGGTGTTGTTGGGTGCTTTGGGTGCCGCAGACAGCGTAATGAATTTTAGAACAAGATTGGCTGACGACAATCAAAGTTGATTTTAGATGAGTGGTAAAATTTAGAGGAATTTACGATGGAAGTTATTTTGCTTGAAAAAATGGGTAAGTTGGGAGACATCGGTGACAAAGCCAATGTTAAATCTGGTTTCGGCCGCAACTACCTGATCCCTCAGGGCAAAGCTGTATTTGCTACAGAAAAGAATATCGCTGAATTCGAACTGCGTCGTGCAGATCTGGAAGCGCAGGCCGCAGAAAAGCTAGCTCTTTCACAAAGCCGAGCAGACAAGCTAAAAGAAATTGGTACTATCACCATCACCGCTATTGCCGGTGAAGAAGGGAAGCTGTTTGGTTCTGTTGGTGCTCGTGAACTTGAAGAAGCGATTGCTGCTGCGGGTGGTGACGTGACTAAAAATGAGATTAGTCTGCCAGAGGGTGCTCTGCGTCATCTCGGTGAGTTTACCCTGGACGTTCAGCTTCATTCAGATATTACTGAAACTATCACCGTTGTTATAGAAGCGGAATAATATTTAGGCCGATAAGGGCCCAGTTAAAACTGATAAGACGGCACGGCTTCTGAATAAGACGCAGTGCCGTTTTTGTTTGTGTGATTTATTACTTATACTGTTAGACTCCGATTAGATAATTTCACTATTTGAACCACAGGTTAAAGCTTATTAGTATGAATGAAGCACTATTTGCAGAGCCAACGATAAGCCAACCGTTGCCCCACTCCATAGAGGCGGAGCAGGCGGTGATTGGTGGTTTGATGTTGAAAAATGATGCCTTTGATTCTATCTCAGAGGTACTCTCTGATACGGATTTCTACAGTAAGGATCACCAACTTATTTTTACAGCTATGGGTCGTTTAGCCTCAGAGGATCAACCTTTTGATCCGATTACTTTGGCAGAATCTCTGCAGAATTCGAATGAGCTTTCCTCAGTAGGCGGCGCTGAATACTTAGTTGATTTAGCAAGTAGCACGCCAAGCTCGGCGAATATCAAAGCTTACACGCAGATAGTATTAGAACGATCAATTGTGCGTCAACTAATTGGTGCCGCGAGCGATATTGTTCGGAAAGGTTACAATCCGCTAGGTTGGGATAGCTCAAAATTACTCGCTGAAGCTGAAACTCGACTGCAAGAGATCATTGAAAATCGACCCAAGAAGGGTGGTTTTAAAGAAGTTAATTCGCTAATCAAAGAAGCAGTAGAGCGTCTTGATGAATTATTTAAAAACGATGCTGACATAACTGGGTTGAGCACAGGATTTAACGATTTAGACAAAATGACGTCAGGCTGGCAAAAGTCAGACTTAGTTATCATTGCAGGTCGGCCCTCTATGGGTAAAACCGCGTTTGCGATGAATATGGTCGAGCATGCAACCTTAAATCAAGATCGCCCAGTATTGGTTTTCTCTCTTGAAATGCCTGCTAACCAGCTAATCATACGTATGCTGTCCTCAATTGGGAAAATAGACCAGACTCGTATGCGTTCGGGTAATTTAGTTGAGGATGATTGGCCTCGCTTAAGTAGCGCCGCGCAACGGCTAAAAGATAAACCTTTGTTTATTGATGATTCCGCGGGGATTACTCCTTTAGAGATGCGTAATAGAATCAAACAGTTCACCCGTGAGCGAGTAGAGCAACTACGTCAAGAGTGGCATCAAAAGCACGGCGCGAATACGCCCGCAGATACCGAAGCGCTATACAAGCAAGCCCAGCCTGGAATGATAATGGTTGATTACTTACAGTTGATGAATGGTAGCAATTCTGCTGAGGGTCGAGTGCAAGAGATTTCTCAAATATCGCGAGAACTCAAAGGGCTTGCCAGAGAATATGAATGCCCAATGATAGCGCTGTCTCAGCTCAGTCGAAACGTGGAGCAGCGCCCTAATAAACGGCCAGTGAATGCAGACCTTAGAGAATCTGGTGCAATTGAGCAGGATGCAGACGTTATTGCATTTATCTATCGCGATGAAGTTTACAACGAAGATAGCCCGGACAAAGGGACTGCAGAGATTATTATTGGTAAGCAGCGTAATGGACCTATTGGCACCTGCCGATTGATGTTTATGGGTAAATATACTCGTTTTGAAAACCTTGCTACTGATCATTTTGCTGAGCACTAACGCATTTATTCTTGGTAACCAAACATGAAAATTTTCCATACTGTAAATGGTCTTAGGGATGATTTGATTCAAGATCGACTTCAGGGTCTAAAGGTCGGGTTTGTGCCGACTATGGGCAATCTACATGATGGTCATCTAGCGCTATTACACCAAGCCAATCAAACGAATGATATTGTTGTTTGTTCTATTTTTGTCAATGCTCTGCAATTTGGGCTTAATGAAGATTGGGATAAATATCCTCGTACCTATGAGTCTGACTGCGAAAAATTAAGAGCAGCTGGATGTGATTATCTTTTTCATCCTGACGATGTAGAGATGTACCCTAATGGTCTTGATACACAAAGTAGGGTGATATGCCCCACAATGACTGATGTACTTTGTGGCGCGAGTCGCCCTGGGCATTTTGAGGGTGTGACTACAGTGGTCAGTAAACTATTTAATATTGTTCAACCTGACGAAGCTATTTTCGGCATTAAAGATTACCAACAACTAGCTGTTATTCGGCGTATGGCTGAAGATCTCTGCATGCCTATTCAGATCACTTCAGCACCTATTCATCGGGAAGCGGATGGATTGGCTATGAGTTCGAGAAATCGATATATTGCTGAGGATGAGCGTCCCAAAGCGACTGTGCTCAAAGAGTCTCTTGACTGGATTGCGAGTCAGATTAGATCTGGTAATCGCGCTTTTTCTGAGTTAGAAGCAGAAGCAACAGCACAGATAGAACGAGCAGGCTTTGCGGTAGACTACGTCACTTGCAGTAACAGTAAAACGTTAGATTTGGCTGCAGATGACGATTCTGAAATCACCGTTCTTGGTGCTATGTTCACGGAATCAGCACGTCTTATTGACAACGTCAGTATTTCAGAAGAGTAAAAATTTCAAATACTCTCGATTATGGGCGTTGATAGACTAGCTCTCCGGCGATCCACGTCTGGTTTACTTGAGTCTTCCAAAGTTCTTCTCCACTGACTTTGAAAATATCCTGATCGATGAGAATAAAGTCAGCCCACTTGCCAGAATCGAGCCCACCTAGCACTGTCTCTTGATGTGCAGCCCATGCAGCATCGATGGTAAAAGATCGCAAAGCTTCTTCAATACTGAGAGATTCCTCAGGAATCCAGCCCTCTGCAGGCTGGTTTTTTTGGCTCTGCCGAGTGACCGCTGAATGTAGTCCATGGAATGGGTTCGCAAGTTCGATGGGAAAATCTGATCCGGAGGCTAATCGACTCCCTTGATCAACAAACGTTCGCCAAGCATAGGCACCCTTGAGTCTTTCTTTACCAAGGCGGTCTTCCGCCATATTCATATCGCTGGTAGCGTGAGTAGGCTGCATCGAAGGGATGACATCGAGTGCTTTAAAGCGGGGAATGTCTTCTAAAGCGACGACTTGAGAGTGCTCCATTCGGTGACGCAATTCACGCCCGCCAATAGTGGCATAGGCATGCTCTACTTCATCTAGGCCTATTCTATTACCTTGATCGCCAATCGCGTGAATAGCGACTTGAAACCCTGCACCAATAGCATCAGAAAATATGCTTCGCAGTTGTTCTTGAGAGGTGAGTAACAGCCCTCGGTGACCGGCTCGATCAGAATAGGGCTCAAGCAGTGCTGCACCCCTACTGCCAAGGGCACCGTCAGTATACACCTTGACGCTTCGAGCACTGTACAAGTCATTTTCATCGACTGTTGGGCCTGCGGCCAGAATGCTGCCCAACTCTGGGTCCGTGGAGGAAATCATACCGTAAAGTCTGACGGCCAATTTCTTCTGCTGGGCAAGGCTAGAGTAAAAACGATGTTCAGTCGCGCTGACACCCGCGTCATGAGTAGAGGTAATACCGAGACTCAGGAGATGACTGGTCGCAGCTTCGAGAGCAGCGGCGAGTTCCTCTTCGCTTGGGGCCGGAATCACTTGATCAATTAGACCCATTGCATTGTCTATCAAGATACCCGTTGGCTGACCTTTACTATCTCGTAATATTTCTCCCCCAGGAGGTGAAATGGTATTGGCATTAATGCCTGCTAAAGCAAGGGCTTTACTATTTGCCCATCCGGCATGCCCGTCGATTCTTTCAAGCCATATTGGTCGGTCAGGTATCAACTCATCAAGAGTCTGGGCACTAGGAAACTGTTTTCCTGGCCACAAAACCTGATTCCAACCCCGCCCTCTGATCCATTTGAGAAAGGGCTTTTGCTCCGCATACTTAGCAATTTCTTTTGCTGCTTGATCTGCTGAGGTTGTGTCTCGAAGATCGATCTGGAGAAGCGTATAGCCAAGGCTTGAAACGTGGCCATGTGCATCAGTAATGCCTGGGAGAAGCGTTTGACCTTGGCCATCTATTATTTCTGCATTCTGCAAGCTCTCAGCGATTGACCAGTCGCCAGTTACAACCACTTTGCCTGAGTCTATTACTAAGGTCGTAAATCGCTCTAGTTCGCGATCATTATTGAAACTGTAGCCATTGATGTTAGCAATGACGGTTGTAGTAGATGAATTATGCTCTGAACAGCCTGAGATAAGGCTGATTAAAAATATCAATGTTGAGGTAAGCGCTCTCGTAGTCCGTATTTTTACTCTACCGCACATTAATCCAAACTCCGTGACTTTTTGTGAGCGGCTATAGTCGCTCAGGAGTTAAAAATTTGTCAAACGATTTTCAAGAAAAGTTGTAATACTCATTGAATTAAATCTTATAACTCATTGACTAACATAATAAAACTGTTAGTATTCTCTCCTCTTGGGCTTACCGGTCTAAGATTATATGAAAGAGAACCAGGCAGACGTTACCAATGTCGCTGGTCATCAACAAAGATGGCGCTATTACCAATAGCCCTAATTCCAGTTTGAATACACTTATCAGTGTGACTGGATCTGCCGCAATCGCGGCGTCTATTTTGATGTTACAGCCTATGTTTGCCGGAACACTTTCTACACAACACTATTTGTGAGGAGTAACTGTGGAACATTTATCTGGCGGTGACATATTAATCCGTGCTTTAAAAGATGTTGGTGTCAAGCATGTTTGGGGATACCCAGGCGGTGCAGCATTACATATTTATGATGCCATCTATAGGCAGGAAGAGGTCGTACATTTATTGGTGCGGCATGAGCAAGCCGCTGTTCACGCAGCTGATGGTTTTTCTAGAGCAACAGGGGAAGTTGGCACTGCCTTGGTCACCTCCGGCCCTGGAGCGACTAATGCTATCACTGGTATAGCCACAGCATATATGGACTCCATTCCCTTAGTGATTATTTCTGGTCAGGTACCCTCCAGTAAAATTGGCCAAGATGCGTTCCAAGAAACCGATATGGTTGGGGTTTCTCGACCTATCGTCAAACATAGTTTTTTAGTGACGAGGGCAGAGGACATAGCTGCCACAATCGCCAAGGCATACTACATAGCGGCGACAGGTCGTCCTGGCCCTGTTGTTGTGGATATCCCCAAAGATGTCACTGAGCCAAATTATAAGGTGCCTTACGACTTTCCTAATGAAGTAAAAATGCGTTCTTATCAGCCCAGCGAGAAAGGTCATCGGGGGCAAATAAAAAGAGCGGTAAAAACTCTCTTGGAAGCAAAGCGTCCAGTTATTTATACCGGTGGTGGGATTGTCATCGACAACGCCGCGGAGCATCTTATTGCCGTTGCTCGTAAGCTAAATTTCCCCGTTACCAATACGCTCATGGGCTTAGGCGGCTACCCAGGGACAGACAGGCAGTTCATTGGAATGCTTGGCATGCATGGAACTTTTGAAGCCAATACAGCCATGCATCATGCGGATGTTATTTTTGCTGTGGGTGCCCGGTTTGATGATCGAGTGACTAACGAGTTAGAAAAGTTTTGCCCAATGGCAACCATTATTCATGTTGATATTGATCCCACATCGGTGTCAAAAAATGTGGAGGCGGACATTCCTGTTGTTGGCACCTGTACTTCAGTATTAAAAGAGATATTAAGTTTAATCGAGCAATCTGATATCTCACCAGATAGCGACGCTATATCTAATTGGTGGCAGCAGATCGATGAGTGGAGAGCAAAGCATGGTTTGTACACAGCTTCGAGATACGAAGAAAGTAGTGGTGAAACCATAAAGCCTCAAGATGTAATCAAAATGCTTTACAAGATTACTGGTGGCAAAGCCATCATTACCTCTGATGTTGGCCAACATCAAATGTTTGCAGCTCAATATTATTTATTCGATCACCCTCGACGATGGATTAACTCTGGCGGCTTAGGAACCATGGGGTTTGGATTACCTTCAGCTATGGGCGCTAAGTTAGCGTTTCCAGATACAGATGTCGCTTGTGTTACCGGCGAAGGCAGTATACAGATGTGCATTCAAGAGCTGTCAGCTTGTACTCAGCACAATCTCCCGGTGAAGATTATCAACCTCAACAATGCCGCGCTTGGCATGGTGAGGCAGTGGCAGGATATGCAATATAACAGCCGCTACTCTCAGAGTGTTTATGAAGAGTCATTACCTGATTTTGTGGCCTTGGCAGAAGCCTATGGTCACGTCGGCATGAAAATCACTAAATTTAATGAGCTTGAAGACAAGATGCGCGAATGTTTTGCCATGAAGGATAGAGTGGTGTTCATGGATATTTGTATTGATCGTTCGGAGCATGTTTACCCAATGCATATGCCTGGCGGGTCAATGAGAGACTTATGGCTTAGTAAGACGGAGAGAACCTAATGAAGAGAATAATCTCCATATTGATGGAAAACGAATTCGGTGCTTTATCTCGCGTGGTTGGGCTGTTCTCTCAAAGAGGGTATAACATTGACACTCTTACGGTAGCTCCGACTGATGATGAGACACTGTCTCGGCTCACATTGACCACCCAGGGCGATTCTCAGATGGCTGAGCAAATAGTCAAGCAACTACATAAACTGATCGATACGATCAAGGTTGTAGACCTGACTGAAGGTGCGCACATTGAACGTGAACTGATGTTGGTGAAGGTTAAAGCTAGTGAGAACGATAGTCGCACTGAATTGAAGAGTTGTGTTGAGATCTTCAGAGGGCACATTATCGACGTTACGCCGTCCACTTACACTGTTCAACTAGCGGGGGATACAGAGAAGTTAGATGCTTTTGTTGAGGCGGTTAGCCATATGGGTATCATGGAAGTTGTGCGTAGCGGAGTTTCAGGTATTTCTCGAGGTGATAAATTTGTTCGCGCCTGAAAAACCAAAAGTAGCATTGGCCACAAGACAAAGTTAATGATCGATTAATAAAGGTCGTTTTGATTTTTTTGTTGTGCAATACTGAATAAAAATGGCTAAGGAAATAATAAGTGATGTCCGATACTGGCGAGTTTTCAAGGGTTGTTGCGCTTGATGGTGGGATTAATTTTCGTGACTTAGGTGGTTATGTCAATAATGGCGGTCAGCGAGTCAAGTGGCGTAAAATACTGCGTTGTGGGCACCTTGCTAATCTCAGTGAAAAAGACCTGGATACCCTCGAGCACATTGGAGTTAACAAAATCCATGATTTTCGTCGAAATGAAGAACAGAGTCAGTCTCCGAGTCAGGCAATCCGAGCGGAGTTTATTGATGATTATCAAATATCTATTGGTGATATTTCACGGTTTTGGGAGTTTCTTTTTGAAGGCGCTTTAACACCTGACTCATCCCATGATCTTGTTGTTAACTCTTATCGGTCTTGTATTGATGTGGTCATACCGGCTTTTAGTCGCTTTATGAGGCATATTGTAGATAACGCTAATCATACAAGTGTTTTCCATTGCTCTGCAGGCAAGGATCGTACCGGGATGGCTGCAGCATTGATACTGGCTGCGTTGGATGTGCCGCGCCAAACCATTGTTGAGGACTACTTACTAACCCAGCAGCATTATGATTCGAGTAGACTGATAGAAATTATAGAAGGGCATTTGCGTGATGCAAAAGTCGATAATTGGGATAGAGAGTGGTTGACTCCCTATGTGTCTGTCCATGAAGATAATATTGTTGCTTTCCTTGATGCAATTGATGACCGTTACGGCTCGATGAATCACTACTTAAAAGGGGGCTTGGGATTGTCTCAAGATGACCTAGACAGCCTGCAAAAGCAGCTTTTGGAAGCTTAAGCCTTGTTAACGTATAATCACACCCTGAAAATTTATTTCAATAAGAGTTTGTCATGATTAAGAAGAAGGATACGGCAGAAAAAGTGGTAAATCTTGAGCAGAGCGGACGCTCTGGTCAGAATGCGACTTCAAGACCGGCTCGAAAGGGTATCTATCTTTTACCTAACCTCCTGACCACTGGTGCCTTATTCGCTGGTTTTTACGCTGTTCTATCTGGGTTTAGTGGACAGTATGAGTGGGCTGCCATGGCTATCTTTGCCGCTATGATCTTTGATGGGCTGGATGGGCGGGTAGCGCGCATGACTAATACTCAAAGTGATTTCGGTGTTCAGTATGACAGTCTGTCTGACATGGTATCTTTTGGTGTTGCGCCTGCTGTAGTCGCCTATGGTTGGGGAGTCAGCAGTCTTGGCAAGCTAGGACTAGCCGCTGCCTTTGTTTATGCTTCCTGTGCTGCTCTTCGTCTTGCAAGGTTTAATGTCCAGGCGAGCAGCTCCGATGGTAAGGTATTTACTGGTCTGCCAAGTCCTGTAGCTGCAGCTTTGGTCGCTGGTTTTGTCTGGTCGGTCTATGATTTGAGCCCATCCTTGTGGTTGTCTAGTTTAGGGGCTGTTATCACAGCCATCGCTGGTTTGTTAATGGTGTCTAATTTCAAATACCCGAGTTTCAAAGAACTAGATATGCGCGGTAAGGTTCCCTTTGTGGTTATCTTGTCTGCGGTTATGGGATTTGTCGTTATTACTATTGATCCTCCTCGGATCTTGTTTGCCATGGCTTTAATCTTTGCTTTTTCAGCTCCACTGATGGTCCTTTACAAGGCGATTCGGAAGAACTAAGGCCAGCGTACTTGGATTTAGAGACGAAATCTGCTTAAATTGAGACATGAATTTTTCTGGTGACAACAATTTACCTCTAGACTGCATTTTTAATGATGTGGCTGTCGCTAGCGTTGTTCTTCTTCTACTGCCCTGAGGGGCATCTACTGTTATACCTCAAAAAAATACTATAAAACGAGCGCGATTCGTTAAACTGTGCGTTTCAAAGAACATTAATTATCATTTTGAGAAACTTGTACACGCAGATAAGACAAAAGTTATATTGCGCTCTACAATGTACGTCGTCATTTGGTATGGCGTCTAAAAAGGTAGATAAGATCATGGCAACAAAAGATAAATTAGTTATATTCGATACGACCCTGCGCGATGGAGAGCAAAGTCCCGGCGCTTCAATGAGCAAGGATGAGAAGTTGAGGATCGCCAAGCTTCTCGAAAAGATGCATGTCGATGTTATTGAGGCCGGTTTCGCAGTTTCCAGTCAAGGGGACTTCGATGCGGTAAAGCTGATCGCTGATACCGTGCGAGACAGCCGAATATGCAGCCTTTCTAGAGCAATGACAGCTGATATAGAGCGTGCTGGTGAAGCTCTTAAAGGAGCTAGTGCAGGGCGGATTCATACCTTTATTGCAACATCGCCAATCCATATGAAGTACAAGTTACAAATGGAGCCTGATGATGTTCTTGCTCAAGCGATTGGTGCAGTGAAAACTGCCCGTGATCTTATGGATGATGTTGAGTTCTCTCTGGAAGACGCGAGTCGCACAGACTTTGAATTTATGTGCAGAATTACCGAGGCTGTTATTAAAGCAGGCGCTAAAACCATCAATTTCCCAGATACAGTGGGGTACTCCGCTCCGGGAGAATATGGTGCAATTATTCATCGATTACTTAATACGGTGCCTAATGCAGATCAGGCAATATTCTCAGTGCACTGCCATAATGACTTAGGGTTGGCAGTAGCCAATAGCTTAGCTGCGGTCCAGAACGGCGCGCGACAGGTGGAGTGCACCATCAACGGACTTGGTGAGCGAGCCGGCAATGCGTCGCTTGAAGAATTAGTTATGGCGATTAGAACTCGTAAAGATCTCTACCCTGTTGAGACTGGCGTTGATCATTCCCATATAGTGCCTATTTCAAGACTTGTATCGAGTATTACTGGATTTCCTGTGCAACCTAATAAAGCGATCGTTGGTGCTAACGCATTTGCCCATGAATCAGGTATACACCAAGATGGTATTTTAAAGATGCGTGAGACCTACGAGATTATGAAGGCAGAAGATGTGGGTTGGACTACTAACAAGCTTTCTTTGGGTAAGCTCTCAGGTCGAGCGGCGTTTGCAGCTCGGCTAGAAGATTTGGACATAAGCTTTAATAGTAAAGAGGATTTCAATCAAGCATTTCGGCGATTTAAGGATTTGGCGGATAAGAAGCGCGAAATTTTTGACGAAGATCTGCAGGCATTGGTGTCTGATGTTCAAATGGGTACTGAAGAAGATGCATTACTACTTGTTGACTTAGAGGTTTTGTCTAAATCAGGACAGCTTCCCCACGCCACAATAGTGATTCGTTACCAAGGACAAGATCATCAAGTTGAATCAACTGGCGATGGGGCTGTTGATGCGATTTTTAATGCTATTGAAAAATTGATTAAAAGTGAGACTGAGTTGCAAGTGTACTCTGTTAATGCGGTGACCCAAGGCACTGACTCCCAAGGTGAAGTCACGGTTCGTCTAGCCAAAGACGGTCGAATCATTAATGGCCAAGGTGCAGATACAGATATCTTATTTGCTAGTGCCAAAGCTTATTTGCATGCCCTAACACTGATGAGAAACCCAGGACGATTGCATCCGCAATTAGGGGGAGTCTAGTGGAAGAGGTGCTTCGCCATCAGTACTTAAAAAGTCTTGGGGTAGTTGAATACATTCCCCGAGACTTAGTACTCGATGTTGAAGAGCCAAACTCTAACCCTTTGGATACTCCGTCTTCGTCAGACTCTGCTGGGGCGCGGAAAAAGCTTCTGGAGCTTCATTCTGATGACAGTGGCAGTATTGAAGAGTCTAAAAATCAGAAAGCAGTAGTATCTGTTAGTGCTATTCCATCAGCGGTGATGTCGGAAGATAACATATCAGACATTGAAGTTAAATTCGCCTTATGGCAGCCAACTGAAGGAGTGTTAGTGTGTTGCTCTATTGAGGAGGCTTTGCCTGATCCAGTTCAAACGCAGTTGTTGTCTAATATTCTCATAGCGATGGGGCTGGGCGATGGTAAGTTAGCCCAATGTGAGATCGCGCAGTGGCCACCATTCGAAAACATGACGGGTGGAAAAGAGGAGGCGAGGGAGTTTATAGCCACCCTGTTGAGTGCGAGATTAGATAGTAGTGACATCAAACTCGTGCTGATTTTCGGTTCTGCTGGTGCCCAGTGGATTCTGTCTGAAAAACAGAAAGATAGTGTTAAAGACGGAAACGTTGAGCTTTCTACAGGTGTAGCTGCGATAATTATTCCCTCTCTAGGGGAAATGATTGAGCGCCCCGAATTAAAGCGCGAGACTTGGCAACGCCTGCAACCCTGGAAAGAAAACAAAATAGCCAGCCAACCATCTGACGATCTGTGAAGTACTCCAAATCGATTTCTAGCATTCGACCAATGATCATCGCGGATATTGAATCTGTGTTTGGCATCGAGAAGGTCAACTCGCCCTCAGCCTGGTCTCTGAAACAATTCAGTGAGTCTCTTCAATGTATCAATGTACTCACGGTTAATGACGCGGTGATTGGTTTTGTTTCTGTATTAGAGGCGGCTGGTCAGGCAGAGTTACAAAATATTTCGATTCACCCTGATTTTCATGGCTTAGGATATGGAGAGTTGCTGCTAAGAGATGCTATCGAAACCCTTTCTAGTGATACAAAGCAGCTTTATTTAGAGGTGAGGGTATCAAACTTTTCCGCGATCAGACTTTACAAAAAGCTGGGATTTAAAGACGTTGGAAATCGGAAGGACTATTATGCAACGGAGTTCGGTCGAGAGGATGCTATCTTGATGAGCCTTGGTGTTATATCCTGATAATGTTGAGACACCTAAGAGGTTAAGTTACTCTTAACCCGTCTTTTGTATGAACAAGCCCCCTTATTGGGCGAAAGAGGGAGACTTTACATGGATTACGTATTTACAGTCTCTTAAAAACTAAAAAAGGAGTTTAAATGGATATTCAATTGTTGTATTGGCACTGGCTAGTTATTGGAATGATACTGGTCGTAGGCGAGATATTTATTCCCAGCTTTACTATCCTCTGGTTTGGCTTAGGCGCATTGGTGGTCGGTTTGGTGGAGATGTTGATACCCATGTCACTAAGTACTCAAATTCTGGTTTGGACGGTATCCTCAGTATTATTTACTGTGGCTTGGTTTAAATTTATAAAACCTAAAATGGCATCAAATAATAGTGGGGAGAAGGCCAGATACTCAGCAATAGGGGAGAGTGGCTTGGTCACTAAATTACCTACGGCTACAACTCAGGGTAAGATGCGTTTTAGTACTCCGATCATGGATCGTGACGAGTGGATTTTTAACTGTGAGTCTGCGGTCAACTTAGGTGACCGTCTTTATATCAAGGAAGTTTCTGGTGATGTTTTAGTTGTCACCAAAGTCGTTTAATTAATCAAGGAGATATTTATGGAAGCTATTATTGTATTTGGAACAATCTTTTTATTGGCGTTGATAACCTTAATAAAAGCTATCAAATTAGTTCCTCAGGGCTCTCAATGGGTGGTTGAGCGCTTGGGCAAGTACAAGGAACCAGCATTGAAACCAGGTCTCAATATCATTGTTCCATACATTGATAGGGTGGCTTTTAAGGCAACTACTAAAGATATTGTGCTAGAAATACCATCTCAAGAAGTTATTACTCGAGATAACGTGGTTATTATTGCTAATGCAGTTGCTTATATTAATATATTAATCCCTAAACTAGCGGTGTACGGTGTAGAGGATTATGAATTAGCAATTCGAACATTAGTGCAAACGTCTCTGCGCTCGATCGTTGGTGAAATGACTCTTGATGATGCGTTGTCCTCCCGAGATGAAATCAAAGCAAAATTAAAGATATCTATTTCTGATGATATTGCCGATTGGGGTATCACTCTTAAAACAGTTGAGATTCAGGATATTCAGCCCTCTGGGACGATGCAGAGTGCTATGGAGGAGCAGGCCGCTGCGGAACGTCAACGCCGTGCTACGGTAACTCGTGCTGATGGTGACAAAACAGCCGCAATCTTGGAGGCAGATGGGCGACTGGAAGCCTCTAGACGCGATGCTGAGGCAAAGGTGGTTTTGGCTGAAGCAACCAAGTCTGCTCTTACTAAGGTGAATGAGGCAATTCAGGATAGGGAACTACCCGCTATGTATCTTCTTGGTGAAAAATACATAGAAGCGGTTCGCGATATGTCCAATTCTGAGAATTCTAAGTTGGTCGTGTTACCTGCAGATATTCCTGCAGCGGTTCGCGGAATTATGAACAACACCAAGTAATTATTGGGGGCACCCTCTAGGCAAGGGTGCTCCTACAAATAATCTTTGATATCGTTGCTGTCAAAATGGCCATCGGGCATGGTTTAATGCTGCCCTCACTTTGCTGGATCTAAAAATGGAATCACTCTCAGATAATCTCCAGGAAAATTTTGACCGCTTGATTGTTGAATGCCTTGAGCAGGGTTGTATTTGGGGCTTGCAGGATAACGATGAGAACTGGGCTCTTGTGGAGTCAAGTGACCACGATCATATTGATGTCATTCCCTTTTGGTCCAATAAGCTGCTTGCCGAAGCTCTGTGTAATGATGACTGGAGTATCTATAAACCTGTGGCCATTGAGATGGAAGAATTCTTGGATGATTGGTTGCCTGGCATGCATAGTGACGTCTTATTGGTGGGTATTAATTGGAATTTGGACCTAGAGGGCGATGAGATTGAGCCTCTTGATCTGCTGGAAGAATTTGAGTCCGAGTTAGGTTGATCTATGTTTTTGGAAAAGTTCAGCAGTGAACTAAATAATACAATTGTTGTTAGTGCTGAGCAGGGCAGTGATTTTGCTAAAAACATCAGTAACGATTTCAACCCTATCCATGACCCTCTGAACAAACGTTTCTGCGTGCCTGGAGATCTGCTGTTCGCTTTGGCGGTGGAGCGTAATGGTATTTCCGAAATAATGAATTTCCATTTTTCGGGCCTGGTCTCAGCAGATACGCCGTTAATCTTTCCGTCTAAGTTTAGTGATAAGACGACAATAGTGGATGAACGAGGAAAACAGTATCTAGAGATTGAGCAGATCGGCCCCCGCATTCCAAACAATAAAAATGTTGAGCAATTAATAAGAGCTTATGTTCGTTTTTCGGGACATAATTTCCCGCATATTTTGGTGCCTCTGATGGCTGAAAAAGGTGTGATGATTAATCCTCAGCGACCACTTGTGATCTATCAATCCATGTCTCTAGAATTTGACCGTCTAAACTTTGCGAAGCCATCGTTACAACTATCTCATACAAACTTAGATGTAGAAGGTAAACGTGGGAATGCAGACTTACACTTTGAAGTTTTTGATGGAGACCAAGTTATTGGACATGGGGTGAAGCATTTAATATTGAGTGGTCTGAGGCCATACCAGCAGATGGCGATAGACGATATGGTTACCGCCTATCTTGAGTCACAGTCTGAGCATCATAAAGCTTAGGTTATTGTTGCAAGGTGCTTTTCAGGAACTGTCCTGTGTGAGAGCCTTTAACTTGGGAGACTTCTTCTGGAGTGCCTTCAGCAATGATTTGTCCTCCACCTGAGCCTCCTTCCGGACCGAGATCGATGACCCAATCCGCCGTTTTAATAACATCTAGATTGTGTTCAATCACGACAACTGTATTGCCGTGATCTCGAAAGCGATGCAATACAGCTAGTAGCTGTTCAATATCATGGAAATGTAAACCTGTTGTGGGCTCGTCAAGAATATAGAGGGTTTTACCCGTATCCCTTTTAGAGAGTTCTTTTGAGAGTTTTACTCGCTGAGCTTCACCACCTGAAAGAGTAGTGGCACTCTGCCCTAGTTTTATATAAGACAATCCAACGTCAACTAACGTTTGAAGTTTTCTTGCTATGGCAGGAATCGCATCAAAGAAATCACGAGCATCTTCAATGGTCATGTCTAACACCTGATGTATATTTTTTCCTTTGAAATGAATATCTAAGGTCTCTCGATTGTAGCGCTTACCTTTACAGACATCACAAGGAACATAAATATCAGGAAGGAAGTGCATCTCGACTTTAGTAACGCCATCTCCCTGACATGCCTCACACCTTCCACCTTTAACGTTAAAGCTAAAACGCCCTGGAGCGTAACCCCTAGAACGCGCTTCTTGAGTTGCAGCAAAGATCTCTCGAACTGGGGTGAAGATACCTGTGTAGGTGGCAGGGTTAGATCGAGGTGTACGCCCAATAGGACTCTGATTGATATCAATACATTTGTCTAAAAGATTTAGGCCAGTAATTTTTTCATGAGGTGCCGCCTTTAAAGTAGTCGCTTTGTTAAGTGCTATTGCAGCTGCTGGATAGAGAGTCTCGTTGATCAGCGTAGATTTTCCTGAACCAGAAACCCCGGTAATACAGGTGAAAACACCTATGGGAATATTCAGATCGACAGACTGCAAATTATTACCCTTAGCCCCTTTAACAGAGAGAGTTTTCCCTTTCCCAGAGTGTCTTTTCTTCGGTATAGCGATAGATCTTGCACCTGAAAGAAACTTCCCCGTTATCGATTTTTCGCTATTTCGAATCTCCTCTACGGAACCTTCTGCAACTATTTGACCGCCATGAATTCCGGCCCCAGGGCCGATATCAACAACATAATCTGCGGCGGCTATAGCCTCCTCATCATGCTCAACGACAATGACGGTGTTACCTAAATCTCGCAAACGGATCAATGTTTTTAGTAGTCTCTCGTTATCTCTCTGATGGAGCCCTATAGAGGGTTCATCGAGAATATACATAACACCAACCAAGCCTGCACCAATCTGGCTGGCAAGACGAATTCTTTGGGCTTCGCCCCCTGACAGAGTGTCTGCACTTCTGTTCAGTGATAGATAATTTAGGCCCACATCCACGAGAAAAGTAAATCGTTCACGTATTTCTTTGATAATTTTTTCAGCGATTTCTCCTTGCCTGCCGACTAAGTTGAGTTGATCAAAGTAGTCAGCACAGTTTCCCACTGGCATGCGCACGATGTCTTCGATACGTTTGTTATCGATAAATACGTTGCGTGCAGACTTTCTCAGGCGAGTGCCGGCGCATTCAGGACAACTCGTTGTTGCCATAAACTTGGTGAGTTCTTCGCGGACTGATTGTGACTCAGTTTCTCTATAACGGCGTTCCATGTTGTTGATAACGCCTTCAAACTTGTGTTGCCGGCGAAATACCGTTCCTCGATCATTCACATAATTAAAGGTTATTTCTTCATCGTCACTGCCGAACAGCACCTTTTGTTGGTGTATAGGCGCAAGTTTTTCCCAGGGTTGGTCGATATCAAATTCATAATGCTCCGCTAATGAAGTGAGCATGTTGTAGTAAAATAGTGTTCGTCGATCCCAGCCCCGAATTGCTCCTTCAGAGATAGATGCTTCAGGGTGCTGAATAACTCGGTCGATATCAAAAAACTGGTGAACACCTAAGCCATCGCAAGTTGGGCAGGCTCCGGCAGGATTGTTGAACGAGAAAAGTCTGGGTTCGAGCTCGTTTAAGCTGTAGTTACAGACTGGGCATGCAAATTTGGCTGAAAACAATTGATCAGGCTGTTCTCCATCCATATAACTAATCACAACTAGGCCTTCCGCAAGATTGAGTGCCGTCTCAAAGGACTCAGCTAAGCGCAAAGCGATATCTTCTTTCACTTTAAATCTATCAACCACGACATCAATGCTGTGCTTTTGCTTTTTGTTAAGAGCTGGAGCTTCGTCAAGGTCGCAAACTAACCCGTCAATTCTTGCGCGAATAAACCCTTGTCTACGTAGGGTTTCAAATAAATGGAGATGCTCACCTTTCCTATCTTTAACCACCGGTGCCAGCAGCATCAATTTAGTTCCTTCGGGCAATTCCATAACCTGATCAACCATTTGGCTTACGGTTTGAGCCTTTAGCGGGTTGTTATGATCAGGACAGCGCGGTTCTCCTGCTCGCGCAAATAAAAGGCGCAGATAGTCATATATTTCAGTGATCGTTCCCACGGTTGAACGAGGGTTGTGAGATGTTGATTTTTGCTCAATTGAGATTGCAGGAGAAAGGCCTTCAATATGATCAACATCTGGCTTTTCCATCATTGATAGAAACTGCCTAGCGTAGGTAGATAGCGATTCGACATATCGGCGCTGACCTTCGGCATACAGAGTATCAAAGGCCAATGAAGACTTTCCAGACCCAGATAGGCCCGTTATCACGATAAACTTGTCTCGAGGAAGGTCTAAGTCGATATTTTTGAGATTGTGGGTGCGAGCACCTCGAACCTGAATGGTATCCATTAATGTATCTTTAAGTCAGATTAAACCTTCAATTATAAAGGCCAATACACCCTTTGGGCAAAGGATAAAGAAACTACTTATTAAGTACGTCTTCGGTTAGCCGATAGACCTTGAAAATGCAGTTATATTTTATAAATCTAATGGATCGAAAAATAAATTAGAGATAAGCGTTTTCCAAAGTGGACAGCACTGTTAATATACGTCTCTAACTAGACCTAAACTGTAAACTGACATCACCTTGAACAATTCTTCCCAATTTTCGTCTGTCGAGAGGCGTGCGACCATATCTATTGCTAGTCTTTATGGCTTTAGAATGCTTGGATTATTTATGGTTTTGCCAGTGCTCGCTGTAGCGACGAGCGATTACAGTGGCTTCTCGCCGCTGACGCTTGGTTTTGCTCTTGGTGCATATGGGTTGACTCAAGCTTTATTGCAAATTCCTTTGGGAGTTTTGTCTGACAGGATAGGTCGCACATCAGTTATTATTGGTGGATTACTCCTCTTTATTATTGGGAGTATCGTAGCAGCGCTAGCGGAAAATATGCTTGGGTTAATCCTGGGGCGTGCTCTGCAGGGTACAGGCGCTATCGCTAGCACCTTAATGGCGTTAGTCACTGACCTTACTTCGGAGCAAAATCGATCAAAAGCGATGGCTGCAATTGGTGGAAGCATTGGGTTTTCATTTATTTTAGCAATGATCTTGGGGCCTATTCTAACGATTAATATGGGTTTATCAGGGGTGTTCTGGGTCACAGCTTTTCTCGGTGCTATTGGTGTAGGTATTGTTATTTTCTTGATACCTAGAACAGTTGTCAGTCACCACAATCGAGAAGTGCTCGCCGATGTTAAACAAATAAGTAGTCTGTTGAGCGATGGTACATTGCTGCGTCTTAATTGGGGTATCTTTGCGCTTCATTTTGCGTTAATGGCCGCCTTTGTTGCGGTGCCTATGATTATTTCGACGGAATTATCGATTAAAGATTCCGAGCTGCCTTTGGTGTATCTAGCCTTGTTGGGCGGGGGCTTTTTTATTATGCTGCCAATAATGATACTGGGAGAAAAATATAAGCTTCAACGATTAACTTTTCTTGGTGCAGTGGCAGTTATGGCGGGCGCTACGCTTTTCCTAGGGTTTGAACGTAATCCCTTGAGCACTCCTCTTTTACTATTGTTATTTTTTACTGCATTCAATCTCCTAGAGGCCACACTTCCCTCATGGCTGAGTAAAAGCAGTCCAGCTGGTAACAGGGGCACTGCGATGGGTATTTATTCTACAAGTCAGTTTTTGGGATCATTTGCGGGTGGTGTATTGGGTGGATGGAGCCTGCAAGAAATAGGGATCGACGGACTGTTTATTGTCATCAGTTTAGTTTTGTTTGTATGGTGGGTTTTATCTCTTGGATTGCAATCTCCAAAACCGTTGCAAACACTAGTATTGTCAGTAGGAGATAGGGAACATCAAGATTTCTTAAAAATAATTTCAAAAATAGCCGGCGTTGAAGATATACTTCTGATCAAAGGAGAGCAATTGGCTTATGTGCAGATAGATCGTTTACTGATTGACATGCCAAGCTTACAACCGTATTTAAATCGTTAACCAATTAGGGGAATAAAATGGCACGCGGAGTTAATAAAGTTATCATTGTGGGTAACTGTGGTCAGGATCCGGAAACACGCTTCATGCCGTCTGGAGGTGCTGTAACAAACCTGAGTATTGCTACTTCAGAATCATGGAAAGATAAAACTAGTGGAGAGCCTCAAGAAAGAACTGAGTGGCACCGTGTGGTATTTTTTAACCGTCTCGCTGAAATAGCCGGTGAGTATGTTAAAAAGGGATCAAAATTATATGTTGAGGGTTCTCTTCGAACGCGTAAGTGGCAAGGCCAAGATGGCCAAGATAGATACACAACCGAAATCGTAGCAAGCGAGATGCAGATGCTAGATAGTCGGGGTAGCCAAGGTGGTTATGAAGCTCCACAGCAAAGACAGCAGCCAGCTGCTCAGAGCCAACAACCGAGTGGTGGTCAGCAAGCTCCTCAGCAACAAGCTCCTCAAGGAATGGACAGTTTTGACGATGATATTCCTTTTTAGGACTTCATAAATATAACCAATTAAACACTAGACTTGAGACTGGTGGCATCTGTGCCACTGGTTCTGAATACAACGCAAAGAGGTAGTTATGTCGATAAAAGTAGGCGATAAAGTTCCATCAGGAATGTTTACAGTAATGGGAGCTGAAGGCCCCGCGGGGATCAGCACAGCTGATATTTTTGAAGGAAAGAAAGTTGTTTTGTTTGCCGTTCCAGGGGCATTTACACCAACCTGTTCGATGGCTCATTTGCCTGGTTTCGTTGTCCATGTCGACGATATAAAAGCAAAAGGTGTGGATACCGTCGCTTGTATGTCTGTTAATGACGTCTTTGTAATGCATGCATGGGGACAATCAGCTAATGCAGAACACTTGATGATGCTTGCTGATGGAAATGCGGAATTCACGGCAGCTCTGGGGCTTGAGTTGGACGGTACAGGCTTTGGTATGGGTAAGCGCAGTCAGCGGTTTGCCATGATCGTGGAAGATGGTGTCGTAAGCATGCTTAACGTCGATGCAGGTGCATTGGAAGGTTCAAGCGCAGAGGCTGTTCTAGCCGCACTCTAGATTTTAAGTCGAACCAACTTGTTAGGTAAGAGTTAGTAAGTTTCAAAGGGTGGAGGAAATTATTATTCCCCCACCCTTTTTTGTGCGTGCACATTGGGCTGGAGATTTATTCCGATTACTTAAGTCGCTTAACCGTTGTATTTTTCCATAACTAGGCTGGCATTAGTGCCCCCAAAGCCAAAGCTATTGGACATGATGCGATTCAATTTTGTCTGTTTTGTTTCTAAGAGGATCGGTAAGCCGGAGGCATTTTCATCCAGAGAATCAATATGGGCCGATGCAGCCACAAAGTCATTCTCCATCATCAGCATACAGTAGATAGCCTCATGAACACCTGCAGCACCCAAGCTATGCCCTGAAAGTGACTTGGTTGAGCTGATATCAGGACAACTATCACCAAAGGTATTGCGAATAGCGCCGAGCTCGGCCACATCACCTACGGGAGTACTTGTACCGTGGGTATTGATATAATCCATGGGACCTGAAGCGGTTTCCATAGCCATTTTCATACACCTTTCCGCACCTTCACCAGACGGAGATACCATATCTGCACCATCTGAAGTGGCACCATAACCTGTCACTTCACAGATGATATTGGCCCCTCGTGCTAGGGCGTGTTCGAGTTCTTCCACAACAACGCATCCACCACCGAGACTGGGAGCAAAACCGTCACGATCTGCGTCGTATGCCCGAGAAGCAATGGAAGGGGTGTCGTTGTATTTACTGGTTAGGGCACCCATAGCATCAAACATCGCAGCCATGGACCAATGCATTTCCTCGGCTCCACCAGCCAAAAGTACATCTTGTTTACCCAGTTGGATTAATTCAACTGCATGACCAATGCAATGTGCGCTGGTGGCGCAGGCTGAAGATAGTGAGTAGTTAACACCTTTAATTTTGAAGGGAGTTGCAATGCAGGCCGATACAGTACTGGCCATTATTTGTGTTACACGGTAGGGGCCAGCACGCTTAATACCTCGAGCCCTCATAACATCTACAGCTTCGACAAACATTTCACCTGAGAGGCCACCAGAACCCATAATCAAGCCAGTTCGAAGACTCGTTACTAACTCTTCGCTCAACCCAGCATCTGCAATTGCCCGATCTGTCGCTATATATCCAAACGCAGCTGAATCACCCATAAAGCGCAATACTTTGCGATCAATGTGATCTTTGGGGTCAAGGTCAATGAGGCCACCAACGTTACAGCGAAGCCCCATTTCTGCAAAATCATCTCTGCGGCGAATGCCTGAGATACCATTTTTCAAGGAGTGGGTAACAGATTCTTTGTCGTTGCCAAGACAAGAAACGATTCCCATTCCTGTAATAACTGCGCGTCTCATCAACGTACCTCGTTACTTTGTTCAGTTAGAATTTATGCCGTTATAAAGTTATATTAAAAGTTATCCGTGCTTTCAAATAGGCCGACTTTTAAATCTTTGGCTGTATATATTTCGCGACCATCTACTTCTACTGACCCGTCGGCGATTCCCATAACAAGCTTTCGCTGGATTAAACGAGTCAATTCTAGCTTGTAGGTTACTTTTTTTGCTGTGGGTAGAATTTGACCAAAGAACTTAACGTTACCAGCACCTAACGCACGACCTTTACCAGAGTTACCATTCCAGACTAGAAAGAAGCCTACTAGTTGCCACAGAGCATCTAACCCTAAGCAACCCGGCATTACTGGATCACCTTCGAAGTGACAATCAAAAAACCAAAGATCAGAGGTTATGTCTATCTCAGCGACAATTTGGCCTAATCCATTCTTTCCGCCTGAGTTATTGATTTCAACAATTCGATCTATCATTAACATGTTAGGGGCGGGCAGTTTGGCATTGCCGGGGCCAAACAATTCTCCTCGGGAGGCGCCTAATATTTCTTCCTTGGAATAGGAAGACTTTGGGGAAAAACTCATAAATTCCTGAGAGGTAGTTAAAGAGGGCATCGTAACTACTTATGCGGCTAGCGGCAACTATTATGGAGCAAGACATAAAAATTAAACTGCTAGTTTTAGTGTGTAATGTCAGCAAAGTTGCGGTCCAGCAGTTGACACAAGTGTTGAGTGTAGCTAGGGTTCAACATCGTCATTAAATCAGAAAACCTGCGTCGACTAATGGAAACTTTTCAAAAAGCTGTGGAACATGAATTTTCCGCAGTAAATCAATTAATCGTCGATCGACTCCAGTCGGATGTTGGTCTTGTGGAAAGTATTGGCCATTATATTGTCGAAGCTGGAGGCAAGCGATTACGGCCTTTAGTCGTTCTTTTAAGTGCGCTGGCCAATGGCTATAAGGAAACTGATCATCTTAAGATGGCTGCGGTGATCGAATTCATTCATACAGCAACTTTGCTCCATGACGATGTTGTAGATGTTTCTAATCTGCGCAGAGGCCGCGAAACAGCTAATGCTCAATGGGGAAATGCTCCAAGCGTTCTAGTTGGCGACTTTATTTACTCAAGAGCATTTCAAATTTTAGTAGAGATAGCGAATTTACCCATTATGAGTGTGATGGCAAATGCTACTAATGTTATTTCCGAAGGTGAAGTGCAGCAAATGGCTAATGCGGGCAACCCCGAGGTTACTGAAGATATTTACCGACAGGTCATTTACAGGAAAACCGCTAGACTTTTTGAAGCGTCAGCCCAAGTTGGTGCCTGCCTTGCAGGCACAAATGAGGATAATATGATCGTCTATGGTAAGCATTTAGGAATGGCATTCCAAATTGCTGATGATGTTTTGGACTATCAAGGTGATATTGCTGTGACCGGCAAGAATATCGGTAGTGATCTTGCTGAGGGTAAAATGACTTTGCCACTTATTTATGCTCGAGATAATTCTGATTCTAACTCTGCCGACATGATCCGAAAAGCGATTAGTGACAAGAGTGCAGGAGAGTTCTCGGCAATTTTGGAAGTTGTTAATGGAAGTGGTGGGTTGAGTTATAGCCGTGACCGAGCAACAAAAGAGGTTGAGTGTGCAAAAAATGCTCTTAAAGAGATGCCAGATAGTCAGTATAAAAATGAGTTGCTCAATTTAGCAGATTTCTCTATCTCTCGAGTTAGCTAACTCTTACTTCGCAAGAATAATTGATTCAGACCTCCGGAGCATTGGCCATTCGTGGCCAGAGTCTGGGTTTGTGTTTTATGAATCTAAAAGTTGCCGACATGAGTATTTAAAGGTTAACAAACTAATTGTTGCCCCAATCCATATGACTATTGTTTATAGCTCATAAAGACGTTGTCCAAGATCACGTGTATTTGTATTGTATAATTTAGTTTAATTGGTATTTTGCTCAAACTCTGTGGGCGTGTTTTTGAGAACGTTCTAGCACGCAACGACAATTGGATTAGTAACTATTGAATTTGTGATAATGACTATTGGCCTGTCGGGCTACAGGCTAGATTTGGTTTTTGGTACCATCCATCGTAGTTATCAATGTAGAGATTTAAATTTCTAAAACTTAAGGAGAATTGAGTGATAATCGGGATTCCTTCGGAAATCAAAACCGGTGAGAAACGTGTCGCCATGTCCCCTGCCAATGTCCAGAGTTTGACGGACAAAAGCGTAAAGGTACTGATTCAATCAGATGCCGGCAATGCAGCGGGCTATCCAGATAATGAATATTTGGCTGCCGGTGCAACAATTACTGGAGATCGAGCAGAGATATTTGCCAGTGCAGATATTGTTCTGCAAGTTCAAAGCTTCGGTTCAAATAATGAAAATAGTGCTGATGATCTGGCCATGATTCGACAAGGTCAGTTGATTATCGGCATGATGGATCCTCTGGCTTCACCTCAAGCTGCTCTCGATGTCGCAGGGAAAGGCGCTACAGCGATAGCTCTTGAATTAGTGCCGCGTATTAGTCGTGCGCAGAGTATGGATGTGCTGTCATCAATGGCAACGTTAGCAGGCTATAAAGCTGTGCTAATGGGAGCTTCTGCTTCTCCTCGAATTTTTCCTTTACTGATGACTGCTGCTGGAACTTTGCAGCCAGCAAGAGTCCTTATAATGGGCGTAGGGGTGGCCGGATTACAAGCCTGTGCTACGGCCAAGCGCTTGGGGGCAGTCGTCGAGGCCTATGATGTGCGTCCCGCGGCACGAGAACAAATATTGTCAGTGGGGGCGAAACCCGTTGAGCTTGATTTAGATACAGGAGAATCTGAGGGTGTAGGAGGCTATGCGAAAGCTCAGGGTGAGGACTTTTTGCAGAGACAACGAGAACTAATGACAGCGGTGGTTGCTGAGCAAGACATCATTATTACTACCGCAGCAATACCAGGTGCTAAGTCTCCTATTTTAGTCACTGAGGATATGGTGGTAGCAATGAAGCCTGGATCAGTGATAGTTGATTTAGCCGCAGAGCGGGGTGGAAACTGTGATCTAACAGAGCAAGGTCAAACGATCGTTGCTCATGGTGTCACAATTATTGGGCCAGAGAACGTTCCCTCTGACTTGCCATACCATGCTAGCCAGATGTATGGGAAGAATATGGAGACATTACTGGCACTTATACTCAGTGATAATGGTGAATTGGAATTAAATTTTGACGACGAAATTGTTGCGGGAACCGTAGTGGCCCATCACGGCGAAATTCCTCACGGACATATGCGCAAATTACTTGATTTGCCGGAACTCAATACAATTAAAAGTGAAAAGGATTAGATGATGGAAATTTTGATTTTATTGCTGGCGCTCTTCGTCTTATCGTTATTTCTCGGTGTTGAGTTAATCACTAAGGTGCCACCTACGTTACACACCCCGTTGATGTCGGGGACTAATGCTGTGTCTGGAATTACTCTGGTTGGCGCTCTGTTGGCCGCAGGCTCGGACAGCTCACCACTTTTGGTCAATGGGCTTGGGTTTGTGGCAGTGACACTGGCTACTATTAACGTAGTCGGCGGTTATTTAGTGACTAATCGCATGCTTGCCATGTTTAAAAGGAAATAAACAATGAATCCTACTGTTGTTAGTTTTATATACTTGGTTGCTGGGATTCTTTTTATTCTTGGTATTAAGGGTCTAACTAAGCCAAAGACTGCTGTGCGTGGTAATAAGTTATCTGCATTAGGTATGCTGATAGCGGTGGTTGTTACGCTTTTAGATGGTGACGTCGTAAATTACAATTTTATTATTGCTGGGGTGCTAGTAGGTAGTGGCATCGGCGCGGTTATGGCGCTGAAAATCCAAATGACCTCGATGCCGCAGATGGTTGCTCTCCTTAATGGTTTCGGTGGGGGTGCCTCTCTAACCATTGCTCTTGCCGAGTACTACAGTAAATTGGGGTCTGCACCAGAGTCTTTTTCTGAGATATTAACGCCTGTAGTTACTACCAGTAGTAATTTCGGTAGCGGTCCAGAAGGAACTATCGCGTTGGTTTCTATAGGCTTGACCGTGCTGATTGGCGCGTTGACATTGACGGGTAGTCTGGTTGCTTTTGCCAAACTTCAAGAGTTAATGAAAAAGAGTTATGGGTTGCCAGGCGGGCCCATCGGTAATGGTATTTTCCTTGTAGCTTCGGCCGTTGCCGTGGTCTGCTTGGTATTAAATCCAGGTAATACTGCGGCGATGGTCGCCATTGTGGGCTTAGCACTTTTGTTGGGTCTATTTTTGGTTATGCCAATTGGTGGCGCAGATATGCCGGTGGTTATTGCTCTTTTAAATTCCTATTCCGGTATCGCCGCAGCATTGGCTGGCTTTATATTGGGTAACACGGTACTCATTGTTGCAGGATCATTGGTGGGAACGTCAGGATTAATATTAACCCAGATTATGTGTGTCGCAATGAATCGATCTCTCACCAACGTGCTATTTGGAAAGATGGCCGCTGGAGGTGAAGTAATTGATGCCGATGAGATATACGCCGGTAAGGTGACAAGCGCACAGCCTGATGAGGTGGCAATGATGCTTGAGATGGCTAAACGTGTGGTTATAGTGCCAGGTTATGGTATGGCTATGGCACAGGCTCAGCATGCAGTGCGAGAGCTGGCTGATTCAATGGAAGCCAAAGGTGTTGAGGTTGAATATGGTATCCACCCAGTTGCTGGGCGCATGCCGGGACATATGAATGTGTTACTTGCAGAGGCAGAAGTCCCCTACGATAAGTTAGTTGAGATGGAGCGGATTAACCCCACCTTTGAAGATACTGATGTGGTGATCGTCATTGGAGCTAATGATGTTACTAACCCAATGGCACGAGAATCTGAAGGCAGCCCAATTTATGGTATGCCTATTCTAAATGTAGACAAAGCTAGAAATGTGGTGGTGATAAAAAGATCACTAAGCCCTGGATTCGCAGGATTGCCTAACCCTTTATTTGCAATGGACCATACGGTAATGGTCTACGGAGATGGTAAAAAAGCGGTTGTAGAGATGACTACAGCACTCAATCAAGCTTAAATTCAATCGGTCAGAGTTCGATGCCCTGCCACTATGTGGTGGGGCATTTTTTTTGCTGGATGCTTAGTGACCGTCAAACTTAGCTCGCTCATTTGTAAACTAACGTTGAAATTGTAGAAATTCACCCCAACTATTTAAATATAGTGATGGTGAAATTAAAAAAGGAATTGTTATGCGAGTCGAGAAACTAACCAATCAATTGCAGCAGGCATTTGCCGAAGCGCAATCTATTGCCATTGGCAATGATCACTCCGCCATAGAACTATTTCATCTGTTGCTAGCACTCCTCAATCAACAAGGCGGCAGCGTTCGGCCAATTTTAAATCGAGCCGGATTTGATGTTAACGGGCTACAAGAATCATTGAATCAACAGTTAGATAAGTTAGCACAGATTAAAGCCCCCACAGGTGAGGTCAACATTGCACAAGAGCTCGGTCGCTTAATGAATTTAGCTGATCGTGTGGCTCAGAAAAATAATGATCAGTACATTTCCAGCGAAACCCTATTGCAAGTGCTCTTAGAAGATTCCGGCCAGACCGGTAAAATTCTTAGTAAATTCGGTGACCCCAAAAAAGCACTCGCTGCAATTGCATCTGTGCGGGGAGGTGATTCTGTCAACGATCCAGATGCTGAGGAAAATCGAGAGGCACTTAGCAAATATACTATAGATCTGACGGAAAGGGCTGAAATGGGAAAGCTTGATCCTGTGATTGGGCGTGATGAGGAAATCCGCAGAACGATTCAGGTCCTACAACGACGTACAAAAAATAACCCCGTGCTGATTGGCGAGCCTGGGGTTGGTAAGACTGCGATTGTTGAAGGCCTTGCTCAGCGCATCATCAATGGTGAGGTTCCGGAGGGATTAAAAAACAAGCGCGTATTGACCCTTGACCTTGGTGCACTGCTAGCCGGAGCAAAATTTCGAGGTGACTTTGAAGAGCGAATGAAAGCGGTACTTAAGGATCTTGCTAAACAAGAAGGCCAGATTATTCTATTTATTGATGAAATACATACGATGGTTGGTGCGGGCAAAGCTGAAGGAGCAATGGATGCGGGTAATATGCTCAAGCCTGCATTGGCTAGAGGGGAGCTGCACTGTGTTGGTGCGACGACTTTGGATGAGTATCGCAAATTCATTGAAAAAGATGCGGCTCTGGAACGTCGGTTTCAAAAGGTTCTTGTTGAAGAACCTACCATAGAAGATACCATCGCTATTTTACGTGGCTTAAAAGAGCGTTATGAAGTTCATCATGGCGTTGAGATTACCGACAGTGCGATCGTATCAGCTGCGCGTCTCTCCCAACGATATATTACAGACCGCCAACTGCCGGACAAAGCAATTGATCTTGTTGATGAGGCGGGAAGTCGCATACGAATGGAGATTGATTCTAAACCAGAACAGATGGATCGATTGGAGCGTCGCTTGATTCAGTTGAAAATTGAACAAGAGGCGATGAAAAAAGATAACGATACTGCTGCGAAAAAGCGTAAAAAGAAAATACAACAAGATATAGCGTCTTTAGAGAGAGATTATGCTGATCTGGAACAAATTTGGACGGCTGAAAAGGCCTCGATGCAAGGGGCGACTCATATTAAAAGTGAGCTTGAGCAGGCCAAAGTGGATTTAGAGGTTGCCCACCGCTCTGGCAATCTAGAAAAAATGGCAGAAATTCAGTACAGCGTCATTCCTCAGTTAGAAAAGCAACTGGCCAGTGCCGTCTCTCATGACGAAGTTGAGAAAAAGCTATTGCGCAATAAAGTAACTGAGGATGAAATTGCTGAAGTGGTTGCCAAGTGGACTGGTATTCCTGTAAATAAGATGCTGGAGGGTGAGCGGGACAAGCTAATACGCATGGAAGACGCATTACATCAGCGAGTAATGGGTCAATCGGAAGCGGTTAGAGCTGTCTCTAATGCAGTACGTCGTTCTCGAGCAGGATTGGCCGACCCTAATCGCCCCAATGGTTCGTTCCTTTTTCTTGGTCCTACTGGGGTTGGTAAAACAGAGCTTTGCAAGTCATTGGCAGAATTTTTGTTCGACAGTGAAGGAGCCATGATTCGTGTTGATATGTCAGAGTTCATGGAAAAGCATTCAGTCGCAAGGTTAATTGGTGCACCTCCTGGGTATGTTGGCTACGAAGAGGGTGGGTATCTTACAGAAGCTGTGCGCCGGCGACCCTACTCGGTGTTGCTATTAGATGAGATTGAGAAGGCGCACAGTGATGTTTTTAATATTTTGCTACAAGTGCTCGATGATGGTCGTTTAACCGATGGTCAAGGACGAACCGTAGATTTCAAAAACACCGTTATTATTATGACTTCTAATTTGGGATCTGATGTTATCCAGATGCTTTCTGGAGAAGAGAATTATGAAGTCATGAAATCGGCGGTGATGGATGTGGTTGCGATGAATTTTAGACCGGAGTTTATAAACCGAGTGGATGAAAGTGTAGTTTTCCATCCTCTTGCCAAAACGGAGTTAAGGGGTATCGCAAATAAGCAGTTAGCCTTGCTACAGGCAAGGTTGTCAGATCATGATTTGAGCTTATCTATTGATGATGCGCTCTTAGATAGTGTGATGGATATAGGGTTTGACCCAGTATATGGTGCTCGACCGTTGAAGCGCGCACTGCAGAGTTTGATCGAGAACCCTCTTGCAGAGGCAATTTTGGCAGGAAATTTCCCTGTGGGAAGCGCCATAAAGGGCAGTTTAGTCGATGGTAGACCTGAATTTGTTGCGTCTTAGAGATAACCAACGAGAGGGTCGCCTCCAGAATAACTGGTGAGGCTTGCGAGGGAATCAATAAATAAATAAAACAGTTCTGCTTGAGACGATACGTCGAGTTTCGCATAGCTATTTTTTCGATGTAGTTTGACTGTCTCTGGCGAGATGCCTAAACGTTCAGCGATTGATTTTGTTGAATGTCCGTGAAGAAAAAGTTGAACTACCTGAGTTTCTCGGTCAGTAAGATATGCCGTTCCAAAATATTTGAGTGCGCTGTCCAATTGACCTGGTAGTTCGTTGGTTTTATCCGAGATGTTTTTATCTTTACTGTCCCACTGAAGATTACAAATGCTCTCAATAATGGGCTCTATATCTTTAAGTATTCCCAGTTGAGTACGGTTGAAGCGCTGAGTTAATCCTAGCCGGCCCAAAGATATGTTAATAAACTGATTGTTACTCAGATGAATTATGTAGCCGATTTCATCTTTTATCTCGGTAAATTTAAAATAACTGCGGTAATACTCAGTCTTTTTAAACCCCTCTGGTGCGAGATCACTCAGACGATGAAGTCCACGGCAGCGTAGGTCTATTGCGGCCCGATAAAATGGATCGAGTAAAAATGCGCCATTTACAAAACCATCGATTTGGCTTTCTCTCTCCAAGGGGGGTATATCATTGTAGTGGACCACAGGCTTCTCACCACCGTGATAATGCACGATGACTGCATTATCAAAAGGGACTAAACCTTTAAGCATACTGACTAGTAGAGATGGTAGGCGTTCGCTGCCGATCTCGGAAATGATTGGGGCAAAGCGCGAACTAAAGGCTGAAAGATGATTGATCATGGCTTAAGGATAAAAGTTTAAAGAACTTACTTCGGATCATACTCAACATCGTGATCTGATGTAAGAATATTTTGAGTAGAGGTGTCTGAAATATTTATCACAGCCTTTCTAGCAGAATTGGTTTTATGTGCTAGACTCAAGAGAGAGTTTAAAAAAATAATTATGTTTTGGTGTCTAAAGACACCCTTCAATTTGGGTTAATTACTCGCTTGAAGATACTGCGAACGCGGTTGGTTCGCCTTTTTGGCATAGTGCCATGACAAGGCACATGTCCTTATGACAGGGGTCAAATCAATATGGCTTTTGCAGTTATTTTGGTCGCTATTGTTATTATTTCGGTTTTATTTCACTTCCTCAGCCCATGGCAGGCTACTCCTCTGGCATCCAATTGGGGGTCAATTGATACAACGATTACTATCACTCTGGTTATTACAGGTATTTTCTTTGTTGTCATTGTACTTTTCATGGCCTACTGCGTTTACAAATATCAGGTAGTTCCAGGTCGGAGGTCGGAGTACAAGCCTGAAAACAAAAAGCTCGAATGGTGGCTAATTTCAATTACTACTCTAGCAATATGTGGTCTGTTAGCTCCCGGTCTTGTGGTTTACAACGATTTTGTACATGTTCCACATAATGCAGTGGAGTTTGAGGCAGTTGGAGAGCAGTGGCGCTGGAGTTACAGGTTACCTGGCGAGGATAAAAAGTTTGGCCGCACTAGTGTCAGACTTATGGATGACCGTAATAGTTTCGGACTTGACCCTGATGATGCGGCCGGTCAGGACGATATTCTGGTAGCCGGGAATCAGGTGCACCTTTTGGTTAATCAACCTACAAAGGTTTTGTTGAGATCTAAAGATGTACTCCATGACTTTTATGTCCCTGAATTTCGCGCGAAGATGGATTTAGTCCCAGGTCAAATTACGTACTTTTGGTTCACGCCGACGATCCCTGGGACCTTTGATATTCTTTGTGCTGAATACTGTGGTATTGGTCACTACAACATGCGGGGGCAAGTTGTTGTTGATACAGCCTCGAATTATGAGGAGTGGTTATCCAAGCAAATAACTTTCTCTGAGGTGCTCACAGGCGGCACAGTAGAAGGACTTGTAGAGCAAGGGCAGCGTTTGGCAGCCAGCCGAGGCTGCCTTGCATGCCATAGTGTTGATGGTGGGCCTAGTCTAGGTCCAGGATGGCTGAATTTATCCGGCTCAGAAGAGACCCTTATTGATGGCAGTAAGGTCCTTGTTGATTCTAATTACTTGATTGAGTCCATTGTTGACCCAGCGGCGAAAATAGCAACAGGTTATCCGCCAGTGATGGTGGCCTATGAATTTAGCGACGAGCAACTGGACAGTTTAGTAGCCTATATTGACTCTCTATCATCAGATGATTTGAGTCAGCCTTCTATACAGCCGACTGAGGATTGATTAATGGCTTACGCAGATGATGCAGAACACGAGGAACTCCATGAGCCGACTAGCTTTATTGCTAAATATGTTTGGAGTCAAGATCATAAAGTCATCGCTATACAGTACTCACTTATCGCGATTTTTGTAGGTTTAATTGCCCTAGTACTGTCGGCAATGATGCGGATGCAAATTGGTTTCCCCGAGAGCATCGATATGGACTCCACTGAATACTACCAAGCTATGACGATGCACGGCATGATTATGGTGATCTACCTACTTACAGCTTTATTTTTGGGAGGTTTTGGTAACTACCTGATCCCACTGATGGTGGGCGCTAGAGACATGGTATTTCCATTTGTAAATATGCTGAGTGTTTGGTTTTACTTCGTTTCAGTTTTAGTGCTTCTGGCTAGCTTTTTTGTCCCAGGTGGCCCCACTGGAGCTGGGTGGACGCTATATCCGCCGCAAGCCATAACTGCAGGTACTCCAGGTGCGGAATGGGGTATTATTTTGATGCTAGTCTCTCTTATTATTTTTATTGTCGCTGCGACTATGGGGGGGCTTAACTATGTAACTACCGTTCTCCAGGCCCGTACTCATGGTATGACCATGTTTCGAATGCCTCTCACCGTATGGGGAATATTTGTCGCGACTATTCTCGCACTGTTAGCCTTTCCGGCATTGTTTGTCAGTGGCATTATGATGTTGTTAGACACAACGATTGGCACGAGCTTTTTTATGCCTGACATGTTCAGTGCGAACCAAGGTACTGCACTTGATTATACCGGTGGTAGTCCTATTTTGTTTCAGCATCTATTCTGGTTCTTTGGACACCCTGAAGTGTATATCGTAGCCTTGCCAGCCTTTGGTTTGGTTTCTGATCTAATCAGTGTTCATGCTCGACGAAGTATCTTTGGCTATCGAATGATGGTGTGGGCGATTGTTGTTATTGGTGTACTTAGCTTCGTTGTTTGGGCGCACCACATGTATGTCAGTGGTATGAATCCTTATTTTGGCTTTTTCTTTGCTGTCACTACATTAGTGATTGCGGTGCCCACTGCACTCAAGGTTTATAATTGGTTGTTAACTCTCTGGCGTGGAAATATTCATTTAACCGTGCCTATGTTATTTTCATTAGCCTTTATTGTTACTTTTTTAGTTGGCGGTTTAACTGGCCTATTCCTTGGTAACGTCGTTGTGGATATACCACTTTCTGATACTTATTTTGTTGTGGCCCATTTCCACATGGTGATGGGTGTTGCGCCAGTATTAGTAGTATTCGGTTCTATTTATCATTGGTATCCAAAAATTACTGGCCGAATGCTCCACGATGGCATCGGTAAGCTACACTTTTGGATAACTTTCCTTGGGACCTATCTGATTTATTTCCCTATGCATTATCTCGGCTTTCTTGGTATGCCAAGACGATATTACGCATGGGAGGGGTACCAGGTTATTAATCCTGAGTCAGCGCAGAGCCTTAATGCTTTTATTACCGTTGTAGCAATTAGTGTAGGTATTAGTCAGCTATTATTTCTGTTTAATATGATTTACAGCTACTTTAAGGGAAAGCCTTCGGGGGGTAATCCCTGGAAAGCTACTTCCCTTGAATGGTTGACGCCAGAAACTCCGCCAAAGCATGGTAACTGGGGTCCATCTCTCCCTGTGGTGCATCGGTGGGCCTATGATTACGGCGTCCCTGGGGCTGAGCTTGACTATACGCCTCAAACGACTAGTGGAGAGGAAGTTCCAATCCATGAAAGTGATCACGATGAATAATATAAAACAATAGAACGGAGATAATGATGCTCGCCCAAACGACTTCGATGCCACTTGCTGGTGACCTCAGCGATGTTACCCGACGAGGAGCCAGTGCAAAGACAGGCCTATACTTCTTGATGGCCGCTATCAGTTCTATGTTCTTTCTGTTTTTACTGTCATACATATTGCGCTCTCAAGTTTCGGATTGGGAGGCTTTATCAGAACCATGGCAACCGCTAGCGAAGACATGGCAGCTATGGATCAATACCGTATTATTGTTGGTGGCTAGTATTTCTTTTGAACTGGCGAGACGAAATATAGATCGACCTCAGCAGAGTAACGCTCGAGAATTTATGTGGCTTGCAGGTCTCTCATCTTTAGGGTTTTTGATAGGTCAATTGGTTTTTTGGCGATACCTAATGGACAGAGGATTTTTGGCTACAACTAACCCCGCCAATGCCTTTTTCTTTTTGCTGACAGGATTACATGCGCTGCATTTAGTGGGGGGAATGGTTGCCTGGGTGGTAGCTACACGCCGTTTGTTGGCAATCCCTAAGGAAGTCGAGTCAAAATCTGTTGCATTAGCCAAGCTTTCAATTGAGCTATGTGCAAGATACTGGCACTTCTTGCTAATAGTATGGATGTTGCTATTTGCACTTTTGTCTAGTTCTCCTGGTACCTATGCCGCGATTGCTAGATTTTGTGGATTTGGAGAGTGATGACTATGGGAAATTCTGCACCAGCTAAAACGACGAGTGTTGATGTATTAATTGAGGACTGGGCATCAGATAAAGACGCATTTAAAAATGTGTCTTGGGGAAAAGCCATGATGTGGATTTTCCTACTCAGTGATACTTTTATCTTCAGTTGCTTTCTAGTCGGTTACATGTCGGTGCGAATGACCACAGCAGAACCATGGCCCAATTCTAGTGAAGTGTTTGCACTTACTATAATGGGGGAGCATATACCCCTTATTCTGATTGCTATTATGACCTTTGTGCTAATTACCAGTAGTGGCACCATGGCAATGGCGGTTAATTGTGGTTATCGCAATCAACGAAAACAGGCGGCAATATTAATGTTAGTTACCGCTGGATTTGGGTTGTGTTTTGTTGGTATGCAAGCTTTTGAGTGGAGTAAGCTTATCGAAGAAGGGGTGCGCCCTTGGGGCAATCCTATGGGTGCTGCCCAGTTTGGAGCCATATTCTTTATGGTTACAGGGTTTCATGGTTTCCATGTATCTATAGGGGTAATCTACTTAATTATTGTAGCGCTTAAAGTTCTGCGTGGTGACTACGAGGAACGAGGCTATGAAATAGTCGAGATTACAGGCCTCTACTGGCATTTTGTTGATTTAGTTTGGGTCTTTATATTTGCTTTCTTTTATCTTTGGTAGGAGTTTGAAACATGGAAAATGGTAGCGATGTTCAGGGTCAGCAGCAACACCCTATAAGTCTTTATTTTAAAGTATGGGGACTGCTATTTGTTCTAAGTGGTTTTTCCTACGCGGTGGATTACTTGCAAGTCCAAGGTGAGCTTCGCTGGGCCTTAATTATTATATTTATGTTTCTCAAGGCCGGCCTAATAGTAGCTGTCTTTATGCATATGGTATGGGAGCGTATGGCTTTTGTGCTCGCTATATTGATGCCGCCATTATGCATACTCGTGCTTATAGCCCTGATGTCTATAGAGGCGGATTATACGTACTTTAATCGACTGTTTTTTTTCAACGACTAAATACTATTAAGGCATAACTTTTATAAAGTGTTTGAATCGTTCTTGCCATCTGATAAACCAATGGGGGACTGAAGGACCTTCACCAGCACCTATAAGTAGTGGGTGACGCCCAACAACATCGCTTAATAGCTTCTCTTTTTCAGTCTCGATATCAACAAAAAACAAATGTTTTCCCGCCTTTAGTGCAGATTCAAAGCGAGCGAAGCGCTTGTTTTTGATTTGAATGCCAAAGAAACCGCCTTCCCAGGTACAAAAACCCAGCAATATAATGGATAAAAATATAAAGGGTATCCAAGTTGGACCTTCTGCCCAACCAGAGAAGTGAGCGAGGAGCAGTATGGTTGCAGAGGCAAGCACTCCTATTAATGCTCCTACTTCAGTACCATGAACAACATCAGTTCTCAGGACGGCCTCTACTTCATGTAGTCTGCTATGCCTAGCTACCTCACCATCATCTAGGCTAAGAACATGTATATGTGGTGTTGATATCCCGTTATTTTCTAATTCTTTTTCGACAATCTCTAATTCATCAAGATTGTTGCAGATATAAAAATGGCGTCTCATAGCTCAACCCCTTAATTTTATTATTATTAGGCGAGGGCGATAGGAACTCCAAAGGCTAAGTACTAATCATTTAGCGCCTAGAGCCCACAAGCGCCTTCACTTTAAGTATAGGACAGGTATTGAGGTCTGTCGAACGACAGAACTCAATATATTTTTAGCGTGGTTACAGAAAAATTATGGATTTAAGGCTGAAATTGCTCTGGGTTCATGAACATTAACTTGACCACTAACGATTCACCCGCGGGTTCTACGGCCATCATCAAAACATTGATGTCCTCTCCAATTTTCACTCCAGTGGGTACATTGAAGAGAAGGCCACCGGTGGCCTCATTGGTCAGTGTGTGTAAGTCTTTGAGGTCTTTATCTTTACGTACTTCAGTTTCAAATTTCTGAAGCATCGTTTTAACTGAAATTTCGAAGTTAGGGAAATTAAATTGACCTCTGTATTCACTGCGATCGAGTTCTAACTTAATTGGAATTACCATGCCGGTTTGCTCTGAGGTCAATTGACCAGAAGAGATCTGAACTCCCTGCTTAAGTTCCTTAAATAGCTTCTTGGCATCTTCAGGTTTTTGCCGAATAAATCCCGCAACCAGTAAATTTACACCGAGATTAAATAGTTTGCGAGAGTCTATATTGATACTTTGTTCTTCAGCCATGATCTTTACCGTGTTTTGTTTGGAGTATTATTGGTTCTCTAAAATGTCGCAGTATTTCAGTCGATCAACCCATATTTCGTATCTAAGATAGCTAATATCTCAGCCTTAGGATTTGAAGAAACTGTTAATTTTTCACCAGTGATCTTCTCAGCCAGACTAACATAGGTATCGGACACCTGCATCATCACAGATTCAGGTAGCTCATTATCTGCTGCTAGAGCATAACGCTCCTCCATACGGTTTTTATCTAATAAAATATCTGGATCAGGAAAGTGTTTTAGTAATAGCTGGCGGAAACCTTCCTTTGAATTCTCCACGACCTTACCTTCTCTATAGTTTGGACCATCCCATATTCTGGATGAGTCTGGAGTACCAACTTCGTCCATGTAAATTAATTCATCATTACCATTACGATCAGCCACGTAACCAAACTCAAACTTAGTATCAACAAATACCTGGTCTAACTTGGCTAGTTCGCTACTGATAACTGAGAAACCTTCTCTGAGAAGTTTTTCATAAACATCGATATCCTCTTTACTTTTGAATTTAAAGGCAGCGGTATTGTTTTCGATATCTGTCCGTGAGATGTTCACATCGTCTACTTCAGGCACGCCGGGAATCCCTTTTAGAATGCCCTTAGTGGATGGCGTAATCAGTAATTCAGCTAATTTCTCATCACGTCCTAGATCATCTTCAAGTTGAATGCCACAGAAATCACGTTCCCCTTTTTCATAGGCACGCCACATGGAGCCAGTAATATATTGCCGACAAATTGCCTCGATCATCACTGGTCTAGCTTTTTGTACAATCCATACTAGAGGATGCGGAACATCTAATATATGGCTGTTAGCTAGGCCTTGTTCACGAAATAATTTAAACCAATGATTAGAAATAGCATTTAACGCAGCTCCTTTACCTGGAATGCCTTGCATATTTCCTTCTCCGCGCCAAATACATTCAAATGCTGAGATGCGGTCACTAATCACCATGATCGCCAGAGGCGAGTCTGGAGCGACATCATAGCCATGTTCTGTGATTAGCCGCCGGCTATCAGCTTCGGTCAACCAGTAAACAGAGCGAACTTTACCGCTATGCACTGGCTCATTGCTACGAATTGGAAGGTCATCATTTACAGCTAATACTTTGTTCGCAAGACTCATTGCTAGTGCCTAGGTTGTTGGATTATGGGATGTAAAATAAAAAACTAACGAAACCCGAATTCTAACAATTCAGAATCACTTGGGTAAAGTAAAGATTAACTCTAAGATGGGTTATTATTTATGCTTTATATGATAATGGTCATTTAGGAAGGGGTTACATATGCCGACAATTTTAGTCACTGGTGGTAGTGGATTTATTGGACGTCATTTTTGTTGGGAAGCCGAGCGTTTAGGGTGGTCGCTAATCGTGCTAAGTCGCAGTGTTGAAAAGGCACGTGAAGTATTGCCTAGTTCTGCTGAAATCATATCTCGTCTTGATCAAATAGCCAGTGGTATAACTATAGATACCATCGTTAATCTGGCAGGAGAGCCCCTCGCGGATAAGCGCTGGAATGAGAGTCGCAAAAAACAGTTTTTTGTCAGTAGAAGCAGCTTTACGGATCAACTCTACGAGTTTTTCCGTCACCGAGCTGAAGCTCCAATGCGACTTATTAGCGGATCTGCCATAGGTTACTATGGCCCAGGCTCTGCGCCCGTGGATGAGTCAAATTCCGCAGTAGATGGGTTTTCTCATGAACTCTGCGCAAGTTGGGAAGAGAGTGCTCTTCAATTTAAAAAGCTAGGTACTCGAGTTTGCTTGGTGCGCACAGGGATAGTACTCGGTGATCAGGGTGCCTTGGCGAAAATGCTACCGCCCTTCAGGATTGGACTTGGAGGTCCCATAGGTAACGGCGAGCAAGTAATGTCTTGGATCCATATCAGAGATATGGTGAGAGTTTTAAATCACTGTATCCAATCTGAGAAGTTATCGGGCCCTATTAATGCAACCGCACCAAACTCGTTGATCAACCGAGAGTTTACTGCGACATTGGCTAAGATCCTGGGCAGGCCGGCTCTGTTGCCAATGCCCAGTTTTATGATCAGACTTCTGTTTGGTGAGATGGGAGTAGAGTTATTGCTACAGGGCCAGGAGGTGATTCCAGCTAAGCTTCTTCAAAGTAGGTTTAAATTTGAGTATCCAAATTTGACGGGAGCTCTTCAAGATTTACTCAAATAAGCCTGTGGAGAGGTTGAAAAGCGGTAGATTGACATGCTCCAGTCTGTATACTTCCAAGCATCAAAATAACTATGAATTTATAGGATCTAAGAATGAACTCTGAATTTACTGGAAAAACGGTCATTATAACTGGCGCCTCTGCTGGTGTTGGTGCTGCATGTGCAAGGGCTTTTGCGGCGCAAAAGGCTAATTTGGTTCTGTCTGCCCGAGGCAAAGAAGGTTTAGATAGAATTGCCGATGAATTGTCGCCCCAGTGCTCGGTTCTTACCGTTGCGATGGATGTCGCTAACAGTGAACAATGTATGGAATTGCTCGCTAAGGCTGAAGCGAAGTTTGGTCATATAGACGTGCTAGTCAATAACGCCGGCATGCATAATCGAGGTGATCTTGAGAAACTTGATCCGGCGGATGTTGGTGCAATGGTTGATATTAATATGCGTGCACCTCTCATACTATCATGTGCGGCTATTCCCTATTTGAGGCGAGCAGGATCAGGTTCGATTGTCATGGTGGGATCTCTGGCTGGTATGTCTCCACTTCAAGGCGCCGCAACTTATTCTGGGACTAAAGCAGGCTTGCGTGCCTTTGCGTACGCGCTTGCTGATGAAGTTCGGGAATCAGGAATTACGGTTGGTGTGGTCTCTCCCGGGCCGATTGATACTGGTTTCATTATGGGTGAAATTGATAATGTTGAAGATATCGTTTTTTCTCAGCCAATGAGTACTGCAGCGGCCGTGGCAGATGCGATTCTGTCTATTGCCCGTGGTGAACAAACAGAAGTTACCATGCCCGCGTCAAGCGGTAAGTTAGTCACCTTGAGTTATCTCTTTCCTAAGCTTCGACGTTATATGCGGCCTAAGTTGTATGCTAAGGGGCGAAAAAATAAAGATAAGTACCGCAACCGCAATGCTTAAAACCGAGATGCGACAGACACTATGAATTTAAATTTCACCGAAAAGGGGAGTGGACCTGTTGCTATATTGATGCATGGAATGTTCGGCTCTTTGTCCAACTTAGGTAACCTTGCTAAACATCTGGCTCCAACCCACAGAGTGATTAGCGTGGATTTGCGGAATCATGGAGATTCACCTCAGAGTGCCACCATGGATATTCCTGCAATGGCCGAGGACATAGTTCAACTTATGGATGATCAAAGTCTTGGCGAAGCCATTTTGATAGGACATTCACTCGGGGGTAAGGTGGGTATGCAGGTTGCCCTCAACAATGTTGGTCGTGTAAGCAAGCTGGTTGTTGCCGATATTTCTCCAGTAGCCTATGTCCCTAGACAAGATGCCGTTCTTGATGCTCTAAACGCATTGTCAAAAACCAATGTTTGGAGCCGTCAGCAAGCCAATGGTATCGTTGAGGATTATGTCCAAGAACCACAAACTCGAGCTTTTTTGTTGAAGAACTTACATCGCAATAAAGAAGGACGCTACACCTTAAAGTTAAATATGGCTGCCATTTCTGAGAACTACGGAACTAGTCTTGTCGCTGCTCCAGAGGGTGAACCTTACCAAGGGCCGAGTTTATTTTTAAAGGGTGAGACTTCAGCTTATATCCAGACTAAGCATCAACCAATTATTCAGGCTCTTTTCCCCAATAGTGAGTTGTATGTAATTTCACAGGCTGGACATTGGCTACATGCCGAAAAACCCGATGAATTTAATGCCAAAGTGTCGAATTTTCTCATTAGCAACTGAAAAAATGCGTCAAATCATAGTAGAATTCTCAAATGGAAATCACATCTCTAGGAAGCTCTAATGTTTGAAAACTTAAAACCAGTCGCTATTGACCCAATTCTCGGATTAATGGTTGCCTTTAAAGCTGACAATCGTGCTGAGAAAATTGATCTTGGTGTCGGAGTTTATCAGGACGATCGTGGCCGCACTCCGGTCATGGCATCGGTCAAAGAGGCTGAATCTCGCCTAATGGAGTTAGAGACAACTAAGTCCTACCAAGGAATGGCTGGAGACCCTGATTACAATCAGCGGATGATGGAATTATTGCTGGGAAAAGATCACAGCATACTGAGTACGGGGCGGGTGAAAAGTATTCAAGCACCCGGGGGCTCTGGTGCTCTGCGTGTTGGCGCCGAAGTCATTCGACGAGCAAGGCCCGAATCTAAATTATGGGTTGGAATGCCAACTTGGCCAAACCATATCCCTCTGCTAGGGAGTGCTGGATTTGACATAAAACAGTATCCTTATTACGACGTGGATGCTCGTCAAGTTGATACTGACAAAATGATGGAGGCTCTGCGGCAGGTCCCGGTAGGCGATTTGGTGCTGCTACACGGCTGTTGCCATAACCCGACGGGTGCGGATTTAACAAATGAACAGTGGGATTCTATTGCTGACTTGGCGCTAGAGCGTGGCTTTATACCTTTTATCGATACAGCCTACCAAGGTCTAGGTAACGGCCTTGATGAAGATGCTTACGGAATGCGCATGATGGCTGAAAGATTGCCTGAGGTAATTATTGCTTCTTCCTGCTCCAAAAACTTTGGTTTATATCGCGAACGTACAGGTTCTATTACCTTTATTGCGGAAACGTCTGAGCAAGCTGATATTGTGGTTAGCCAGGCAATGTCGACGGCGCGGTCTATCTATTCAATGCCCCCGGCGCATGGAGCGCTTCTTGTGTCAATGGTACTAGGGGACCCTCAACTCCGCAGCCAGTGGGAGGCTGAACTCGAGGAGGTTAGGCTACGCATAAAGTCTATGCGCAATCTACTTTGTGACAGTCTTGAGAACAATGCTGCTGGAATGGATTTCAGCCATATCAAGCGACAGAATGGTATGTTTTCATTTTTAGGAATTACCACTCCACAACTGGAACGCTTAAGGACTGAATTTGGTATCTACATCGTTTCTTCTACGCGGATCAACTTGGCGGGAGTCAATTCGAATAATATAGAGTACCTAACACAATCTTTACTGACAGTTTTGGAGTAAAACTCTGTCATAAAAGTCTAGTCAATGTGACCGTTAATATATGGCTTTGATATAGCTACAAGGCGGTTTAGAAGAGCATTTATGTCCAGAGTATTACAGTCGACTTGGATGTCTGCATAGCGTAAATAGAGCTCTCTGCGCTCATTAAATAGACTTGAGAAACTTTGATTAGGGCGACGGGCAATGCCCCTGGTGGTAAAGTTAGTAATTCGCCTCTCTAGTTGGTCTTGAGGTAGATCTAGAAATATGACTATTCCTTGGGACTTTAAGTGAATCATGCCAGCATCTGAATATACGGCGCTACCACCAGTGGCGACAACTTTCGCGGAAACATCTTCCTTGAGTAACACTTGCTCTTCAGCAGTTCTCAAAGACTGATAACCGTTTTGGTCTATATACTTTTGAAGGCCACTATTCACATACTTTTCGATCGTTCGATCAGTATCAACAAAACCTAATCCTAGAGATTTTGCCAAGAGCACGCCAACAGTGCTTTTTCCAACGCTGGGCATACCTATTAACACGATTGCTTTAGATGTTTTTTTTGTCATGCTAGTGTCTCTAACCAATTACCACCATTTTTAGGTGCATTATGCATTAAATCGTTTAGTTCAATACTAAAAAAGTGATTTGATTTAGCCAATAGTTAATAGCTAATGTGAATTGAAAGTTTTAAGAAAATAACAGAATTGTGTGATGAGACTGTATAATTAACCAAAAATTGCAATGGATTAGTTTAGATGGCTCATTTTCAACGAATAGGCTTGTTTGGAAACCTAGATCTACCTGAGGTCAAGGATTCTCTGCGTAAGCTTGAGACGTTCCTCGTAAGCCAGGGACGTGATGTTATCTATGAGAGAGGTACAGCGGATATCGTTGACTGGTCTGTTGAGGAGATATTACATACGTCAGAGTTTGCTGGGGCCATTGACTTGGGTATTGTGGTGGGTGGCGATGGCAGTATGCTCAGTGCCAGCCGCAAGATGGCATCTATTGGCGTACCTCTGTTGGGAATAAACCGTGGTCGTCTGGGATTTTTAACAGATATCTCTCCAGATGAGATCGAAGCACGTGTCTCCACCGTACTTTCAGGTGATTACGTGCAAACTCGACGGTTTATGCTTGAGACTACGGTAACTCGAGATAACGAAGTTATTGGGAGTGGTACGGCAGTCAATGACATTGCTATGCATCCAGGTATGTCGGTCAGAATGATGACCTTTGAACTCTATGTGGACGGTGAGTTTGTTTATAGTCAGCGCTCGGATGGTTTAATCGTAGCAACACCGACAGGTTCAACTGCCTATGCACTGTCGGCTGGAGGGCCCTTACTGTTCCCCGAACTCGATGCAATGGTGGTTGTACCCCTTAACCCCCATACACTTAACAGTAGACCCATCGCCCTTCATGGAGATGCGCAAATTGAGTTGAGAGTAAGTACACGAAATGAGTTACAGCCAGTATTGACCTGCGATGGGCATAATGACATTGTCACTCAACCTGGGGATTTAATAAAAATTGCCCGCCATGCCCACGACATTTTGTTGATTCATCCCAAGGATCATAATTTCTATAGTGTTTGTCGCTCAAAACTGGGCTGGGGAAGTCGTTTAGGCGTAGAAACTATAGACGATTAGCTTAATATTACCGGATACTTCTTACTTTATGTCCCAGAATCCCAATTGGTATGTCGCCGCTAAACAATATCCCGCAGTTACTGGGTTGATAGTTTTAAGTGCCATCGGCGGAATGTTAGTTACTTTAAGTTACCCAACGGCGGTTCGTTACTTTAGTTTCGGCGGATTTAGGGGCGAAGATTACTGGCGTCTTATTACACCTATTTTTCTTCATTTTGGCATAGTTCATTTTATTTTTAATAGTCTCTGGTTATCTATGCTTGGCTCCCGTATTGAGCGGCTATATGGGCCTATCCATCTGCTTCTACTTGTTCTAATTTCTGGTTTAGTTTCCAATCTGGCTCAATTTTGGTGGTCCGGAGCAGCAAGTTTTGGTGGGATGTCTGGTGTAGTTTATGCGTTATTAGGTTATATCTGGATCGTACATAAATTAGTGCCGCACTCACTAACAGCGTTACCAAAAGGTATTGTTGGCTTTATGATTGGTTGGCTAATACTTTGCATGACGCCCATATTGACCTTCTTGCTCGGTGTTGGTATCGCTAATGCCGCACATTTAGGGGGACTCATTATTGGCATGGTCCTCGGACTTATTTTTGGAGTCTTGGCAAGATTCAGGAGAAAGCATGAACTTTAAGCAACTCGTTGAGGGCATCACCCCAGATATTTATGAAGGTCTAAAACGTGGAGTTGAGATTGGTAAATGGCCTGACGGGAGAAGTCTAACTGAGGAACAAAAGATCCTTTGTATGCAGGCGATTATTACCTATGAAGAATCAATGCCCAAGGATCAGCGAACAGGTTATGTGCCTCCTAAAGTCTCACCTTGTGAGACAACAGATGAGGTGCAGCCACTATCATGGAAAAATTGATGGGTTTCAAACAATCTGGTCATCTACTCAAAATGGAGGCGAACATTTCCCCGGAGGGACACGTTGAATATCAACTGCCCCTTGATGAAGAGCGAGTGCCTTTAAATCAATTTATTGGTCAGTCTATTTCCCTGGAATATCTCGGTGATATTCATTGTATCCACTGCGGAAGACGATCCAAGAAGAGCTTTAGTCAGGGTTATTGCTATCCTTGCTTCATTAAATTACCTCAGTGTGATACGTGCATTATGAGTCCTGAGAAATGCCACTTTCATGCGGGTACCTGCCGAGACTCCAATTGGGGAGAAAAATACTGCTTTACAGATCATTATGTTTATTTGTCCAACACCTCGGGTGTTAAGGTTGGTATTACCCGGGGGGATCAATTGCCGACTCGGTGGATTGATCAAGGGGCTACGCAAGGACTGCCTATCTTCAGAGTCACTAACAGACGTCATGCGGGTTTAATTGAAGATCGTTTGCGCCAACATGTGGCCGATAAAACGCAATGGCAGCGAATGCTGAAGGGCAACAATGACGATCTTAACTTACCGTCGGTTAGAGATGATTTATTAGAGAAGTGTAGGTTAGACCTTCAGGAATTATCAGATCAATACGGATTACAAGGGATACAGCTTCTCGATCAAGAATTGACCACTGAAATAGCATTTCCCGTGGAACAATTTCCTGACAAAGTTAAAAGCTTCAATTTGGATAAAAAACCCTTGATGGAGGGTGTTCTGCAGGGTATTAAAGGCCAGTATTTAATTCTTGATACAGGTGTAATTAACATCCGAAAATACACAGCCTACAACGTTGAATTTAGCGTCGAGGCTTAATCAGTACCCCTAAGGAAAACTCTCATGAAAGATGCGGCACCTCAAACAATTTACCTCAAAGATTATCAAGTTGCGGTATTTTTGATCGAAAAGACGAACCTTGTTTTTGATCTTGGCGACGATCAAACCAGCGTGGTTACAGAGCTATCTGTTTTGCGTAATCCCTCTAGCAAAGATCAGTCCAAGCATCTAGTACTAGATGGTAGTTCCAAACTTGATCTTCAGTGGGTAAAGATCAATGGCCAACAATTGGATCCCGCTGGCTATCTTAAAGAATCTGATTCGCTGACGATCTTTGATGTTCCCGATGCATGCGTGATAACAACCGAGGTAATCATCAAGCCGCAGTTGAATACTACCATGATGGGTCTCTATCGCTCTCGTAATATGTATTGCACCCAATGTGAAGCCGAGGGCTTTAGGGATATTACCTACTATCTCGACCGGCCTGATGTTATGTCTGAATTCACGACTAAGGTAATCGCAAATAGGGAGCAGTACCCGGTTCTTCTTTCAAATGGTAACCCTGTAGATCGGGGAGCTATGGATGAAGATAGACATTTTGTGACCTGGCATGATCCTTTCAAGAAGCCAGCGTACTTGTTTGCTCTGGTGGCTGGAACTCTGAGTGTTGTTCAGGATACTTTTGAAACCTGTTCTGGGCGTGAAGTCCAGCTCGAAATCTTTGTCGAAGAAAAAGACCTCGATAAATGTGATCACGCAATGCTGTCCTTGAAAAAATCTATGCGTTGGGATGAGGAAGTCTATGGGCGAGAATATGATCTTGATATTTTTATGATCGTTGCGGTGGATGACTTTAATATGGGTGCCATGGAGAACAAGGGACTCAATATTTTTAATACCTCCGCAGTTCTCGTGAACCCAAAGACAAGCACGGACGCGGCTTTTCAGCGAGTTGAAGGTATAGTTGCCCATGAGTATTTTCACAATTGGTCGGGTAATAGAGTAACCTGCCGGGACTGGTTTCAACTGAGCCTAAAGGAGGGTTTTACTGTATTCCGTGATTCTCAATTTTCCTCTGATATGAATTCAGCAACTGTGAAACGAATTGAAGATGTTGCCTACCTTCGAACTCATCAGTTTGCTGAAGATGGTGGTCCCATGGCTCACTCAGTCCAGCCTGAGTCCTACATGGAAATTAATAACTTTTATACAGTTACAGTCTATGAAAAAGGATCTGAAGTCGTTCGTATGTATCACAGCTTACTAGGGTCAGAAGCTTTCCGAAGGGGGAGTGACCTCTACTTTGACCGCCATGATGGTCAGGCAGTAACAGTGGAGGATTTTGTGGTGGCAATGGAAGATGCCAGTGGCCGGAATTTGTCTCAATTTAGACTTTGGTATAGGCAATCTGGTACACCTTTGTTAGAGGTGCAGTCATCTTTTGATGACAAAGCTCATACATACACTCTTAGTTTTAAGCAAAGCTGTCCAGATACTCCAGGGCAGAAGGATAAAAAACCATTTGTATTGCCAGTCAAGCTCGGTCTAGTCGGCGCTGATGGTAGCGATCTTGTATTAAACAGTGAGGGTGACACAGAGATTGTGCTTGAACTAACAGAAGCAGAGGACCGCATAGTTATTTCTAATGTAAGCTCCGAACCTGTTCCCTCGCTACTACGAGGATTGTCTGCCCCAGTCAAACTAGACTACCCATACACAGTTGATGAGCTAGCTCATCTGATGGCAAATGACTCAGATGGTTTTAATCGATGGGATGCATGTCAGGCCCTAAGTTTGGGTGTACTCAAACAGCTAGCTGTTGATAGTTTAAATAATAAGGAATTGTCTCTGGATGGGCATCTCATCGACGCCTTTAGAGGGTTGTTAGAGGATAGCTCTCTAGACCCTGCAATGGTTGCTCTGATGTTGCAACTGCCTCCTGAGGCGTTGCTCTACGAATTAGCTGAGGTAATTAACCCTGAGGCGATTCATGATGCCAGAACCTTTGTTCGCACTGCATTAGCCGGCGCGCTAGAGAGCCAACTGCTGAGTGTTTACGAAACTCATAACACCTGCCCAGAGTATGCTCCGAACGCTGGTCAAATTGGCCATCGCAGCCTAAAAAACGCGGCCTTGGGCTACCTAAGTTTGGTCGGCACTAGAGGCATAGAGCTGGCTTGGGAGCAATTTCAGCAGGCTGACAATATGACGGATAAATCAGTTGCTCTAGCAGTCTTAGTAAATTGTCCAACTGCCTCAGACTATGCATTTCAAGCGTTAAGCCAGTTTGAAAAGCAGTATCGTGATGAGCCGTTGGTCATGAATCTATGGCTGCAGATTCAGGCAGCTAACAGTCAACAGGGTGGGCTTGGTCGGATAGAAGAGCTAATGGAACATTCAGCGTTCACAATGAGCAATCCAAATAAAGTGAGAAGTCTGATCGGAGGATTCTGTTCCGCTAATTTAATCAACTTTCATTCCAAAGATGGCTCTGGCTATCGCTTCTTGAGCGATCAAATACTCAGGCTTAATCAGGCTAATCCTCAAGTTGCGGCGCGACTAGTAACGCCATTAACGCGTTGGAAGAAATTTGATGCACCTCAACGGGAATTAATGCGAGAACAGTTACAGAGAATCGCAGATGAGCCCAATCTAGTTAAAGATATTTACGAAATTGCATCAAAATCGCTCTGATACACCAAGATATTGGTAGCTAAGTGCCTGTTTAAATTAATGTAATACTGGTTAGCGTGGCTCGTTTTTTTAGGCTAGTGTTAAAGTATCAGGCCAGTAATGGCTTTCTTTACTATTGGTACTGATGCTCATTTGACCAATAATCACATCGTTCCGGAATGGTGTGTCTCATATGAGCTACATCTGACCCTAAACTTTAGGAGGCTTTCACAAGCCTCCTTTTTTTGCATCACGAAAAGAACTAGTTGACGGGCCTAGCTAAATCTTCAGAAATTGCCTATGCCTGTTTGCATCTCTCATCTCAACAGACGCCTATGTTTACGGGGCTTCGCTTGAAGTAGATGGTGTCGGGGAGGTGCCTGTGTTTCTTGATCTAGCTTACCAATAGAGCTTCATATTAGAAAGCATCTAGGCCACATAATATCTATTTAGTGATTGATATGATCTTTTTAGCAATCTATAGTCTGTTGAAAAACTGCTTTTCAATTAATGACAATAATAGCTAAGGGGATTCAATGTACGCAGAGAAATACGCACAACAATGCCCAGACCGGCCCGCGTTCATTATGGCGTCTACTGGAGTCAGCGTTTCATACAAAGAGTTTGAGGCGCGATCGAATCGTGTAGCGCATTATTTACAGTCCCAAGGACTTGTTGCTGGTGACCATTACTCAATGTTCATGGAAAACAATGAGTATTATTTGGAGATTTGTGGCGCAGGTGAGCGATCAGGTCTTTTCTACACCTGCATTAATTCCTATCTCACGCCAAGTGAGGCGGCTTACATCATTAATAATTCAGAATCTAAAGTGTTATTTGTGTCACCCGCTAAACTTGAGGTGGCAGTTGAGGCTTTGGCTGAATGCCCCAATATTGATCAAGTGTTAGTGGTCGATAGTGACAGTTCGAGCCTACCTAAGGGTATGGTTAGTTATTCTCAAGCTATTGAATCGCTCCCGTCTATTCCGATTAATGAACAGTTGCTAGGGCATTCCATGCTTTATTCATCAGGCACTACTGGGCGGCCTAAGGGTATTATTCGACCTTTGTCAGGTCATGCCCCCGATAACGTATTACCTGTATTTCAGTTCTTGGAGGGCATATTAGGATACCGAGATGATATGGTTTATTTATCGCCCGCACCTTTATACCATTCGGCACCTCAGGCAGCTATTAATTTGGCGATTCGGCGAGGCGCTACGGTTGTTATTATGGAGCGTTTTGATCCCGCTGAGTACCTTCGGTTAGTTGAACATTATCAGGTGTCTCACTCGCAACTGGTGCCCACAATGTTTAGCCGTATGCTGAAACTCAGCGATGAGGAGAGGCGGCAATACGATTTATCATCCATGGAGTTTGCTGTGCATGCGGCTGCTCCATGCCCTGAGATAATTAAGCGGCAAATGATCGACTGGTGGGGCCCGATTATACATGAGTACTACGGCGCCACAGAAGGACTCGGTTTTGCAGTTTGCGATTCCCATGAATGGTTAGCACATCCAGGCACTGTTGGGAAAGTGGTCGCCGGTGAGCTGTCTGTTCTAGATGATGAAATGAATCCTTCACCCAAGGGAGAACCGGGAACACTTTGGTTTGCCAATGGCTCAGAATTCAGTTATTTCAATGACCCAGAAAAGACTGCTGAGGCTACCTCGCCTAGCGGTGAAATGACTACGGTAGGTGATGTGGGCTATGTGGATGAAGATGGCTTTCTATTTTTGACGGACCGCAAAGCTTTTATGATTATTTCCGGCGGTGTGAATATCTATCCTCAAGAGAGTGAAGACCTTTTAATTTCGCACCCTAAAGTTGCTGATGCAGCTGTATTTGGTGTGCCTAATGCTGATTTTGGCGAAGAGGTCAAAGCGGTGATTCAACCAATTGATGGCATAACAGGCGATCAGTCGTTAACCGAAGAGCTGCTGCATTATCTTGGCCAGCATTTGTCGAGGCAGAAAGTACCCAGATCTATTGACTACCAACTAGAGCTACCGCGATTACCCACAGGAAAGCTCTATAAGCGTGCACTTAGAGATAGTTATTGGGATGAAGGATAGAAATACGTATGGAGATTATTTTTTAATGACACCTGTGATCAGTTTTAAAAAGCCAATGGTATTTAAAATTTTGTGTGTCGTTACAATTAAACAGGGTGATTAGACATATCAAACTAAATTACTCAGTGAGGGGATAGTATGGGTCCATTGTCAGGTAAGACTGTTATTGAATTTGCGGGGCTAGGGCCAGGACCCTACGCTGGAATGATGTTAGCAGATATGGGGGCTAAGGTAGTTCGTGTAGAGCGACCTGGAGGTCAGATGATGACCGCGGGAGTGAATCCTAAATACGACGTTCACAATCGAGGCAAGAACTGCATCTGTATTAATATGAAGTCTGCTGAGGGGATTGCCTGTGCAAAAAAATTGATCGGTACAGCAGATGCCCTAATTGAGGGCTATCGGCCAGGTGTGATGGAGAAACTCGGTCTGGGGCCCGATGTCTGTTTAGAGATTAACCCAAAGTTAGTTTATGGGAGGATGACAGGCTGGGGACAAACAGGACCTTTAGCTAATGCAGCGGGTCATGATATCAACTACATTGCTCTTACTGGGGTCTTGCATGCAATTGGGCGCAAAGGAGAGAAACCTGCGATTCCACTAAATGTTGTGGGTGACTATGGTGGTGGTGGCATGATGCTGGCGTTTGGTCTTGTTTGCGCGCTGCTTGAGACTCAGCAGTCTGGGCAAGGGCAGGTCGTCGATTGTTCTATCGTAGATGGCGTCGCTAGTTTGATGGGATTCTTTTATTCTCAATTACAGGCAGGAATAGGGTCTGATGAGCGCGGGGGTAATATGCTGGACTCTGGTGCATTCTTTTATGATGTTTATGAAACCAGCGATGGAAAATACGTTTCCATTGGATCTATTGAACCCCAATTTTTCAAAGAACTAGTGACTCTATTAGAGTTAAGTGAGTCTGAAAGTGTGGAATGGATGCAAAACCAATGGACAACAAAAACATGGCCTCAGATGGCGGACAAGCTAGAAACCCTAATAAAAACCAAAACCAGAGATGCTTGGTGCGATATATTTGAAGGATCAGATGTATGTTTTGCACCTGTTTTATCCATGGCGGAGGCCCGAAAACATCCACACAATGTTGCACGGAAAACCTTTGTAGATGATGGCGATGTGTGGGAGCCAGCTCCAGTTCCGCGCTTTTCTCGGACCAATGCAGAGGCAGGCTTTAGGGCAGTCGCTATAGGAGCAGATAGTCAAGCGGTACTATTAGAGATTGGATATAAACAAGATGAGATAGATGCCCTATTAGACAATGGTGCAATTGCTTAATTGAAGTTTATAGTCTTGTTGGACGATGATTGAAATCTTGGTGATCCGCATATTAACGATTAGGCTGCTGCCTTGAGAGCAGGACATTGTCAGTAGATTCGTAGACTCGATGGAAACCTCTATGACGAAACTTCTAGGTTGTCGTTATTCCGTTTTTCAAACAGCCCATCCACATTGAAAAGTATAATTTATAAACTGGGCTGAGTTATATCCCTTTTTTGCTGCAAAATTCTCACATTATGGGCCGAAGTGATACATTGAGCTCATCTCTAAACTTTGTACAGTCGCCAGTGAGTGCGTAGCCTACTAGCTCGCCTTCTGGAGTCTTGAACACAGCTTTGACTCCCTTAGGGCTCTCTATATCTATATGCCACTGCCCATCAGTTTTAGGCGGAGGTGAGACAGTTACAGGGAACAAGGTGGTTTTAATAATCACGGGCATAGTGCCGTAATAGACTTGCTGTTCATCCCCATTAATCGTTGCCGCTAATTTCTTGGCGCCTTCGACCAGTGGCGCTACGTAAAACAATAGATGTGTATCTACCTCTGCGCAATCCCCAAGAGCATAGATATTATTCGCACTTGTTTTGAGGCTTCTATCGGTGATAATACCTATGTTGGTTTGTAAACCTGCCTCTTTTGCCAAAGTAAGGTCTGGTCGCACACCAACAGCCGATAGGACAATATCTGCATTTACTTCCTTACCGCTGGCAAGGGATGCTTTGATGCCTGTTCCTTGAGTTTCAATTTTCTCTACAACAGTTTCAAAGTGGAACTGGACGCCAGCATTTTCAAGAGCATTCTTAACTGAATCTGAAGCGGCTTTTGGCATCAGAGTGCCCAGAACTGAGGGTAGAGGATCAACAACTGTAACTTCATATCCACTTTGAATGAGATCATTAGCATACTCTGATCCAATCAGACCACCACCAATTATAAGCACGTGCTTTTTCCCTTCCATGGCTTGACGAAAATTTGAGTAGTCCATCAAATTATTAATGGAATACACTGATTCCAATCCATTACCGGCGATTGGTAATTCAATGCACCGGGCCCCTGTAGCCAGAACGAGTTTTGCATATTTCAGCTTTCCACTCGTTGTTTCAACAACTTGATTATGTTCATCGATAGATTTTATAAAGCTAAATGTCTGTATTTCGGCCCTAAGTTCCAGAGCCATCTCTTCAGCCGAGGCTGTGGCAAACTGATCCGGGCTTTTATTGGTGTGATACCCCGTAGAGATAGCGGGTTTATAGTACATACGCCCATCATCACTCGTGATCATAATCAAAGGTGTCGTTGTATTTAGCTTTCTGTACTCCCGTGCAAGGTTATATCCAGCAAGACCAGTGCCCACAACGACGACAGGTAGCTGATCTTGATCAACCAGCTCCGAAGTGTCAGTTGTTTGAACTTTACTTTGTGCACTCTCAGGTGCGCTAACAGCAATCATCTCAAAATCTTGTTTACCCACCCCACAGTCTGGGCATGTCCAGTCGTCTGGGATATCCACCCATCGGGTACCAGGTAAAATATCATCATCCGGCCATCCTTTAGATTCGTCATAGACCCAGCCGCAGATAATACATTCCCAAATCTGGAATGGTTCGTCTGAATTTGTAAAGGTTGTAGCCTCTTCTGGTGCTTCTTTTATAATCGTTGATGATCGATCGGCGGAGGGAGTGATCGGAGCGGCAGAAGCGGCAGAAGCGGCAGAAGCGGCAGAAGCAGCAGTAGGGATAGGAGTCGGTGATGGGCCAGTTTTAACCATCTCAAAATCTTGTTTTGAAACGCCACACACTGGGCAGGTCCAATCTTCAGGAACATCTTCCCATCGCGTACCGGGAGCGATGCCATCCTCAGGGCAGCCAAGAGACTCATCGTATAACCAACCGCAGATTATGCACTCCCAAATGTTAAACGTATTCATCTTCGTTCCTTTGACCCTATTTAAGACGCATTTTACATAGATAAATGGGTCAAGTTAAAGCTATCTTAAGTTTGTAAACCTATGTTTAAGGCTACTCAAATAATGTTGTTTAGCCAAGTTGTAACTCTGTTTCAAATTAAAAGCTAAACGTATGCGTTACTGGGGCTCTTCTATGATCAAATTAGAACTGATCTGCCGGAAACTATGAAATATAATTATCAAAATTACTGAGTAGTTTGAAGAAGAGTTAGCCTACTTATCTATGCCTAACAGTTAGTTGAAGTTTAATGATTTTTTGCCGCTTTGGCGCCCCCAGGAATGCGAATATTATCCACTAGTGCTTGGGCAGTCGCTGGAGGCCTAGCAGTAAGGTGACTGATTGTCATGGCAATCACAAAATTCAGTAACATACCTATGGCGCCAATCCCTTCTGGAGAGATACCCCATAACCAATACTCTGCACTGTTGAGTTCTGGCGAAACAAATTTGAAGTACGCTATGTAAGCAAAGGTAAATACTAATCCTGCTAGCATTCCCGAAATAGCACCCTCTTTGTTGGCGCGTTTGGAGAAGATACCCAAAAGTAACGCTGGAAAAAGGGATGCAGCGGCAAGGCCAAAGGCAAAAGCAACGACTTGGGCCACAAAGGCGGGAGGATAGATGCCAAATAGGCCGGCGATACAGACCGCAACGGCTGCCGCTAAGCGGGCATATAGCAATTCCTGTTTCTCAGTTATTCTTGGGAGGAGGGTCTGTTTAAGTAAGTCATGAGAGATTGCGCTTGAAATAACCAGTAGCAGCCCAGCAGCCGTTGATAGAGCGGCGGCCACGCCACCAGCGGCAACAAGAGCAATTACCCAGCCGGGCAAGCCTGCAATCTCAGGGTTGGCCAGCACCATAATGTCTCGGTCGATATAGACTTCGTTGGCAGACTCAGTGGATTTGTTATTTAACAGTCGCTCGCCATGACTACCTCGAGTGCCGTCAAGATCGAATATCGGTTTCGCAGGTGATAATGCGGCACCAGCGCCATATTGCATAATGCCGTCATCATTTTTATCTTGCCAAGCGATTAACCCTGTATTTTCCCAATTACCAAACCATTCTGGAGCTTCGTCATAGGCGGTATTGTGAACTGTATCGACTAAATTAAGACGTGCAAATGAGGCCACCGCCGGAGCAGTAGTATATAAAATGGCAATAAATACAAGAGCATAACCTGCGGACAAACGTGCATCAGACACCTTGGGTACAGTGAAAAAGCGCACCAAGACGTGAGGGAGTCCAGCCGTACCAAACATTAGGGCTGCGGTAATTGCAAAAACATCAATGGTTGATTTGCTACCGGCGGTATAGGCACTAAAACCAAGGTCTAACAATACTCCGTCGAGCTTTTGCAATACTGATAGGCCTGAACCATCAGTAACCTCTGCACCAAAGCCCAGCTGAGGAATAGGGTTGCCCGTGATCATGATAGATATAAAGATTGCTGGCACCATGTAAGCAAAAATCAGAACACAATATTGAGCTACCTGAGTGTAGGTAATACCCTTCATACCACCAAGTACGGCATACATAAAAACAACAGCCATACCAATTATCACACCCGTATTTACGTCTACTTCAAGAAACCGAGAAAAAACAATGCCCACGCCACGCATCTGACCAGCAACATAGGTAAAGGAAACGAAGATCAAACAAACCACCGCAACAATACGTGCAGCCTGGGAGTAGTAGCGTTCGCCAATGAAATCGGGAACAGTAAAGCGTCCAAATTTACGTAAGTAGGGCGCTAGAAGAAGTGCCAGCAGGACGTAGCCACCTGTCCAACCTAATAAGTAAACCGAACCATCGCGACCAATAAATGAAATAATGCCCGCCATAGAGATAAACGAGGCAGCACTCATCCAGTCAGCAGCTGTCGCCATGCCGTTTACTACGGGGTGCACTCCACCACCGGCGATGTAAAAGTCTTTGGTGGATCCGGCTCGTGACCAGATTGCGATCCCTATATAGAGAGCAAAAGATGCGCCCACAAACAAATAAGTTAATAGTTGTGTGCTCATGATTGAGGCTCCTGATTGCTGTCATCATCCCCGACATCAAACTGTCTATCTAATATTTTCATTTGACGCGCATAGACAAAAATGAGAGCTACAAACACATAGATAGCGCCTTGTTGAGCAAACCAGAACCCCAATTTAAAACCGGCGATGGTAAATTGATCGAGCCAATCGGCAAGAATGATCCCACAACCGAAAGACACGGCGAACCAAACCACCAAGAGCTTGGCGAGGAGTTTCAAATTAGCTTGCCAATACAGAGCCTGATTATTAAGTGCGCTCTCATGTTCAAGCTGGTTGCTCTTTTCTTTAGTATCCATGGTAATTCCTTATTTTTTATTAGCTTTGGTTGCGCAAAAGCTTTTATTTTTCTTTAAGTATAAGAGTATCAAGATCTATTTCTAACGTACTATTTTACTTACGTCGGATATAAATCTTTTAGTGCTTGACCCGCTTTATCTCGAGAACTACTCCCTCGGCTAAAAGTTGATTGATGCTTAATTTGGCTCAGTAATAACTTTATATCAAGTTCGGGTAAATCAGTGTTTTTGTCCTGAAAGAGCTGGCGATCGAGTTGCTCAAATTGTTGCTCAATATCTTTATCTCCTAAACTAACAGCGAGGGCTTTTAGTGTCTTTGGTGGACGTTCAGCAAATAGTGTTTTACCCCACATTAAAATGGCATCACGCATCGCCATAAGGTCATCACTTTTTGCCGCATCTTCTATTGTTTTCAGCTGCTGCCGTAGTGTCTGGAGTGCAGTGCCTTGAGATTCGGTTGAGGAATCCTGGTTCTCCCTGCGAGCTTGAGTTTTTCGTACGATTAACATTGCCACAATTAGCGAAGCAAGAATTGCATTTAATGCTAAAGAAATAGAGGTCAGGCTTGAATTGGGTGGCTTTGATGTCATCGGACTTTCAGGAGAAAGATCATTACCTGAGAGCGCCGTAGCGCCAATTATTGCGCCGTCAGTAGCCAGGCCATCATCTGCATTGCTGACACTGGGCAACACCTGAAGAGTAGTTGATGGCAAGCGCGATATTTGCTCTCTCTGTTCATTAATGTCCCACCAACGCACTTCAATAGGAGGTAGGGTTATTTCGCCGGACTGGTTTGGAACCAAGGCAAAAGACTCTATCCTTGTTGAAGTTAAACCTTCACTAGAGAGAGATTGATCGAGCTGAGGCTGGTCTGGATAGACACGATAATCTGAGCTCTGGGGTACCTCCAAGGGCGTAATTTGAGCACTACTAAGTCCGTTAGCGGTGATGGTAACAGTGCGTGTAATTGGCTCGCCAACCGTAGCATTCTCTAGATCACCACTCCAGCGTTGCTCTAAGCTAACTTTGCTACTCGGCATCCAACCTAGCCCGGCAGTTTGACTTGGCGGAGCCTCAATATTCACTTGCACGGACTCGGTATCACGAATGACTTGATTGCCACGATTATTGAAGACACCAAATTGACTGCGAGTATTTACCTCATAGGCGCCAAAACGCAGACTTGGAATCTCTAACTGCCCCGCAGATTGCGGAAACACTGCATACTTTACCTCCAACACTAAATAAGTTCTGCCGTTCAGCACCTTCTGATAGGTCGTATCACCTAGACGATGAAGTAGGGCGTCGGCTATTTTTAGCTCAGAGAGACTGTAATCTCTCAAGTTAATTGAGGTATACAGGCGGTGAGTTAAGATAATTTGCTGGTTAACATAAACAGTATCGTTATCCACCAGAGTTTCGGTGTATATAGGCTGTGTACCTGGGTTTGCTGCAGTTGGGTTTGCAGGTGCTGCTCGCACCCGTAACTCCAAAGCATTACTGATATCACCTTTGAAACTAATCGATGGAATTAATAATATTCCTGCTCTCTTGGGACGCAGCTGTATTGTCCAGGCGGTAAATGATTCAGTTTTGCCATTAACATTGCTGTAACTTTGCTGGCGGTTATTAGATAAGACATCAAAGTCGTTGGATAAAGGCTTAAAGTCTGGTTCCCCTGTAAATACTTGACCGTCATAACGTATTTCTAACCTGAGGGTCTCGTTACTATCCAACACGGAACGATCAACTTTTGCTGTTAAGTCAGCCCAGCTTGGTGAAGTTAGCAGGGCTAAAACACCTAAACTCACAACTCGGATAGTTACTTTAAAATAGTTACTCATTTACCAGCGCTCTTCGTTAGTGGGCGGTCTTCGGTTCTGACTGCGTTGCCGCGCTTGGTGGCGAAACTTAGCACGAAGAAGACCGCCAGGATCATCGGGGATGCGTCGAAGTATGCGTTCAATCGCTTCTTGTTCCTGTTTTTCTTCATCACTCAACTCTTCAACAGAAACCTCTTCTTTTTGTTCTTCCTCAGTTGAGGCTTCATTTTTGTCCTCAGGCTTATTTTGCTCAGTCTGAGCAGGGTCTTCATCAGATTCGTTTTGTTGATCCTGATCTTGTTGTTCTTGGTCCTGTTGGCCCTGATCTTGTTGTTCTTGGTCCTGTTGGCCCTGATCTTGTTGTTCTTGGTCCTGCTGGCCCTGATCTTGTTGTTCTTGGTTCTGCTGATCCTGATCTTGTTGTTCTTGGTCCTGCTGATCCTGATCTTGCTGATCCTTCAATTGCTCAACCAGATCTAGGTTAAACCTGGCATCTTCCATTTTAGGCTCTTTGCTCAGAGCATTATTGTAAGCCTTAATAGCCCCTTCAAGATCTCCTGATTTTGCCAGTGCATTACCGTGGTTGTAGTCTCCGATCGAGCTCTCATCTTGGGAGAAATCTGCTATTGCTTGATCAAAGTCTCCGGCTTTGAAGGCAGCACTACCACGCCAGCGAGAATCTTGAAACAGACCTTTAGCCGCCTCATAGTTCTCTGCAGTCATAGCTTCTGAGGCCTGCTGGTCTGGAGTTTTCCATAAGTCTTGCCATTCTAAGGCCTTAACTGGCTGAGCAGTGAACAATAGTGGGGCAATTAAAACTACCACGACCGTCCCTTTTCTAAAGCTGAGTAACAAAACAGGTAGCAGTAATAGCACCAACCAGTAACCTTGATCATCCCATAGATCGAAAGAACGACCTGTTTCTCGTGTGCTATTTGTGAGCAGTGAGTCCATACCAGCCAGAAGGTTATCTATATCTCGATCATCGGCGCTTAGCGTTTGATAGGATCCACCATTGTTGGCAGCAATTTTCCTTAGAGTTCCTACGTTCAGTTTTGCGACGATAACATTGCCTGCCTTCTTGATAAAACCACCTGCAACACCAGGAATCGGAGCACCATCAGTTGTTCCTACACCGAGTATAGAAAGCCTGTAGTTACCTTCACCTGAAATAATTGGCGCAATATTACTGAGTGCAGATTTATCAATACCATCAGTGATTAGCAGAATATCGGCCTGCTGGTAGCCGCCGTTCATAGCTAAGTCTATGGCGCTTGCCAAGCCTTCCTCCACATTACTGCCAGTTTCTGGCAATAGATTTGGTTCAAGTACGGGGACCATGCTCACGATGGTATTGCTATCCTCAGTCAGAGGAGACACGGTGTGTGAATCTCCACCATAAACAATCAATCCGACCACACCCTCGGTTCTTCGAGTGAGGATATCGATCAGTTTGTAGCGAGCTCTGACTAAACGATTTGGCGAAATATCTTCTGCTAACATTGAAGGAGAAAGATCCAGAACTACCACTAACGCGGAGTCTTGCTTATGCACAGGTTGAGATAACTGTTGCCAGGCGGGACCCGCAAGGCTCAGACAGCAAAATATCCAAGCTGAGATCATAAACGCCATAAGCCAGGGTCCGTTTAAGGCGCGCTTTCCTCCTGAGCCTTGAAGTAGAAAAGGTAAAAGTTCTGGATTGATAATAGCTTCCCAATTGCCAGCATTGCGTTTTCGCCAAGTATAAAAACCAATGACAGCAACAACGGGAATAAAGCCTAAGAACCACCATGGCCGTAAAAAATGAAAGTTATCAAAAATTTCGGTCAAATTCTCAATCATTACCTTAACTAACCTCGCCTTTTCGTTGGCTGGCCGTAAAAACAATTAAGCTGAGGCAAAATGCTAGTCCTAGGGGCCAATGAAATAAACTAACGATAGGTCGAATGGTCTCGGCATCCTGTTCAATAGGCTCTAGCTGATTCAGTCTTTCGTAAATTGATGCTAGCTCCTGAGGATCTCGCGCACGAAAATATTGGCCGCCAGTGGCCTGTGCAAGCGTGGTTAATGTCTTTTCGTCTAGGTCTGCACTGGGATTTACCATTGTTCGACCAAATAGCCCACGCTGCTCCTGCCGCTCTGCGCCAATACCGATAGTGTATATTTTTACCTTGGCTCGGCGTGCCAGATCAGCAGCTTCTTCGGGATTAAGAGCGCCTGTATTATTTGAGCCATCGGTCATTAAAATCAATACACGATGATCCTGTGGTCGATCTTGCAGTCGCTTTACAGATAACCCAATTGCATCTCCTATTGCTGTGCCGTTGCCAGCAAAGCCAATTTGAGCCTCCAGCAATAAGGATTCCATTGTTTCTCGATCAAATGTCAATGGTGTTTGTAAATAGGCTTTTTCGCCAAACAAAACGAGTCCTAACCGGTCTCCCGTACGTTTGATTACAAAATCTCCAACCACTGACTTAACCGCCATCAGACGATTAACGGTTTGGCCACGAATGACCATATCTTCTCGCTCCATACTTCCTGAGATATCAACAGCAATAAGAATATCGCGTCCCTCTGTAGGCAGTGCTACGGGCTCACCGATATAAACTGGACGAGCAATGGCCAATAGAGCGCTTAGCCAGCATAGGCTGAGAAAAATTAACAAAAGTCTGTTGCGCCAGGTGGTCGCTTTTAAGGATACCTGCTCCACGCTGGCTACCGCTGTAAGCATTGGAGCTCTGAGGGCTCTTATGCTGGTTTCAGCCGGTTTGCGACGCCAACGGTAGATTAAGGGTAGGGGTGCTAACGCCAATGCCCAGGGCCAAATAAGGCTTAACATGTTGATATTTCCTTCAACTTATCCTGAGAGTAGTGTTGTTTGATCCAGATCTCACTGCTATTGATGATCGACTGAGTCAGTTCATTATATTCTTGCCTGTCATCAGGCCTGCCATAAAGCAGGGCATTAAGATCAATAGGTAGATTCTGGAATACAGTATCTTTGCAACTGGCTTGCAAAAAATTTAAAAACGCTGCCAGATCACGACTACTAAAGTGTTGGTCTGGATAAGCACTATTGACGGCTTGTTTAAGTGTTTCCAGAATCATGACTAATCTTTGAGTTGAGGTCAGGTTTAGGTCATGTTTTATCTGTAATAACTGCGCCATCGCTTGTCGCCGATACAGGTTATTATTATAGGATTTTAACAGCTGCCGAAGCGCCCAACTTAAGCCTGCAATGAATATAACGATTAAAACCCACCAACCCGGAGCAAGTGGCCACCAGGATATAGGGTCTGGTAAATGAATGCCGCGAAGTTCGGCTAGAGGATCACCTTGCATGATCAGCTACCACGGCGACTGTTACGTTTTTTGCCGTAAGCACGACTCAGTGTGCTCATGACTGTATCTTCAGTGTTAAAAGGTAATAGGCCTGCAGAGAGTTTTTCGCTAAGTTTCCTTAAACGCAGAATTCGATCTTCAAAAGCTTGTTTGAAACGTTTACGCAATTTAGCGTTACTCGTGTCTAGCAGTGTATGTTGAGCGCCATCACTGACTGCATAGAGAGACGGAGGAGGAAGGTGTTGCTCGATATTATCAAAAACATGACATAAATTTAGATTGCCCTGACGAGCCAAAGCAAATAAATGCTGTTCGCAGGCATCATTAAGGTCGTGAAAATCACTTACGACAAAGATAGTGCTCCCCGGTGAAACAAAGTGCCGTGCCTCATCGAGTATTTCAGCCATACTATAGCGGTCAGTTGACGGTTGATCCTGCAGGTCGAGTAACTTGGTACTGTAGTCTTTGAGCCCATGGATAAATTGTAGTACCGCATGATGGCTGCGACGGGGTTTAACATCCATTTGGTGTTGTTCTCCAAATATTATCCCTCCAGAACGATCATTAGCTGATAGTCCCGCCCAAGCAAGCGCAGCTGAAACCTCACATGCGACAACCGACTTTAGCCTTTTGCTTCCAAAGAACATGGGGCTACGTAAATCTGTAATAACTAAAATAGGCTTTTCTCGTTCTTCACTAAAAATTTTGGTATGCGGCGTTTGAGTACGCGCAGTGACACGCCAATCAATGCTTCTGACATCATCTCCAGGTTGATATATACGCACTTGATCAAAGTCCATTCCTCGTCCGCGAAAGCGCGATTTATGGCCTCCAGCCAGCATCTGACGTGCTTGAACCTTCGGGAAGCCAGATAGCTCTCGCGCTCCATACCGCAGTCTAACCATATCTTTCAGATTGGCGGTGGCAGGATGTGATTGATCTTGATTGATTAGGCTCATTAGCGTCAGTTCATTAGGCTGATGGCACTGTATCAAGTAGTTTGTCGATTACTTGATTTGCTGTAATCCCGTTGGCTTCAGCTTCAAAACTTAATATTAGGCGATGTCGCAATACGTCATGGGCAATAGCTCTAATGTCATCGGGAGTCACAAAGTCGCGACCTTCCATCCAGGCTAAAGATCGGCTGCAACGATCAAGAGCAATTGTTGCCCGTGGACTAGCGCCGTAGTCGAGCCATTGAGCTAAGTCACCACCGTAGGATTCTGAGTTCCGTGTTGCCAAAATAAGTTGTACCAAATACTCTTCGACGGCCTCTGTCATATGAATTTGGTTAACAGCCTGCCGCGCTGCAAATAGTGTTTTTTGGGAAAGAGGCTCAATGCCAGTACCAGCGTCATTGAGCGCCTCTTGCCTTGATAGGGCAAGTATTGCCCGCTCAGTCTCTGGGGCAGGGTAGTCCACCAATATATGCATGAGAAAGCGATCCATTTGAGCCTCTGGCAGAGGATATGTACCTTCTTGCTCTATTGGATTCTGAGTCGCCATGACTAGAAACAAATCGGGCAGTGGGTAAGTGTTTTTGCCCACTGAGATTTGCCGCTCTGCCATAGCTTCTAAAAGAGCAGACTGTACTTTGGCCGGTGCTCGATTAATTTCATCAGCAAGTACCAAATTGTGAAACAGAGGGCCCGCTTGGAATTCGAAGGTCCCCTGTTGCGGCCTATAAATGTCGCTTCCAGTGATGTCCGCTGGAAGCAGATCGGGTGTGAATTGAACCCGATGAAAGTCGGCCTCTAACCCTTCGGAAAGAGTCTTTATGGCTTTTGTTTTCGCCAGACCAGGTGCTCCCTCTACAAGAAGATGACCGTCCGCAAGGAGTGCGATCATTAGTCGCTCGATTAAGTGCTCTTGACCGACGATTTTATTGGCTAGCCATTCTCTGAGTTGCGCGATATCTTGTTGCAAAAGTTACCTCTACTTTAGTGTCTGAGTTGCCTGATGAGGGGGTCGAGTTTAATAGCTATGCAGTAAACACACAAACATTGTTCAAATACAGCTAAGAAAAGATTTTACCTGTAATTTATTTGTTAAGAATGCTTAATATTTTTGCACAGAGTCCAAGCAATTTGTTACCTTAGAAGCAGATATTTGATCGCTATTACATTACAGACTTCAAAAACGTAAAAAGGTTGCAAATTGTTCCCATGGAAGTGAAACAAGATGATCGGCGTCAGACATTAATTCAGTCTTTAAACAAGATTGCGGCAAAAAAGTTATCGAAAAAAAAGCAAAAGCAATTTAACGACTTTGCCGCTAATGCAATTCATTTCTATCCAGATGATGATTATTTAAAGCGCCCTGCAGAGGATATTTTTTGGAATATATGGGGCTTATATGGTTTTGCGGAGCCACCATTAGAAGACTCAGGATCCAACTCTCAGGGTTCAGCTGCCAAAATTCGAGTATTTAATCCAACCGTAGGGCTCGATGGCTGGTCTAGTCACTACACTACTATTTACGTTGATCAGCGTGATATGCCATTTTTAGTTGATTCTCTGCGCATGGCTCTGAATCGCTGGGGTTTAAACATATACACCTTGCAAAGCAATCCGGTTTGGGCGTTGCGTAATGATCTTGGAACGATTGAAGGTATTCATTCAGATTATGTAGAGAACGCTGACCGCGAAGCATTAATGATTATAGAGGTTGATTTACTATCTGAAAGAGAAATTGAAGAGTTACAGCGTGAGCTAACATTAGTGCTGGATGACGTCTCTACGGTGGTAGACAGTTTCGATCCCATGCGGATGCGGCTGGAGTTATTAATAGCAGAGCTGAAAACTAATGCTCCTAAGGTAGAGCAGCTAGATGAGTCTTTGGCATTCTTGCAATGGATTTATGATGGGTACTTTGTATTTACTGGGTGTGCAGAGTTTGATTTAGAGGTAAAAGACGAGAGTGTTTATCTGCGCGAGAAGGCAGGTAGTGCTTATGGGTTACTTAAAAAATATCGTGGTGATTTACGCAAAGAGTCGGTAGAGGAACTTAGTGATGGTGTCAAAGGTCTCTACGAAGAAGATCAAATACTAACGGTTACTAAATCTGCAAAACGCTCGAAAGTACACCGTAATGTGTATTCTGACTATATCGTGGTTAAACGCTTTAATAGTGACGGCGACCCCGTTGGAGAGATAAGGTTTTTGGGGCTCTACACGGCCCAATTCTATTCCTATAGTCCCAGGCGCATTCCTATACTCCGCGAGAAAGTTGGTTGGGTTATGGAAAATTCTGGATTTAATCCAGCAAGCCATGATGGCAAAGCCTTGTTGACTATATTGGACTCACACCCTCGCGATGAACTTTTACATGTGACTAGAGAGGTATTGGCAGCCACAGCTATTGGAGTCTGGCAGATCTATGAGCGTAGGGTGGTTAAAGTCTTTGTTCATACTGACCCGTTTAATAAGTTTGTTAGCTGTTTAGTGTATTTACCCCGCGAGTCTTTTAATACTAATACCAGAGACAAGATCGAGGAGAAAATCGGCCTGGAGCTGGGCGCGGTTGAGAGTGAGCTGACCACACATTTCATTCCTGATTCAGTACTGGTGAGAATTCGTTTAGTTTACAAGATTGAAAATAAAAAATACCTTGAGGTTAACGCTGAAACGCTACAAGCCGTGGTTGAAAAGGTTACTAGAAGTTGGAGTGATGTATTCAGCGAACAGTCCATTAGTGCTTTTGGTGAAGCTGATGGCGCTGTTCTATCAAGACGCTTTCAGAATGCGTTCCCCAGTGCTTATCAAGAGATTTATGGACCTGACCATGCTCATCAGCATATTTCACTTTTTGATCGTCTTGATGGTAGCGATGATCTTGCTATTGATTTCTATCAAGATCAGCAAGAACTAGAGCAACATCTGAGGGTTACCCTATTTCACAGAAACGAACCTCTAGAACTCTCAGATATGGTACCAATGCTCGAAAATTTGGGTTTCAGAGTAGTCATGGAGCATCCCTATTCAATCGCCCCTGAGTCTGAAGGTGTTATCTGGATGCAAGACTTTGATTTAGAGTTTTCTTTGGATGTGAGCGTAGATGTTTCAGCAGTGCAAAACAGCTTCAAAGATGCCTTGTTGCGAGTTTGGCGAGGTGATGCGGAGGATGACAGCTTCAATCGATTGGTAGTAGGGGCAAGACTCGACTGGCGAGCTGTCGCAATGCTCCGTTTGTATGCTCGTTACCTCAAGCAGTTAAGTGTTCCCTATAGTCAAGAATTTATCGCAGATACTCTTTCCAGACACTTGGACCTGACGCGTAATTTAGTTGCCTTATTTAAGAGTTACTTTGATCCACGCTACGCCTCTGAAGGAGAGTCAGAGAGAGCAGCTGGTTTGGTTTCTAAAATACAAATTGGTTTAGACTCAATTAGAAACATCAATGAAGATAAAGTTATTCGTGGCTATCTTGAACTGGTGCAGGCGACGTTGCGAACCAACTTTTTTCAAACCTTTGAAGATGGTACCTTCAAGTCCTATATTTCAGTTAAATTAGCAACCCAAAGAATTACCCTGGCACCTAAGCCACGGCCAGCTTTTGAAATATTTGTCTATTCTCCGCGAGTTGAAGGCGTCCACTTACGGGGAGGAAAAGTAGCACGAGGTGGCTTGCGCTGGTCAGACAGAATTGAAGACTACCGTACTGAGGTACTTGGGTTAGTCAAAGCTCAACAAGTAAAAAATGCGGTGATTGTCCCTACAGGAGCCAAGGGCGGTTTTGTTGCTAAGCAAGCCAATCCGGCCGCGGGACGTGAAGCTTTTGTTCAAGAAGGTATTGCAAGTTACATGCTGTATGTACAGGCGCTGCTAGATATCAGTGACAATATGGTTGACGAACAGCTAGTGCCGCCACTTGAAGTTGTTCGTCGCGATGGAGATGACCCTTATCTTGTAGTTGCAGCGGACAAAGGGACCGCGACGTTTTCTGATACCGCTAATGAGATTTCTGAAGCAAATAATTTCTGGCTGGGGGATGCATTTGCTTCCGGGGGTGGCAATGGTTACGACCACAAGGGCATGGGGATTACAGCCCGCGGCGCATGGGTTGCTGTGCAAAGACATTTTCATGAGATTGGAGTAGATATCCAGACTGAAGACTTCAGCGTGGTTGGTATTGGAGATATGGGTGGCGACGTGTTTGGTAATGGCATGCTTCTGTCTGAACACATTCAGTTAGTGGCAGCGTTTAATCATCTCCACATCTTTGTTGACCCCTCACCTGACGCTAGGGCAACATTCGTAGAAAGGCAGCGGCTTTTTGATACTCCAAGGACAACCTGGGAAGACTTTAACGAAGATCTGATGTCCGAGGGTAGTGCAGTTTATTCAAGGAATGCGAAGTCTCTCACGTTAACCCCCGAGATAAAAAATCGATTTGCTATTGATGCAGACGAGTTAACTCCAACAGAGCTTATTAACCATATTTTGAAGGCACCAGTTGACTTGATTTGGAATGGGGGTATTGGAACCTATATCAAGTCATCCTCGGAAAACAATTCAGAGGTTGGAGATCGAGCAAATGATGGACTGCGAGTCGATGGTCGGGAGTTACAATGCAAGGTAGTCGGTGAGGGTGGGAATTTAGGGATGACCCAGCGTGGGCGAGTGGAGTTTTGTTTGCGTGGAGGGCTCTGTAATACTGACTTTATCGACAATGCTGCTGGGGTAGATTGTTCAGACCATGAGGTAAATATTAAGATACTGCTCAATAAGCAGGTTGCGGCAGGCAAAATAGATGTTGAGGAAAGAAATATACTATTGGAGTCGATGACTGAAGATGTAGCCTCTTTGGTTTTAGATAATAACCTGAGACAGACCAAATCTATTAGCTTGGCGATGGCGCGAAGTCAGCAGCATCATTCAGAGTACCAACGATATTTAAGTTGGCTTGAGCAAGAGGATCAACTTGATCGTGATTTAGAGTTTTTACCTTCCGACGAGCAGCTCACCGACAGAATCAATAGGCATCAACCCAGTTGGACTAGACCAGAACTATCTGTATTAATTTGTTACTCAAAAGTGCTGCTGAAAGAGGCGTTAGCTGGCTCAGATCTATTAAGTGATCCTTGGCTTGCGAGTACGGTGACGAAGTACTTCCCTAAGGCGCTTGTGTCTCAATTTGGTGAGGCAGTCGAAGCTCATTCCCTAGCCAATGAAATAGCTATTAATCAAGTTGTAAATGACTTGGTCAATCGTGTTGGATTTAGTTTTTTCTTCAGGCAGATGGAATCCACTGGATCGTCTGCGGAGGATGTTATTAGAGCATATACCGCGGTCATAGAAGTGCTCGGGCTTAAACGCCTCTGGCAGCAAATTGAAGAGCATAACCCGAGGTTACCAGCAGCGACAGAGTTAGAGTTATTACATATTTTAGTAAGATTAGCACGCCGGGCGACCCGTTGGTTTCTTCGCAATCATAGGCTGAGTCTAGATTGTGCATCCCTTATAGCTGACTATGAAAGCCCCACACAAACTCTGTTAGCAGAGCTCCCTCGGTTACAAAAAGATCAGTGGAAGACGCTTTGGAGTGATGAGAGAGACGAGCTAACCGATATGGGGGTAGAGCTTAAATTAGCTGAACAACTAGCAGCCAATGATAGTATGTTTATGAGCATGGGTGTTGTTCAGACAGCCCTGCAGCTCGAGACGCCGGTGCAAAAAGTGGCTGAGGTCTATTTTGATTTAGGAGAGTTTTTGTCACTGGACTGGTTTATGGCTCAAATAGTTGATTTGCAGCCAGATAGTCGTTGGCAGGATCTCGCTCGAGAAACCTATGTTGACGATCTAGAGAGTCAGCGAAGAAGATTAACAGCTTGTTTGTGTAAAAGAGAGTCCAATGGCACCTCTGCGATGAATAACTGGCAAGCAGAACAAAAAGAGCTGATTCACCGCTGGAAACTTATGATAAAGGATCTACGCAAGGTACCCCAGTCTGACTTTGCAATGATTTCAGTTGCCCTGAGAGAACTTCTCAATTTGGTACAAGCATCCGTGGATAACTGAGTTGTCTTCAGCAAAGATAAATGGTTTATCGTTGCTGTATTTGTTTTGAATTAACTGCTAATGGTTCAAAATCAGGTTGCCCGCTTTATGTTGGCAGGTGGCGGCGTTATAGCCTGACCAGCCATCCTCTCTACCTTCACGCCAACCCCTACACCACTGGTAGGCCATTTTTGTGTTTTCTTGATAGGGACAAAGGGATAGAGAACGACCTTGAATTGCTGATTGATAACCTTTTACATACGAACGATGCTCTAGGTCTCGTTTGTGTTTCTTCATAGACAACTCCTGTTCTACTTAGATCAAAGGTAATATAGGGTTGTGTTAAAGCTATTCTACAGCGTAATTTTTCGACTTGACTGCGTACCAATGTTTATTTCTAAACAAAATAGTTTAAACACCTATATCATACGCGCTTTCTTAGGAACGCGTAATTTTAGACTAATGTTTGTCAGATTCGTTCAGACGTTTTTGGTATATGCAGATCTAAAGTTATAGCTTGAAGTAATGAAAAGGGTAACGAAGTGACGCAGGTATCTTTAAAAAACGATTGGTTAGCCACCTGTCCTAAAGGACTAGAATTATTGCTATCTGAAGAGCTCATTGCTATGGGAGCTGAAGGGGTAAAAGAAACCGTGGCTGCGGTTTATTTTAATGGCTCTTTGGAACTTGCTTACAGAGCTTGCCTATGGTCGCGCCTTGCTAATCGAATTTTAATGCCCTTGCACAGTTTTATGCTCAAGGAGTCGGATGATTTGTATCGAGAGTGCAATGACATTCCATGGGAACAGCATTTTTCGTCGGTTGAAAGTATCGCGATAGATTTTATAGGCACCTCACGCTTAGTTGACAACACCATGTACGGATCACAACGAGTTAAAGACGCGATTGTTGATCGTATTCGCCGTATTGAAGGTGAACGCCCAAGTGTAGATACCAAGAATCCAGACATTCGCATTCAAGTTAGGCAGCACAAGGGCCGCGTTTCAGTTTCTCTGGATATATCGGGAGAAAGTCTTCATCGTAGGGGATATCGTACTGGTCAGGGTAGTGCACCGATCAAGGAAAATTTGGCAGTTGCTTTATTGCTAAGGGCCGGCTGGCCAGCAATGGCTGCAGAGGGTGGGGCTCTGTTAGATCCTATGTGCGGAAGTGGTACATTGCTTATTGAAGGGGCGATGATGGCTGCGGATATAGCGCCGGGAATGCTTCGCGAGCGCTATGGTTTTGACAGCTGGCTACAACATGACGCCGAACTTTGGCAGGCTTTAATTGATGAGTCCCATCAGCGTAAAGCAATTGGCCTTGAAAAGTTGGAGTTAGATATTCGTGGGTATGATGCCAATCCGCGTGTACTTGAGTACACGACTAAAAATATTGAAAATGCTGGGCTTGATGATCACATTCGTTTAGCGCACAAGCCTATAGATCAGTTTGGGAAGCCCACAGCAGAAAGAGGGCTGTTGTTGACTAATCCGCCCTATGGTGCCCGTTTAGGTGAGATGGAGGAGTTAATTCCGCTATACCAAAAGTTGGGCGCCGTTTTACAGAAAAACTTTCATGGCTGGAGGGCCGCTGTGTTTACTGGGAACGTCGATCTAGGACGTGAAACAGATCTCTCTCCGACAAAGCAATACAGTCTATTCAATGGAACCATTCCCTGTAAATTATTGGTTTTTGAAGATATGACATCCAAGTCAGCGCAAATTGCCGCTAGGCTAAGTACTCCAGCACCGGCTCAAGCGCTGACGTCAGGCGCTAAGATGGTACTCAATCGACTAAAAAAGAACAGACGAAAACTAGAGAGTTGGTACAAAAAATCTGATGTGAGTTGTTATCGGCTTTATGATGCGGATATTCCAGAGTATGCCGTCGCGATAGACGTCTATGACCACTCAATTTATGTGCAGGAATATGTAGCTCCTAGCACAATATCAGAGAAAGTAGCTAGAGAACGCTTTGGAGAAATCAAACAGGCCGTCAAAGAGTTTTCTGTAAATTTCACTGGCAAGATTTACTATAAAGAAAGGCGGCGCCAAAAAGGCGACAGTCAATATGAGAAACTTAGCGAGGGGTCAAGTGATACCTTTACAGTGTCAGAGGGCAAGGCTATTTTTGAAATCAATTTGTCGGATTATCTTGATACAGGATTGTTTCTAGATCATCGGCCTGTGAGGTCGATGATAGGTGAGATGGTAAAGGGGAAAAGGTTTCTTAATTTATTTTGCTATACCGCTGCAGCTTCTGTGCAGGCAGCCCTTGCTGGAGCCGCCAGCTCTTTGAGTATTGATATGTCAAATACCTACTTGGATTGGGCGCAACGTAATTATGATTTAAATAGTTTGCGATCTAGCAAACACAAGTTGCTTCGAGCTGACTGTATGAAATGGTTGGAGTCTGAACAAGAGCAGTACGATATAATTTTTCTTGATCCACCGACCTTTTCTAATTCCAAGAAAATGGATTCTGTTCTCGATATCCAGAGGGACCACGGTGATTTGATTCGATCCTCAATGGCTAAACTGGCACCGGGTGGTACTTTAATTTTTTCAAATAATTTCCGTAAATTTAAGATGGATGAGTTAACGTTACGCCAATTTAATTGTCAGAATATTACACCACAAACGCTGGATATGGACTTTGAGCGAAATCCTCGTATTCATAATGTTTGGTTAATCACCCGCAATCAGCAATTTGGAAGTAAAGAGCAAGCATAAACAAGAATAACTACTGTCTCATTTTTAGGCCTTTAGGATCGTACCACCCTCTCAGGCTAGCCTGTGCGGAGAAGCGTTCAAGCGCTATCTCGATCTCAAACTCAGCCGTACTAATTATTTCGTTCGAAAGAAGAGGTACATTGACATAACCCATCCCAATTGAACTCCCAACAGCGTGAGCAAATGCTCCTGAGGTCAGGTAGCCAACAATCTCACCATTCATCACTATAGGCTCGTTGTGGTACAGCAGAGGGTCAGGGTTTTCTAATCGGAATTGGACAAGTCGCCTTTCGGGTACTCCCTTACTTCTCTGAGTCATCAATGCTTGGTAGCCAATAAAATCACCTGATGTCATATCGGCAACAAAATTCAGCCCAGCTTCAAGAAGGTTGTCATGTGAACCTATATCATGACCCCAGTGTCTAAAGCCTTTTTCTAGTCGTAAACTATTGACCGCATGAAGGCCTACATTCTGTAGTGAGAATGATTTTCCTGCCTGATAAAGAGTTGTATAAAGCTTTTCCGCATTATCGGCTGGAACCATAATCTCCCATCCGAGCTCTCCGACATAACTGATGCGTTGTAACCAGCATAGGTGTCCTCCAATATCCGAATGCCGCCCTGTGCCAAATGGAAAAGCATCGAAAGAAAGGTCAATATCAGTCACGCTTTCAAGTAGCTGACGAGATAGGGGCCCTTGGAGCGCCATGCATGCATAAGCGGCACTGATATTTTCTACTTTTGTATCTCCCTGAGCATGCTTCTTTAAACGCCACCAATCGCGGTTAAATGAGCCTATGCTGGTAACAACCCAAAATTTATCTGAAGCTACACGACAAATCGTTAGGTCTGCTTCAATTCCACCTCTCTGATTTAACCACTGGGTGTATACCACTTTACCAGCAGGGACATCGATGTTTGCTGCACTAAGTGTTTGTAGTGTTGTGAGCGCATCTTTGCCTGAGACTTCGAACTTGCCGAAGGAGGAAATGTCATATAACCCTACGGTCTCTCGAACAGCCATATGTTCTGAGGCTGTATTAGCAAACCAATTTTGCCGTCGGTAGCTGTATATGTATTCGGCTTTTTGTCCTGGTTTAGCAAACCAGTTGGGTCGCTCAAACCCTCCGACTTCACCAAAGCATGCGTCGTGATCCTTTAGTACTTCATGCAGAGGAGATTGCTGAAGGTTTCGCGCCGAGTCGTATTGGTAATAGGGCCAGTGCATTGCATAGGTGTGCCCTAAAGCCTCTGGTATGCGTTCTGCAACATATTGATCAGTGCGCTGACAAGGATGATGTCGAGTTACATCGCATTCAGATATGTCGCCAGACGGATAACCATCAACAACCCAATCTGCCATTAATTTGCCTAAACCGCCTCCGGCTCCGATACCCTTCGAATTAAGACCGCAGGCAACATAAAGGTTGTCAACTTCTGGAGTTGGCCCCATGAGATGAAGATTGTCACTAGTAAAACTTTCAGGACCGTTAAACCATGTTCTTATACCGACCTCACCAAATTTTGGAAATGTCTCCATACCTCTGATTAAATATTCTTCGATATGCTCCATATCGCAGGGAAATTGATCAAAACAAAAGTCCTCACTAATTCGATCCATGGATAGTCCTTTGGCGTTATGCTCAAACCAGCCGACCAGCATTTTTCCTGCATCTTCCTTAAAATAAACTCCTTTATCAAAATCCCGCAAAACCGGTCTTGGCGTAAGGCCATCCATTTCCTCTGTGACAACATAAAAATGCTCGCAAGCATGAAGTGGAAGCTCTACTCCAACACTCTTAGCTATGTCACGAGACCACATGCCTCCGCAAAGTATAACTGTTGATGATTTTAAAAAGCCCCGATCAGTATGAACACCAACAATTGCTCCATTTTCAATACAGAGTTCCTCAGCCTTGGTGTTTTCATAGATAGCAGCACCACCCATACGCGCTCCCTTAGCAAGGGCCATTGTGGTGTCCACTGGGTTTGTTTGGCCATCTTGACGAATATACATCGCACCTAATATGCCATCAGGATTAATACCTGGGTATAACTCTTCTAGCCGACCTAAACTAATCATTTCAGCCTCAACACCAAATACTGCTTCAACTGACGCAAGACGCTTAAGCTCTTCTAAGCGTTCCGCAGTGCGGGCAATGGAGAGACTTCCAATTTGCTTATAACCTGTTGCTTGACCTGTTTCTTCTTCTAGCCGTGCATAGAGTTCATGACTGTACTTGGCAAGTTCCGTTAGAGTAGGGGTTGGCCACAGCATACTGACTAACCCCGCTGCATGCCATGTGGTCCCGCAGGTTAGCTGTTTGCGTTCGAGTAAAACGACATCTTTCATGCCTCGTTTCGTCAAATGATAGGCAATAGAGCACCCAATGATTCCACCGCCAATAATGACAACTTCGGCTTTTTCGGGAAGATCAGTTAACTTCGCCACAGATTAAACTCCGACTGAATAGAAGCGTTTATTGATAAGGTTACCGCTAATCATCACTTTTTAACTTTTGTCTCTGAGGCTATTGTTTTCAGGATCATAGATCGCATCCATTCTTACATGGCAGCGTCGCGAGCCAAGAGACGTGTCGACCGTTAACTGCTGACCTGATATACAAAGGCCTGAATCAATATAAGCGAAAGCAAGACTTTGATTTGCCCTATGACCATAAGCACCACCGGTTACGATACCGGCCAATTCACCATCGCAGAATACCGCTTCATTACCGAAGCATTCCGCGGGAATTTGATCATCAAAAACCAAGTACGCTAACTTTATTTGCAAGCCTTCAGCAGAGCGGCGAAGAAGATTTTCTGACCCGATAAACTTTCGGTCTAAGTTAATAAATCGATCCATGCCGGCTTCAAGGCCCGATATTTCTTCGGTAAATTCATGTCCGTAAGCGCGATACATTTTCTCCATTCGCATGCTATTTAAAGCTTGTCCTCCAAAATCCCTGAGACCAAAAGATCGCCCATGAAACTGGAGCGTCTCATAGATCGATATAACCTGCCAGTTAGGCATATGGATTTCCCAGCCTAATTCCCCCGCATATGACACCCGTAACGCAAGAACTTCGGCTGAGTCGAGTTGTATCATCTTACAGGTCAGCCAAGGGAACGCTTGGTTACTCAAATCCTCAGAGGTACACAACTCCATGATATCGCGAGCTCTAGGGCCTGTTACCAGAAGACCACCCCATGAATCGGTAAGATCTTGTATGTTGATATCAAAATCATGACTATGCCATTGTAACCATTGATAATCTTTGTACTGAGAACTGATCGCTCCCATCAGGATGTAATCATTATCTCCTATACGACTAATCGTTTGCTCCGCCATGATGCCCCCATTGGGAGCATGAAAAAGAGTTAGTACCATTTGGCCAACCTTTGATGGCAGAGAATTACTCGACAAATGATCTAAAAAAGTATGGGCATCAGCGCCGGTTATGCGGAATTTTGCCGTGCCCGATAGATCAGCAACACCGCAGCTCTTCTGAACCGCCTCACATTCGCTAGCCACAGCACTATGAGCTTCATTATGAGCCCAAGTATGAGATTCAAATTGATTACTTTCGGTTTTGAACCAACCCGGTTTTTCATAGCCGGCAACAACACTATGAACCGCACCTTTTTGGGCAAGGACAGTGTGTAGAGGGCTTACTCTGATAGGTCGTCCATGGGGGCGGTTCTCGTTCGGGCAGGCCGAGGCATACATGCGTTCATAGGACTCAATTGCTCGTGTGATGCAATAGGTTTTATCGGCCCAAGTAGAAAAGCGCCGACTATCTAGTGAGTTCATGTTGAGTTCGGTTTGACCATGTACCATCCATTGCGCCAAGTATTTACCGATACCACCTTGAGCTATACCTATACTCGCGCCACATAGGTTCCAAAAATTACGCAGCCCCGCTGCGGGTCCAACTAAAAGGTTGTCATCTGGTGTGTGAGTGATCGGACCATTAATGATACTTTTGATGCCCACCTCTTTAAATATGGGCATTAATTCCATGCATCGCTCTAACCATGGCATTAGACGTAACAAATCGCCTTCAAAAAGTTCACGATCAAACCCCCAATCCATGCCGTTAATAGCCCAAGGCTTTGAGCCTCGGGTTTCATAGGGCCCAATAAGTATCCCTTTACCTTCTTGGCGAAGATAAGCTGCTGCAGTCGAGTCTCTAATGACGGGTAATTCCTTCATTAATGAGGCTATATCTGGATGATCATCAGTTACAAGGTATTGGTGTTCAAGATTAACAATGGGCACGTGCACGCCTACCATAGCGCCCACCTCAGGAGCAAAACATCCACCAGCGTTAACCACATGTTCTGCAACAATAGTCCCTTTTTCTGTAATAACTTGGTATTCGCCAGAATCTAAGACATTGATATCTAGCACTCTGTTGAAACGACTCACTGTAGCACCCTGTTCTCGCGCCAGTTGAGACAGAGGCATTACTACGGAACTAGGATCAACATGACCGTCATTGGGCGTATAGATAATCGATCGAGCCTGCTCAAAATCCATAAAAGGATTTAGTTCTGAGGCTTCCTCCTTGCTGACGAAATGCATTTCGCAGCCCACATTGTGCGAGCGACTGATAACGTTACGAAACCACTGCTCTTCAACTTCTGAGTAACCGACCCGCAAACTACCGCAACGATGAAACGATGAGGAGAGTTTTGTTTTCTCTGGTAATATCTCGTCATAAAGTTTAATGGTGTACTCATGAATTTTTGACAGCGTATGATTTCCATTAAAATTAGTACATAGTCCAGCAGCATGCCATGTAGACCCGCTGGTAAGCTCTCCTTTTTCTATTAATACTACGTCGGTCCATCCTTCTTCTGTGAGATGGTACATCAGGTTAACCCCAAGTGAGCCACCACCAATAATTACAACGCGAGCATGGGTCTTCATTCTGGAAAATTCCTATGAGTTATGACAGCTTCCTTGACCTTGATTATTTAGACCTGCCTATCGCTTCTTTTGAGAGAAAGATATCAAATTCCTGTCTTATCCGGTTATCTAGGTCATCACTGATGTGATCAGGGAACCAATTTTGAAGTATTTGTTTTTTTTGTTTCACTGCATTATCAATGAGATTAGGTTTGCCCTCTTCCACCCAGACGTTAGGGCTAGAACGGTTGCCCAACTCGGGATAAATATATTCACTCTGCATAACAGATAGTGTCTGGTCTGAACCTAGATAATGACCTTTTTCGTTCAAACAGACATCCCTCATTACCTCTAAGCTAAGTGAATCTTCATCCACATTAATGCCTTTAGTCATGCGAAGACATGCGCCGAGTACATCATTGTCAACGATAAGACTTTCTGGGCATGTCCCCATTAAGCTTGCGTACATTCCAGCTGCCTCGTAGACAATATTTCCTCCAGCCATGGCAGCGGCGACCGCAGTGTAAGCTCTTTCTGCACCGGCTTGGAAGTCAGGAAGTTTTGCATCAGTCATCCCGCAAGCAGTGCCGGTGGGTAAATTTAGGTAATTGCCCATTTGAGCGCAAGCGGCAGAAAGCAAGCCTTGTTCTGGTGAACCACCGCTCATTGCTCCGGTTCTAAGATCTGAAACAAAAGGCCAGGTGCCTATAATAGCAGGAGCCCCAGGTCGTATTGCATTGACATAAATCAGACCACCAATACATTCTGCCCATGCTTGTGAAACAGCGCCAGCTAATTTTGCTGGTGCAGTAGCACCGGCTTGCCCTGCGGATAAAAGCAAAATAGGCATGCCGCCTTCCACTCCCACACGCAGACACTCGAGAGATTCTTCGGCAAATTTCATGGGAGGAACCACAAAGCAGTTCGACATACTCACAAATGGACGTTCTCGCCACTTGGCCTCGCTGCCAGCGACAAGATGAAGTAAGCGCAGGCCATCTTGGACATGCTGCGCGGCAGTGAAACTGACACCTACATGCTTGGTGGTCCCCATAATCGAGCAGTACAAAGAGTTAAGATCTAATGCTCTTGGATCTTCAATGTCTCGAGGAACACAAGTTCTTTGAAACATATGAATATGCTCACACCTATCTGTAATACGTGCCATATCATATAGATCCTGAGCTCTTGATTCCCGATAACTATTCTCTGTCGGGTCAGCAACCATAACTGCAGCCCCGGCAGTGGAAAAATGAACTCGTTGTCCACTGAGGTCTAAGTCACTTTTCTGATCTTGAGCGTGAAAAACTAGATCTCTTTGAGCGAGTTGCAGCGTGCGCTGCACTAATTCTCGAGGCATCCTCAAGCGCCCATCGGTTCCCATGATTGCTCCCGCGGCAACGCATGTTTCTTGGCAGTGAGGTGTTGCTTGAGCAAAGCCTATAGTTTCCAAAATAGTTAAAATATTTTCATGGATGGCGAGCATGTCGCTCTGTTTTAAAGGTTGGTATGTGCCACCAATTTCGCCCGGGAGTACGGGCTTCTCATTGTTTGGAAGAGGTGCTTTTCGTTCAATAATTCTTGCCTTCCGGCCGCCAGATCTTTTTGTCATTTTAGTACTCCGAACCTCTAGTGGGTTTTGAAGATTATTATTATCAGACTCTCCCATTATTTTGGTGGTTTTAGCTATCCATTATCAATTGAAATTTTTTACTTTAAAGATTAGATATTCTAATGTTAAATGGAAGCTGGTTATTTGGATATGGAAGGGCTGTGCGCATGGGAAGAAAGTTACCCCCCTTAAATAGCTTAAAAGCATTTGAAGCTGCGGCGAGATCACTAAGCTTCACTGTTGCGGCAGAGGAATTATGTGTAACTCAGGCCGCTGTAAGTCATCAAATTAAATCGCTTGAAGTTTATCTCGCTACCAAATTATTCACTCGACTGCATCGGCGATTATCATTGACTAGAGAGGGGGAAGAGCTGTACATCACATTGCAGCCTGCTTTTGATGAGATTGCACAAACAATTGTTAGTATCAGACAAAATTTTGGCCGTCAGATGCTCAAGGTTAGGTTAGCTCCCTCCTTTGCTGCGAAATGGCTTTCTCCTCGCTTAAAGCAATTTCGTGACATGTATCCTGATATTGATTTGAATTTATCTCATTCGAGTAAGCCAGTTGATTTTCGAAATGAGGATGTTGATGTTGCACTAACCTATGGTGGTGGAGAGTGGAAGGATGTCGAATGTTTTCCTCTGATATATTTAGATTTTTTCCCGGTGTGCAGTCCTTCGTTGCTAAATAAAAAAAAGATGATTAAACAGCCCTTAGATTTGGCCACATTTCCCTTGCTGCATGATGCGGACTATAAAGGTTGGGAAAATTGGTTAAATCAAGAAGACGCAGTTAGCGTCAATGCACATAGAGGCACAATTATTGATGATACTAATGTTCTTATTCAAGCCGCACTGGATGGACAGGGCGTCGCGTTAGGATCATCCCCATTTGTTGCCGATCATATTCAGTCGGGTCGGTTGGTTCGCTTGTTTGATCATGAGCTCGTTTCTAGTAATGCTTATCATTTTGTTTGCCCTCCAGCGAACCTCAATCAGCCAGCTGTTAAGGCGTTCCATCAATGGTTATTGACACATGTAGCATGAGTGAGTCTGAGAGCTTTACTCCTGATCTCGATTTTATTGAATTTTATAGGCGAAAACAATTGATCAATCAACTTACGCTTTTAACAGGATCTAATTGTCATCTTTGTGATCTGGCAAAAGCGATTCTCAACCCGCTGGTTATTGAGAAGGATTGGGAGCTGGTTGAGGTAAGTATCCACGGTAACAAGGATCTCGAAGAGGGCTACGCAATTAGAATCCCCGTTGTGGTTTTTCCAGATGGTTCAGAAAAGGGTTGGCCATTCACTGCAGCTCAAATTAGACGATTACTTCAGGTTAAAAAGTAGTTCGTTGCAGCTGACCTAGCTTAAAGGAAAAGCATTGGGATAATTTCTCTTAAATAATTAAAAAAGGGTATCAAAGATGCCCTTTTTTATTGCTGTGACAAATATCAAGTGCCAGATGTTGAGCTAGTACTAGTCGTCGCTGTAGTGCCAGCAGTGTCGCTAGTTCCAGTAGTGCCAGTCGTAGGTAAGGAGGAGGGGCTGTTATTGATCACTACGTTTTTAATCAATACACTACTAATAAGTCCTCCAGCTATTAGCGTTGCTTTTGATACACCTGGTATTTTTCCTGCTTTTGTAACTACATCTGCATTAGTTCCAGTTTCAGGGGTCTGTTCTACAGGTTCATCCATTGGTGCCTGAGCGAAACTAGCCGGTCAAATAGATAGAGCTATGGTAATGGCGATGGCAAGGTCTTTTTTCTTAAACATGATAGACGATTCCTTTCGTATGATGTTTAACTGCGAGCGCCCTGGAAGACGTCGGAATAATAGCGGATGTAAGGATAATCGATTAATTTTTGATGTTGGTAAACAAGCCTTTGAAGTGTGATTAAAATCACAGTTTCCCAGTATTATTTTTGATGGGTTGCGATGTAGCGATCTAATGCGTTAGCAAAAGCCATTCTATCTTTTTGACTCAGGGGTGGTGGCCCGCCACCAACTTGCAAGCCACTAGACCGCATGGTGTCCATAAAATCACGCATGTTTAAACGTGCTTTAATATTCCCTAAAGTATAAAGCTCTCCTCTAGGGTTGAGAGCCATGCCGCCTTTCTCGATAACTTCTGCTGCAAGTGGGATATCTGCTGTAATGACCAGGTCATTTGCTTCCACTAATTTAACTATATGATCATCGGCAACATCAAAACCTGATCCAACCCGAATACTCTTAACGGTTGGGATACGCGGAGTTGCAAGAGGTTGATTGGCAACTAAAGTGACTTCAATGCTTGTGCGCTGTGATACTCGATAGAGAATTTCTTTGATCACTGTGGGGCATGCATCGGCATCGACGTAAATTTTGAACATGGCATCTAGTTTTTAGTTTTTGAGAATGAGGTTTATAGGGTTATTTAACGGCAATTGCAAGATTCATCTTTACATTAAAAAGCGCCAACAAGTCCTTGTAACTGAGTGCGTAGAGAGTAAAATGCCGCCTTAACAGATAAATCATGTGGCCTTTGGTAGGGGTCACCACTGAAAAGGACTCTTTTATGCCCCTTATTACCCTTCCTGACGGTTCTCAGCGATCCTTCAATGCGCCCGTATCGGTTATTGACGTTGCCGGAGATATTGGCCCAGGTCTAGCTAAGGCGACTATAGCCGGAGTCGTAGATGGTTGTGAAGTTGATTCATCATATCTAATCGACGTCGACGCCAACGTGTCTATACTGACAGATCGCTCAGATGAAGCTCTCTCTATTATTCGCCATTCAACTGCGCATCTTATGGCTATGGCAGTTAAGCAACTTTTCCCTTCAGCGCAGGTCACTATTGGACCAGTTATTGAAGATGGTTTTTATTATGATTTTGCGTTTGAGCGTGCATTTACCCCTGAAGATCTAGAAGCTATTGAAGCTCGCATGAGCGAATTGGTTAAGTCGGATCTCGTTATCTCTCGGGAAGAGTGGAGCCGGGACGAGGCTGCAGACTTTTTCAAGAGCATTGGAGAAAGTTATAAGGCTGAAATCATTACAAGCATTCCTACGAATGAGCCGATTAGTTTGTATCGTCAGGGAGACTTTATTGATCTTTGCCGAGGACCCCATGTTCCCTCCACAGCCAAGCTTGCTGTTTTTAAGCTAACTAAGGTAGCAGGTGCTTATTGGCGTGGAGATAACAGTAATGAAATGTTGCAACGCATTTATGGTACTGCTTGGGCTAATAAGAAAGAGCTAAGGGCTTATATAAATCGCCTGGCGGAGGCCGAAAAGCGAGATCATAGAAAAATTAATAAGAAGCTAGATTTGTATCATATGCAAGAAGAGGCTCAAGGGTCGATTTTCTGGCACCCGAAGGGCTGGAGTATCTACAATACAATTGAAAAATTCATGCGTGAAAAGCAGATTGAAAAAGGTTATCAAGAAATAAAAACTCCCCAAATTGTCGATTTCAGTCTTTGGGAGAAATCTGGTCACGCGGACAAATTCAGTGATGACATGTTCACAGTCTCTACTGATGATCGGAATTATGCGATTAAACCAATGAACTGCCCCTGTCACGTACAGGTGTTTAATCAAGGATTGAAGAGTTACCGTGATTTGCCTCTGCGTCTGGCTGAATTTGGTTCATGCCATCGCAATGAGCCTTCTGGTTCGCTCCATGGAATAATGCGAGTGCGCTCCTTTACCCAAGATGATGCGCATATTTTTTGCACTGAAGATCAAATCCAGCCTGAAGTGGCTCAGTTTATTGACTTCTTACATGAGGTCTACGCTGATTTTGGATTTAATGAAATTATTTATCGTCTGTCCACGCGTCCGGAGCAGAGAGTAGGATCCGATGAAGATTGGAGTCGCGCTGAAAAGGCCTTGGCAGATGCTTTGGATGCAAAAGAATTACCGTGGCAGGAGTTGCCCGGAGAAGGAGCTTTTTATGGGCCTAAAATTGAATTTTCGCTGAAAGATTGCATCGGGCGAGTTTGGCAGTTGGGAACAGTACAGGTTGATTTCTCAATGCCCGGCCGATTGGATGCCCAGTATGTGGCTGAGGATGGAAGTCGTAAAACTCCGGTGATGTTACACAGGGCAATATTGGGATCTTTTGAGCGATTTATTGGTATTTTAATTGAAAATTATGAGGGCGCTTTTCCGTTTTGGTTAGCGCCAGAACAGGCTGCGGTAATCAATATTACCGATTCTCAGGCCGAATATGCTTCAGAAGTGACCAAATCATTGCAAAATAATGGATTTAGAGTCATTTGTGACTTGAGAAACGAGAAGATCGGCTTTAAAATCCGCGGTCATTCAATGCAACGAGTTCCTTACATTCTCGTTGTAGGTGATAAAGAAAAAGAGTCGCGCACGGTAGCAGTCAGAACTCGCGATGGAGAAGACCTAGGCAGTATGGCTTTAGATCAAGTTAATTCTCTATTTACTGAGTCCTCTGAACGCCGTGGGCGTGTTTTTGTTGAAACGGAGTAAAGCGTATTAAAAAAGACAGTAAACGGGCTCGTCTTAATGACGATATAACTGCGGCCGAAGTACGATTGGTCGCCTCAGATGGCAGTCAAGTTGGTGTTGTAAGCCTCGAAGTAGCCTTGGAAACAGCTCAGAAAGAGACCTTGGATTTGGTGGAGATTTCACCAGATGCCGAACCTCCAGTCTGTAAAGTAATGGACTACGGCAAACATGTCTTTGATATAAAGAAGAAAGTTGCGTTACAAAAAAAGAAACAGAAACAGACGCAAGTAAAGGAAATGAAATTTCGACCCGGAACCGATCAAGGTGATTACGATATCAAATTGCGTAATTTGGTTCGGTTTTTGGAACATGGTGATAAAGCCAAAGTCACTCTGCGGTTTCGTGGACGTGAAATGGCTCACCAAGAGCTTGGTATGGAAATGATGAAACGTGTCGAAGCGGATCTTACCGAACTCGCCCAGGTGGAGCAGTACCCTAAGATGGAAGGTCGTCAAATGACCATGGTACTGGCACCACGCAGCAAGAAGAAGTAACTAACGCGACCCGCGTTCAGCCACATTTTTTGGCAGGCTGTCCGGGCGTATCTTCTTGTCATTTAACCTCACTACAATTGGAGAAACGAAATGCCAAAAGGTAAGACTCATAGTGGAGCTGCAAAACGCTTCAAAAAAACGGCTTCTGGCTATAAGCATAAGCACCAGCACAAAAGCCATATTCTCACCAAGATGACTACAAAGCGTAAGCGTCAATTGCGTGGCACCAGCATTCTCAATGCTGCGGATAAGCCTCGGGTAGATCGCATGTTACGTAATGTATAAGTCACACAACTAATATTGGTGGGAGAATAAAATGGCTAGAGTAAAACGTGGTGTCGAAGCTAATCGCCGACACAAGAAAGTTCTAAAGCAAGCAAAAGGTTACTACGGAGCCCGCAGTCGTGTTTATCGCGTTGCGACTCAGGCAGTAACAAAAGCAGGTCAATACGCCTATCGTGACCGTCGTGTGAAGAAACGTACATTCCGTCGGTTATGGATTGCCCGTATTAACGCACAATCTAGGGTGGAAGGTTTGTCCTACAGCAGACTGATCAATGGCCTCAGCAAGGCAGGCATTGAGCTTGACCGTCGTGTTCTCGCTGACTTAGCAGTGCATGATAAAGCTGCCTTTGGCGCAGTTGTTAATCAGGCCAAAGCTGCCCTGGCGTAGTTTCAGCCTTAGTTGAGAGATCAAACTGACTACTTATTTGCAGTGAGTTCCTCAGCAGATAGAATAGGGAATGGGCTTTAGCCCTTTCCCTATTTTTTTATCAGGAATAAGATAGACTCTGTAGAGTGCTAAAGTGATCAATAATGATTGAATTAGAAAATATATCAAAAGAAGCCGAAGAATCTATCATTGCAGCGACAGATTTGTCTATGCTTGATGATTTGCGTGTCGAATATCTTGGAAAGAAAGGCAGACTTACTGGTCTACTCAAAGGTCTTGGTAGTTTGTCTGCAGAAGAACGTCCTGCTGCCGGCGCTAAGATAAACGAAGTTAAGCAAAGTCTGCAGGGTTTGCTTAATGAGCGAAAATCATATTTTGAGGGTGTCGTGTTAGATGCCAGGCTAGCTGAAGAGACGATAGACGTTTCCTTGCCGGGACGCGTTGAAGATATCGGCGGTCTTCATCCTGTGACACGCACAATGGAGAGAATTGAGTCCTTCTTTAGTCGGGTTGGTTATGACATCGAAACCGGCCCAGAGATAGAAGATGATTACCATAACTTTGAGGCTCTAAACATTCCATCACATCACCCCGCTCGGGCGATGCACGATACTTTTTACATAGACCCAACAACTGTGCTTCGTACGCATACATCTCCAGTCCAAGTTCGCACGATGGAGAGGGCTGCTCCTCCGATACGTATTATTTGCCCTGGCCGAGTATATCGCTGTGACTCAGATCTAACCCATACGCCCATGTTTCATCAGGTTGAAGGCCTGGTGGTGGATAAAGATATTAGTTTCGCAGACCTTAAGGGAGTAATTGACCAGTTTTTAAAGGCATTTTTTGAGGCTGATTTGCCTGTCAGGTTCAGACCTTCATATTTCCCTTTCACTGAGCCTTCAGCAGAGGTCGACATACAGTGTACCAATTGTGGTGGAAAGGGTTGTCGCGTTTGCAGTCATACAGGCTGGTTAGAAGTGATGGGCTGTGGAATGGTTCATCCAAATGTATTAGAGCATTGCAAGGTAGATGCCGATGCCTTTACCGGCTTTGCCTTTGGAATGGGTGTCGAACGATTAGCTATGCTGCGTTACGGCGTTAATGACTTGCGGTTATTTTTTGAAAACGACTTACGTTTTCTCAAACAATTTTAGACTGGGGTGGTAAATGAAATTTAGTGAATCCTGGTTGCGCCAATCTGCAAATCCAGTTCTGTCTACAGAGGAATTGGTTGCTCAGGTCACCATGGCAGGACTTGAGGTAGATGGGGTAGAAGATGCAGCACCATCTTTATCGGGTGTAGTCGTTGGTGAAATAGTTGATGTGATACAGCATCCTGATGCTGACAAACTAAGAGTTTGTCATGTGGTTGGTGGAGATGAGAAGGTCCAGGTGGTGTGTGGTGCTCCTAATGCCCGTGTAGGAATCAAGGTCCCATTTGCTACTGTGGGCGCAGTTTTACCGGGCAACTTTAAAATTAAGAAAGCTAAACTTCGAGGCGTCGAATCCTTCGGCATGCTCTGTGCTCAGGATGAACTGGGCCTAGGAGATGACGCAAGCGGTTTATGGGAATTGCCCTCTGAAGCGAGTGTAGGTGCCGACTTGGTTAAATATCTTGACTTAGATGATGCGATTATTGAAGTCGATCTCACACCCAATCGTGGGGACTGTTTAAGTATTCGAGGAATGGCTCGCGAGGTTGGCGTACTCAATAAGCTTGATGTTTGTAATGAGCCTTGTGCACCTGTTGCAGAGACTATAGCAGACGTAATTCCTGTGAGAATAGATTTTCCAAACGGATGCGCACGCTATGTAGGGCGCATAATGCGTGATCTTGATCTTTCTCAGTCCACCCCTCAATGGATGCAAGAGCGTCTGCGTCGAAGCGGTATACGAAGCCTTGGACCGGCGGTAGATGTCACTAATTATGTGCTCCTCGAGCTTGGGCAACCGATGCACGCCTTTGATCTAACCAAGATTGACGGAGGAATTGTTGTTCGAATGGGTAAGGATGAGTCCTTATCGCTACTTGATGATACCGAGGTTGAAGTTAGTCAAGATACTCTGGTGATAGCAGATCATAAGAAAGTGTTGGCGTTGGCCGGCATTATGGGGGGCGCTGATTCTGCAGTGGGGGATGAAACCACTGATATCCTATTTGAGAGTGCCTGGTTTAATCCTCTTGCTATTGCGGGTAAAGCGCGGCACTACGGCAAGCATACGGATTCTTCCCATCGTTTTGAAAGAGGCGTTGACTCTGATCTCCAAATAGCGGCAATTGAGCGCGCAACTGCGTTAATGCTAGAAATTTGCGGCGGATCAGTTGGACCTTTAATTGTGGAAGAGAGCATTCCAGACCTCCCTCAATTACAAGAAATTACACTTCGAGACGCGCGAGTAGCTCAGCAATTGGGCGTAATAATTGCCCCTGATGATGTTGACGGTATGCTCACGAGATTAGGGCTGACCTTAGTGAAGAGAGGTGTCGATTCGGCTACTTGGACTTCGCCGAGCTGGCGGTTCGATCTAACAATTGAGCAAGACTTAATAGAAGAAGTGGCCCGAATTTACGGTTATAACAATCTTCCCACTTCAACTCCGACGATGGCATTGGACCTTCAGCCAAACCCGGAGAGCATTGAGGAAGCTAGTTTATTTAGGTCTCAGCTAATTAGTCGAGGCTATCAAGAAGTTATTACTTATAGCTTTGTCGATCCAGATTTGCAGAATATGGTTGACCCAGATGTTAAACCAGTTCGCCTTGCTAATCCTATCTCATCAGATATGGCAGTTATGAGAACAAATCTTTGGTCGGGATTGCTCTCTACAGCCAGTTATAATCTCAATCGTCAGCAAACAAGAATACGAATATTCGAAGTGGGGCAGTGTTTTTTACCCTCAGAAAAAGAAGAGTTAGGGTTGTCTCAAAGTACCGTATTGGCCGGTTTGATTTGCGGGTCACGAACGCCAAGTGGCTGGACTGCAAGCAAAGAAAAGGTTGATTTTTATGATATTAAGGGTGACCTTGAATCGGTATTAGCCCATACGAACTTATCCGAGGAGTTTACGTTTGAGGCTTGCGAGCATCCAGCACTCCATCCGGGGCAGTCGGCAAAGATCTTAAGAAAGGGAGCTCAAATTGGTTGGATAGGGCAGCTTCACCCAAAGGTCCAGACGCATATGGATATCTCTCTGCCGGTATATCTGTTTCAAGTGAGCTCAGACAAGATCTCGGAAGTTAGGCTTCCTAAATATGAAGATGTAAGCAAATTCCCCGAAGTTAAGCGAGATCTTGCCTTCTTGGTTGATGCTTCAGTAGAAGCGAGTAGCCTTGTTAACTGTGCAAAAAATGCAGCAGGTAAGCATTTAGTTGATTTAAAGTTATTTGATGTATATCAGAGCAAAGATGTTGATAATAAAGGAAAAAGCATTGCTTTGGGCTTGACGTTTCAACATGCTTCCCGCACTCTTACGGACGAGGAAATAAACCGCTGGATTGACAATGTGGTTGCAGACGTCGGTAAAACATGCGGTGCTGAATTAAGAAAGTAATAGAAACTACCTCACATAAGGATTGAAATAGGTAATATTTGATGGGTGCACTAACCAAAGCAGATTTAGCAGAGATGCTGTTCGATGAACTTGGGCTTAATAAGCGTGAAGCTAAAGAAATTGTCGAAATGTTCTATGGTGAGATTAGCTTGGCCCTAGAGAATAATGATCAGGTCAAGATTTCAGGGTTTGGTAATTTTGAACTTCGAGATAAGAAGAGCAGGCCTGGCAGAAATCCTAAGACAGGTGAAGAGATTCCTATCTCAGCTCGACGTGTCGTTACCTTCAAACCAGGTCAAAAATTGAAAGCACGAGTTGAGACCTATGCTGGAACCAAGTAACAATAATCAATTACCCGCGATTCCAGGTAAGCGCTATTTTACGATTGGTGAAGTGAGCGAACTCTGTGGAGTTAAACCACACGTTTTGCGTTATTGGGAACAAGAATTTCCCAGCCTAACGCCGGTAAAGCGCCGAGGTAATAGGCGTTATTATCAACGCCAAGATGTTGTTCTTATCCGTCAGATCCGTTCATTACTTTATGAACAAGGGTTTACAATCGGGGGTGCAAAGCAGAAACTTGATGACACGCCATCCAAAAAAGAACAGACGCCTTACAAGCAACTAATTGATCAAACCATCTCTGAGTTAGAGGATGTTCTGAAAGAACTGAGTTAGCACGTTTTAGTTATTCTTTAAGTTGCAAAAAACCACTTTAACTGTATGATTGCGATCTTCTGATCGGGGCGTAGCGCAGCCTGGTAGCGCACTACACTGGGGGTGTAGTGGTCGCAGGTTCAAATCCTGCCGTCCCGACCAATTTTCAATATCTCGTATTTATGGTTTAACCCAAAAAGTAATCCGAATCGTTATTTCTGTTTTAACTTAATCCAAAGAACTCGCTTGTAGCGTAAGTTACGCAAATTACTTAAGAATCGAGCACATCCCTATGGCTGAATTAAACAAAGCACTTTTGCCCTATGGGACTTCGTCAAGTGCACCCGCGATCGTTCTCCCTGATACTCAACTGTTTTTATCAGAGCGTGGATCATTAACAAAAAACTACTTTGAAAATGCTGTCGAGTTGCTCAATAGAGAATATGACTCCATAAGAAGACTTGCAGAACTAAACGAGCTTGTCTTTAGCTCATCCTATAATTTCGTTCCAAGAGTTGGGCAGCAGTATCATTTATACAAGAAAGTAGGTGGGAAGTACTTGCTCAGTATGATTGAACATTGGACGGCTCATGAATTCATTGTATCGGTCGAGTTCACTGCGGATAGTGTTTGGAAAGAGATCCCTTCAAACTAAATCTACCGCGTTAAACAGATCTTCTTTATCCGTGCCAACTGGTCGCGTGAAATCTCGATCTCTCATCAATCTGAGCGCTCCAAACTCGTCATATACTTTGTGAGATTACCAAAGAGAGATATATCTGCAAAAGGTATATCATGATAACTTGACCTGTATTTATTTCATTTTAGGACGTTTCAGTGGAAAAGGTTTTGGTAACCGGAGCGACGGGCTTCATAGGTTTGCATTGCATTAAGCTGCTATTAGACCGCGGATACAGCGTCAATGGTACTTTGAGGTCACAAGATAGGCAGACTGAAGTGGTAGACTCCTTAGAGCGTAATAACACTCCCACCAGACATTTATCTCTTTTTCAAGTCGACCTTAACCGCGATAGTGGTTGGGATTCAGCTATAAGGGACTGCAATTATGTCGTACATGTGGCATCTCCCTTTGTCTTGACTGACGAGGATGAGGATTTTTTCGTTAAACCTGCGGTAGAAGGTGTTCAGAGAGCATTAAAGTTTTCTAAGAAGCACAATGTGAAAAAAGTCATACTAACTTCATCTTTTGCTGCTATTCACGAGACATTAAATGATAGGCAGGAATCCTTTGATGAGGAGGATTGGTCAAACCCTAATAAACCTGGAATTAGCTTCTATGCTAAAAGTAAAACCATGGCTGAGCTTGCTGCTTGGGAGTTTATGGAGATGGAGAAGCCAGACTTTAGTTTAACTGTGATAAATCCAGTTTTGGTAATGGGGCCGTCTTTATCTAAGGATGTAGGAACATCAAATTCACTTGTAAAGAACATGATCAACGGCTCAGTGCCGGGTACCCCTAGGATACATATAGGAATTGTTGATGTCAGAGATGTTGCCTCTGCACATATTCTTGCCATGGAGAGTAGTAGTGCTGATGGTGAGAGGATTATAGTGTCTGAAAAAGAACTATGGGTTCATGAGGTTGCGGCTATTCTAAGGGACGCTGGGTTTAACAAAACTCCAAAGGTTGTATTCCCTACGTGGCTAATGAAGATCGTGGCCCTTTTTAGAAAAGATCTTGCTTTAATGATCCCAATGATCGGAAAACGGAGAGATGTTTCTAGTGCAAAAGCTAGGGAATTGTTAGGCTGGAGACCCATGAAGGCGGAGCTCTCTATCATAGATACTGCGCAACAACTGAAGGACTTCGATTTACTCTAAAGAATACCGGGGATGATGGCTTTTCTTTCTTTGGGATAGTTGTCAAAGTTTTCACGATACCATCTGTGATTAGCCAGCGCCCTTGGAAACAAATTGCCTATAGTCCAAATTAGAAACAAAACGCCCGAAACACTCCAAGTGAGCATAGCCCAGCCAGCCCATTCTATAATTTCACCAAAGTAATTGGGCGACGCAATATACTTGTGCAGGAATTTATCAGGAATGTGATAACCAGGCCCTCTTTCTTTTTTTAGTACCGCGACGATATAGTCAGACTTAATGTTAATAAACATACCGACACAAAAAAGGGACAACCCGAGCACAAACTGGGAACTCTGCATCCAATCTACAGAGTATTGGGTGAAATAGAAAATACCGAAACATTGAACAGTGACGTTAACAATATTAAATAACAATGCAGACAGAGCGATACTGAGTGGCATTTTAGTGTTTGTCATCCTTATGACGAATGGATAAATCAAAGTTCTATGGGTGTAGTGGATTAACCAGATGAGTAAAAAAATTTGGTGGACTATCAGCAAGTCCTGCCTGACCAGTGCGGCATAGCCGATAACTAAGATCACACATGGCGACTCCATTAAAATCCAGCCTAGTCTAGCTGGAATCAATGGACCCCAACCCTCTTTAATGTGCCTTCCATAAGGTGCTGTTATAAAAAACAAGCAAAGACAGATAATAAAAGCGATAGATGCCCACAGAATTGTAAAGAAACGAAAGTCCATCATTAACCACAGCTTACAGGCAAATGTTTGTAGGACCAACAAAACCTCTTACCATAGGGTGACTTTTGCACCCAACTATAGGTTTCTCATCAACTATCACTAAGATTTACTAGGGCAGTATTTAGCGCTAGTACTGTTCGTCTCATCGCAGATTGGAGCATAGAAGAGGTGCCCTAAATGAGTCTCTTGGTACTCTGATGATGGTCTAGTGCCAGCAAGTGAAGTCCCTTTCACGGGTATAGCAGAATCCAGCTATAGTAGTACACATAGAGAACGACGGATGTTACTAGGAGGCCTCGTATAATTTTGTAGCTAATGTTTAGTCTAAGATTGTTCTTTTTCATTCGCTCCTCGTTGAGCTGTATCGTTTACCGTAATACGAATCATTATCATTTACATTCATATTAAAGTCAAATATAATTCTGTCCCATAAGTCGAGGGGAGATCCTTCACCTACTTTATGGGCATAGATACAGCCAAATAATCGTTGAGAGAAGTAATTAATGAACATGAAATTCTTATGCAAAAATCATCGGGAACATTTACTCAATGACCCCTCAAAAGCAAAAACCTTTTGGAGTTTGGCTTTTGATACAGCTCAATCATTTTATGATCAATGCTTATGGTCAGAGGCTTTGCCTCACATAGGTTGCGCGTTTGAAACCTCCGATATCATGTTGACCTCAAAGGTTGAAGACCCAAGACAGACGTACGAATTGATGTCTTCATCTTCTGTACTACTGGCTTATACTCTACTTAAAGTTGGCCAAGTTGATGAGGCAGGAAATGTTTATTGGTTTACCATTAAACGTCTCGAGAGGGAGCTCTCAGAGGGAAACGCAAACTACTCTGAACTTCAGCACAATCTTGGGTTTCTCTATAGGTGTGTTGAAAGTTTAATAATAACCTATAGGCCTGAAAATGATACTGCGCCGGTATGTGGTGAGAAAACTGATATGTCCTACCATTAAATTATATGGCAGCTTTTAGTTTAACCCTCACACGGTAAATTTTGATTGACTTTTATACTCAGAATTTAGAAAAGACACCAATTTCTAGACTAATAATTGGCCTTTTGCGTTATACTTTTGGCAAGTCAATCATGGAGATTCATATGTCAAACCACAAAGCCCTAAATATGTTTGGGCGCTCGGGAAATCCAGCCTTAAAAGCAACTACTTTTAGTTCGGTTTCTCAGCGTGCATCGTCAGCTTCGGGAATACAAGCAACTGCATCGAGCACGATGACGTTGCAAGGGACAGTAAACAAAACCGGCATTTTGCTTGCGTTGGTAGTTCTATCAGCCTCATATACTTGGAATCTTTTTTTCCAAAGTGGTAATCCTGCGGCTGTCATGCCGATGGCAATGGGCGGTGCAATCTTCGGTTTCATTCTCGCATTAGTAACGATATTTAAAAAACAATGGGCTGGGATTACAGCACCAATGTACGCTGTGGCCGAGGGTCTTTTCTTGGGAGCGATTTCAGGTATTTTCGAAATGCAGTACCCGGGTATCGTCATTCAAGCCGTAGGCCTCACTCTAGGCACTCTGGCTTCATTGTTGTTTCTTTATAAGACAGGAATCGTTAAACCTACTGAGAACTTTCGACTAATGGTGACGTCGGCCACTATGGGCATTGGTATGCTTTATCTTGTCAGCATGCTAATGAACATGTTTGGTTCAGGTAGTATTGGTTTTATTCATTCTAACGGCTTGTTTGGGATTGGCTTTAGTTTGTTTGTGGTGGCCATAGCTGCTCTTAATTTGGTTTTAGATTTTGATTTCATAGAGCAGGGTTCAGAGATGGGCGCACCTAAGTACATGGAGTGGTTTGGCGCATTCTCTTTGATGGTTACGCTCATATGGTTATATCTTGAAATGTTACGATTATTGGCGAAATTGAGAAGCCGCTAGTGGATGCAAACTCTCTCATTTTTGGTTCTATGGCGGTTATTTCATTGGCCGTCTTCTTTTATCTTGGTCGGTTTAAGGCATCATCAAGGCAAACCGACCGAGATGACCGGATTGATTGGTCCACTCGAAAATTCTCTATTCTTAAAATATTTTTGTACTCTTTAGGTCTTGCCGTAGGAATCGCTTTAATCGTACAGGTTATCTAGTAATTCCCTCTGGAGAGGCTAAGGATCTAACTTGGTTATACAGATAGGTTGTAAGTTCCTGACGATCACCAATATTCTCTAAATCTGACCAAGGCAAGGGATTACCAATTTCTGCATCGATTTTAGAGCCAAATTTATTGCTTGCCTCCTTTAGTAATAACGCCATACGCAAGGGCTCGCTAATATGCGAGGCTACATGGAATATGCGACTATTTCGCCCCGCAAAATGAACGGGAACCACAGTGGCCTGAGCATCGCGAATTAACTTAGCTGCGAAAGTTGTCCAGGGTGCGTCTACTACTGTTCCAAAACCTTTGCGATCTGCAGTGGAAACAAATCCAGAGGGAAAGATGAGTAATGGAATATCTTCTTTTAGGCATTCCTGAGCCAATTTTTTAGTGCGAAGATTATTCTTAACTGCGGCTTTTGTTTCATGAAAGTCAATGGGCAAAAAGTAGGGCGCAAGATCCCGGTCGCGACACAGCAATGAGTTAATTAGGATTCGAAAATTGCCTCGCGCTTTGATAGCGATGTCGCAAAGAACTAAGCCATCCACGACCCCAAAAGGATGATTGGCCACAAAGACCAAGGGGCCTCTTTTTGGAAGTACATCCAACTTTTGAGTATCGTAACAACTTTCAATCTGAGTTGCTTTTAGTGCCGACGTGAAAAATGATAGAACATCAAATGGCTGTTTCTTTAGGTCATCGTAGATGGACTCAAGTTTTTTACGCCCGAAAAGGATCTCTACTCCAGAGATAAACTTTTGTACTAACCAAGGATCGGTTGGCTGCACATAGGAAATAGTAGGTTTGTCCTGAATATAATCGGAGAATTCAGAATTTAAATTGTTATTTAATTGACCCATCATGAGATACCCATAAGGTTTGAAGTCAATTTTTACACAGTTAGGGAGGTAAGCGCTAGTGTTAGGGATTAGCTACTAATATTCTAGTATGACAGTTTAATGTTGCTGAGCATTGAACGTAAATTGATAAAAAACTGGTTTAAAGCTCTGTTTATTTGCATAGTTTAACCCACTTTGAGATTATTCCGCTCAGCAATTAATTCGACTATTAATAAAGGGCTTTTATGAAGACTAATAGAGACATAGATATCGTAGTTTATGGAGCAACAGGATTTACCGGACGTTTGGTAGCTGAATATTTAAACCAAACGTATGGTGTGGATGGCGATGTCAAATGGGCCATGGCCGGACGCAGTACAGATAAATTGATAGCAGTCAGAGATGAGTTGGATATCGCCAAGAATGTGCCTTTGATAGTGGCTAATGCCGATGATTTAGACTCCATTAATAGTATGGTTAATCAAGCTTCGGTTGTGTTAACAACGGTTGGGCCCTATCAACTCTATGGTAATGAGCTTGTGGCAGCCTGTGCAGCATCAGGAACTGATTATGTCGATCTCTGTGGTGAACCAGCATGGATGCACCAAATGATTGCTGAACATTCAGCCGCGGCCGAAGAGAGCGGTGCTCGTATTGTATTTTCATGTGGTTTTGACTCTATACCCTTTGATCTTGGCGTATTGTTCTTGCAGCAGCATGCTGAGTTAGAGCTGGGAAGCACAGTGTCTAGAGTGAAAGGGCGGGTTAGAGCCATGAAAGGAACAATGTCAGGGGGTACATTAGCTAGCTTCAGAGAGACTATGGCGGCCGCTGGTAGAGACAAAAACTTAATTTCAGTATTACGCAACCCATTCTCTCTTGCATCAGGGTTTCAGGGTGCGGATCAACCCTTGGGGAATAAACCTGAATATGATGAGGCCATAGAAAGTTGGATTGCCCCTTTTGTCATGGCAAGCATTAATACTAAAAATGTTCACCGCTCAAATATGCTACTTGATCATCATTATGGAGAAGACTTTGTTTATGATGAGATGATGGTTACGGGCCCAGGTGAAAAGGGAGAGGCCATAGCTAAAGCGGTTACAGAAGATAACTCAATGGCAAAGAGTACGCTTCAACCTGGAGAAGGGCCCAGTAAAGAAGAGCGCGAAAACGGATTTTATGACGTATTAATGGTGGGAGAGCATTCGGATGGCAGGTCTGTGCGTATTAGTGTTAAAGGCGATAGAGATCCAGGCTACGGGTCTACGTCAAAAATGATTGCAGAGAGTGCAGTCTGCTTAGTAAAAAATCCGCAGTTAGCATCTGGTGGTATTTGGACAACAGCCCCAGCTATGGGTGCAGAGCTAATTGACAGATTACAAGCAAATGCTGGATTAACCTTTACCATAGAAAGTTAAGACTCGGGCTGCAGCTCAACTAGCAGTTACAACTGATCTACAGGATAAGGGGATACTATGCAGTTCCATACTCTAAAAGATGCACTGATCGATGAGCTGCATACCAGACCCTTCCCGGTCATCAGTTTGCCGGCGCAGGTGTCGAGCATTGCGGTGCTTAATCCTGCGCCAGTGGAGACTGAAATTGAACGGCTGACCGATTTGGCCAGTAGTTGGGGCATGCCTGCACCACAAAAGGGTGCCAGTTGTTTTTATCAAAGTTGTGATCGCTTTAATATTCGCTGGGAGCGGCACAACGAGTTTTCCACTTATACAGTAATTAGTCGAGATTCAGCAATAGACAAAGAGCAGGGCTCTTTGGCACTCCTAGGCTCAGATTGGCTACAGTCCGTTAGTGGTGAGATCATCAGCGCCAACCATATCGAATTACTGCCATTGGCTGAGGCTCCCTCTGGACGCGAGGCTTTGCGGGGATACTTTGATGGTGAGCGTTTAATTGGCAGTAAGATTTACGATGGCAATGCTACCGTTTGGACATCCATGCGCAGCCATAGTGATGGTTTCACCAAAACTCTAGTCATTGATGAGGGTATTAATGCTAGCCAAGCGGGCAGGGCAGTGCGTAACTTGCTAGAAATTTTCACGTACAGATCAATGACGCTTCTCGCTCTACCCACCGCTAAATCACTGCTTCCCGAGGTTAGCACTCTGGAGAGACGCCTCAGTGAGACCAGCGAAAAACTTAAGCAGCTTAAGACCATGGAAGACGAGCAAAATCTCATGGCTGAGCTAATTTCAGAGGCCACTCAGGTGGAAAAACTCATTGCTGATCACAGCTTTCGCTTCTCTGCTACTGAGGCCTATTTCAACCTCACTCAAACCCGTCTTGACATGCTCCGTGAAGAAAAAATCCCCACAATCCGCACCCTGAAACAGTTTCATGTACGGCGCTTTATTCCGGCCTATAATACCTGTGTATCTGTGGTTAAACGAAAACAGAATCTATCACAACGCATCGGTCGCACAAGTGAGCTACTTCATTCTCGCTTGCAGCTGTCGCTGGAAGATCAAAATCAGCGCTTGCTTGCTTCCATGAACAATCGCAGCAAACTACAGTTGCGCTTGCAACAAACGGTAGAGGGGCTCTCAGTAGTGGCCATTACCTACTATTCTATGAGCTTGATTAAACTGATGGTGGATCCGCTGCCACTAGAGACTTATCTACCCTTTGGAGATGCACTTGTGGTCGCGGTTACCACCCCATTAGTTTTTATTTCAACTTTACTTTTGGTCAGGCGAATACGCAAAAACCTGGGTGATTCTGAGTGAAAATACTATAGACCTAGTCTGAGGTGCGCTGGTTCAAGTTCCATTCTACGCATTCGTTTAACGCCACTCCGGTTCCGCCAAAAATATCCAGTGCACTGCCAATGGTGAGATCAATTTTGCCCTCAGATATGATCTTTACCAGATCAAGATCATTTAATGATGTTGCTCCCCCAGCATATGTTGTGGGTATAGAGACCATTTGACCCAGCAGGCTGACTAGATCCCTATCTATTCCGGCTTGTAGACCTTCCACATCGGCACTATGAATTAAAAATTCAGCACAGTATGGCTGCAGTTGGTTAATCAATTGAGCATCAATAAGAGTATCCGTAATGGTCTGCCAACGATTGGTTGCAACCATCCACCCCGTGTTGGTCCGACGGCAGCTCAGATCTATAACTAAATTATGGGCTCCTACTTCAGAACTTAAATTAGAGAGACGGTCCCAAGATAACTCATCATTCTCAAACAAATGTGAAGTTACGATAACTTTAGATGCGCCTGCGTCCAAATATGTCTGGGCATTGTCAATAGTAATACCACCACCAACTTGTAACCCCTTAGGATAAGTAGATAGAGCGTTAAGCACGGCTTGCTGATTATTGGCGCCAAGAGAAATTACATGACCACCTTGAAGATTAAGTTTCTTGTAGAGATCGGCGTAATGGGCGGCTGTATATTCGCTTTCAAAATTTGTATCAGCGCCTGAATCTGAAAGAGTGCCCCCGACAATTTGTTTAACCTTGCCTTCATGCAGATCAATACAGGGTCGAAATGCAGTCAATATCGTTACTCCAAGTGAGTATTGGGGTCGTCATTATAGTAATGAATGGTTTAATAAGTAAGAGCGGTTGCTTTATCTGTTTCGATCATAAGCGTGACCGTACTAATTTAGTATCGGCATTGCGCCAAGCATGCTCGTATTTTTCATACACAATTTTAGCCTCTTTACTCTTACCTTGTGCAGCCAGGCTCTGCCATAAACCAAATAGCGCCCAGCCGTTATTTTGATGCCATTCGAGATCCTCGCGATAGATTACTTCAGCTTCATTTGCTCTGCCTGCTTCTAGAAGAGCGGCACCAAGATAATGGCGCATGGGCTGGGGCCAGTCTGGTGGTTCGATGTATCCATTGTTATCCTCTATCGCTACAGCAGCCTCGAAATCTAGAATTGCTGAGTTGGTATCGCCACTGGCTTGTTTAATCTCACCAGAAAGTCCCAGGGCCGCGATTCGAAGGATGGATGATACTGGTGTTGGACCAATCTGATATTGATCGATATTTGATAGCGAAATTATTCTCCACATTTTTCCCAGCTCTTGACGGGCTGAACCTACGTCCCCTTTTGCAAGGTAGGCGCTGCCAATACAGTAGCTCCAGATACCATCGAGGTAGGGTGTGCCGGATACGATAGGTTGACTACCTATAACTTTGTCCCATCGGCCAAACATTTTGTTGACTAAACAAACACCTGATAGGCGCTTCTGGTTTCGTCCATATTTGGCATTCTCAGATTTAATTTTGCTCGCAAGTTTAGTTGCAGCATTAATTGCAGTTTCGTAATTACCCTGAAAAGATGCAGCATACTTAATGAAGTCGATAGCATGAGGCGCATGAATCTTGGCAGATAGAGGGTAGGTTCCAAGATTAGGTAAAGGTCGATCACCCCATATTTCTAAGAATTCTTTGTCTACTTTTTGAGATTCAACATTACTCGCTACGGCTTTTTCAAACTGGCCTACTCGGACATAAATATGCGATGGCATATGTACCATATGTCCGGCCATTGGCATGGTCGCCGCAAGCCGATTAGCAGAATCTAATGCACGCTGCGGCTCCCTTGAGGCTTCCATAAGGTGAATATAAAGGTGGTTCGCACCAGGATGGTTTGGGTGTGATTCTAGAGTTCGTTCGAGCATTTTGGCAATCTTCTCCGTGTCTCCGACAGGTGATCCATCGTGCTTCCAGTAATTCCAGCGACCTACATTCATAAATGAGGCAGCGTAAAGTGATGCGATGTCGGGGTCATTAGGGTATTTCTTTTGTAATTGTTTGGCCGCTTGGATATAGGCCAGATCCCGTTGATGGTCATCGTCTATGGAGTCTTTATCGTAGAGGACAAACAAGGCTTTAATCATGTCTTGCTCGATTGTACTGGCATTTTGGACTAATTTAAGTGCTCTTCTTATGGCTCTTAAACCCTCAGATTTCGGATCATCAGGCATTCCTGAATATCGACTGTTTGGATTTGGTCCCATTGCATGAGCTAGCCCCCAGTAAATCATTGGGTGATTGGGGTCGTTCTTAGCGGCCCGCTGGTAGGACGCTATGGATTCTGGGAAGTAAAACCCCCACGCATACCTCAACCCTTGGTCGAAAAAGTCTTGTGCGACTGGCTGATCGGTGGATATCTTGCGGTGATAGGTCCCTGATCCCTCAATTAAAATAGCCTCCCCATCCCCTTCACTATATAGAGATTTAGCGTATGCCATTTGGCTCAAGAGAGGTAAGGTTATGACAATTGCTGTAATTAAGGCCAATCGTAAGTAGATGACTAAAGTGCGCATTGGTAGACCGTGGGTTGTGCTCGTTGAAGTTGAGTATATGCCAACATCGATTGAGTAAAAAGTTCGTTTAACTATGCAGATGAATAAGCGCAAGAAACCTTGGATCCATTATTTCGATTTAGCTTAAGAGAAATCGCAGTGCTTGCCTTCAATAATTTTTGCATTTCCACACCATGTTCAATTGCCAAACCGTCAAGCATGTAGATCAAATCCTCAGTGGCGACATTACCTGACGCACCCTTAGCATAGGGGCAGCCGCCTAATCCTGCGACTGCACTATCAAAGACTGATATACCCATTTGTAGAGATATTAAGATATTGGCCAGAGCCTGGCCGTAAGTATCATGCATATGCATCGCTAGCTTGCTTGCTGGAATACTGCTTAATAATCTAGTCAAAAGTGTAGATGTAGATGCGGGTGTTCCAATACCAATTGTGTCACCAAGAGAGACTTCATAGCAGCCCATGTCTAAAAGCTCCTGTGTAACTATTGCTACCTGATGTGGATCAATTGAACCTTCATAGGGACAGCCCAAAACACAGGAGACATAGCCACGAACAGGGATTTTACTGCGGTGAGCTTTTATCATCACAGGCACGAAGCGTTCTAGACTTTCCTTGATAGAGCAATTGATATTTTTCTGACTGAAACTTTCTGAAGCCGCAGCGAAGACTGCAACCTCTTTAACTCCGCATTCTATGGCTCGAGCCATCCCAAAATCATTGGGTGTTAAGGCGCTGAAGATCGTATTTGGGTAAATAGGTTGGATATGACTGTTTATAGCTTCAAAAACCTCTTCACTGCCTGCCATTTGCGGTACCCACTTGGGGCTGACGAAACTACCAGACTCAATGGTTTTTAGTCCTGCATCAGCTAACTGACTGATCAGGTGCAGTTTAGTCTCGGTATCAAGAGCTGTTTTCTCGTTTTGTAGCCCATCGCGAGGGCCAACCTCGACAACTTTTACTGTCTCAGGATAGCTCATAGATCATTAGCCTCAAATGCTAGAAGCTCAGCATCACTCTCCACTAGATCCCCTTTCTCAAAGAAGAACTCACTGACTGCGCCGTCTGCTGGAGCAACTATCGTATGCTCCATTTTCATTGCTTCCATGATGACTAGGGTGTCACCTTTTTTAACCATATCACCGACGCCTACTAAAAGATCAACAACAGAGCCATGCATTGGTGCTTTTAGGCTTGCGTTGTCTGGGTTTTGGTCGTCCGTACCCAAGTCGGGTTTTATTTCACTGCAGTTGAAATAACCTTTCGGGGTGAACAGATCAAATCCCTCATCCTTAACCACCAGCGTGCTGCTACTTAGATTATTGAGATCATTCGCCGCTAAGTAGCGTTCACACTGTTGTATCTGTAATCTGAGCTTAGGCTTGGGTAGTCCCCAACTGGTGGTTAGATGCCATGGTGAATTAGGATCTGAAGACCGTTGTGAGGCGTTTAAAGCATCGCTCTGACGTAAATTCATTACCGCTGAAGCGGCTAGAGGGGCGGCATACTCAATATCAGCATCGCGCAGACGGAATATCTCGTTATGGTTTGTTTCAATAAAGCTGGTGTCTACTGCACTGGCGCGAAATGCGCTACTGGTCGCTAAGTTGTACAGAAAGCCAATATTCGTTGTTACACCAGTAATACGATATTCTGCAAGTGCATCAGTTAAGCGATTTAAAGCCTGAGCTCTGTCTTTGCCCCATACAATCAACTTAGCAATCATTGGGTCGTAATAGATACTGACTTTATCTCCTTCAAGGACACCAGTATCAATGCGCACATAGTTATTTTCCGCTGGAGGATTAATAACCTCTAGTGTGCCAGTTGCTGGCAAAAAGTCATGAGTAGGATCCTCGGCATAAATTCGTGCCTCAAAGGCGTGCCCAGTAATGGATAACTCGTCCTGAGAGCAGGGCAGAGGGTTACCTGCTGCAACGCTCAGTTGCCAAGCGACAAGATCCTGTCCTGTAATCATTTCTGTGACAGGGTGCTCTACCTGTAGGCGCGTATTCATCTCCATAAAGAAAAATTTACCACGACTATCAAGTAAAAACTCAACCGTGCCCGCACCCTCGTAGCTGATAGCCTGCGCGGCTTTTATTGCCGCAGCACCCATTTTCTGCCTAAGCTTTTCAGTCATTCCAGGTGCAGGGGCCTCCTCAATGACCTTTTGGTGACGTCGCTGAAGAGAACAATCTCGCTCAAACAGATAAACGGCGTTTTGATGGCTATCGCAAAATACTTGAATTTCCACATGGCGTGGCTGAAGTACCAACTTCTCGACCAGCATAATGTCATCATCAAAGCTACTCATAGCCTCTCGTTTGGCCGCATCCAGTGCTTGATCAAAGTCAGCCTCAGTCTGCACTGTGCGCATTCCTTTGCCGCCGCCTCCAGCAGCTGCTTTAAGTAAAACAGGGTAGCCTAAGTTATCTGCTTCCTTTTTTAGAGTCTTGGGTTCTTGATTATCGCCATGGTAGCCGGGTATCAGAGGTACCCCAGCTTTTGCCATGATTGTCTTGGCTGCCGACTTTGAGCCCATAGACATGATAGCTTCAAGAGGTGGGCCGATAAATGCAATGTTGTGTTCCCCACACTGACGACAAAAGTCGGCGTTTTCGGAAAGAAACCCATAGCCAGGGTGGATTGCTTCAGCGCCACTTTCCAGTGCGGCGGCAATGAGTTTGTCAATCGCTAGATAAGACTCGCTGGCGGGAGATGGACCTATGTAAACAGACTGATCCGCCATTTCGACATGAAGGGCATCACGGTCAGCGTCACTGTAGACAGCTACTGTCTCAACCCCCATGCTTTTTGACGTTTTTATAATCCTGCAGGCGATTTCACCGCGATTGGCAATAAGTATTTTTTTAAACATTCTGGGCATTAGTCCTTTAACCAGTTGGGCTTTCGTTTACCTAAAAAGGCACTTAAGCCTTCCTGTCCCTGAGTACTTACTCGAATACCGGCAATTACCTCACAGGTGTGTTCAATCAAGGTAGAGTCGATAACCTCGCCGCTCACCTTGGAAATCAGCTGTTTGGCAGCAACGACGGCTTCAGGACCATTGCTGAGTATCGAAGTAACAAGCTGTTCTATTTTTTTGTCCAATTGCTGCTCTTCAACTGTTTCATGAACTAGGCTCATTTGCAGTGCAGTATTGCCATCAAAGCGTTCTGCAGTCATAAAATAACGCTTTGCATAGCGTTCTCCAATAGCCGCTATTACATAAGGGCTTATGGTTGCTGGTACCAAACCAATTTTAACCTCACTAAGAGCAAAGTTTGCTGTTGTTGCGGCTACCGCTATATCGCAACAGCTAATCAATCCAAGAGCTCCGCCAAAGGCCGCACCTTGTACGCGAGCGATAGTGGGCTGGGGCATTTCATTTAGCATCTTTAGCATTCCAGCCAAGGCTTTTGCATCCTCTAAGTTTTCTTCATAGGAATATGCGGCCATGCGCTTCATCCAGTCGAGGTCAGCGCCCGCTGAAAAGCTTTGTCCTTCTGAAGCTAAAATCATTAGCCGTACGTCAGAGTTTTCTGCAATGGCTGTAAAAGCATTGGAAAGTTGGGTGATCATATAGTCGTCGAATGCATTATGCTTGCTTGGGTTATTCAAAGTAACCTTGGCCACGCCGCGACTATCAATTTCTGTGATTATTTTTTCCATAATCAAATCTCAATGGCTGTTGTGTTCGCTTACATTCTGAAGATGCCAAATTTCGTGTCCTCAATGACACGATTATGACTTGCTGAAATTGACAGTCCTAAAACCATGCGAGTATCTGCAGGGTCAATAACACCGTCATCCCAAAGTCGCGCGGAGGCATAGTAGGGGTGACCTTGATGCTCATAACCATCGATGATTGGTTGTTTGAAAGCAGCCTCGTCCTCGGTGCTCCAGTCTGTTCCATCTCTTTCATATTTATCTCGAGTCACCTGTGCAAGTACACCAGCCGCCTGTTCTCCGCCCATTACTGAAATACGGGCGTTTGGCCACATAAACATAAAGCGAGGGTCATAGGCTCTGCCGCACATACCGTAATTACCTGCACCAAAAGAGCCGCCAATTAATATAGTGAATTTAGGTACATTGGCAGTTGCAACAGCGGTCACCATTTTGGCGCCATGTTTTGCGATGCCATCATTTTCAGACTGTTTACCGACCATAAACCCGGTGATATTTTGCAAGAATACGAGAGGAATCTTACGTTGGGCACAAAGCTCTATGAAATGGGCACCTTTTTGAGCTGATTCACTAAAAAGAATGCCGTTATTAGCAACAATACCCACGGGATAACCAAAAATACGGGCAAACCCACAGACCAAAGTAGTCCCATATAGAGCTTTAAACTCATCGAAATCTGAACCGTCGACAGTTCGTGCGATGATTTCTCTAACATCATAGGATTTCCGAGAGTCTGCCGGTATAACGCCATAAATCTCTTCACTTTTATAAAGGGGCTCTATGGCTTCCGTTAGTTCGCCATTCACGGGCTTAGTCCGATTGAGGCGCGCCACAGCTCTGCGAGCAAGATCTAAAGCATGATGATCGTTATTAGCAAGATGATCTGCGACTCCCGAGGTTCGTGCGTGGACATCAGCGCCACCCAATTCTTCGGCGGTGACAACCTCCCCGGTAGCGGCTTTTACTAAAGGTGGTCCAGCAAGAAAAATAGTGCCTTGGTCTCTAACTATAATCGATTCATCAGCCATCGCCGGCACGTATGCCCCACCAGCCGTGCAGGAGCCCATAACCGCAGCTATCTGAGGGATATTTCGAGCTGACATGTTGGCTTGATTGAAAAAAATTCGACCAAAATGTTCTCGATCAGGGAATACTTCATCCTGACGGGGTAAATTAGCGCCACCTGAGTCGACTAAATAAATGCACGGCAGATTGTTTTCAGCTGCAATAGTTTGGGCGCGTAAGTGCTTTTTAACCGTAAGAGGATAGTAGCTTCCCCCTTTTACAGTGGCGTCATTAGCTACTATCACGCATTCTTGGCCGCTAACTCGACCTATACCAGTAATGATTCCCGCAGCCGGTACGTCATCGTCATACACGTTGTGAGCAGCTAATGGTGATAGCTCTAGGAAGGGCGAGCCGGGATCAAGGAGCCCCTGAACCCGTTCTCTGGGCAATAATTTGCCGCGGTTTAAGTGACGTTCACTGGCTTTTTTACCGCCGCCTAAGTAAATTTTCTCAAGAGTCAGGCATAGATCGTCTACCTGACTCTTCATTTTCTCTGTATTTGCAGAAAACTCGGCACTATTGATATTTATTTTACTTTTAATAATGGCCATTGGTTACCTCTTAGGCGCTCTCGTTAAATAATTCGCGACCGATGAGCATTCTGCGCACTTCAGAGGTGCCAGCTCCAATCTCATAGAGTTTGGCATCTCTAAGCAATCTCCCGGTGGAGTATTCATTAGTGTAGCCATTGCCGCCCAGAGCTTGAATTGCTTGCAGGGCCATCTGCGTGGCTTTCTCAGCGGTAAACATAATTACTGCTGCTGCGTCTTTACGAGAGTCTTGACCGAGATCACAAGCCTTAGCGACTGCATAAAGATAAGCACGAGACGCATTCAAGTCCGCATACATGTCAGCGATCTTACCTTGCATGAGTTGGAACTCCCCAATGGGTTGACCAAATTGCTTACGATCGTGAATGTAGGGTAGAACGACATCTAGACAGGCCTGCATGATGCCTACAGGGCCGCCGGAGAGTACGGTGCGTTCATAATCCAAGCCTGACATAAGAACAGCTACACCGCGACCTTCGCCACCGAGAACGTTCTCTACGGGCACCTGACAGTCATTAAAAACCAACTCACAGGTGTTTGAACCCCTCATTCCCAATTTATCGAGCTTTTGATGGCGGGAAAAGCCGGGATAGTCACGTTCAACAATAAATGCTGTAATTCCCCGAGATCCTGCAGAGGTATCGGTTTTGGCGTATATGACATAAGTGTTTGCATCTGGACCGTTAGTAATCCACATCTTATTGCCGTTAAGAATATAATGATCACTCTGCTTTTGAGCCGTAAGTTTCATGCTAACAACGTCGGACCCAGCACCTGGTTCGCTCATCGCTAGAGCCCCTATATGCTCACCTGAGCAGAGTTTAGGCAGGTATTTTTGCTTCTGCTGTTCTGTGCCGTTCTTGTGAAGTTGATTAACGCAGAGGTTAGAATGAGCACCGTAAGACAGGCCAACAGAGGCTGATGCACGAGATATTTCTTCCATGGCAACACTGTGGGCAAGGTATCCCATGCCCGTGCCGCCATATTGCTCATCCACTGTTAACCCCAAGAGTCCCATGTCGCCAAGTTTTCGCCACAGGTCCATGGGAAATTCGTTACTGCTATCTATATCGTCAGCACGAGGGCTAATTTCTTGAGTGCAGAACTGGAACACGCTATCACGCAACATGTCTATGTCTTCACCTAGGTTAAAGTTCAGTGTCGGGTAGGGGGTATTCATAGGTTAGTTCTGTCCATTAGTTTTGAGAGCAATAACACAGTTGGCTTCTGCATCATTGAGGTCTTTCAATAGCTTGCTGATATCATCAAGCTGCTGATTGAGTTTAGTGCGTTGAACGCGAATTGCGTCGATCAAAGTGTTTAGTTGATTAATATTAGTCTTACCAGGCTCGTACATATCTATAATTTGACGAGAGTCCTCTAGAGATAATCCAAGTCTTTTACCTCTAAGAATCAAGCGTAATCGGGTTCTATCTGAGGGGGTATAGACTCTTGATTGGCCGCGACGAGAAGGGCTCAAAAGACCTAAATCCTCATAATGCCGAATAGTACGGGTTGTGATGTCGAATTCTTTGCATAGGTCGCTAATACTATATTCGACTGTAACGGTTGAGGGGTGCATCGCTAAGTCTTTCCTTTCGCTCTAAGAAAGGGCTTATCTTAAATGAATATTACGTTTACGTCAACGTAAAGCTGATGATTCAGAACCGATGGTTCAAACTTAATTTAAACTAAGAAGTTAAACATTTAAATTACTGATTTAAATACTAAAATGAAGTATAATTTCCCCGATAAAAAACTAGAGGCTGACTACCTCTGTCCTCAAATTTTAATACCTTTCCTACTAATATTATATGATCGCCACCCTCAAATTGGTGCTCGATGCTACACTCAAAACATGCGCTGAAATCTGGAAGTATTGGGACATTATTGAGTCCGCTAGTGCATTGCAAATTTGAAAACTTATCCTCTCCGCTAAGAGCGAACTGATCAGAAATAGCCTGCTGTTCATGGCTTAGCACATGAATGGCATAAGATTTGGCTTTAATAAAATCGCTAAAACAGTTTGATTTCTTATCTATGCTCCACAGCACAAGCGCAGGATTTAGAGAGACTGAATTGAAGCTATTCACGGTCATGCCGATCTTTTGCTCGTTTACCCCTAAGGCTGTAACTACTGTTATTCCTGTAGCGAAGCTTCCCAATGCGTTTCTTAGAGCAACGGATTGGGAGTCGGGAGACGCATTAACCTGCTTTTTTTCAGCTGACATAAACTTTGACAATCGATTAGTTGTATTTTAGGGGCGGAATCATCGTTTTATTGAGTGTGTGATGCAAGACCTTTTACGTGCTCCGATAGATTTTTGGTCAATTTATGGCATTTTAATTAGTTATTTGCAATCACTGGTGCAAGATAAAGCCGTCTCGTTGGTGTATGCCTTATGTTTCACCCTCGTATTTTATGCTGTTGCTTGGGTTCTCTACCGCAAGCAAATATTTGTCAAACTTTAACCTCGCTAGCGCGGGTCATTAAATAATTTAAACCACCACAAATAGCGGCAATTTGGGCATCAATACATTGTCTTGGCGTCGCTGATGAGCTGTCAGGATAAACCTCGGTGGTGGTAACATAGTCGGCAGTGGTAAAACCTCCACATAAAAATAGTTTGCGTTTGTTATAGTTGATAACGCCTTTTTGAGCGACATCAGCGCCAATGATTTTATTCTGATCATCAGGTTGAGCAATGTGGGTCACTGATTCAACAGAGTCAATTATCGCTTTTTGGAATGCTGGCTTCGGACGGGATGAGTCATCAACAGTATAAAATCCATCAGGGATATCCCAAACTGCCTGAAATACCGCGTCTCGGGCGGCTAATGCGGGACGGAATTCAGAATTATCTGTATCGGTTGTTTCGTGTAAGTCAAAATGAGCAAGCAGATTAAATTGCTGAGCATTAACATAGGCCATTATTTGAGAAGCTTCTGCTGACAAACTGTTGGACATAAATGAACGATTAGGGTCAATTGCATCTGGATTCCAACGATTAATGGTTTCATAACCCCAAGGACTGATGCACGGTGCGACAACTAAATTAAAAGATGATTCATAGTCTTTGGCCTTGCCAGTTAAAAACCCTAGGGCTCCCTGGACACCGCTAGTTTCATATCCATGCACGCCTCCAGTAACCAACACGGTTGGTGAACTGGCTTGCCAGTTTTTGGTCTTCGCTATGTATAGCGGGTAGCGATTTTGGTCGTAAGGCAAAGTACCATATTGGACTAGCTCGAAATCATCTCGCAAAGAGTCAATGGTGACCAAAACTTCATCAGCATACTGTCGTTTAATCGACTGTTGATTTAGCCATAGGGTTTTCTCTTTAGTACCCCAAGGCTTACCTTCTATCCCAATTGGGTATTCATTGGCCATCTGCAGTCGTCCTTGTAATGTATTAGGTGTTGTTGTTTGGTTTTAAAGGCTTTTTAAATAGTTAGTTTTACGCCGATTTTAGAATATCCATTTTAATTACGAAGATCATTCTAGTCTAATATCAAACTAGACTTCTAGGGTGGCCGGGTGAGGTCTTAGCAGTAGCGGCGGTACATCCAGAAAAAGATGCGATATAAACTGATTATTTCAGTCACAATTAGTTGCTGATTACTGGGTGCTGTGGCAAAATTCACGCCCTTCGAAGAGGTGGGGTCTTACCAGCTCCTATTTTGCACAATAAAGTGCTGCGTTTTCGAAGATCTCTATGCGAGAGTGGCGGAATTGGTAGACGCGCTGGATTTAGGTTCCAGTGGGGTAACCCGTGAGAGTTCGAGTCTCTCCTTTCGCACCAAATTTTAATGTTTTTACCATGAGGATATTCCATGCAGGTGTCTATTGAGTCGAGCACAGGTCTAGAGCGGCAGGTTAAAATTGGCGTGCCTGCCGAAAAAGTTGACCAAGAAGTCATTGCTCGCTTGCAGAAAGCGACTAAGACAGTGGCGATTAAGGGCTTTCGTAAAGGTAAGGTGCCGTTGAAGGTGGTGAAGCAGCACTATGGTAAAGGCGTGCGTCAAGAGGTCATTGGCGAAGTGATCAACTCAAGCTTTTATGAAGCGATCCAAAAAGAAGAGTTGCGACCTGTTGGTCAGCCCCGCATCGATGAGGTGACTGACAAGGAAGGGCAAGATTTAGAGTTCATGGCTGTCTTCGAGGTTTTTCCAGAGGTGAAGCTCAAGGAGATGTCAAAAGTCAAGATTGCTCGCCCCGTCGCTGATGTTACAGCGAAGGACGTCAAAAAGATGATTGAGCAACTTCGTGATCAACAATCTACTTTTAAACCGTCAAAGAAGAAAGCTGCAAAGGGTGATCAACTCAATATTGATTATGTTGGGACAAAAAAAGGGAAAGAGTTCGACGGAGGTAAAGCTGAGGGGCAAGACTTAGTGTTGGGTTCTGATTCTATGATACCTGGCTTCGAAAAGGGCTTAGAAGGCCTCACAGGCGGTGAAGAGACCGTTTTAAAACTCTCGTTCCCTAAAGATTATCACGCAGAGGACCTTAAGGGTGCGAAAGTAGAATTCGCGGTAAAGGTTAATTCAGTATCAGCTAAAAAATTACCGAAACTTGATGATGAATTCTTTAAGCTCTTTGGGGTTGAAGAAGGCGGTGAAGAGAAGTTTCGCGAGGAAGTACAAGCAAATATGGAGCGCGAGCTAAAAAATGCTGTGCGTACTAAGATAAAAAACAGAGTAATGAATCAATTGTTCGATTTGAATTCAGTGGAATTGCCAGCAGCATTGGTCTCCAATGAGATTACTCAGCTCAAACAGCAGATGGTCCAGCAGTTTGGTGGAGGCCAGCAAATAGACTTAAGTATGTTGCCAGACGACATGTTTAAGGACAAAGCTGAACGTCGCGCAGCACTCGGGCTAATTGTTTCTGAGGTGGTGAAGGTCGAGGAACTTACGCCAGATGAAGAGCAAGTAAGAGTTCGAGTAGACGAGATTGCTTCAACCTATGAGCAACCGCAAGAAGTGGTAGATTACTATTACAGCAAACCGGAGTTATTGAGCTCAGTTGAGGCACTAGTGTTAGAAGATCAAGTGACTGAATTGGTTCTATCAAAGGCTAAAGTCAAGGAAGAGAGCCTTCCTTACGAGGAAGTCATAAAACCTGATCCCGAACCTGGGGTGGATGGTTAAATCTTTCTTCCGGTCTCGATTTTGGTTGGTCGAGCGACTAGATCTGATCGTGACTAGATTGTCGTATACAGAGCATGTGGAAAAAGTCGTGCAGAAAAAAGAGAGGCAAAAATGAATTTCCAACAGATCCAAGGTGTCAGTCAAGACGTTGAAGCCAGTGGCCTTGTGCCCATGGTTGTAGAGCAAACCTCAAGGGGTGAGCGAGCCTACGACATTTACTCACGGCTTTTGAAAGAACGAGTTATCTTTTTGGTCGGTCAGGTCGAGGACCACATGGCTAATCTCATTGTTGCTCAGATGTTATTCTTAGAGTCGGAGAATCCTGACAAGGATATCCACCTGTACATTAACTCGCCCGGTGGTTCTGTGACTGCAGGTCTGTCAATTTATGACACCATGCAATTCATTAAGCCTGATGTCAGTACAATGTGTATTGGTCAGGCAGCGTCAATGGGAGCATTTTTGCTGGCAGCAGGGGCCCCAGAGAAGAGGTTCTGTCTTCCAAACGCAAGAACAATGATTCATCAGCCAAGCGGCGGTGCCCAAGGACAAGCTACAGATATTCATATCCAATCTCAAGAAATTTTAAAGATTAAAGATAAGCTTAATGGGTTGATGGCTCATCATACCGGTCAAGCTGTCGATAAGGTTACTGAAGATACTGAACGTGATAATTTTATGAGCGCAGAGGAATCGAAAGATTATGGGCTTGTAGATCAGGTTCTAGACAAAAGAATCTAGAATAGGTAGTCTTTCTCAGAAGTTTTATAGCGGTGGCGCGCTTTTGGTGCCATTAGTAGGAGAGGATAATGAGTGATAGCGGAAGTTTAGGTGATGGCGGTAAGCTTCTTTTTTGTTCTTTTTGTGGAAAGAACCAAAATGAAGTTCGTCGATTAATTGCTGGTCCATCGGTGTATATCTGTGATGAGTGTGTAGACCTCTGTAACGATATAATCTCAGAGGAGTCCCAGGCAGTTGAGTCAGAGAGTGCAACTGAAAGACTACCCGTTCCCACTGAAATCAAAAATATTCTTGATGAATACGTTATAGGGCAGGAGCGTGCAAAACGAATTCTCTCCGTCGCGGTTTACAATCATTACAAGAGGTTGCAAGTTAGCGAGCAACCTAACTCTGACAAAACCGATATAGAGTTAGGGAAGAGCAATATCCTTCTGATCGGTCCTACTGGAAGCGGCAAAACACTCTTAGCGGAGACTTTAGCTCGGCTCCTCGATGTTCCCTTCACTATTGCTGATGCAACTACACTTACTGAAGCGGGTTATGTAGGTGAAGATGTCGAGAATATCATCCAAAAACTCTTGCAGAAATGTGATTACGATGTCGACAAAGCTCAGCGCGGTATTGTCTACATTGATGAGATTGACAAGATTTCGAGAAAATCCGATAACCCCTCGATTACTCGCGATGTTTCAGGAGAGGGAGTTCAGCAGGCTTTACTTAAGTTAATAGAAGGTACCGTTGCTTCAGTCCCTCCTCAAGGAGGCCGGAAGCATCCTCAGCAAGAGTTTTTGCAGGTTGATACTGCAAATATTCTATTTGTCTGTGGCGGTGCATTTTCTGGTTTAGAGAAAGTAATCCGAGACCGCTCTGAAAAAGGTGGTATCGGTTTTAGTGCTCAAGTAAATAGTAAAGACTCCCAGAAGTCGATTGGTGAGACTTTGCTCGACGTGGAGCCTAGTGATTTGATTGGCTATGGTTTAATTCCAGAGTTTATTGGTCGCTTACCTGTTGTGGCTACTCTTCAAGAGTTGGATAGAGAAGCCCTGGTGAATATTCTGGTTCAACCAAAAAATGCGCTCTTTAAACAGTACCAAGCGTTATTTGCGATGGAAAATGTTGACTTGGATATTCGCGATGATGCCTTAGATGCTATTGCCGAGAAAGCGATTGAGCGGAAAACAGGTGCTCGTGGACTACGCTCCATTTTGGAGACCACTCTTCTTGATACTATGTATAAGATTCCCTCAGAGCAAGATGTTATCAAAGTGGTAGTAGATGCTTCAGTGATTAATGGTGAGAATGAGCCAATGCTAGTTTATGAGAAGCCGGAGCAAAAAAAAGTAGCTTCTGACGAAGCATGAGAAAAGGCGACGTGAGTCGCCTTTTTTATTGAGTATAAAAAAGCCTCCTAATATTGATAATCAGATTGGAAAATCAGTTGTTATTTGATTTTTCGTCCCAATATAAACAAAAGAACGATCTGAATACGTGATCAATTAACTTTAAAAATACTGAGGTAATAATGGTTTCATCGAAGTCTGAGGCTAACATGTCTGTTCTCCCCCTTTTACCGCTGCGAGACGTTGTTGTATACCCGCATATGGTGGTTCCGTTATTCGTCGGTCGACAGAAATCTATTCTCGCGTTAGAGAGCGCTATGGAGGCTGACAAGCAGATTGTCCTGGTAGCTCAAAAAGATCCATCCGAAGATGACCCAGGGGTTGACGATGTCTATCAGGTTGGAACTCTCGCAACTATTTTACAAATGCTAAAGCTTCCAGACGGCACCCTCAAGGTCCTCGTTGAAGGCTTGGGTAGAGTGAGTGTTTTAAATTCATTTCAAGAAGATGATTTCATCAAAGCTTCTGCACAAGAGCTTTCGAGTAATGATTTACTAGAAGATGAGTCTGATGCTCTTATGCGCTCAACGACTAATCTGTTTGAACAGTACGTCAATCTAAGCAAGAAGATCCCCTCTGAGGTGATAGCGACTGTTACTGCGATAGAGGATGGCAATAGGTTAGCAGATACCGTTGCGTCGCACATGTCATTATCTCTTGAGCAAAAGCAGGAAGTGCTTGAGATAGCCGATTTGACAGAGAGACTTGAGCACTTGATGAGCTCCATGGAAGCAGAAATTGATCTTTTCCAGGTAGAGCAACGCATTCGCGGACGAGTTAAAAAACAGATGGAGAAGAGTCAGCGAGAATACTATTTGAATGAGCAAATGAAAGCGATACAGAAAGAACTTGGTGATACCGAAGAGGGCGTATCAGAGCTTGATCAAATCGATAGTAAAATAAATGAAATAGGAATGCCCAAGGCTGCACTTGAAAAAGCAAAATCTGAATTAAATAAACTTAAGATGATGTCTCCGATGTCAGCGGAGGCCTCAGTATTGAGGAATTATATTGATTGGATGACGAGTGTGCCGTGGAAGAAGCGGACACGCATCAAACATAATTTGAACAATGCTGAAGAGACTCTCAACCAGGATCATCATGGTTTGGAAGAAGTTAAAGAGCGAATTCTTGAGTTTTTAGCTGTACAAAAACGCGTAAAGAAACTGAAAGGCCCCGTGCTCTGCCTAGTGGGTCCGCCCGGAGTGGGCAAAACATCCTTGGGAGAGTCTATCGCAAGAGCCACAGGCAGAAAATTTGTCCGGATGAGTCTGGGCGGAGTAAGGGACGAGGCCGAGATCCGAGGGCACCGAAGAACTTATATAGGTTCTCTGCCAGGCAAGTTGATTCAAAAACTCTCAAAGGTTGGTGTAAAGAATCCATTATTTCTTCTTGATGAAATAGATAAGATGGGAATGGATCAAAGAGGAGACCCAGCATCAGCTCTGCTAGAGGTTCTCGATCCAGAGCAAAACCATACTTTTAATGATCATTATTTAGAGGTTGATTATGATCTGTCAGATGTAATGTTCATTTGCACAGCCAATTCAATGAATATACCGGGCCCGCTTTTAGATAGGATGGAGGTTATCCGAATTCCCGGCTATACCGAGGACGAGAAAGTCAAAATAGCAGAAAAGTATCTTGTCCCGAAGCAACTAAAAGCCAATGGATTAAAAGACTCAGAGCTAAAAATTACTGAAGAAGCCTTAAAAGACACTATTCGTTACTACACCAAAGAGTCTGGCGTGCGCGGGCTAGACCGGGATATAGCTAAAATTTGTCGAAAGACAGTAACCAAACATGTGCGTGTTAAAGGCCCGATGATTGATCGGGTGGATTCTGATGAGCTAGAAGAAATGCTGGGTGTCCGGCGGTTTGATTTTGGTCGAGCCGAGGCTGAGAATCAGATAGGGCAGGTTACCGGCCTTGCATGGACTCAAGTAGGGGGTGAATTGCTTACAATAGAGACCTCTGCTATCCCCGGAACTGGCAAAGTGATTAAGACTGGCTCTCTGGGTGATGTAATGCAGGAGTCAATTCAAGCGGCGTTAACAGTGGTTCGCAGTCGGGCGCAGGCTTTGGGTATTCGTCGAGACTTCTACCAAAATAACGACCTGCACATTCACGTTCCAGAAGGTGCTACCCCTAAGGATGGGCCTTCTGCTGGTGTTGGTATGTGTACGGCTTTGGTCTCGGTCTTATCTGGGATTGCAGTGAAAGCGGATGTTGCCATGACGGGAGAGATTACTCTTCGAGGCCAGGTGCTAAAAATTGGTGGTTTGAAAGAGAAGTTATTGGCGGCGCATCGCGGAGGCATCAGAACGGTGATTATCCCCCATGACAATGCAAGTGATTTAAAAGAGATACCAGAGAATATTAAAGCGGATTTAAAAATTTGTCCGGTCAAATGGATTGATGAAGTATTAGAGATCGCTCTAGAGGCACAACCAAAACCTTTAAGTGAGTCAGAGTTTGTAGAAACTAGTGGTTCAAATAATGTAGATTTGGCCAATCAGAGGCCAAGTACCCACTAGGTTTGAACTATTTGCTGTAATTTTAAAGAGACTGCTTGACCCGATGCGGTTGCTATTGGTATAAAGTACATAGGGACTGCAACTTGGCTTGTTACTGGCGTTGCCACAAGGAACTGAGTGCGCCTTTTTAACGAATATCACTTCTAGAAAAAAAAGGGGAATACCGTGAATAAATCTGATTTAATTGATGCTATCGCTGCTGGCGCAGACATTTCTAAAGCTTCTGCTGGACGCGCACTTGATTCTGCTATTGGTGCAATTACCGGCGCATTACAAAATGGCGACCAAGTTTCTTTGGTTGGCTTCGGAACATACTCAGTCAAGCACCGTGCAGCGCGTGCTGGACGTAATCCTCAGACTGGTGCTGAAATCCAGATTGCGGCGGCAAATGTACCAAGCTTCAAGGCTGGAAAGGCCTTAAAAGACGCGGTAAATTAATACTCGTCTGGGAAATTCTTGATGAATATCCCAGATCTGAAAGGCGCATCTTTGATGCGCCTTTTTTAATACTAGGGAAAATGGGATGTTAGATAGCTTTAGAACTAATATGCGCACTTTTGCGCTCGGCATTGTAATAGTCATAGGCTTTATATTTGCTTTTTCAGGAACGGGAACCATGTTCTTGTCTGGAAATTCAGGCGATGCAGCAGTTGTAGTTGGAGGCGAAATTGTTAGAGAGATTGATGTATTGCGGTCTATCAGCCGTCAAAAGCAACGCATCCTTTCTGAAAACGAAGGAATAGATCCTTCTGTGCTAGATGATAGTTTGATCCGGCCTAATGCTGTAGAGCAACTCATTAGCCGTCAGCTTTTAGTGCAAGCCTCGGGCGACCGGCGCATGACAGTGTCTCCAAGAGAGGTTGACCAATATATCTTAGACATTGAAAGTTTCCAAACTGATGGAGTCTTTGATCAAGATCTCTACAAGTTTGCCATTTTAAATCAGGGGTATACCAGTGCTGAGTTCAAGCAACAGGTTAAGAATGACATGCTTATTCAGCAGCTAGTTCAGGGGTTAACAGATACAGCATTCACTACTGATGGTGAGTTGGCAGCCTTAGCCGCGGTTACTGAGCAACAGCGAAATTATTATTATCTAACGGTTCCTGCTGATGAAATTAGGTCATCGATTACCCTGACTGAAGCTCAAGTTAACGAGTTTTACGAAGTGAACAAGGCGACGTACCAAACTGAGCCAAAAGTTAGTGTGGATTACATTGAACTCAGTTCCGATATACTTGCTGACCCCGCGCTGATCACCGAGGGTTTGGTAGCTGCTCGATTTGAAGAAGAGATTCTATCTCGCGATATGGCTGAATCACGACAGGCGGCTCATATCCTTTTGGAAGACCCTGCGGATGAATTAGTCGCCGAGATTCAGGCAAAACTAGACGACGGTCAAGACTTCGCTCGACTGGCGAGCGAGTATTCTGTTGATTTTGGTTCAGCTGAGACAGGTGGAGATTTGGGTTATACCTCTGGTGATACATTTCCAGAGGAGTTTGAAAAGGCGTTAAAAAGTTTGAGTATAGGGTCAGTTTCGAATCCCGTGAAAACGGATTCAGGCACTCATTTCATTAAATTATTGGACATTCAACAGCAAAGCTTTGTTTTAGCAGAGGAAACTCCTCGTATTACGCGAGATTTGATGTTGGAGGCAACAACCGACACGCTAGTAGCCAAACTTGAGCTACTTAAAGAGCTGAGCTTCAATGCCGAATCTCTTGCTGAAGTTGCTGAGGATGTTGGGCTAGAGATGGTGACATCAGAAGCCTTTACTCAGGCTGGAGGTGAGGGGATCGCTGCAATCCCTAGTGTAATTAGAGCAGCGTTCAGTACCGAGGTGGTGGAAGACAAGTTCGCGAGTGAAGTCATAGATCTTGGTAATGACCGATATGTGGTAGTAAAGCTTAACGAGTACTATGAAGCTCGCCAACAAGAGCTTGCGGAAGTGCGAGACCTTCTTGAAGCGACTTATACACAGCAGCTAGTTGAAGAGACTCTTGCAGTTACGGGTGCCGGTCTGGCAGCACGAGTTGAGGCTGGGGAAACCATAGAGGTTGTTGCAAAGAGTGAAGGTCTTGATTGGCAAGTGGGAATGTCAATGACCAGACGCAGTAGAGACGTCAATTCTGAGATTAATGCAAAGATATTTAGTTTACCGGTTCCAGCAGATGATGGTTCTGTACAAACGTTCTCCACTTCGTCTGGAGATCTTATAGTTAGCTCATTGATTAATGTGACCCCAGGAGACGTATCAGCGCTCTCTAGTGACGAGAAAGCTAGCCTTGCATCAGCAACTCTCTCAATTAATGGAAATCGCGATATTCAGGCGTTTGAAGCCATCGTAAGAGCAGACACCGAGATAGTTCAGTAGCTTTTTGATTCCACTTTGATAATTTAAAGTAAGGAGACGGTTTTCCCGTCTCTTTTTTTGTTTAACGATAAAGCAAAGCTAGATAATGCGAGGATTGATGAAGAGTGTTAATTTTTGCCCCGGTTGCAGATACTCTTCACGACTAATTTTATTCCAACGTGTAATGTCACTAATGAGCAAGGAGAATTTTTTAGCAATCAGATACAAGGAGTCACCAGATTTAACGGTGTAGAAGAGTCGTCTTAATTTGGTGCTTTTTGTAGAGGCGCTGGGTACAAGAATATCAAGAGCCTGACCAATTCTAATTAATTCACTGTTAAGTCCATTTTGTGCGCGCAGATCTCGAACGGTTGTCCCGTATTTTACAGCTAATGATGACAATGTATCGCCTGAGGTTACGATATGGCTTATGGTCTTGTATCGCATAATTTTAGGAACGACCATCGCTTCTCCGTCTCCTTCAGGAATATAGAGAGTATTCCCGATGGTAAGGCGGTCACCTAAGAGACCGTTTCTTTTCTTAATTGAACTGACAGGCACATTAAAACGCAGTGCTATGTGAGATAACGTGTCCCCGCTAGCAATAATATATTCTTTGTGAGGAATCCATGTTCGTGGGTTTGTAGTGTTAATGAAATCACGAAAATCTTTGGCGTTAGCGCGGGGTAATAGAATTTGATAAGTACCCTCTGGAGGCGTAATCGATCGACGGTATGCAGCGTTAAGCTGTATAAATAGGGATGGATCGACTCCTGTGACGGCTAAAATTGTCGATAAAGCTATTTGATGATCGACTTGCACAGCGCTGAAATAAGGTTCAAAAGGAATTTCGGGCAGGGTGACATTGTATTTGACCGGATCACTAATAATTGAAGCTAAGGCTAATAATTGAGGAACATAATTTCTTGTTTCTCGGGGTAATTTCACATTCCAAAAGTCCGTTGGTTTACCTTCTCTCAAATTGCGGCGAATAGACTTACTGACGAAACCCTCTCCAGAGTTATATGCTGCCAGAGCTAGCAGCCAGTCGCTGTCAAAGCGACGGTGCAGATACGATAAATAGGTGATTGCAGCCTCAGTGGACTGAACAACATCACGTCTGCCGTCATACCAGCGATCACGCTCTAGACCGAACTGTCGAGCAGTGGATGGAATGAATTGCCATAAGCCAGCCGCATGGCTAGGGCTATAGGCAAGCGGATCATAGGTGCTTTCTATAATTGGGAGAAAGACAAGTTCTAGAGGTAGCCCAGCCGTGTCTAACTGGTCAGCAACATAAAAAATAAAGGGCTCAGCCCTTTTGAGTACAATACGTAAGTAGTTCGGATTTTCAAGATACCAGTCACGCTGTTTTTGAACTTTGAGTGGCAAGTCTGATAGATCTAATTGGTAGCCATCTCTAACTTTTTGCCAAAATTCGGGTTCCTCGAGCGGTTTTTCCACAACCTGTTGTTCAGCGATAGGCTCTGGATTATCTTCAAGCACAATAGGTTGGTGGTTTTCAGAAATTGTTTTTTCTGATGAGACAAAATCCTCGGCGCCTTTGCTTTGTGAGGTTTGAGTTTGTGTTGGTATTGAACCAGAAAAACTAGAGCATGCAGATAGAGTGATCAAAACTACTACACTGATACTAGCAAGAATTGGATTTTTAAGCGTAATCAATTGAAGTGGCCATTTTTTAGTGCAAGTTTCAGCGCGAGAGTGTAGCGATGTTAGAGATATTAAACAATTAAATAGAGTGAGAACCCAAGCTGGCTTCATGTGCGATTTCTAAGGAAAATCTCCATTGCTTATGGGGAAAAATATGTACAGTGGTGTTTCTGTAAAGCAACAGCCATAATATCTGAAGACTAGAGTGATGATTATCAGCTCATTTACTGATGTAGGCTTTGAGAATATAAGATAGTGTTAGATAAACGCTCAATTAAAGGATTAGCATCCACAGCCAAAGATCTTGATCAGTGGGCGAAGACCGATTTTGCTTCTTATATCTTACGAGAAGAACAACGCATATTCTCAGAAAAGTATGCCAGTTTTCCTGGGTATAGATTTATGCACTTAGGCCTGACATCAGATAAGGATGTTGGGCAAAATTTTTCCCAAATTCATAGATTTAATATTCAATCATCCAGCGGATTCACAGGCGTTTCCGCTATTTCAGATCTATCGGAACTTCCTTTGCCTTCGGATGTTGTTGATGTGGTTTTACTGCAACATACTTTAGAGTTTTCTGTGTCTCCGCAGTCTGTTTTAGCAGAAGCATGCAGGGTGGTAGCCCCAGGAGGCCATTTGCTCATCTGCGTGATGAATCCAATGGGCCCCTTGGGGTTAACCAAGTTGCCACTGCAGTTTTTGCGCAGCTACCCTTGGTATCAATTTCATAGCTTGCGTGCTGGACGATTGCTCGACTGGTTAAGTTTACTAAACTTTGAGGTGGCAGAAATTAATCATGGGGCCTATCGTTGGCCTTTTCGTTATCATAGCAGTGAAAAAAATCTTGAAGCTGAACCAAATCAACGACCTAAAAAGACCTGGGATCAGTTCTGCCAAAGTATTACCTTTCCATTAGGTAATTTTTACATGATCCATGGAGTCAAAAGAGTAGGTCGTGGCATCGCAAGTTCCTCTCTTAATTGGAAGTCCGCTGCTCGAGGACATATTCCCAGGTCTGCGAGCCATTCGATTGGATCAAAGAAAAGCAAACGATAAGTACATAATAAATTTAAGCAATCAAAATACAGGATAATTTATGAGTCACGTTCAAATTTTTACTGACGGAGCCTGCAGAGGAAATCCCGGGCCAGGTGGCTGGGGCGCCTTATTAAGATTTGGTGGCGAAGAAAAAACTTTATTTGGTGGCGAGCAGGACACGACTAATAATCGAATGGAATTGACCGCAGTTATAGAAGCTCTAGGAGCATTGAAACGCCCCTGTGACGTCACTCTGACCTCTGACTCGACCTATGTTTTAAAAGGGATTCAAGAGTGGATGCCTAACTGGAAGAAGCGAGGATGGAAAACGGCAAGTAAAAAGCCTGTGAAAAACGTTGATTTGTGGAAAAAACTCGATGTATTGATTGTAGAACATAAGATAGACTGGCAATGGGTTAAAGGCCACAGCGGCCACCCAGAGAATGAATTAGCTGATCAATTAGCTAATCAAGGCATTGATGAACTTTAGGCATATTGCAATTCCAGAACCGCAGAAAAATAATCATTTATAGTTGTGTAGCCAATGAGACAAATTGTTTTAGATACAGAGACCACCGGTTTAGAAACCTCCCAAGATCATCGAATTATTGAGATTGGTTGTGTCGAAATGGTTAATAGAAAATTGACTGGACGACATTACCATCAGTACATCAACCCCGAGCGTAAGATTGATGAAGGCGCTATGGAGGTTCATGGAATAACTGATGAGTATCTTCAAGATAAGCCTCTATTTTCGGCAATAAGTTCTGAGTTTCTTGATTTTTTAGATGGCGCCGAATTGATTATTCACAACGCACCTTTTGATCTTGGCTTCATCAATCATGAACTCAAAAAGCTCGGCAAAAAGACGCCGCTATTGGAGTCTAGCTGCCGAGTTATCGATACATTGGGGCTTGCCAGGCAAAAGCATCCAGGGCAAAAAAACAGTCTAGATGCATTGTGTAAGCGTTATGGAGTAGATAATTCCCAAAGAGACCTGCATGGGGCTCTGCTTGATTCTGAAATTCTTGCTGATGTTTATCTTCTCATGACAGGTGGGCAGGTGAATTTAAATATCAACCAACAAGGAGATTCTGACAGCGGAGAAATCAATACAGCCTCAACCATTCGACGAGTGCCAAAAGACAGGAAGCCTATCAGGGTGATTAGAGCAAACGATAATGAAATAGCCGCTCACCATAAAAAGCTAGAGGACATCAAATCAGTTAGTGGGTCCTGCGTGTGGCTGGAGTCGGGCGAGTAGCAATCTTTTATGCAGTATCCCAGTCCCTTCTATTTTCCGGTTGAACCACCAACCGCTATTGATCAAATTGATTTATGCACCACTGTGCTTTCCCTGGAAGTGACAACGAGTGATGAATTTCGGTTAAGGCAAGGATTAATAAGGTTACGAAAGGCCGTGGTGCTCGGTAAAGATATTTCAAAGGATTGGCAAAAATGGCATAAAGCGGTCGAACGATCTCAAGACCATGTCGAGTCTCGGCGGAAAAAATTACCAATAGTTGAATATCCGGAATTACCTGTATCCAACCGTGCCGACGAAATTAAAGAATTGATACTAAATAATCAGGTTGTGGTGATTGCAGGAGAGACTGGCTCCGGAAAGACCACTCAAATACCTAAAATATGCATCGAGGCGGGGCGAGGAGTGCGTGGACTCATAGGCCATACCCAGCCACGCAGGATTGCAGCGAGAACCGTCGCTGAGCGAATCGCTGAAGAATTAAAGACGCCGCTGGGTTCTGCCGTTGGTTATCAAGTCAGATTCGCAGACAAAGCCTCTTCTGAGAGTATTATTAAGCTGATGACTGATGGCATTTTATTGTCAGAGATTCAGCGAGATAGATATCTTACCAAATACGATACTATCATCATTGATGAGGCTCACGAGCGAAGCCTGAACATTGATTTTTTGCTGGGCTATTTAAAAAATCTATTGATTCAACGTAAAGATCTAAAGCTCATTATTACCTCTGCAACTATTGATGTTGAGAAGTTCTCTGTCCACTTCAGCAATGCACCTGTGGTAGAGGTTTCCGGGAGAACTTACCCAGTAGAGATTATTTACAGTGGACCTGAGATTTTTGACGGTGAACGCAACCAAGAGATAGTGAATTGCTTGAGAGACATTCAGGATAATCAGAGCCAAGGAGATGTTTTGGTTTTTTTGAGCGGAGAGAGAGAGATTCGAGAAGCTAGTTTAGCGCTTCGTCGCGCTCAGCTAAAGCATACTGAGATCGTCCCCCTCTATGCGCGGTTGACACTAGCAGAGCAAAGCAAGATCTTTAAGCCTCATAAGGGACGAAGAGTGATTCTAAGTACCAATGTTGCAGAGACGTCACTTACTGTACCAGGAATTCGTTTTGTAATTGATACCGGGCGGGCTCGTGTATCCCGGTATAGCTTCAGAACCAAGGTTCAACGTCTTCCGATAGAGGCTATCTCCCAAGCTAGTGCAAATCAGCGCGCAGGTCGCTGTGGCCGAGTGAGTGATGGAGTTTGTTACAGACTATATTCATCTGAGGACTTCGATGCTAGAAGTCCCTTTACTGACCCTGAGATTGTTCGGACAAATTTAGCTGCAGTTATTTTGCAGATGCTTCACCTGCGTATTGGTGATATTCGTGCTTTTCCTTTCATAGATCCTCCCGATAATCGATTGATTAATGATGGCTATAAACTCTTAGAGGAGCTACAGGCAGTTACGGCTTCTGGGAAAATGACCTCAATAGGAAAACAGTTGGTTGGACTGCCGGTAGATCCGCGCTTTGCAAGAATGATATTAGAGGCAAGCCGCAATGGATCCCTCCTTGAGTTAATTATCATTACTAGTGGTATGAGTATCCAAGATCCTAGAGAAAGACCTGGGGACAAACAGCAGGCGGCTGATTTGGCTCACAAACAATGGCAAGACACAGATTCCGATTTTATGTCTCTACTCAATATGTGGAATCATTTCGAGGAGAAGCGACAGGACTTATCTACGGGTCAATACAGTAAATACTGTCGATCTCAATATGTATCCTTTGTTCGAATGCGTGAATGGAGAGATTTACATCATCAGTTACACAGAGCTTGTCGAGAGTTGCAGCTTAAAGAAAACCACAACTTAGCTGATTACTCAGCAATACACCGAGCGATATTGTCCGGATTATTGGGACAGATTGGTGTTCGAGAAGATAAATGGGAATTTCTAGGCACTCGCAATCGCAAGTTCTTTGTATTCCCGGGGTCTGGATTAAGTAAAAAACCACCGAAGTGGATAATGGCAGGTTCGCTGATGGAAACCTCCAAACAATACGCGTTAAATGCGGCCAAAATAGATTCTGAATGGCTAGAGTCATTAGCCTCGCACTTAGTAAAAAAATCCCACAGTGAGCCTTTTTACCATCATCGCTCAGGGCAGGTGATGGCAAAAGAAAGGCAGACCTTATTTGGGCTGAATATTGTTGAAGGTAAGCGTGTAGTATTTGGAAAGATCGCACCAACAGAAGCGAGAAAAGTATTTATTCAACAAGCTTTGGTGGAGAATGGCTATAGCGGCAAGGGCCTGTTCCATACCCATAACCTTGGCTTGGTCTCAGAGCTTGAAGAAATGGAGAATCGATTCCGGCGTAGAGATTTACTTGCCGAGCAAACAGTTGTTTTTAATCATTACGATGAGCGAGTGCCTGCATCTATTTACAACTTGCCCTCCTTTGAAAAGTGGCGAAAGGAGTCTGAAAAAGAGAATCCTAAACTGCTATTTTTGGACAAGAGTTCGCTTATTCTCAGAGGATTATCGGGGGATGAAGAAGCTCAGTTCCCTCAAAATTTAGTTCACGAGGATTTCGCGTTCAATTTGCGTTACCGATTTGAGCCAGGGCATCCAGAGGATGGGGTCAGCCTGCTCGTTCCAGTTGCTGTGCTGCATCAGCTGCCGCGTTATTTGTTTGACTGGTTAGTACCAGGAATGTTGCGAGACAAGTGCGTCGCGCTGCTAAAAGGGTTGCCGAAAAATATCCGTCGCGATTTCGTTCCTGTTCCTGATTACGTAGACCAAGTCCTTACTAAAGTAGGAGCTCGAGACAGGTCTATAGTTGAGGTCCTAAGTGAGCAGTTGCAGAAATTGACAGGGACAAAAATCCCGCTTGATGCTTGGAATCCTGATGGTCTAGATTCTTGGTACCAAATGAACTTTATCTTGCAAGATGAGCAGGGTAATGTCATTGGTATGGCAAGAAACTTAAGCCAGTTGCAACGACAGTTTAAACAGCGCATTAGCAAAAGCTTAGATGAATCGCCAGAAAATACGATTACCCGCAGTAATATTACCGAGTGGGATTTTGATGAGTTGCCCGTTGAAGTGGCTTTACCTCGAGGTGCTATGACGATCAAGGCCTGGCCGGCACTAAGAGATCATCAAGACTCTGTCGCTATTGAGCTGATTGATAACCCGTTGTTGGCTGAGGCAATAACAATTAGCGGTCAACTCAGGCTTGCGCAGCTAAAGGGTCGTGAACAGGTTAAGTATCTGTTAAAAAATATACTTAAAGGAAAAGACTTAGACTTAAAAGCCGCTGGCTTACCATCAAGAGAACAGCTTGTTCAAGCGATAATCAAAGCTAGTTTTCAGCAAGGGTTGTTCTCAAAGGGGCGGGTCCTCAGGAGTAAGAGTGAGTTTAATGAGGCATTTCAAAAAGGTATAGGAGATGTTGTTTATCTTGCTCAGCAGCAGGGTGCTGCTCTTGAATCAGTGCTTACACCACTTCATCAACAGCAAAAGCAGTTGCGAGGAATGGGCCCATTAGCAGAAAGCGCCAGAATTGATATTAATGAGCAGGTGGACTGGCTATTTTCCCCTTTAACATTAGAGCAAAGTAAGGCTGAGGATATTCAGCAGTATCCAAGATTTATTAAGGCGATAGGGTTGAGAATCGATAAGCTATCCTCTCAGCTGGAGAAGGACAAAGGTTACGTCAAAGAGATACTTCACTTGATTGAGCCGTTAAATGAAATGGATCTAGATGTATATGCATTAACTCTGGATTTAAGAGAGGCGATATTTGATTATCGGTGGTTGGTAGAAGAATTTAGAGTGTCTTTGTTTGCACAGCAATTAAAGACTCGTCAACCGGTTTCAGCTAAGCGTTTAATAAAGCGTTGGTCTGAGCTAAATGATAATTTACAACGGTTTTTGCCTGATTTGTGACGCTGTGAACGGATTGATATCCCTAATTCCCAGCAGCGTTAAAAACAAAGACACTAAATGCCTCAGTCTCACGTATAATTTGCCTATGTTAAATAGTTTGAAAAGGATATTGAGCAAATAATGTTAAGAACGTTGATTACCGTAATGTTGATTTCTATGTCGAGCACCGCTTGGGTAGATGAGCTTCAAGACGTCGATCCTCTAGAGGATTTAAACCGACAGGTATATGTATTTAATTTTGAGGTTCTAGATCCTCTTTTTGTTAAGCCAGTGGCCGTTACTTATGACAAGTTGACCCCTAAGTTTGTGCGCACAGGTATTAGTAATTTTTTTGCAAATCTTGATGAAATCCCTAATTCAATTAATAGCCTATTACAGGGTAAATTTGGTCAGGCTAGCAACGACCTAGGAAGGCTTCTAATCAACAGTTCAATCGGGATAGGGGGGCTATTGGACGTAGCTACCAGTGCTGGTTTACACGCAAACCAGGGTGAAGATTTCGGTCAAACTCTTGCGACCTGGGGTGTGGGCGAGGGGCCGTACTTGATGTTGCCGTTTTTTGGTCCTTCAACGTTGCGTGATGCTCCATCAAACTTTGTCGACAGTTTTTTAGATCCTTTTAGCTATAATGACAGCTACGCTGTTCGCGCAGGCATCAAAGCCGTCGATATCATCGCCCTAAGGGCCGACTTATTAGGCGTTGATGATGTTATGAGTGGGGACAAATACTTGTTTGTGCGAGACGTTTATTTGCAAAATAGAGAATATCTGATTAGTGATGGCGCAATAGAAGACGATTTCGATGATTTAGAAGACTATTAAGAAAGGCTTTGCTTCTTTAGATATAGTCTAAGTGGTAGAAGTTTAAAAAGTTAATTAGGTTTGTAATACCAACATATTTTAAAGTCAGGTTGCTAATGGGTGAAATTAATAGCTTAGTATTTCTCGCTGGAGAGGAAGATGCCAGGCTTAGGAGGCTCATTTCCGGTGTCGAGGAAAGTGGACGAGAGTGCCAGTGTTTTCATGACCTGGGCGCCATAGATGGGTCGCCTGAAGATTCTTTCCCCCAAGTTTTGGTGTTTTCCCCGCCTGCCAGTGCGTTGATTAGTTCTGAGAATACTCATTTACTCAAAGCATATGTCGACAATTATTTAGTGGTTGTGTTGTTAGATGAATCAGCCTCTTCAGTGGCGGTAGAGTACTTTAGACTCGGCGTGGCCGATGTGTGGTTTGACGGTATGTCACAAACCGAGCTTTCAGAGTCCTTTGCAAGGCTTCAAAATATATCAGAAGCCAAGTATGAGGGCAGGGTCTACAGTCATGAGCTAGAGAAGGCAAATGCCGAGCTGCAAGAGAGTCTACGCATGCTCAAACAGGATCAGATGGCAGGCCTTGAGGTGCAAAAGAGCTTAATGCCCGAAAGTCCTCTTGCTTTTGGTGAGTATGAAATATCCCATTCAGTAACGCCCTCCCTATATTTAAGTGGTGACTTTGTCGGTTATAACTTTGTTCTTGGGCGTTATTTGTTGTTTTATTTTGCTGATGTGTCGGGGCATGGCGCCTCATCCGCGTTTATTACTGTTTTACTTCGTTTTATGATTGGCAGGGTAATTAGGCGCCATGTTACTGAAAATGACTACACGGCCCTTAATGAAGCTCCTGCGGGCCTTTTAGAGCACGTTAACAAACAAATACTGGCAACGGGCCTGGGTAAGCACCTAACTATCGTAGCGGGCTGTTTAGACACTGAAACTAGCAAATTGCGCTATGTTGTCGGTGCCCAACTGCCAAAGCCTATACTTATTGTGGATGGCGTAGCTGAGTATCTGCCAGGCAAAGGCAAACCGGTGGGAATATTTGAAGAGGCTAGTTGGCAGGTTGAGGAGGTTACTCTACCTAAGCGTTGTGCTTTAGTACTGCTGTCTGATGGGGTTTTCGATTTAGTACCCGACAAAGATCTGAGTGACAAGGAACAAACATTATTGCGTTTTTTAGCCGTCAGTTCTGATGATATTGAATCACTGAAACAAGCTCTTTCAGTAGACTTTATCGAAGATCCAAGGGACGATATTTCGATGTGCCTGCTTACAAGGGGTATGTAGTTTGAATCCCGGGAAAATACTGGTTTCAGACGAGATGGGGAACTATCTCCTAAAGTTCACAGGTGACGTAAGAGTCAGCCTCTGCGGCACCCTTAACCGACATATTAATACTATTTTTGGAAGTGAGAATGTTAAACGAGTCGTCATTGACATGTTTGACGCAGAGGGCTTGGATAGCACAACCCTCGGGCTGATCGCCAAGTTAGGGCTTCATTGCCGTAAACAGTACGGTATTAACATCCAAGTCTTCTGCCAAAACTCTAATATCCTCAGAACCCTGGAGAGCATGAGCTTTGATGAAATTTTTGACATTTTTGAGCAATTACCCGATTCAGATGCCGGCGCTAATCTCCACGAAATAGGGCTAGAAAATTTAGAAATAGATGAAATCAGGCAGCAAGTGCTCGAGGCGCATAAAGTTTTAGTGCAATTGAGTTCTGATAACCAGCAAGAATTCCAAGATCTGATTAAGGCCCTAGAGTCAGATCGTTAGCTAGTCCATATCTCTGGCATTGGCTTTGCAGCGAATATACTCGCTGTGACGAATATGTAGCAAATCGGCAACTCTTCGAATGATGTTTTCCTCATGCTTATCTAGGTGACCATCAGCAAAAGCAACGCGCCACATTGCGGTCATCAACGATAATTTCTTCTCAATATCAAAGTGCTCATTTATCTCTTTTGTAAATTGGTACAAAGAGGTCGCCTCTGCTACTTCTTCCTTGGATAATTCTATCAGTTGATCTATCTGCTCTTCAGTTAAATCGAGCATATTAGAGAGAGTTCCTGCAATAGCCTGCATCTCTTGATCATCAAGATCCCCGTCAATTACCATCACCTCAATCAGTAGGGCGGCAGTGGCAAGCTGATCAGGACTTGTTGTTTCAGCCTCTGGATCTAATACGTTTTTTGAGAAAAAACTTTTAATTTTATCAATCATTTATCATACTCTTTTAACCAAGATTCTAATTTAATTTGATCAGCAACAAAGCTTCTAATTCCGTGTGACAGCTTTTCCGTGGTCATTGGATCATCATTCAACTCATAACGAAACGCGCTCTCATTGCCTAAATTATAGTGAATAGTATCGCCGGTGTTGGATGGGTTAAGCTTCCTCTCGAGAAGCCCAAAGTCATCATCCAATTCCTGCAGTAATTGTGGGCTGATGGTCAACCGATCGCATCCTGCAAGTTCAGTAATTTCTCCGGTATTTCTAAAACTTGCACCCATAACAACGGTGTTATATCCCGATTGCTTATAGTAGTTATAAATACGCGTTACCGACTGCACTCCCGGATCTTCAGCAGGGGAATACTCAGACTGATCAGTATTGGCTTTATACCAGTCTAAAATACGCCCAACAAAGGGTGATATCAAAAAAGCGCCCGCATCAGCAGCTGCCGCGGCTTGCGTGAAGTTAAATAGTAGCGTGAGGTTACAATTGATGCCTTCTTTCTCCAGCTGCTCTGCGGCACGAATGCCTTCAAAGGTAGACGCCATTTTTATAAGAACCCGCTCTTTGCCTATACCTGCAGCCTCGTAGAGATTGATCAACTGACGTGCCTTGTCTATCGATCGCTCAGTATCAAAGGACAAACGGGCATCAACCTCAGTAGAAACGCGTCCTGGAATCACATCAATGATTTTTTGACCAATTCCCACCGCGAGTTTATCCATGCACGTTGAGAGTTGCTCCGCACTTGATAGATTCCCACCAGAAACAGATGCAATCACTTCTTTAACCAAAGCCTCATAGGTTGGCATCTGGGCCGCCTTCAAGATCAAAGAAGGGTTTGTGGTGGCATCCTCAGGTGAATACTGCGCAATAGCCCCAAAATCGCCTGTATCGGCAACTACCGTGGTCATTTCTTTCAATTGTGCGAGTTTGCTGGCTGTACTCATCGAGTGCTGGCTCCTGAAGTGAATTTTAAAGCGTTAATTAATACATCTATTGTTGCTGTTGACTTGTAGGCATTCTCGCTAATATGGCGCCTAAATTGTCTTGCCCCAGGCATTCCATGGTACAAGCCAAGTATATGGCGAGTCATAGCATTTAATTTGACGCCCTTAGCCATTTCATTATCCACATAATCAACAAACTCTTCAGCAATTTTTTCTCGTGTCTTGATTGGTTTTTCATCACCATAAATGATTCGATCAACCTGCGAGAGAATATAGGGGTTTGTATAGGCCTCACGGCCTAGCATAACGCCATCGATGTTGTTTAAGTGGGTCACGGATTCATCAAGGGTAGAAATCCCTCCGTTGATGATGAACTCCAGATCAGGAAAGTCTTTTTTTAATTGATAAACGCGATCGTAGTTTAGCTCTGGCACCTCTCGATTTTGCTTAGGGCTCAAGCCTTGAAGCCATGCCTTGCGGGCATGAACAAGAAAGGTTGAGCATCCAGACTCCGCAACGGTTCCGACAAATTGGCAGAGAAAGTCATAGGAATCAAAGTCATCTACACCAATGCGGTGCTTTACTGTGACAGGTAGAGTGGTCGCATCAATCATTGCAGCAACACAGTCGGCAGTAATTTTTGCATTTTTCATCATTACAGCGCCAAACATACCGTTTTGCACGCGATCACTTGGGCAGCCGCAGTTTAGGTTTATTTCAGAATAAGCATAATTGTCTGCTATTTTACAGGCAGCGGCTAAGTCATTAGGGTCGCTCCCTCCAAGCTGCAAAGCAACAGGCTGCTCCTGAGCGCTCATGGCTAAATGGCGCTCTGTATCGCCATAAAGTATGGCACCCGTTGTGATCATCTCTGAATATAGGACGCTGTGCTGGCTAATCAACCGCAAGAAGTAACGACAGTGCCTATCAGTCCAGTCCAACATGGGCGCTACGCAAAATTTTCTGTTAATTTTCAATCACTGAATCCTGAAGAATTAAATTCCTTTGTAGCGACGCATTGTAACTAAAATTCGCGCAAAAATTGATTATTTTGGGGTCTGGTTTCTCTTGTATTAGTCTATGTCGAACGGCTCACATTACACTGTTGCTATGTTGCGGTATTATGATCGACGGAAATTAATGTGTTTGAGAGTACAGCAGTCTAATATAGGGGTTTGTGAATGCACGAAAGATTAAGATTGTTGCTGTTAGTGGCAAGGTTTTTTGCCTTTCCGCTGGCCCTTCTGGTGCTTACTATCCAGTCATCATTTGTTCATGGACACGCTGACCATGACAAAGCGCGCTTTGTCTCTTCCAGCGGTAGTGATAGCGGCAAGTGTGATGATGCTTCAAAACCCTGTAAAACCATTACATATGCAGGATTACAGTCAAACAAGGGCGATACCATACGTTTGGCTGCAGGTAATTACCAAATTGAAGATGTCGATACGCTTTTTTATCTTTTAAGTGATTTGGTGCCGGTCAAGGGCTTGTTTAGTGAGTTGTCAGGCTTTAAAAAAGCAAACCCTGCCAATATCACACGTCTTACTGGTGTTCCTCTCGAATTTGCTGACAAATTATCGGCCAAAGGTTTTTCGGTCATTGTTGATGCCAAGAGCTTGGACATTAACAAGACTCGAGACATTCGCGAGAAAATCCAAATGTATGAACGCCTAAAAGTGGCAAAGCCAGCGACCGTCTGTGACGATGGTTTTGCAGGTGATCATGCTTGCCAAAACATGGACCTTTTAGCCCATGTGCCTCTGTCGAGTTTTTCTACAAACCCTTCCGCAGCAAACGATGTGTGGGGCTTTTATGATGTTAATGACGATAAAGAGTACGCAATACTAGGCTTGGTTAATGGTGTCGGGGTAGTTGAAGTAACCGATCCGGAAGCTCCGCGCATGGTTGGGAGCGTTTCTAGTCAGTCGACCTCATGGCGCGACATCAAGGTTTATCAGCACTTTAATAGAGTAACCGCACGGTGGGATAGTTACGCCTATGTGACTGCAGACAGCGCCTCTGTT
>ENA-ORDR01000002-ORDR01000002.1-marine-metagenome-genome-assembly--contig:-NODE-2-length-198923-cov-5.519492_pt1 | contig 198923 bp, 181 predicted proteins | sample MGYA00240993_ERZ508538 | MGnify/ENA primary metagenome ERZ508538 (study PRJEB26207, sample SAMN05421999) | marine metagenome | isolation source: Monterey Bay, California, USA | place: USA:Monterey Bay... | reverse complement strand
GTTGCGAGAAAAAAGTACTAACACAAAAAGAAGCTGATGAGAAGATCATGAATGGTCTACTATTTACATTAGTAACTTATATAATACTTAGTACTTTAAAAATAAATTAAGAAGAATGTCAGATAAAAAAGAAAACAAATTCTTTTCTGAAATCAAAAATCAAATCATAGCCGGCGTTGGCTTAGTCATCGCCGCTGGGTTTGGTATCTTTATTACTAATATGGAATCATATCTTGGTCCAAAAGAGGAACCTGCACCAGTAGTAGTACAAGATAGTATTCAAAAACCACAGATTATTATTAATAATATAGTGGAAAAGAATGAACCACCAAAGGTGATTGTTAAAGAAGTAGAAAAGAAAGAAGACGAAATAACATGGTAAGATTATTCACACTGGTCTTTTTGTTAGCTACATTTACAGTTAATGCTCAAATAGGTAAAACTGAGACTGAAGACTATAAAGCTAGTTTTGAACAAAAAGCAGACATCGATGAGGTATCTGACTATATGTTAGATTATCAATTGCCTATTCAAGTATTAAATATAGGCTTTACACCAGAACTATATGAATTCTATCCAGAGTTGAGAGAGAATAGAGTTGGTTTAGGTGTTAGTAATATTACTCTGTCTTATTTAGAATGGACAGATAGATTTCTATTTACAGAAGATAAAGAAGAAATCAAACAGAGAATGGTTAAGCAACATAAAGCTGCAGCAAAAGGTATATCGGCAAATGATATTGATGAAATTGTTAGAATTGTGAGATTTGAAAGCTGGCAAACTACTTCAACGGGAGAACGTGAAGTTCAAAAATCGTTGAGAAAGACACTCCTAAAATATAAATTACATAATGATCAAAATTTATTTGATAAGGCTTATGAATATATTAAGGCATATTACTAATTTAAATAAATAAAGTAAAAGTCTTGAATTAATTCAAAAAAATTATATATAATTTAATTATTCAATGATTTGCTCAATAGATCTTAATTATATTTTATCTAACCAATTATTGAAAAAGCTATCCTGACCTTTAGAAATCTTCAGAAATCTTTGCTTTAATTTATCTGTCAAAACTCCAATACCTCCCCTACCAACTGGTTTATTGTCTATTTTTATGACTGGACAAACAAGGTGAGAGGATGAGGTTATAAAAACTTCTTTTGCGTTTTCTAATTCTGAAAGAGGTATTCTCTCTACTTTGGTCTTAATACCTTCATTATCAGCAATATCAAGAATACTCTTTCTTGTAATCCCATAAAGAACCTCTTCTTCTGGAGCGGTCAATAAAACATCATCTTGATTTACCAGAAAAACATTCGAAGTCGGAGCCTCGGTAATAAAACCACTCTCATCTGTAAGTATAATCTCATCATACCCATTCTTTCTCGCCTGCCATTTAGCCATCATTGATGATGTATAGTTCCCAGCGATTTTAATCTGAGGTGGAATAATATCAGATCTTCTTTGATGTTTTTCTTTCTCTAGCCAAACGCTTAACTCTCGCGATGAATGGAAAGGTTGTGAATTTTTAGCTGCAATATCTTCCATAGGCTCATATGCTGCAATGGCAACAGTTGAAAAAGAATCTTGAGGCACAACATCAATTTCAATGGATGCTATATAGACGCTTATTTTAACAAATTTACTACCTGGATTCTTTTTTACAGTATCTTTTATTGCCAAATGAATATCCGAAGCAGAATAATCTAGAGGGATCCCAGCTGAAGCGCATGACGTAAAAAGTCTATCAACATGATCGTTCAAACGAAAAAGTGAAACAACTCCATCATTTTCAAAAATTGGTATAAACCCAAAAATTAAAGAACCACGCTGATGAGAGTGCGATAAAATATGAACTTGAGCATCTTCCCAGTTAATATAATCTCCATTTACCCAAATTTTTCTTTGCAAAAGCTATACTCCGCGGTTAAGAATCAAATTTTAACTTAAACTAAAATCATTATGTTTCAAATTCTTATAAATTCTTGGATCGGTATTGGTGTTGTAACTTTTTTTGTTCTTCTTTTTATAAGCGCACCTTATGGACGGCACCTTCGATCAGGTTGGGGACCCCTTCTTCCAAAAAGACTTGGTTGGATTTTAATGGAAGCACCCGCCCTTTATGTCATATGGATCTTTTATTTTCTCTATGGGGGATTTAATAATATTGTTTTGATAATTTTCTTATGCCTTTGGTCTATTCATTATACTAATCGTAGCCTAATATGGCCTCTCTTGATTGATAAAAATGGCTCTATGCCTTTAGTAGTTGCTCTGCTGGCATTTATTTTTAACGTCTTTAATGCATCCTTTCATGGCTACTGGTTTTTATTGATGGATAATTACTATGATGTTTCTTGGCTCTTAAGCTCAAACTTTTTAATAGGCTTATGTATTTTTCTTTTTGGAATGATCATAAATATTCAATCCGATAAAATCCTATTGAATATTTCAAAAGAGAAAAAAGGTTATCAAATCCCACGAGGGGGATTTTATAAATGGATTTCAAGTCCTAATTATTTTGGAGAAATAATAGAATGGACTGGATGGGCTATTATGACTTGGAGTTTTTCAGGTTTTGTTTTTGCTCTTTGGACTACCTTTAATCTTCTCCCAAGAGCTTTAAAACATCACTCATGGTATAAAGAAAAATTTAATGATTATCCAAAGGAACGTAAGGCAATTATCCCAAAAATTTTATGATTAACCACCTGACGGTGTTGCAATATCCTCATCGTCAATAGGAACCCAATCCTGTTGCTTTACCCACTCACTAAATGTTGTTAACTGAATAGGAATTTCTTTAAGAACTTCATCCATATCCACTTCAAAAGGATTTAAGTCATCATCATTATCATTGTTATATTCATAAAACCCTTGCATAGCAGCAATATAATCTTCTCTACCAATATCACTAACATCTTCAAAGATATCTGCCATACGAATAGCAAATTCATTTGGAGTTAGTGTTTTCTGCTTAATAGAGCGACCAAGATGTCCTGATAGGGTATCTGCAATTCTTTGTGGTGTTAAAACTTCAGGCCCACCAATAACCATAGCTCGTCCTATTAAGTCATCTCTTTTTAAGGCTGCAACCATAAATTTTGCAACATCATCTAAGCAAATCCAATTTGCCTCAAGCCCTGGTTTGTGAGGATAAGCAAATTCATCTTTTTCCAAAATATCATTTCTTGCCCATTTCGTTAGAGTATTATCCATAAATAATACGGGTCTAAATATAGTTGTTCGAGCACCGCCTTGTTTTAAAGCTCTCTCCGTAGCAAGAACACGATCATAATTATATTGTCCAATCTCTTCATCAGGTGCATAAGCAGCTGTTTGATATATTAAACGAACATCTGCTCTAGCAGAAGCAGCGCCTACAGCGGCACAGAAATCTATCATTTTAGTGACTTGCTCAAAAGAAGGTTTGTTATAAAAAGCAGCATCAGAGCCAGCCAAAGCATCATCTAAGCTTTGAGGGTCATTATAATCTGCAGAAACTTCTGTTACATTATTATCAGAAAATACACCTTTTTTTCGTGTTATAGCCCTAACCTGATAACCAGCTAATAAAAGCTGTCTTACTTGTGCTTGCCCCATTCTTCCTGAAGCCCCAAAAACTGTCACAATTTCCATTATAAAACCCCTTTTTAACTAGTTATAATTACTTTTAAGAACCTACTAATTTGAACGTAATTTAACAAGCCACTTAGGTGTTATTTTCATAAAAAATACTAAAATTTTATAAATCCACCCATTAATAATTATTTCTTTTCCGCTCATTGAAGCTTCATATGCTTGTTCCACTACTTTTCTAGAATCCATCCACATAAAAGAGGGTATTGAACTTTTAAATTCTTTCATATCCTTATGAAATTCAGTGTGAGTAAAGCCTGGGCATACTGCGCATGAGTAAATATTTCTAGACTTATAATCGCTGTGTATCATCTCTGAAAACTTCAGAAGCATAAGTTTTGTAGCAATATACATTCCGCCTGAATTTGTATAAGGAGCAAAAGCTGCAACAGATGAAACATTTACAATTCTTCCGTATTTTCTATCAATCATATTAGGTAAAAACAGCCTTGTTAATGCTATTGCCGAAGTCGATAAAACGTTAATAAAGGTATCATGTTCTTCCCAAGATATTTTATCGAATTCTCCTGTCAGTCCATAACCAGCATTATTTACTAGAATATCAATTTTAATATTACTTTCTTCACAAAAATTAAAAATTTTATTTGGCGCTTCTTTTTCACCAAGATCAGCTGGGATAATTAAAGCGTTTATATTGTATTTGTTTATAAGATCGGAGGCAATGGACTTTAAATTACCCTCTCTTCGCGCGGTTAAAACTAAATTATAACCTTTTTCAGCATAAAGATTTGCGAAATCTTTACCTAAACCTGAAGATGCGCCAGTTATTAATACAGTTTTATTCATTCGGAAGCGCAAAAGCCATAAGATGATCAGAGGCAGGAGTACCAATTGCCCAATGACCTCCAGCAGCTATAATAACAAATTGCCGACCATTTTTATTTTTATATGTCATCGGTGTTGCGTGCCCTCCCGTGGGAAGCCTAAATTTCGCCAACTCCTCTCCGGTTTCCGTATTAAAAGCCCTTAAATAATGATCACTTGTAGCACCTATAAAAGTCACTCCGGATGCAGTAACTGTAGGGCCACCCATATTTGGAGCACCCTTAATCCACCAAAAAGGAAAAGGTGCTAAATCTTTTGATGTGCCTAATGGAACATTCCATAGATGTTCTCCAGTATTAAGGTCGACCGCAGTCAAAGTACCCCAAGGTGGCTCAGTACAAGGTACGCCTAAAGGAGAGAAAAATCCCATTGATCGTAAATTACAATATGGTGCGCCTTCATTTGATTCAATATTTGTAAATCTTTCTTGAGTTTTATTAATAGATAATTCACTAAGTGGCTTACTACAATCCTCTCGAGGAACCATGACTATCAAACTTGCCATATTATTAGTATTAACAATCATTATATTTCTCTCAGGGTCGATTGCTGGTCCCCCCCAATTATTACCCCCCACTCCACTTGGATAGTGAATACTTCCTTCAAGTGATGGTGGTGTAAAAAGTCCCTCATTTCTTAATTTTTTAGCAGTTCTTTTGCAGTGTCCACGGTCCCAAAAAGTAAAACCAAACGCTTTATCAGGATCGAAATATGTTGGATTAAGAGGTGCAGGTTTAGTAGGAAAAGGCTGAGTTTTACTTACATAATCACCTTCAACAGCCCCTTGAGGAACCTCCCTTTCTTCAACAGGAAATATAGGTTCACCAGTTTCTCTATTTAATAGAAAAACAAGTCCAGTTTTAGTTGTCTGTGCTAGTGCTTTTATCGTTTTGCCGTCCCTTTCAAACTCATAAAAAGTTGGTTGAGAAGGAACATCATAATCCCAAATATCATGGTGAACTGTCTGAAAACTCCATTCTAATTTTCCTGTATCAGCATTCAGAGCCACAACAGAACTTGAATATTCTTCAAGACCTTCTCTATGTCCACCATAGTAATCAGGGGATGCGTTGCCAGTTGGAAGGTACACCATATTTAGGTCTGAGTCAGCTGAAATTATTGACCAAACATTTGCCGTACCCCTTCTATAAAGAGGATTACCGTTTTCATCTAATATTGTTGCTTCATTCGGTGGAATTGGATCCCAGTACCATTCCAACTCACCAGTCCTAATATCATAAGCTCTTACCACACCACCTGGAATATCAGTTGATAAGTTATCAATAACACTTCCTCCAACAACGATTTTTTCATTGATTATGGCTGGTGGAGATGTACTCCAATAGTATAAATCAGGATGCTCACCTAAGCCTTCTCTGAGGTTAACTCTTCCGTTATTTCCAAAATCTTCACATAATTTTCCGTCTTTTGCATCAATAGAAAATAATTCAGCATCAATGGTAACACCAATAATATGATGAAAGCATTTTTCATCGGGTGATTTTTTTAGATCTTTCCAACTGCTTAATCCACGGCAAGCTAAGATAGCTCTACCCTCTTTTTTAAGTTTTGGATCAAACATCCAAATTTCTTGGCCCGTTTCCGGATTTAAAGCAAAAACTCTATTAAATGATGTGCAATAAAAGAGGGTTTCATCAACCAAAAGAGGTGTTACTTGAAAAGATGTTTGATAATCATCACCTTTTCTACCAGCAGAATTTGCCCCACCCTTATAGTCACCAGATCTATGCGTCCAAATATTCTTTAAATATTTCACATTCTCAGGTGTTATTTCGGTCGCTTTAGAATAATGACCTCCACCGGAATCTTTTCCGTAATGAGACCAATCATCCCCCTCCGCAAGTATAGAAAGTGGCAAAATTACAAAAAGAACTAATAAGAATTTCTTCATTTGGAGCTCCAAAGCATCGAAGTGACTATAGTAAATATTAAAAATTTGTAAAAGAATTAAATGAGATAATTATATAACTGAGGGCGGCTTTCCTAATTCATACTCAACATATTTTTGCATAATTTCTGTTTGTTTATCTATATTTTCGTCAAATTCATTAGGATAAATCGGTTCACCAAAAATTATCTTATAACGAAAGTCTATTTTATTAATTAACTCTCTAAATAAACTAACATCTTTTAGTTCTGTATTAATGATTTCCAAAAAGTAAAAAAGAAGTGAATTTGAACCATCCATATGAAATGGAACTATAGGAACATTGAATTTTTTAGAAAGCTTTGTAATTGTTGTTAGCCAAGGTCTTTCGTATAGCCTAAATCCCTTTCTTTTAGATAACCTAGAAGACGGAAAAACCAACAAAGCCTTATTATTGTTAAGCGTTTCTTTTGTCAATTTTAAGATTACCCGACTCTTCTCAGATGATTTATTTAGATGATTCCAATCAACTGGAATAATTATATCTTGAAAGCCTTTGGCAATTTTGATCATATCGGAGTTAGCGTAAAGTGTATAATCTGGCCTATGTTTTTTAAGAACATCAAACATTACAATCCCATCAGTTAGACCAGTTGGGTGATTACCAGCTAAAATTATGGGACCAGAACTAGGAACATTTGAAAGATTTGTTACCTGATTTTCTGCTTTCAAAAACTCTGTAAGATAAGTGAAACATTCAAACCCAGGTTTATCAATTATATCATCTACAATCTTTTTAGCCTCTTCATATTTAAAAATTTTATAAATTGATGGCTTAATAAAAGACCAAAAAATCTTATTTCTCATAAGATTTGGGCACCTTTCTTCCATAATTTCATCTATTGGATGCATATAAGTACTGCTCTTTTAGGTTTCAATAAAATCTGGGTTTGCCTTTTCTCTCTTAATAATTAAACGATTTAAAGCACCAATATAAGCTCTTGCAGACGCAACTAGTGTATCTGTATCAGCTCCTCTCCCAACAACAGTTTTGCCATCCTCATGCAGACGAACACTTACCTCAGCTTGAGCATCTGTTCCTTGTGTAACGGCGTGAACTTGATACAACTGAAGATCAGCCTTGTGAGGAAATAGATTACGAATAGAGTTAAAAATAGCATCAACTGGTCCTGAGCCCTCGCAAATAGTACTTTTTTCTTCATTGTTAATATTTAAAACTAAATCAGCAATCTGAGGGCCTGAAGTGCCAGCCTGTATCTTAAGAGAAACAAGTTTTATCTGATCAATGCTTGAAGAAAATTCATCATCTATAATAGCGATAATATCATCATCAAAAATTTCTTTCTTTTTATCTGCGAGGTCTTTAAATCGATAAAAGGCATCATTTAATTGATTATCTGCCAAGGCATAACCTAGCTCATATGCTTTTTCTTTAAAAGCATGACGCCCTGAGTGTTTACCCATAACTAAAGTAGACTCGCTTAGCCCGACACTCTCAGGTGTCATAATTTCATATGTTTCATTATTTTTAAGCATTCCATCTTGATGAATTCCTGATTCATGAGCAAATGCATTCTTACCAACAATAGCTTTGTTAAATTGAACTGGAAAAGAGGTGACTGATGAAACTAACTTTGATGCACGAGTAAATAATTTAGTATCGACATTAGAATCATAATTCAAAATATCTTTTCTTACTTTCATGGACATGACAAGCTCTTCAAGAGCTGCATTACCGGCTCTTTCTCCGATCCCATTCATTGTGCATTCAATTTGCCTTGCACCTGCCCTTACACCCGATAACGAATTAGCAACAGCTAAACCTAAATCATTATGGCAATGAGTTGAAAAAGTCACTTTATCAGAAGAAGGAATATTTTTTATCAAAGAGTCTATTATTTCATAATATTCTTCAGGAGTTGTATAGCCAACAGTATCGGGAATATTAATAGTCGAAGCCCCTGAAGAAATAGCAGTCTCGACACATTTAAATAAAAACTCTCTATCGGTTCTGGTTGCATCCTCAGCTGACCATTGAACATCTTCAACTAGGTTACGCGCTCTCGAAACAGAAGTATTGATTGCTTCCAAGACCTGGTCTTCATCCATTTGTAATTTAAATTTCATATGGATAGGACTGGTTGCTATAAAAGTATGAATTCTTGGGTTTACAGCGTTTTTAACTGCTGCACCGGCTCTATCAATATCTTTTTGTCCAGCCCTAGCTAAACCGCATACTTGAACATTTTTTACAACTTTTGAAACCTCTGAAACAGCCTCGAAATCACCTTCAGATGCTATAGGAAATCCAGCTTCAATAATGTCGATTCCCATTGTATCAAAAACTTCTGCAATCTGAATCTTTTCACTTAAAGACATTGAAGCACCTGGAGATTGTTCTCCATCTCTCAATGTTGTATCAAAAATTTTAACGTAATTACTATTTTTACTCATCACTATCTCCAAAAAATTAATTATTTTTGGCTTCGAAATTCTCCCCTAAGACATATCGCCAAAAGACAATCCTAGAGGCTAATAAGCAGCAGTGATAAAAGAGTTAAAGACAATAAAACAGTGTTAAGCAAAAAAAGATTGCTTTCAAAAGACAAAATATTTGAACTGTTTATATTCATATCTAAACTAAATGCCTTAAATTTCATTCAGTATCAAGTAAAAATTAGTTTTTATCCTTATCAACTAATTTATTTTCACCAAGCCATGACATCATATTCCTTAATTCACCACCCACTTCTTCAATTTGATGGTTACTAGAATCTTTTCTCATTGAGTGAAATTCTTTATTTGACCCAGATTTATTTTCATTCATCCAATCTTTAACAAATTTACCCGATTGTATGTTCTCAAGAACCTTTTTCATCGCTACTTTTGATTCACTCCCTACAACAGCTGGACCTGAGACATATCCTCCATATTCAGCTGTATTTGAGATAGAATAATTCATATTATTAATTCCACCCTCATACATTAAATCAACTATAAGCTTCATTTCATGCAAGCACTCAAAGTAGGCCATTTCAGGTGCATATCCACCCTCTACAAGAGTCTCAAAGCCATTTCGAATTAACTCTACAACGCCACCACATAAAACTGCTTGCTCACCAAATAAATCGGTTTCACACTCTTCTTTGAAAGTTGTTTCTATTATTGCAGCTCTTCCGCCTCCAAGAGCAGATGCATAAGATAAACCCAATTGAGTTGCATTACCTGTCGAGTCTTTATCAACAGCTATTAGACATGGAACTCCTGCATTTCTCTCGTACTCAGATCTCACAGTATGACCTGGGCCTTTTGGGGCAACCATAAGGATATCTAAATCCTCTCTAGGCTTAATTAAGTCGAAATGAATATTTAAACCATGAGCAAATAATAATGCAGATCCTTCTTTTAGATTATCTTTAATCTCATCATTATAAATATCAGCCTGAAGCTCGTCAGGTGTTAACATCATCATTACATCAGCCCATTTAGCTGCATCTGCAACATTCATGACATTGAAGCCTGCATTTTTAGCCTTTTCAACAGAAGATGAGTCCTCTCTTAGAGCAACGCATACTTCCGAAACTCCACTGTCCTTAAGATTTAAAGCGTGAGCATGACCTTGACTTCCATACCCTATAACAGCAACTTTTTTAGATTGAATTATTTCTAAATCAGCATCTTTATCATAATAAACTTTCATTAATAATCTCCTTAAAAAGAATTTTACTCTTTTGATCCACGTAAAATAGCAGCAAGACCAGTTCTAGATATATCGTTCAACCCTAATGGACGCAAAAGGTCAATAAAGGAATTTATTTTATCCATTGCTCCAGTCAATTCAAAAACAAATGAGTTTTCGGTAGTATCAACAATCTTAGCTCTATAAATTTCACAAAGTCTTAATATTTCATCTTTGGTTTCGGATGAATATAAAACTTTAATCAAAGCCATTTCTCTTTCAACAGATGGTCCTTCGATAGTTAAATCTGTAACTTTATGAACAGGAACAAGTCGCTCTAATTGACTTTTTATTTGAGCTATTGTTTTAGGGCTTCCAGTTGTCACAATTGTAATTCTTGAGGTTTGTGAATCTTTATCAATTTCGGCAACAGTTAGGCTTTCAATATTATAGCCACGACCAGAAAATAACCCTATAACTCTAGCAAGCACTCCTGCTTCATTGTCAACAAGAACAGAAAAAGTATGTGTTTCTTGAGCACCCTCTTTAATTGTAATCATATTAAAACCTTGCCTTCATCGCCAACTTCCATATTTATTCCATCATCATTGAATAACATTTCATTGTGTGCAGCTCCAGAAGGGATCATTGGATAGCAATTCTCATCCTTATCAACAACACAATCAAATAATACTGGCAGATCTGTATCAAGCATTTCATTTATTTTGGAATCCAGCTCATCTGGGGTTTGAGCCCTAACACCGTGAGCACCATAAGCTTCGGCTAATTTTACAAAGTCTGGAAGAGAGTCTGTATATGAATGAGAATATCTTCCGCCATGGAGAAGTTCTTGCCACTGCCTTACCATTCCCATGTATTGATTATTTAATATGAAAACTTTAATTGGGAGCTTATGTTGAACTGCAGTAGATAGCTCTTGCATATTCATAAGAACTGACGCCTCACCAGCAATATCAATAACAGTTGATTTTGGAAAGGCTACTTGAGTTCCTATAGCGGCAGGTAATCCATACCCCATTGTTCCTAAACCGCCAGAAGTCATCCACCTATTTGGCTCAGCAAAATGATAGTGTTGTGCCGCCCACATTTGATGCTGTCCAACCTCAGTGGTTATGTAAGTATCTCTATCTTTGGTTAACTCGTATAAACGTTCAACAGCATACTGAGGCTTTATAATCTTTTTAGATTTAGAGTAATTTAAAGATTTTTTTTGTCGCCACTCATTAATTTTTTCCCACCATCTTGAAGTATCAGTTTTCAATCCCTTTGACTTCCAAAGTATAAGGAGGTTCTCTAAAACATGTGCACAATCACCAATCACAGCAACATCGACATCAATTGTTTTGTTTATTGAAGTGGGATCAATATCAATATGTATTTTTTTGGAATTAGGTGAAAACGCATCTAGCCTTCCTGTAACTCTATCATCAAATCTAGCTCCGACATTAATTATTAAATCACAGTCATGCATAGCCATATTCGCTTCATATGTTCCATGCATACCCAGCATACCTAACCATTTATCATCACTTGCAGGGAATGCACCTAATCCCATTAATGTTGATGTAATTGGAAATCCAGTTGTAGATACTAACTCCCTAAGAAGATGACTCGCTTCTGGGCCAGAATTAATAACACCTCCCCCAGTATAAAAAATTGGATTTTGTGCTTTTGACATTAATTCAATAGCTTGCTCAATCTCTGATATTTCAGGTTTTATGATAGGTTTATAACTAGGATGTTCCACCTCATCCATTGAGCAATATTCTGCATCAGCAAACTGAACATCTTTCGGTATATCAATTAAAACAGGACCAGGTCTTCCAGTTGTGGCAACCAAAAATGCTAAATGTATTGTTTTTGCAAGATCCTCAGGGCGCCTCACCAACCAATTATGCTTTGTACATGGTCTAGTAATACCAACAGTATCACTTTCTTGAAAAGCATCAGTACCAATAAGATGACTTGGTACCTGACCAGATATACAAACAAGTGGAATAGAATCCATTAAAGCATCGGTTAATCCTGTTACGGCATTAGTTGCCCCAGGCCCTGAGGTAACTAAAACTACGCCAGGCTTACCTGAGGATCTAGCATAGCCCTCAGCCGCATGAACAGCACCCTGCTCATGACGAACCAATATATGCTCAGGAGAATCATTGCTCTTAAATAATTCGTCATATAATGGTAAAACTGCTCCCCCGGGATACCCAAAGATATGGTCAACACCATGCTCTTTTAAAGCCTTAACTATTACTTCAGCTCCAGTCATTTTGGTCATGAAAAATTCCTTAAAATTTAAAAATACTAATTATGCCATTAAAAATATTAAAATATGCTGAAAATTAGTCACTTGTGAACCAAAGGTCAATAATTTTTTTATAATTTTTTTATAATTTCAACTACATTTTTATCTGAATATTGCGCATTTATCTTATTCCACGTAATCATCTGATTATTTATCCAGGTTATTTGACGTTTAGCGTATTGATGGGTTTTAAATTTTATTAGGTCTGAGGCTTCCTCAATTGAGATTTTTTCTTTAAGAAAAGATAATATTTCTTCAACTCCAATAGCTTTTAAAATGGGAGAGTCTTTTGAGTAATTTTTTTTCTGAAGATTTTCAACCTCATCAATAACACCGTCACTCAACATATTATCGATCCTCAAATCACATCTCTCATAAATCCATTCTCTATTAGCCTCAATACTGAAATTTATTGTGGGTTTATCAATATATTTAACTCTCTTCATTTTCCAATAATCAGAAATTCTTTTTCTTGTACCCCTATAAACTTCGAGAGCCCTCATAACTCTTTGCCTATCATTTGGATTAATTTTTTCTGCTGCCACTGGGTCTACTTTTTGTAAATCTAAGTAAAGACTCTCAAGTCCGTTCTTTAATAGCAAATCGTTTAACTCTTCCCTGACTAAATAATCAATATCAGGTATTGGAGATAAACCATCTGTAATTGCTTTAAAATAAAGACCTGTACCACCAACAATTATTGGAGTTTTTCCTTTTTCAATTATATTTTCGATTAACGCTTTTGTTTCATCGACCCATTTTCCGACTGACCACTTAATATCACCAGTTAAAAGCCCATAAAGATGATGCTTTGTTTTTTCTTTCTCAACTAGTGGTCTAGCAGTTAAAATACTTAAATCTTTATATAACTGAATAGAGTCTGCGTTAATAATTTCGCAATCTATTTTTTCAGCAATATTTTTTGCTAAAGATGATTTCCCAGTGGCGGTAGGGCCTGATATTAAAATAATTTTATTTGTCATAAGGGTTTTAATTTCATGAAAGTTTTATTTTTTTTATAATTAAAATATTTAAATTTATTATCAAACATTACCCATTAAATATGTTAATTAAAATAAATTAAATTTGATAATAGGATTTCCAATGCAACTTATTAAACCATTTAAGGCCTTAAGACCATCTCATGACAAAGCAAATGAAGTTATCGCTCCACCTTATGATGTTTTAAGCTCAGAAGAAGCTAGGGAAATGTCTAAAAATAAACCTTATAGCTTTTTACATATATCAAAACCAGAAATAGATTTGCCACCCGGAATCAATACGGATGACCCTAAGGTCTATAAGAAAGGTTTAGAAAACTTACTCAAAATGATAAATGATGGAATTTTAATACAAGAAGAAAGTGAGTGCTTGTATGTATATGAAATTACTATTGATTCATCGAAACAAACAGGAATTGCTTGTGTAGCTTCAGTTGAAGCCTATCAGAAAAATCAGATTAAAAAACATGAATTTACAAAGCCCGTAAAAGAAGATGATAGAGTAAATAATATAAATGAACTGAAAGCTCAGACAGGTCCAGTATTACTAGCCTATCAAGATACAATCGAAATTTCAGACTTATTATCTCAAGTCAAAGAAAGTGAAGCCCTTTATGATGTTTTAGCTCCAGATGGTTCAAATCATAAGATCTGGTTAGTTAATGAAGTTGATTTATTTAACCCAATTTTAGAAGCAGTTAATTCAATGGAAACTTTATATATTGCTGATGGGCATCACAGATCGGCTGCCGCTGCTCGAGTAAAAGAGGAGATGAAAAAAAATAACAGTGGGCATACTGGGCAAGAGGATTATAACTTTTTTCTATCAGTTGCATTTCCGCACTCAGAAATGACTATTTTAGATTATAATAGGATAATTAAAGAACTAAATAATAATAGTAAAAATGACTTAATTCTTAATATTAAAAAAAATTTCCATGTAACAAAACATGGTAATCAATTCAAACCACATCAAAAAGGTCAATTTGGTATGTATATTGAAGGTGAATGGTATAGTTTAGAAATTAAAAAAGAAAAGGTTGATAGTAAAGACCCTGTAAAATCTTTAGATGTCTCGATCTTACATGATTTTTTAATTGAACCTTTTCTTGGAATTAAAGATGAAAGGACAGATCAAAGAATAGATTTTGTGGGAGGAGCAAGAGGTCTGAATGAGCTAGAAAAAAGAGTTAATACTGAGGACTTTAAGGTTGCCTTTTCTCTCTTTCCAACTCCAATTGAGGCGCTAATAGACGTAGCTAATGCAAATAAAGTTATGCCACCGAAATCAACTTGGTTTGAACCTAAGCTTGTAGACGGACTATTATCTCATAAAATATAATAATATTAATTAGACTCTTCTTTATTAAAAGATAACGCAACTAAGGAAACTAGCCTAAGCTCAGGACGCCATACCCTTATTAAAATTCTTTCATCCCCAGCTTTTTCTCTCTCAATAAGAAGGTCGTGCACTTGATTTGAATCTTTAGCTTTAACCGTTGACTGCAGCGTTACATTTCCTGAAACTCTCTGATGAGTTAGGCTCACAATAACACTTCCTTTTGTTATTTTCTTTGAAAAAGCCTCAGACTTTTCATCAACCTCTAATACAGCAACCCCTTTGAGAGATTGTGGTATTTGATTTTCTCTTCTAAATTCATCAGTCAAATCACCCAAACCAAGACCTAATATTTTCTTAATTTCTCCAGAAGGCTTTGTATTTATAGTATTCTCATTTCCTTCGAGTCTTCCTATTTTTACCTTAAGATCAATTAACTTACCAAATCGAATAACCTTAATTTTAATATTTTTTCCAATATCTGTATTAGCAACTTTTGTAGTTAAATCTCTCATGTCATTAATATCTTCTTTATTGTAAGAAATAATAACATCACCCTCCTCAATTCCAGCTTTATCAGCTGGCCCGTCTTTAACAACTTGCTGAATTAAAGCACCGCGTGCTTCTTCAAGGTCCATATCTTTTGCTAATTCTTCTGTAACATTTTGGATCATAACGCCAAGCCAACCTCTTCTTGTTTCTCCAAAATCCTTAAGTTGTTCGATAACAGGTATCACTAACTCTGAAGGTATTGAGAAACCAATACCAACTGAACCGCCTGTTTGTGAATATATCATAGTATTAACGCCAATAACTTCGCCATCCATGTTAAACAATGGCCCTCCAGAGTTACCTTTATTTATAGGAGCGTCAGTTTGAATAAATCGATCATAAGGACCAGAACCAATATTACGACCTAGTGCCGAGATAATTCCGGCTGTGACAGTTCCACCTAACCCAAAAGGATTACCAATAGCAACTACCCATTCTCCAACCCTTGATTCCTTACTGTTGCCAAAACTTACAAAGGGAAAGCTTTCCTTAGATTCTATTTTTAATAGGGCTAAATCCATTCTTGGATCTAATCCAACTACCTCAGCATCATAAACTTCATCATTACTTAAAGTTATTTTAATTGTTTCAGCGTCCTCAACAACATGATTATTAGTGACAACAAATCCATCTTTGGAAATTATAAAACCTGAACCAGCAGTTCTTTGAGGTGCTCTCTTTTGTGGTTGATTTCGAAAATATTCTTTAAATCTTTCATCATTAAAAAAATCAAAAGGTGATCCTGGCGAGTTTTGCCTCATTTTACCAGAATTCTCTTTTTCTTTTTGTTTCCTTACAACTGAGACATTAACAACTGAAGAGGAGTACTCCTCTGCTAAAATTGTAAAATCAGGTAAAGAAGATAATGCAGGTACACTTGAAAATATAAATACATTAAATAGAATCGTAACAATGATTGATTTTAAATTTTTCATTGGCTAACTATTCTTGCTCACTCGAGAGATCAGGACACAATGCATCTCTTAACCTACTATTATTATTAATAAGATTAATGAGCTTTTTACTATTCTCACTTAATTTTTCAGTTGAGTTTGTGGCAATCGAAGATGAGTTTGGATTATTTAAAAATTTAAAAAACTCACTATCAGGAGACAATACGATTGTTGTCTCATCATTTAAAGAGTTTTCATAAGACATCATTGAACGATAAAAGGCAAAGAAGTCTTTATCTAAACCATATGCCGTTGCAAAAATTCTATTTCTGCAAGCATCGCCAATACCTCTATTAATTTCAGCATCACGAGTAGCCTCAGAGAGTAAAACAGTGACCGTTTTTTCAGCCTCAGCTTTAATTCCTCTTGATATTTCTTGTCCTTTACCTCTGAACTCTGCGGCTTCTTGCTGTCTTTCAGTTTGCATTCTTCTATATATAGCTTGGCTATTAGCGTCAGGTAGATCTGCTCTTTTTATTTTTACATCGACAATATTAATTCCAAGATCAAGAGCTTGTTCATTTGCTCTTTCAGTAATTTGCTTCATAAGGTCATCACGATTATCTCTTACAACTGTAACAAATTCTTCTGCTCCTAAAATTGACCTTAAGCTTGATGAGACAATGGCCTGCAGTCTAGATCGTGCAATTCTTTCGTCACGCACACTTATATAAAATTGAAGCGGGTCAATAATTCTCCAACGCGTAAAAGAATCAACAACTAATCTCTTTTGATCCGATGCAATAACCTCTTCGGCAGGAGAATCAAGGGCTAATATTCTCTTGTCAAGATACTGAACTTGCTGAATAAAAGGCATTTTTAATTTAAGGCCAGGTTCAGTTATTGGCGCGCCAACTGGCCTACCAAATTGAAGAACTATTGCCTGACGTGTTTCATGGACGGAAAAAAAAGTATTAAAAACTAATAATACAAATATTCCTACAAAAATAACTAAAGCTGTTTGTTTAATACCCATTATCTTTGACCTTTTTTATTAATTTCATTTAGTGGTAAATATGGAACAACGCCTTGTCCGCCAACCGAATTACTATCAACAATAATCTTATTCATACTTCCAAAGACTTTTTCCATTGTCTCCAAAAACATCCTCTGACGTGTTACATCTTTTGCCTGAATATATTCTGAATAAATTGAAACAAATCGAGTTGCTTGACCTTCAGCCTCTGCAACAGTTTGTGATTGATAAGCTTCTGAGTCTCTTAAAATTTTTGATGCTTCACCCTGAGCTTCTGGAACAATTTTATTAGCATAAGCATTTGCTTCATTTCTTGCTCGCTCTTGGTCTGCTCTAGCAGCTTGAACATCTCTAAAAGAGTCGATAACTGCGGAAGGAGGATCTACTTTTTGCATCTTAACTTCTCTAATCTGAATACCTGAACCATAGGAATCTAGAGTTGACTGCATTAAGGACCTAACGTTATCCTCTGTTTTCTGACGTGCCCCAGTAAGAATTGGCTGAATATCGGAGTTGCCAACAATTTCTCTCATCGCACTCTCTGAAACAGCTTTTATAGTCCTTTCTGGGAATTGAATTTTAAACAAGAAAGCACTAGCATCTTTAATTACCCAAAAAACTGAAAAATCTATATCAACAATATTTTCATCGCCAGTCAGCATAAGGCTCTCTTCAGGAACATCTCTTAAGGATCTTGAAGGATTAGAGAAGCCAGACCCACTTGGACCCCTCATTCCAACATCAATTCTATTCACAGTTGTGACTTTTGGTGTAAGAGCTGTCTCAATAGGAAAAGGAAGATGATAATGAAGGCCAGGACCTGTTTGACTAGTAAACTTTCCAAATCTTAGAACCACACCTTGCTCATCAGCATTAACTCTGTATATGCCACTTAAAGACCAAAGACCAAATAATATAAGTAGTATGGCAAAAAATCCTCTCCAGCCCTTTCCTCCTCCAGGAAGAAATCTACTTAATAACTTTTGAAGCCCGTTAAATACATTATCAAAATCTTGGTTTGGGTTATTTTTACCCCAAGGATTTTGATTATTATCATTCCAGCCATTATTTTTGTTTATAATATTTTGTTTCATTTTTTTACTTTCTATTTCCTCTATTTGTCCTTATATGCCATCTTCAACCAATGAGTAAATGAAATTCAACAACATTAACTAAATTTAATTAAAAAATGACAAATATCACAAAAGAAATAATAGAAAATAAACTAGGAGAAATCATCCTCGATAATAAAAAAAGTCTTCCTGAGAGCAATATCATAGAGGGAATTAGCCATAAAGATGGGCACGTTCAAATTTCTCTATATGCAAATAAAGAAAACGTAGAGGAAATTGAAAAAATTAGCAAAATTGTTGAAAAAGAGCTTATTTCTATTCCAGGCATGTTAAGTGTAACAGCCGTTCTAACGAATGAACCTTCAAATGAAAAAAAATCATCCAAAATGCAACCTGTTAATAAAATTGAAGGAATAAAAAATATTATTGCAATTGCTAGCGGAAAAGGTGGTGTTGGAAAATCAACTATATCAATAAATATAGCTTCTGCATTTTCATCAATAGGTAAAAAAGTTGGGATACTAGATGCCGATATTCATGGTCCCTCTGTACCTCATATGTTGGGGCTTAAGGGAAAGCCTGAAGTCAATAATAAGAAAAAAATAATACCATTTGAATCTGGAGATATGAAAGTAATGTCGATAGGATTTTTATTAAATGACGATCAGCCAGTTGTTTGGAGGGGGCCAATGGTTCACTCGGCTATTAAACAAATGGCAACTGATACAGACTGGGGTGAACTAGACGTTTTAATCATAGATATGCCCCCAGGAACCGGTGATGCTCAAATTACTGTATCACAACACCTTCCTTTAGACGGCGCGATAATAGTTTCAACTCCTCAGCCTGTTGCGCTCAACGATGCTATTAAGGCAATAGGTATGTTTAAAAAAGTTAATATTGATATAATAGGAATAATTGAAAATATGTCTTATTTGCTTCTCGGTGATGGAACAAAGGAAAATATTTTTGGAGAAAACGGAGCAAAGGAAATGTCCGAGAGACTTAACATTAAATTTATAAGTGAAATTCCTTTGGATAAAAAAATAAGAGAAAGCTCTGATAACGGTATACCATTTGTTAAAGCTTGCCCTGAAAGCTCAACAAAAGATATATTTATATCTTCAGCCAAAGCAATTGAAAAAATATTAAACTAAAGCCTAAAAAGCCTTCTTTTCATAAACCACAAGTCGATGCATACAACTATCACCTTCATCTTGAGTAAATTCATTTTTAGAAATCTCAATAAAGTTATCTAAATTAAAGTTGGGGAAAAAAACATCTCCTTTAGGCGAAGAGTTAACTTCGGTTAAATAAATTTTTTGTGTTTCACTCATAACTGATTCAAAAATATATTGACCGCCAATTACCATGACTTCATCGACCCCCCTTTTATCAGCACATTTTTTTCCAATAGAAATCGCATCTTGAATATTTTTACACATAATAGCACCTTCATAACTAATATCAGGGTTTCTACTAACAACAATATTATCCCTTCCGGGAAGAGCTCTGCCAATTGAATCAAATGTTTTTCTTCCCATTATCATTGGTTTGTTCATGGTTATTTCTTTAAAATTTGATAGGTCAGAAGGAAGATCCCAAGGCATTTTTCCATTACTACCTATGACATTATTTTTAGCTACAGCAACTATTAGACTTATTTTTTTCATAACCCTAAACTGCAATAGGTGCTGATATATGAGGATGAGAAACATAACCTTCCAAAACAAAATCTTCATAATCAAAATCAAAGATTGAATTTGGATTTGAGGTTATATTCATTAGAGGTAATTCTTTAAAATCTCTTCCTAATTGTTCTTTTGCTTGTTCAAAATGATTAGAATATAAGTGGGCATCACCAAAAGTATGAACAAAGTCTCCAGTATCAAGATTTGTTATTTTTGCAATCATCATAGTTAAAAGCGCATAGGAGGCTATATTGAAAGGTACTCCAAGGAAAATATCGGCTGAACGTTGATATAGTTGACAGGACAACTTACCATTTGAAACATAAAACTGAAAAAGACAATGACACGGCGGAAGAGCCATTTTTTCAACATCTGCAGGATTCCATGCTGTTACAATTAACCTTCTCGAATCAGGGTTAGATTTAATTTGATTAATTAAAGCAGTTATTTGATCTATGGTTCCTCCGTTTTGTGTTGGCCAAGAACGCCATTGGTGACCATAAACAGGCCCTAGCTCTCCATCTTCATCAGCCCATTCATCCCAAATTCTAACGCCATTATCTTTCAAATATTTTATATTTGTCTCGCCTTTTAAAAACCATAATAGTTCATAAATTATTGATTTTAAATGAACTTTTTTAGTTGTTAATAAGGGGAAACCGGCCTTAAGATCAAAGCGCATTTGGTGACCAAAGACTGAGCGAGTGCCAGTACCAGTTCTATCATCTTTGTCAGAACCATTTTCTAAGACGTGTTTTAATAAATTATGATATTGCTGCAAAAAAAACTCCGATTCTTTCTTTTAATTCTAAACTACTTTTTTGTCTCTTCAAATTTTAATTAATCGAATGTATAAAGAAAGTGCTGGTTTTCCAGATATAGTGATAAACGGTTGATGTAATAAACTATTCGGACCCGGGGGCGGTACCCGGCACCTCCACCATTTTATAATTTATGGGGGTGAAATAGGATCGACGAGAGCGTAAAGATCTTCTTTTTACTCGGCATTGTTCCGCCGTTATCGGGCTATTTTATAGAAGCAAAAAGCGACTATGCAGAGTATGCTCTCGCAGCTTAATGTGTGAGTAACTCAACTTAACTCCTAATTATTTGCATAATTAGGCGGGGTTTGAGGGGCACCTGGCAACAGAAGCTCCTTGTTTAATTCTGGGTGAATAAACCTTTTGGAGATAATAAGTGATAGATAAAAGAGAAGAAACTGATGCGTTTGGAAAAATAAGTGTTGCAAATGATAGGTATTGGGGAGCGCAAACTCAAAGGTCCTTAAAAAACTTTAAGATTGGAGGAGAAAAAATGCCTACTCCGCTTATAAGAGCTTTAGGAGTTGTTAAATTAGCCGCCTCATCAGTTAATAAGGATATGGGAATTCTTCCACCTAAAATTGCAAATGCTATTGGAAAAGCTGCTAGCGAAATTATAAAGGGTAAACTTGATGATCACTTTCCTCTAGTGGTATGGCAAACCGGTTCAGGAACTCAGTCAAATATGAACGCTAATGAGGTTATTTCTAACAGAGCAATTGAAATTCTTGGAGGAAAAATAGGATCGAAAACTCCAGTCCACCCAAATGATCATTGCAATCTATCCCAATCATCAAATGATACTTTTCCAACTGCAATGCATATTGCAGCGGCAATAGAGATTTCTAATAATCTTATTCCAGCTATGGAAAAATTATCACTATCATTAGAAAATAAATCAAAAGAATTTAATAAAATAATCAAAATCGGAAGAACTCATTTGCAAGATGCTACTCCTGTTACCTTAGGGCAAGAATTTTCAGGGTATTTTTCTCAAATAAATAACGGAATAGAGAGAATCAAAAAATCATCTAATGAGTTACTTTATCTCGCCCAGGGTGGAACTGCCGTTGGCACTGGACTGAATTCAAAAAAGGGGTTTGATAAAAAATTTGCTTTACAATGTAAAAAAATAACCGGTCTTCCTTTCAAAACATCACCAAATAAATTTGAAGCTCTAGCCACTCATGACACTATGATCGAAGTGTCAGGAAGCCTGAATACTATAGCCGCATCACTTTTTAAAATTGCTAATGATATTAGATTATTAGGTTCTGGCCCAAGGTCTGGTTTAGGGGAAATTCAATTACCAGAAAATGAACCTGGTTCATCTATCATGCCTGGAAAGGTTAACCCTACTCAATGCGAAGCAATGACAATGTTATGTCTTCAGGTCATGGGAAATCACTCAACAATAACCATGTCAGGAAGTCAGGGCCATTTTGAATTAAATGTTTTCAAACCAGTAATAGCCTATAATATTCTTCAATCGATAAAACTTTTGGGAGATGGGTGTTTGAGCTTTACAAGTAATTGCATTGATGGGATCAAACCTAACAAAGCAAAAATTAGTGAGCTATTAAATAGTTCTTTGATGCTAGTTACTGCTCTAGCTCCTGTAATAGGCTATGACAATGCATCAAAAATAGCAAAAACAGCCCATAAAAATGGAACTACACTAAAAGAGGAAGCTGTAAGATTAGGTTACATTAATGAAGCTGAGTATGATAAAATAGTAATACCTAAAAAAATGATTAAACCATCTTAATTTATGATTAATCAAATAAAAAAATCTTTAGTTTTATCTGGACATAAAACAAGTGTTGCTCTTGAGATAGAGTTTTGGGAAGCATTGGAAAGTATAGCAAAGAAAAATAATTTAAATATCGACTCTCTTATACAAAAAATTGATCAAAATGAAAGAAAAGGAAGTCTTGCATCGGCTTTGAGGGTTTTTATTCTAAAATCTCTTATTGAGATGAAAAAATAATGAATCATTGTAATGTCAAATTTTACAATAAATATAAAGATTCAATAAATCCATATACCTCTTAAAAAGATAAAAAAATGCTAAAAATAAATGAATTAGACGCATTCAAGAAATTAAATGAAGTTCAAAAAGAAGCAGTCCTTCATGATGACGGCCCTTTATTAGTATTGGCTGGTGCTGGAACAGGTAAAACGGGGGTTCTGACAACACGGCTAGCAAGAATATTAATGGAAAATATGGCTCTCCCTGGTGAAATACTTTCGGTAACATTCACTAATAAGGCAGCTAACGAAATGAAAAGTAGGGTTGGAAACCTTATAGGTGATATGGTCACAGGTTTGAAATGGTTAGGCACCTTTCATTCCATTGGAGCTCAAATATTACGACAGTATCCAGAAAAAGTAGGGTTAAAAAATGGTTTTATAATTTTGGATACTGATGATCAGCTAAGACTACTAAAGCAAATCATCAAAGAAGAGAATATTGATGACAAGAAATGGTCTGCCAAAGGACTTTTATCTCTAATTGATAAGTGGAAAAACAAAGGGCTAAGCCCCAATCAAATTTCCTCAGATGATGGAGATTACTTTGCGAATGGAAAAGGGAAGGTACTTTATAAAAAATATCAAGAACAGTTAAAATTTTTTAATGCAGCAGATTTTGGTGATCTTATTCTTGAATGCATAAGATTATTTAATGAAAATCCCGATATTTTAGAAGGTTTCCAGAACCGCTTCAAATATATGCTAGTCGATGAATATCAAGATACAAACACATCGCAATACACTTTATTGAAATTACTTTCTGGCAAGTGGAAGAATATATGTTGCGTTGGGGATGACGACCAATCTATTTATTCTTGGAGGGGAGCTGAAGTTACCAATATACTAAAATTTGAAAAAGACTTCATAAATTCAAGAATTATCAGATTAGAGCAAAACTATAGATCAACAGGTAATATACTTGCTGCAGCCTCAAAATTAATAGAGGCAAATGAATCAAGATTTGGAAAAACTTTGTGGACATCTTCAAATGGTGGAGAAAAAGTTTCTGTTACATCTACATGGGACGGTGAAGAAGAAGCAAGAATTATAACTGATGAAATAGAACAACAGTCACTAAATAAAAAAAATTTGGATGAAGTTGCAATATTGGTTCGTGCCAGCTTTCAAATGAGAGAGTTTGAAGATCGGTTTGTTTCTATTGGCCTTCCCTATAAGGTAATTGGTGGACCAAGATTCTATGAAAGAAAAGAAATAAGAGATGCAAACGCTTATTTTCGCCTTGCAATTCAGCCAAATGACAGTCTAGCACTTGAAAGAGTTTTAAATGTTCCAAAAAGAGGTATAGGAGAAACAACATTAAAAAAAATAAAAGATTATGCAAAACATAATAATATTTCAACGATAGACGCTATTAAAGATCTTATTAAGACTTCAGAAATAAAACCAAAAACTAAAATATCTCTCGGCTATTTTGTAGAACTTACAGAGAGATGGAATAGTCTCATTACTGAACGAAGTCATTATGATATGGCAGAAATAATTTTAGAAGATTCCGGGTATTTAGAAATGCTGCGTAATGATGATACGATAACTGCTGCAGGACGTTTAGATAATATAAAAGAGTTATTTAGATCAATTGAACCATTTGAAAGTTTAAACGCATATCTTGAGCACATATCGCTTGTTATGGAGATAGATAAAAATCCAGAGGGTAACAAGGTAAGTTTAATGACTCTACATGCAGCCAAAGGATTAGAATTTGATTATGTATTTCTTCCAGGGTGGGAGGAAGGTGTTTTTCCAAACCAAAGGTCATTAGATGAAGGTGGAGTTAAGTCTTTAGAGGAAGAAAGAAGATTGGCTTATGTAGGCATTACAAGAGCAAAAATTAAATCTTCAATCTTTTATGCTGCAAATAGAAAAATGCATAATCAATGGCTTTCAAGTATTCCATCAAGGTTTGTAAACGAACTTCCTGAAGATAATATCGAGATAAATTTATCACACTTTTCTGGCAACAAAGGTAATTTTACAGACATAAAAGAGGATGATATATTCGATCAATCAGATTATAGCACTCCTGGTTGGGAAAGAGCAAAAATTCAGAGTTTAAGTAATAAAAGAATACAAGAAGAAGAAATTAATTCAGTAGATACAAATTCAAAATTTTCTACCGGAACACTTGTTGTCCACAAAAAATTTGGCAAAGGGAAAATTGAATCTGTTGATGGAAAAAAATTAACAATTAATTTTGGCAATAATGGTATGCGAAAAGTAATGGAAAATTTCGTTGATATAGCTACCTAGATTCCAATTTCTTTATTACATAAGCTATATTGTGCTATAAAAATTTATGAATAAAAATATTAAAAGTAAAGTTAAAGAACTTAGAGCTTTAATGAAAATTAGAAAACTTGATGGTTTTATTATACCGCATGAAGATGAGTTCCTTACTGAATACACCCCGCCCTCATCTGATAGATTATCTTGGATTTCGGGCTTCACAGGCTCTGCTGGATTATCAATTATAAACCAAAGTAGCGCAGCTATATTCGTTGATGGAAGATACACAACTCAAGTAAAAATGGAAAGCCCATCAAATATTTTTGATTTTGAAGATCTTGCTATCGATAGTCAAAAGAAATGGATTAGAAAAAATTGCTTGAATGGACACAGACTTGGTTTTAATCCAAAAATTTTATCACTGACTAAATTTATTTCTCTTAAAAAAATAGCGGATGAAAGTAATATAGAGCTTATCGAGACAAACAACCTAGTTGACGAAATATGGCTGTCTAGACCTAAAGAACCTAATGGAAAGGTTATTAGGCATGAAGAAAAATTTTCTGGTAAAAGTTTTCTAGAAAAAAAAGGAGATCTAATAGAAGAGATTGATAAAGAGAATGCAGACTCACTTTTCATTTCTGAATCTGATAATAGCTGCTGGCTCTTAAATATTAGAGGCAATGACTTGGATTTCACGCCATTACTAAGATGCTTTTCAATTTTTGAAAAAAGTGGAGATGTTTATCTTTTTTCAAATCATGAGGTATCAGAAAAAATTAATAACTATTTTAATAAAAATAAAATTTTAGTTTTACCTTTAGAGAGTATTTTAGATTTTATTAAAGATAAAAAATATAGAAATACATTATTTGATCCAAACACCACCCCTTTAGAGGTTGCTCAAATAATTCAATCACACTCTTTTTCATTTATTTTAAAGCCTAATCCATGCAGCATAATGAAAGCTTGTAAAAATATTACAGAATTAAAAGGTTCGAAAAGCGCTCATATAAGAGACGGAGTTGCTTTAACAAAGTTTCTATTTTGGTTGGAAAATGAAGTAGAAGAGAATTCAATTGATGAAATAACTATAGAAAATAAGCTTTTAGAATTTAGAAAGGAAAACAAAGAGTTAAAATCTTTATCATTTAGTACAATTGCTGGAGCTGCATCTAATGGTGCGATCGTTCATTACAAGGCAAATAAAAAAACAAATAAAATCCTCAAATCTGGTGATATTTTATTACTGGACTCTGGTGGGCAGTATCTTGATGGTACAACCGATGTAACCAGAACAGTACCAGTTTTCTATGAAAATAATATTAATGAAGAAATAAAAGATAGGTACACTCGGGTCTTAAAAGGTCACATTGCTATTGCAAGCTCTATATTCCCAAAAGGTACAAAAGGATCAGACCTAGATCCACTGGCTCGTAAATTTTTATTAGATATTGGATTAAATTATAGTCACGGAACAGGTCATGGTGTTGGTTCTTTTCTTGGGGTTCATGAAGGACCACAGAATATATCACCGATGGGATCTGAAGAACTAAAAGAGGGAATGATAATTTCGAATGAACCTGGATATTATAAAGAGAATGAATATGGAATTAGGATAGAAAATCTAGTTTATGTAAAACAAAGCAATGGTGATAAAAATAATTTAAAATTTGAAACATTAACAATGTCTCCCATAGATAAATCTTTGATAAAAGTAAATTTATTGGACCCTAAAGAAAGAGGCTGGTTGAATGACTACCATAAAGAAGTTTTTAAAGAAATTTCTCCATTCTTAGATAATAGTCAGAAGTCATGGCTAGAAATTTGTTGTAGCCCTATTCATTAATGAAATCATTCCACTCTTCTTCTGAGAAAACCCTAACCCCCAAATCTTTTGCTTTCTGAAGTTTAGATAAGGTTGGTTTATTTCCAGCAATTAAAAAATTTGTTTTTTTTGATAAAGATGAAGACAATTTAGCGCCTAAAATTTCAATTTTTACTTTAGCTTCAGCCCTACTCATGCTTTCTAGACTTCCAGTTATTAAAACTGTTTTATTTGAAATTTTTGTTTCTATTATATTTCTATCAAATTTTTTGACGATTACTCCAGCATCAATTAAATCATAAATCAAACTTCTAAATTCATCATTTAGAAAAAAATCTATTATTGATATCGCTACTTTTTTTCCAACTCCATCAAGGGATAGAAGGTCACCTAAAATTTGGTGATTATCTGAAGAAAGCGCATCTAGCATTCCTTCTATTGATTTATAATGATTTGCAATAAGACTTGCTGTTGATAACCCTAAATGCCTTATACCCAATGAAAATAAAAAACGATCCAATTCAACTTCTTTTTTACTTTGGATAGAATTAAATAATTTTAAGGCGCTATCTTTTATAGTTCCTATTTTTCCTGAATGTCCAGATGTATACCTCCAAAAGAATGGGGGATTATCTTTAAAGCGCTCTTCAAGATAAAAAATATCAACAGGTGATTTAATAATTTTTTCGGCAAAATAATCATCTATTTGTTTTTGGCCTAAACCCTCAATATCAAATGCATTCTTTGAAGAAAAGTGTTTGATTCTTTCAATTGCTTGAGCTGAGCAATTTAGGCCGCCCATACACCTTAAATATTTTTCTTCTTTCTCCATATTACCAGATAAAATGACTTCTTTTTCTGTATCAGACCCACAAACAGGACACTTTGAAGGTGGATTTATAACTTTTATATTTTCTGATCTTTTTTCTTTAATAACGCTAATAACTTGAGGTATTACATCACCTGCTCTTTGCACCCAAACCATATCACCAATTCTAATATCTTTTCTTTTAACTTCCTCAAAGTTATGAAGACTAGCATTTGAAATTAAAGCACCCCCAATAGTAACTGGCTGAAGCCTAGCCACAGGTGTAAGAACTCCGGTCCTACCAATCTGTACCTCGACATCTATTATTTTTGTAACAGCTCTTTCCGCTGGAAATTTATGCGCTATTGCCCATCGCGGATGATGTTCAGTAGATTGCAGTCTCTCTCGCCAGTCTAATCTATTGATTTTATATACAATCCCATCGATATCATAACCAAGATCAGGTCTTTTTTCTAAAATATCATTATAAAAAATAATTAAATCATCAATAGTATTAAAGATTCCAAAATTTTCATTAATAGGAAATCCAAGATCTTTAAAAAAGTGCATTAATTCGTAATGGTTATCGTAGGGTAATGAGCTGCAGTTCCCCCAAGCATAAGCAAAAAACTCGAGAGATCTTTTTGATGTTTCCTTTGGATCCAACTGCTTCAGTGAACCAGCTGCAGCATTTCTAGGATTCTTAAAGGGCTCTTTTCCTTGCTGTATCTGAATATTATTAAGTGAATAAAAATTATCATGAGACATGTACACTTCGCCTCTAATTTCTAAAATTTTTGGAGCCTTCTTTTTATCAATATTCAAGGGTACACCCTTAATTGTTTTGATATTTTCAGTTATATCCTCACCTATTTGACCATTTCCTCTAGTTGCCCCTACTTTAAGCGTGCCATTCTCGTATAGTAAACTGGCTGATAATCCATCAATTTTTGGTTCTGCAACATAACTAAAAGTTTCATCATCACCGGTCATAAGAAAATTTTTTATACCTTCATTCCACGAAATAACCTCATCTCTACTTTTGGCGTTTTGGATAGATAACATTGGAAGGGAGTGCTTAACTTTACCAAATTTTCCTGAAGGCTCTGCGCCTACAGAAAATGATGGTGAATTTGGTAAAATGAGTGAAGGGAAGTTTTTTTCAAGCTTAAGTATAGACCTTCTTAACTCATCATATTCACTATCTAAAATTTTTGGATTATGGTCAGTGTAGTAATAACCATCATGTTTTTTTACTTCAGAATATAACTTTTTAAGTTCTTTTTTTGCCTTATCTTCTAAAAAAAGATTGTCGTCACTTTTAGATTTTTTCATATTCTTATTATTCAAGGTTACCTTGTATCAATTCATAACTATCTTTATACCAATCATTATTTGGAAAGTTATGCCCTAAAACAGATGCAGTTTTATAAGCCTCATCAAGCAAACCCATTGATAAGTATGCCTCAACAGTTCTATGAAGAGCCTCAGGGACATGACTTGTTGTCTGATAGTCAACAGTTACAATTCTAAATCTATTGATAGCAGCCAGAAAAGCCTTTTTCTTTAAATAATATCTTCCAATATACATTTCCTTTCCCGCCAAATGATCATTGGTTAAATCAATCTTCATTTGTGCATCTCTAGCATAATCTGTATCGGGGTACCTTCTTACAACCTCAACAAAAGATTCTAAAGCCAGCTCAGTAATTCGCTGATCTCTAGCAACATCTTGAATTCTCTCATAATAAGATTGGCCTATTAAATAATAGGCATAAACTGCATGTTTATTTCCAGGATGTAGAGAAATAAACCTTTGAGCAGTCGAGATTGATTGATCATACTTATTTTGTAAATAATAAGCATAAGCTGACATTAACATTGATCGTCTTGCCCACGAGGAATAAGGATGTTGCCTTTCAACCTCATCAAACTCAAAAGCAGCTTGTTGAACTCTTCCCCTCTCAAGATTATAAACTGCATTATTGTATATTGCAGCTAAAGATCTCTCTCTATATTCAGGTCTTTCATCTGATCCAGAGCAAGAAGCAAGAAAAAGAGCAATTAACACAAGAAATTTATTTAAATTTATTTTTCTCAACAGATTTCTTCTTATAAGGGAATAATAATTAACTTAACAAAAAGTATATTATAAACCTCTAAAAACAATATGTCTTTATAAAATTAACTTACTGAAATTTTAGAAATATTATTTGAATTTCTTTCTTCTTTTTTAAGTACCTTTGCATCAATTATTTCATAATTTAATGGAGAGCTAAAAATTTTTTTTAACAAAAGGTTATTCATATAATGACCAGAGCGAACACCTTTATAACAGCCTTGTATCCTATATCCAGCTGTAAATATATCGCCGACAGCATCTAATAACTTATGTCTAGAGAATTCATTTGTATGCCTAAGGCCGTCTGGATTGATTACTTTATCGTTATCAATAATTATACAATTTTCAAGATTTCCACCTAGCCCAAGACCAAGCGATTTCATATACTCAACATCTTTCATAAACCCAAATGTACGGGCATTTGCTGCAAAATCTTTAAATCCATAATTTTCAATTGATAGGGTGGCACTTTGCTTACCTACAGCAAGACTATCAAAATCAATCTCAGTAATAAAATCAAATCCGTTACTTGGATTAATTGAACAAGTCTTGTTATCTTCTTTTACCTCAACTTTTTGAAGAATTTTTAAGATTTTCCTTTTTGCAGATTGCTGGGTAATTCCCGCTTCTTCAATTAGATTTAAAAAAGGTAAAGAACTTCCGTCCATAATAGGAACTTCTATATTATCCAGTTCGACCTCTGCATTATCAATCCCAGAACCATTGAAAGCAGCCATAATATGCTCGATTGTAGAAACTTTTATTCCATATTCATTTTCGATAGTGGTGCAAAGACTAGTATCAGAGACAAATAAATAATTTGCTTTTATTTTTCTTTTTTTAATATCTCCATTTAAATCAGTTCTTATAAAAGTAATTCCAGTATCTTCCTTGCCTGGCATGATAGAAACCTTAACTTCATTTCCTGAGTGAAGGCCAACTCCATTAAAATCTATTTTTCTTGATAAAGTAGTCTGCCAACAATAACTACCCGTTACCAATGAAGGATGAAGAGTATCATTCCTGGAATATTCAGAAATATCCAGCTTTCCAAGGCTTTCCTCTAATTCATTTTTGATAATATTTTTATTTAATGTCATTTTTACACAGTAATATTTAAAAACATAAATATCACTGAAATCAAAAGATAACGAGTAAATGATTGTGACTTAATGTAACTAGATAAATTAGTTTCCCTTTATTTTTCCTAAAAATCTTTGTAGGGCAGGAATCTCAAGTTGAGATTCATCTTCCCGATCATCTTCTGAAGGATCAAATCTATCATTATTAAATAATGGAACACCGTCATCATTTTCCCAATCTTCTGCATCAGGTAAATTTGATATATTTTCATCTGCTAAAGATTCTATACTTTTAGAAAAATCTTCTTCGAATGAGGCCTCATCTGCATCCATATTATGAGGAATATCAGGTGCTATATTCCTGAGTGGAAGCTCAACATTTTCATCATCTTTGTTTGATGATGAAACATTTTCATCAATCACATCAATAAAGTTTTGATCAACAGGATTTTTATCAGAGTTATTAATATCAACAACTGTCTCATCAACATTTTGATCCATACCTGTTGCTATTACAGCCGTCCTGAAGCTATCACCAATTTCTTCATCAGGAAAAACACCAAAAATGACCTCACAGTCCTCTCCCACATCTTTTTGTATAAGTGATAATGCACTATCAATTTCAAAAGGGTTAATATCTGACCCAGCAGTTAGAGAAACCAGAAGACCTTTTGTTCCTTTAAGTGAAAGGTCGTCTAACATAGGGTTAGAAATGGCAGCCTCAGCAGATAAAACAGCCCTATCCTCTCCAGATGCCGTTCCTACTCCAAATACAGCTTTTCCTTTATGCTGCATAATTGTTTTTACATCAGCAAAATCAATATTTATTGATCCATTCTTCATTATCAAAGCACTTATAGCTGAAACACCATCATGCAAAGTTTTATTAACTAAGTCTTCACATTCTTTCATAGGAGTTTTTTCATTAATAACTCTAAAAATGTTTTGATTTGGAATAATTATCACTGTATCAAGAATTGAACATAGTTCATCAATCCCAGTTTTTGCAGAAGACATTCTCTTTTTACCTTCAAACTTCCAAGGTGTTGTTACTATACCTACAGTAAGAATACCCATATCCTTTGCTAGTTGGGCAATTACTGGAGCAGCTCCTGTTCCGGTTCCACCTCCAAGGCATGCTGTAATAAACAGCATATGAGTACCCTCTAAATATCTTCGAATTTCTTCCTGAGATTCTTCTGCTGCTTTTTTACCAACCTTAGGATCAGCGCCAGCACCCATACCTTGAGTTGAATGAGACCCTATCGCAATAGATGTTACACCACTTAAATTTTCTAAATCTTGAACATCGGTATTAACAGCGAAGAGTTCTACACCATCTAGACCTTGCTCAACCATGGTTTTGAGTGCATTACCTCCTCCTCCTCCAACTCCTATAAGAGAAATACGTGGTCTTAATTTTTCAACTTCAGGAGTTTCAAGAGTAATGCTACTATTTGAAACAAAGTTTTCTTCATCGTAAGCAGTCATAATCAACCTCATTCTGAGAGTTGATTAATTCTCAACTGATTCTATCAGTTTAACAACAGAATTCTGCTCATTTTTGCTAATAACTTATTGATTAAAAACCAGAACCCATAATTTTTTGTAAAAACTTATAGGCGATATTTTGCTGTTTTAATTGAGAGTTAGTTTCTTTTTTCTTAGATAGGATAGAGTGAATCAGCATGCCTGCGCAGGATGAAAAAACTGGACCTGATATTTGCTCATTAAGCCCATTAATACTCATCGGTCTACCAATATGAACTCTAGATTCTAGAGTCCTTTCAGAAAATTCTATACTGCCTATTAATTCAGCTCCACCACCAGTAATAACTGTATTTCTTTTTGCTAAATCATTATAACCAGATTGTTCTATACACTTTTTGGCAAGCATTAATATTTCATAAAAACGTGGCTGGATAATAGAGATTAACCTTGATCTGGATAAAGATAATGTTTCATTTAAATCACCTCCCATTAATGGAGTTTGGTAAATATCCTCTCCGTCATTTGGACCCCTTAAAGCACTGCCATAAAGAGTTTTTAATGCTTCGGCTTGCTCAAAGGGCGTTGATAGTACTTTAGATATATCGCTGGATATATACCAAGCTCCAATATTAATAGATTTTGCATAAACAATTGAGCCATCAACAAAAATAGAAATTGAAGTGCTTCCAGATCCAATATCAATACAAGCAACTCCTGACTCTTTTTCTTCATCTGTTAAAATCGATAAAGCGGATACATAAGGTTTTGCTGTAAAATTAACAACCTTTAAAAAACAGTTATTAATAATAGTTTCGAGATTATTAATGTGATTTGGCTTTCCATAAATAAACAGTAATTTTACGGCTAATTTATTAGCACTCATTCCTCCTGGGTTTGAAATATTTTTAATATTATCGACTATGAAATGAGAAGGAATAACATGTAGGACTTTTTTATTTTCATAATTAAATTTTTTTTTCGCATCATCAATTACTTCAGCAATATGATTCTGGTTAATTATACCACTATCAATAGACAGCTCACCAAATAATCTCTCAGTTCCAATATAGTTTCCAGATATATTTACAGAAACATTCTTAACCTCAACACCAGCTAAATTCTCAGCTTGATCAACCGCCCTTCTTATAGATTTTTCTAATTCAGAAATATTTGTGATAGCGCCATTTCTGATACCTTTTGATTGAGAACAACCAAAACCAACTATACGGGGTTTTTCTTTATCTAAAATTTTATCAATTTTCGCAATAAAACAGATGATTTTATCAGAGCCAATATCAATCGCAGTAATTACATTATCCGATTGATAACTTACATCCCTGTTAATGAACAAATCATGTTGGTTAATATTACCTTTAACCATTCGAATTAACTCTATCAGTTGTTATTTTTCCATCTACTCTTAAATCTATTTTTTTATGGCCTTTTTCAATTAATTTATTTTCTTTTATGTAGGTCTCTAAAAGCGAGAGTGAGTCTATGATATTGTCTTCTGGAAGCATTATTCTGACGCCGCTTTTGTAATGCAGATCCCACCTTCTCCTTCCAACGTAATTTGCATAATCAATTTGATTATAAATCTCATCAAAATTCTCAAGACTCTCTATTAAATTCATTAGATTCAATTCTGCCTCCGCCCCTTTAATGGTGAAGTAATTTTGAAACTGATCATCTGAAACTTTTTCAATAGTATATCCATTCTTATCTAAAATATATCTATCTCTTCCTCTTATCCAGACAGCGCGAGGTGAGAACTCCTCTATAGTTAAACTTAATGTGTTGGGTAAGACTCTTCTGATAATGACTTTTTTTATCCAAGCTACTTTTTCAACCTCGGATTGTATGTAATTTAGGTCTAAACTTAATAAAGAAGTTTTTTGATATTTTTTTAAAATTTTTGAAAGATCATTTTTTGAGGCCCTCTCTCTTCCAACAGTTTGGATTGTATTAACTACAAAAAAAGTTTCAGTACTTTTAACTAATCTCTCTTTAATCAATCCATTGTTATAAAATAACATTGATAAAGCTATTAAGGTTATTATGATTATAACTACAATAAAAAAATAGCTCTTTCTTTTTAACGATTGCAAGATGCATCCTCCAACAATGAAATCACAAGATCGTTAAATGAAAAACCTTTTCTAACAAACAACTCTGGAACTAAAGAAGTTGGAGTCATGCCGGGTTGAGTATTTATTTCAAGAATAAATAAACCTCCAGAGCCTAAATTTTCATTAAACCTAAAATCTGATCTAGTAACGCCCTTGCACTTAAAAATATTATGGGCCTTAAGGGAGGTTTCTTGAACTAGCTTATAAATTAGAGAGGGTATTTTAGCGGGAATAGAATGCTTTGAAGCTCCATTAGTATATTTAGCTTCATAATCGTAAAAACCTGTATCTGTAAAGATCTCCATCACTTCAGTAACTTGGCCATCATGAACTGAGCATGTGATTTCTTTCCCCTCAATATAATCTTCGATCAAAACCTTATCTCCATAAACCCATGAATTTTGAATAGTAATAAGATTATTCATATCTGATTCATTTAAAATAGCATAAACACCTTTACTTGATCCTTCGCCTATTGGCTTAATAACAAATGGTTTATTATATTTTAGTTCACCTAATTCATTGGTTTTGATAATTTTATAGGAAGGGGTTTTAATATTATTTTTTTCGAATAATTTTTTTGAATAGATCTTATTCATAGCTAATGAAGAAGCAAAAACACCAGAATGAGTATAGGGTATACCCTCAGCCTCAAGAAGGCTTTGTATCTTTCCATCCTCACCACCTTCGCCATGCAAAGCATTAAAGCAAATATCAGGGTTAATTTTCCTTAATTTAGTCATAAAATTACCTGAGCAATCAAGACTTGTTACTTTAAAACCAAGCTCAACCAAAGAATTTAAAACATTTTTACCGGACGAGAGACTAACCTCCCTCTCCGAAGATTCACCCCCCATTAAAACAAGAATACTTTTATTTAATAAAAATTTACTCATGTTTACCAACAATTTGAATTTCCCAGTCTAATAAAATTCCTAATTCGCTTTTTACTTTTTCAATAATCATATTTCCAAGAATTTCAAAATCATTAGCGGAGGCATTACCATTATTAATAAGAAAGTTATTGTGAACATTAGAAACTGAAGCACCACCAAAGGAAGCGTTCGACATACCTGATCTTTTTATTAATTCCCATGCCTTATAATCATTTGTATTTCTAAAAGTACTTCCGCCAGTTGCGAATCCCTGGGGTTGAGAAGAAATTCTTTTTGAATTAATTTCATCAATTAGCTCTTTAATTTGTTTCGAATTTTTTAAAAATCCTTGAATTGTTGCAGAGGTAATAATCAAATCTCTAGAAATATTAGATTTTCTATAAAGAAAATTTATTTCATTATTTTTTTTATGAATTTTTTTTCCATTTTTTGTTAAGAAATCTACATCAACAACAATATCCTTGAACTCTGACCCAAAACAACCAGCATTCATAAATATTCCACCTCCTAGACTACCAGGTATACCTGATAAAAATTCCATACCTCCAATACCAAGCTCAAGACATTTTTCTGAAATAACTTTACAGGAAGTACCTGAGCCAACCTTAAGTTTTGTATCGCCCATAGATACGATATTACTAAAAGATTTTGGAATTATAATTGACAGCCCAGGTAAGCCACCATCACGGATTAAAGTGTTTGATAAATTTCCAAAAATATTTAAATCAACACCTTCATAAATAGATTCTAAAATCAAAGAAAGATCATCTTCATTAGCAGGAATATATAAATATTCCGCAGACCCACCAGCTTTTAACCAAGACATATTCCCTATAGATTTGTCACAAAAACTTTTTCCTTTGAGCTCAAAGAAGACTTCTGGCCGTTCTAATATATCTAGAAAATTTTTATTCATTATTCTGATCTAACAAAATAAATTCTTGCACAAATTTATTACACCAAGATGAAATAGAGCCCGCACCCATAAAAACAACAGTATCATTTGGCTTTATAATTTTTTTTATCTCATCTTTGAGTGAAGAAAAATTTTCAAAATAAATAGCATCAGAAAAACCTTTTTGAGATATATCAGAGGCTAAAATTTCTGATGTTAAGCTATCAATTTTTTTCTCTCCAGCCTCATAAACAGGTAAAATTAAGACTAAATCACTTCCAGAAAAACTTTTTAAAAACTGTTTATAATTGTCCCTTAATCTAGAATATCGATGCGGTTGAACAACTGAGATTAATCTACCCTCAAAAGACTTTAATGCTTTGATAGTTTCTTTGATTTCAGTAGGGTGATGGGCATAATCATCATAAAAAGTTATATTATTTTTTTCGTAAATTTTAGTCAGCCTTCGTTTAACACCATTAAAATTCTCTAGAGCTTTTTTTATAATTTCTAAATCAATATTAAAATTATAAGCTACCGTAATTGCAGCTAAAGCATTTTCCACATTATGTTTTCCTAATACTGGAAAAGAAATATTCTCTATTAGACCCTCTTTTAAATCTGACCCTTTTATAGAAACATTAAAAAAAATCTTATTTTTATCTTTTCTTAGAATTTTACCTTGAATATCGCAATTATCACTAAACCCATACTTATAAATATTCAATGAATGTAAATTTTGTATGAGCGCTTTAATATTTTTATCTTTTTCTGATACCGCCAAAAAGCCGAAAGGAGAAATATTTTTACAGTAAGAGAAAAAAGAATCGAGTAGTTTTTTTTTGCTTCCGTAATAATCAATATGTTCATTATCGATAGAAGTTATTACCCCAGAAAATGAGGGTAAAAAAGAAAAGCTTCCATCTGACTCATCGGTTTCCACAAGCATTAAATCACTTTCGCCTAATTTAGTGTTAGATCCATACGAATTTATAATTCCTCCATTAATTACTGTTGGGTCATGTTCTGCATAATCAAAAATAGCAGCTATTAATGATACTGTTGTTGTTTTCCCATGACTCCCTGCAACTGTTATAGTCTTTTTCATCCTCATCAACTCTCTTAGCATTTCTGAGCGCCCTATAATCGGAATATTTAACTCTTTAGCAGCTTCAATTTCGCAGTTATTTTGAGGTATTGCCGATGAGTAGACGACTAAGGATGCACTTGAAATATTTGATGATTTGTGACCTAAAAAAATTTTTATGCCATTTTTTTTTAATCGTTTTACATTCGAATTATTTGCTTGATCAGAGCCAGTAATATTGTAACCAAGATTATTCATTATCTCGGCTATTCCACTCATGCCTATTCCACCAATACCAATTAAGTGAATATTTTTTATATTTTTCATATTAATTTTCCACTTTAACCTCAAAACTCTTAATCAGCTTCGTTATATTTTGTGCACCATCATTATAAACTTTAGAATTTGTAATTTTGATCATCTCTTTTAGAGTATTTGGAGAATCAATAAGTTCATTAATTTTTTTAAAAAACCATTCTGAATCAACATCCTTTTGATCACACACGACTACTTGCCCAGTATCCTGGAGATTAAGAGCATTTAATTTTTGATCACTATCGATTGAATCTGGAAAGGGAATTAGGATAGCAGGTCTTTTGATAGCAGAGATCTCACTAACTGTTGAAGCTCCAGATCTTGAAATAATCAAATGAGATGAATTTAATAAAACAGGTAAATTATCGAAAAAATTTGATACCTCCGCATTTATATTTTTTGAGTTATAAAAATTTTTTACACTCTCAACTTCTTCAGGCCTAACTTGATGAAAAACTTTTAGAAAGGATTTTTTTTTATCTGAAAGCATACAAAGACTGGGAGGAATAGTTTTAGAAAAAAAAGATGCTCCCTGGCTACCTCCAAAGATAACTAAATTAAATTTATCTTTCTCATTGAATGCTTCGTAAGGACTTTGATATTTTAAAATATCTCTTCTGATAGGATTTCCAGAAAAAAAAGTTTTTTTTCTATAATTTTTGGGCACACCAATTGTATTATCAAACCCCAATGTAATTATATCAGCTAATTTAACAAGAAGTTTGTTTGCTCTCCCTAAAATTATATTTTGTTCATGAATAATAATTTTTGATCCATATAATTTAGCAGCTAAAATTACAGGTATGGTCGGGTAACCTCCAAATCCTACCACAGCTTTTGGATTAATTTTTTTTATTAAAATTAAAGAAGATATAAAACCCAATAAGATTTTAAAAACTACAAAAGGCCATTTATAAAAGCTTTTATTTGTAAATGTATCAGAGAAAATCTCCTTAACATTATCTTGAACGAATCCTTTCACAAGTTTCCCAACCCTTTTATCTGTAAAAAGAAAGGTATTATAGCCTTCTAAAGAAAGCTCAGAAGCTAAGCTTTCTGCCCCATAAAGATGCCCACCTGTTCCACCTGCGGCTAATAAAATATTTTTATCATTATCTTTCATCATCTCTAAAACTGAATACCTGAATAATTTAAATTTGAATTTTTAGACTTTATTCTTGGATCATCTTTTTTTGTTAAAGATAAAAACATACCCATACATATACCTAAAGCCATAATTGAAGATCCTCCATAAGATATAAATGGAAGAGTCATTCCTTTAGCTGGAACTAAACTTAAATTTACAGCCATATGAAATAAAGCTTGAAGACCAAATATTAATAATAATCCTGAAGCAGCAAGCTGATTAAAATAATTATTTAAAATCTGAATTTTAGAAAATCCCCTTATTATTATAAATCCATAGATTAAAATAATTAATAAAATAAAAAATAAACCTCCCTCTTCTGCAACCGCAGCAAATATAAAATCAGTATAAGCGTCTGGTAAATTATATTTCATCCAACCCTCACCTATTCCTTGTCCGAATAAACCACCATTCTCAAAAGCGTCTATTGCTGATGACATCTGAGTGGGTCTGGATTCCAAAGAATCAGGGTAAAACCAAGCATTTAGCCAATTATCAACTCGTAATGATACATGAGAAAAATTAAAATATAGAAATACTGCACCCAAAATCGAAACCGAAATTAAACTAATTACAACCTTCCATGGAAGACCATTAAAAAACATTAAGCCCATAACGGTAATAATTATTAAAATTGTTTGTCCAACATCAGGTTGCTGTAATAGAAGAAATACACTTAAAAATAATAAAGTAGCAGGAATAATTTGGAGGAAACTATTTTCTTCAATTCTTGATCTTGCCAAAAACCAAGAAACAACCATAACTAATGAAGGTTTTAAAAATTCTGATGGTTGGATAGTAAAACCAAAAATAGGTAACCATCTCGATGCCCCTCCGCTATTGATACCAATAACAAGCGTTAAAAAAATTCCAATTAAACTTATTATAAAGACTAATAAAGATAGCTTTCTTGTCTTGTCGGAAGGAAGAATTGAAATACAAATAAGAAAAAGTAATGAAATAAAACAATAAATCAAATGTCTAGTAAGAAAAAAATACGTATCTGTCTTAATACTTATTGCTTCAGCTGGACTAACCGCTAAAGAAAAAAATAAACCAATCAAGCCAAGAAGAATCAATCCAAAAAGCATCCAACGGTCAACGGTATACCACCACAAACCAATTGGTCCAATATTAGTTCTAGAAATTCTCAGCATTTACTTCTCCAAGGTAATTAGTGATAAAGCGGTCTTAGAAAATATCTCACCTCTTTCTTCATAACTTAAAAATTGATCATGTGAGCTGCAACCTGGTGAAAGAAGTATACATCCTCCTCCAGATTTACTAGCTTCTTTATAGGCTGCTTTTATTGCAGATATTAGATTTTCAAAAACTATAGGTTTTTTAGATTTTGGAGTTAAATTAAATATTTTTTGAGCAGATGATCCTATTAAAAATACTCGTTCAAGATTTTCAGAAAGTAGGTTTATTTTCGATAAATCACTACCCTTGGAATCTCCACCTCCAATCCAAAATATTTTTTTATTTAAACTAAATGCTAAATTTGTTGCAGAGGTATTAGTAGCTTTCGAGTCGTTTACAAATTTTATTTTATCATTTTGGCAAACTAATTCCATACGATGCCTAAGACCTCTAAAATTTTTAATTCCTCTATTTACAGAAAAATCTGGAATACCTAAAATTTTTAAAACTTCTTTAAGTATATTTAAATTCTTATAATAGTATTCCTTTTCATCTCGATTATTAGATTTCTCTATAATTATTTTTTTTGATTTAAATTCCATTTTAGAGACAAAATTAGTTTGCTCATCTTCATCACAAATTAGCGAAAAATGATTGGAATTTTGATTAGTAAAAATTCTACTTTTAATATCTCTGTATTCTTCAATTGAGGAGTGTCTATCAAGGTGATCCTGGGAAATATTCAATAATACTGCAATTTCTGGTTTAATATTTTCTGTTAATTCAATTTGAAATGATGACATTTCGATTATATATATCGTTTCACTGGTTCCTGGCTTTAGGCTTAAAATAGGAATACCAATATTACCTGCCAACCTAACATCGCGACCTTCATTTTTTAAAATTTCATAAAGCATTGTTGCAGTTGAAGATTTTCCATTTGTTCCGGTTATAGCAACCAAAGTACCTGATGGAAAAATACTTCCTCTGGCGTCTTCAAAAAGTGAAATATCACTCATTAACTTTGTTTTATATTTTTTAAGATTTTTCACGAAGAATTCTTGCTTAAGGTTTATACCTGGTGAAGGAAAAAAATAATCAAGCTCTTCCCATGGCCAATCGTTTGTATTTTTAAGATTACCCTGATAACAAATATTTTCTTTTCTTATGGCAAGATTATCATCCCATAAAAAAATTTCAGCATCACTCTGATTTAGAGAATTAAAAATGGATTGACCGGTAATTCCTAGACCAAGAATTCCGACTTTTTTTGAGTTATATTTATTATAATCAATCATTTATCTCAACTTAAGGGTTGCTAACCCAATAATTGCTAGTATTAGTGAAATAATCCAAAATCTAATAACTACTGTAGATTCTGACCACCCCTTCTGCTCATAATGATGGTGTAACGGGGCCATCTTAAAAACCCTTTTTCCCGTTAATTTGAAGGATGTCACTTGTATAATAACTGAAGCAGCCTCCAGAACAAAAAGACCTCCAATAATAAAAAGTACAATTTCATGCTTAACTGAAATCGCAATTGAAGCAATAAGACCCCCCAATGATAAGGAGCCAGTATCTCCCATAAAAATCATGGCGGGAGGAGTGTTAAACCATAAGAAACCCAATCCAGATCCAAAAAGAGCTGCACAAATAATTACTAATTCTCCAACCTCTGGAATAAACTCAATATATAAATAATTTGAAAAAATATAATTACCTGCCAAATATGAAATTAAACCCATAGATGATGCAGTTATCATGATAGGAATAATTGCTAGTCCATCAAGTCCGTCTGTGAGGTTAACAGCATTAGACGTCCCCACCAAAACACACAAACAAAACAATACATAAAACCACCCATAGACAATTAAAGGAGATTTAAAAAATGGAATTGAAATAGAATAATTATTAGTTTCAGGAAAATTACTAATAATTAAAATTATTGTTGATAGAGATATTAAGATTTGAAAAAATATTTTAACTTTCCACATAACGCCATCAGATGAAAATCTTAAAACCTTTTTCATATCATCTATAAAGCCAAGAATACCAAAACTTAAAGTTGTATAGAGAACAATCCATACAAAATTATTATTTAAATCTGACCAAATTAATGAACTAAAAACTAAAGAAAAAAGAATCAAAATTCCCCCCATTGTGGGTGTTCCCTTTTTAGTAAGAATATGAGATTGAGGTCCGTTGACCCTTATTGGTTGACCTTTTTTTTGTTTTGACTCCATAAAATTTATAAACTTGGGGCCCATAATAAGACATATTAATAAAGATGTAATAATTGAACATGCAGATCTAACAGTAAGATAATTAAAAATATTTAAGGAACTGATATCAGAGAAAAAATTATTTAATATGTAAAGAATCACTAGGCAATATTCCTTTTTAATTTTTCTTCTTTAAAGGTGTCTAAAACAATCTTAACTCCACTCTTTGAGGAGCCTTTGAACAAAATTAAATCATTTTCTCTTATTTTATCATTAAGAGATTTAATTAGCATTTCCGATTGATTTGAATAAAAACCTTTCTTACTTTCATTAAGGTTTTCCCATAAATTCTTCATCTCATACCCAGTACAGAAAACTAAATCAACCTCAGAATTATTGATAAAAGAAGCCATTTCAATATGAATTACTTTAGAAAAAGTACCTAATTCCATCATATCTCCCAAAACTAAAATTTTCCTTTTAGATTTCAAGTAATCAATTTCTGATAAAAGCTTTATCGATGCTTTAGTTGATTCTGGATTAGCATTGTAACTTTCATCTATTGCTTTAAAAAAATTTCCTTTGATAGATAAGTTATAAATCATTCCTCGTCCCTTTATAGCTTCAAAACCTGAAAGAGATCTTATTACTTTATCAGTATCAACACTTAATGAAATACTTATCCCGAGAACAGCTATAGAGTTCATTGCCATATGCTCGCCGGGGGCATTTAGAGTAAATGATAAATTAAGTTGATTTATAAGGGCTTCGATTTTTGATGATTTAGGTGAGAATTGATATTTTTTTAAAATTAAATCTGAATTTTTTTTATACCCAAACCTTAAAACTTCAATATTTCTATTTTCTAGATTTTTCTTAAGATGAATACTCAAATTTATGTCATCATTTATTATTAATTTACCATTAGAGGCTATACCTTCAATAATTTCAATTTTAGCTTTTATAATATCTTTTTTTGATTGAAAATATCCTATGTGAGCACTGCCAACATTATTAATTAAAGCAATATGCGGTTGAACCATATTACTTAAATAAGAAATCTCCCCCGGCTTATTCATCCCAAGTTCAAAAATAGAAAAATCTGCATCAGCTGGCATTCTCGATAATGATAGCGCAACTCCAATTTTATTATTATATGAAGCTTCGGAATAATGAACTTTTCCTAATTCACCAATAGAAAGAGCGAGCATCTCTTTAACAGACGTCTTTCCTGAACTTCCGGTAATGGCAATGATCTTACCTTTATTTCTTTTTCTTGAAAATTTGCCTAAATTAATTAAAGAATTTAGCACATCATTAACAATTATAACTTTATCACCAAAAGCTAATGAAGGTGCGTTTGAAATTATTACTGACGCACCTTTTTTAATTGCCTCAGAAATAAATTGATGTCCGTCATAATTTGGGCCAGCTAATGCAAAAAATATATCACCTTTTTTTAATGTTCTCGTATCAATCGAAACTCCATAAGCTTCCCAATCAGATGGTCCGTGACCCTTTATAGCCTTCAGAACATCTACACCCAACCAAAGAACGCTATTCATTTGATGCCTCAAAAAAACTTTCGATCACATCACGGTCAGAAAAAGGAATTTTATGATTACCTGTGATTTGAAATTCTTCATGTCCTTTTCCTGCTATCAATAAAACATCATTATTTTTTATCTTTGATATTCCAAATTTAATAGCTTCACCTCTATCATGTATTATCCTTGCTCCAGGACAACCTTTTAAAATTTGATTTGCAATAATAGCTGGATCTTCATCTCTAGGATTATCATTAGTAATAATTATTTCATCGCAGTACTTTTTCGCAACCTTACCCATTAGAGGTCTTTTTGATTTATCGCGATCGCCACCACACCCAAAAACAAGAATTATTTTTCCTATAGTTTCTTTTTTAATGTCCTGTAAAACATTTGATAAAGCTTCTGGTGTATGAGCATAATCAATAATTATATCAGAATGATTATGTGATTTTACAAGCTCATAACGTCCTTTTACAGGCTTGATTTTATCTAAGACTGAAAAGACTTTTTTATAATTACACCCAGAAGTGATTGCCAGGCCAGCAGCGCAAAGGACATTCAGTATTTGAAAATATGGATCAAAACCTAATATAAATGAAAAGGGTTCACCCTTGAATGTTATTTTGATCTCCTTACCTTTCTTACATTTTTTTATAGATTCTATATTTATAAATTCAGCATTCTTACCAATTTCCATGGTTTTTTTATTTAATAATTTCAGTTCTTTTGAAAGATTTTTTCCCTCTTTGCCCTCAATGCAGATAACTGAGGTGCCGTGCAAAGGAAGAATATTTTTAAAAAGACTAAACTTTGTATTAGAATAATTTTCTAATGAATTATGATAATCTAAATGGTCTAAACTAAGATTAGTGAAACAAGCTGAATTAAAATTAATAGAATTTACGCGACTCTGATCTATTGCGTGACTCGATACCTCCAAAGCAAGATGAGAAACACCAGATAAGGATAATTCATTCATTATTTTATGTAAATCAATTGGGTCAGGTGTAGTATTTTTTGTTTTGATATCAATTTCTTTTGATTTAACTCCCAATGTACCTATTCTAGCAGCATTAATATTTAGAAGAGTCCATATTTGATATAAGAACTCTACAGTAGAGGTTTTTCCATTAGTACCTGTGACACCACAAATAATTTCTGGTGTATTTGGAAAAAATAATTTTGATATTTCGGATAGTTTTTTTCTAGGGTTTTCATCAATAATAATTGGGACCCTATAATCTGAGACATTTAAAGTTTTATCAGATGTTAAGACAGCAGATGCTCCGAGATCAATTGCTTCATTAATAAAATTCACACCATTTTTATTAGAGCCTTTAATGGCAACAAAAAGATCACCTTTTTTAATATTTTTACTATTGTTTTGTATTCCTGAAATAATAATATCTGTATGTAACGAGCTATCAATTGTATTCAAATTTAACATTACAAAATCTCTTTTGGTTGTTCGTCAATCAAATCATTGATTAGGGGTAATTCGATTTCTTTGAACTCGTTATACTCAACACCAAGTAACGGTGCGACTAATTGTATAATATTTCCAGCTGTTGGACCTGCATTCCAATAAGAGCTATTCCTTTTTATACCTTTCTTAATATTTGCCTTTGGTCTTTCAAAGCTTACCAAGAGAACATACTTTGGATCCCATCCTGGAAAAGCACCAACAAAAGCAGTTCGATTCCCGCAGCCTCCATAAGACCCTTTGCAAGGTATATCTGCAGTTCCTGTTTTTCCAATTACAGCATATCCAGGAATATCAGCTTTTTTACCAGACCCATTTTTTACAACCTGTCTCATTGCATATCTAATTTTTTCACTAACCTCTTCTCTTATTATAGATTTACCTCTCTGATCAGGTTCACTTACAGGATAAAGCGTTGGTTTGATTTTATATCCGCCATTAACAATTGATGCTATTCCAGATGCAAAAGACAAAGGGATAACTCCTAACCCCTGACCAAAAGAAATAGTAATCATAGAATTATTAGACCACTTATCAGGTAATATTGGTGACCCTGTTTCAAAAACCTCAAGAAAATATTCATCCAGTAAACCAACTTCTTGAAGAAAAGATTTTTGTTTAGATCTTCCGACAAGTTTGGCTATTTGAGCCATACATCTATTTGAAGATCTTACTAGACATTTTACTGGTTTGATTGGCTCCAATGCATTGTCATTGTTATAGTTATTTAAACATCTATTGGAGGCAATTTTAATACAAATAGTATCGTCAAATGTATCATTTAAATTAATTTTATTATCCTCAAGAGCCATAGCTAGGGTTAAAATTTTCATGACTGAACCCAACTCATAACTCCCCTGCATAACTTGATTAAATGTTGATTTTTTATATTCAGAATTGGAATAATTTTGATTTATTGTATTAGGATCAAAAGTTGGAAGTGATGCTGAAGCAATAATTTCTCCGCTCATCACATCAATAATTACTCCAAAGCCACTATCAGCATTATAAAGATCTATTCCTTTTTTTATTTCATCTTCTAAATGAAACTGAACCGTTATATCGATACTTAGCTTTATATTTTTATGAAGTAATTTAGATTTTGGTATCGTTTTTTCAATTCCTGAAAGGCCTACTAAATCTCTACCTGAGTAACCAATAATATGAGAAGCCAGTTCTTTATTTGTATAAATTCTTCTCCAAACTGGATGGAATTCTACCTCGGCGACTCCTGAGTTTAATATATCGTAATGTTCAATATCATTTATATTATCAGCAAGCTCAATATAACTCCTCTTTTGAAGTTTTTCTATTAATCTATTCTCATCCCAAGAAGGTAAAACAGCTTTGATTAATCTGGCGGTTTCCTTGGGATTAACTGGATTCCTAATTGAAGCTCTTTTTGTTTTAACACTTGTTACTAATAAGTTATTATTTCTATCAAAAATTTCTGGTAAAGGGTTTTCGATTGTTTTTGATATAATGCTTCGCGGAATACTTCTAACTTCGCCTGGAAAAATTGCTAAAGAGGTACTTCTTATAATAAAAATAGAAAAGATTAAAACAAAGAAAAATTTAGCTAAATGAAGCCTCTCCTTACTAACTGATAATGAATTATGATTTACTAATTCATTATTAGCATTAACTTTTTCTTCTTTAAAAAAAACTCCAATATCGTCACCGGCTATGACTTTTGTTTTTATTAGCTTGTTTTTAAAAATCTTTCCCATTTAATTTTTATCTTCTTCAAGTTTAATAAATTTTATATTTTTACCTTTTGCTGGTTCTAATTTTAATTTGGTAAAGTTTTTTTCAGCTAAATCTTTTAGTCTTGCAGGACTTGTTCTAACGATCCAATCAGTCCTTAAAAGAATTTCTTTGTTTTCCTGATACCTAATTGAGGAATTAATTTGATTTAGTTCTCTAGTTTGATTTTTTATCTCGTGACTTATTATTTGATTAAAAACAATTAAGCTTATAAATGTTAAAAATAAGCTATAAACAAATACTTTAAACATCTATTCCACCATATTTATGGTAACTATGATCTGGTTTATTAAAATTATTTACAGAGGTCTTATATGCATATCTCAGGCGAGCAGATCTTGCTCTTGGATTATTTTTTATTTCATCATCACTTGGCTTAGAAACTCTTTTATTTTTATAAAAGAAGGATGGTAAAGATTCTCCTTGCTTATATTTTTTTTCTGAAATTGAATTAAATCTTAAAAAATTTTTAACAATTCTATCTTCTAGAGAGTGAAAAGCTATTACAATTAATCTTCCATTTTCATTTAAAATATTTTCTGCGGCGATAAGAGCTTTATATAATTCCTTTAACTCATCATTTAAAAATATTCTTAAACCTTGAAACGTTTTAGTAGAAGGGTGAATTTTTGAATATTTCTTAGGAACAGCGCTTTTAATAATTTCAGAAAGCTCAAATGTTGTTTCTATTTTTTTATTTTTTCTTTTCTCAACTATTCCATGGGCTATTCTTCTTGATTGTCTTTCTTCGCCATATTTAAAAATAATATTAGCAAGATCCTTCTCTTTATACTTATTAATTATTTCAAATGCACTTTGACCATCACTTCCCATTCGCATATCTAAAGGAGCATCAAATCTAAATGAAAAACCCCTTTCGGCGTTATCAAGCTGCATGGATGAAACGCCAAGATCTAAAAAAACAGCATCAACTTTTTCTATACCAAGATTTGAAATATGATTTTCTAAATCTCCAAATTTGCCCTCTACAAGCGATAACCTTTTGCCATACGCCTTATACTCTTCTCTATTTAGCGAAAATGCTGAGGGATCTCTATCGATACCGACAACATTGCATTTGGCAGTTTTTAAAATCTGACGAGTATGTCCTCCTGCTCCAAGAGTACAATCTACATAAATTTCATTTTCAGATGGATTAAGAATGCTAATCACTTCATCCAACATAATTGATTTATGAAGAAATCTCTCCTCTTCCATTAGTCTAAAACCTCTTTACTCAGCTTATCTATATGAGATGGTCCAATTAAATTTCGATTCTCAAGAGCTTTAATTTTTGCATCTCTTTTAAATTCATTAAAATCTTCAGGATTCCACATTTGAAATTTTCTACCTTGGCCAACGAAAATAACACGCTCACTTAAGTTTGCGTGATCAATAAATATTTCAGGTAAAGAAATTCTTCCATCCTGGTCATAGGACAAGCTGTAGGTATCAGAAAATAACGCAGTAGATAAGGCATCCGTTTCTTCTGCAAATAATTGCATTTTCTCTACACTAAGAGAAATTTGATCAATTAGCTCTTGCCCACCTCCATCAATTGCATTTGATGTAAAAGAGGGGAAAAGGTAAACACCAGGATAACCTTGAAACTCTAAAACAGATCTGAAAGGAGCAGGAATTGAGACTCTTCCTTTAGAATCTATCTTATTAACAGCGCTGGACATAAAAATTTTCAAAACAAACCCTTTATTTTATTTAAGCAAAACAATATCCAAATCTTATAAATTAAGATCTAATATGGATTATCATGGGATATTATGGGAGTCAATGGGAAAAGAAATAAAAAAAATTAATAATGCAGTATAAAGCATTGAAAAATTTAAATAAAAATTAATAAAATTTGTCAGATGGTCTATAAGCCGGGTTCTGTCCGAATAAACGGTGATGATCATTCATCTGGAATATACGTTACCATATATTTCTAGCAACCTACCCGAATAACTAGAACGAGACATTCCTGGTATAAACCAGCGTTATTCCTATTTGGTCTTGCTCCCGGTGGGGTTTACCCTGCCATATATGTTACCATACATGCGGTGCGCTCTTACCGCACCATTTCACCCTTACCATAAAGGCGGTATATTTTCTGTGGCACTTTCCCTAAGGTCACCCTCGCCGGGTGTTACCCGGCACCGTGTCTCATGGAGCCCGGACTTTCCTCTCTTAAAAAGCGATCATCCAACCATCTGACTTTTTTTTTCTATTTAAAAAAGGTTTGTAGGTCAAGAACTTAAAGCTTTTTTATGCTTCAGCACTTGGTCTACTTGCCAACATTTGATAATATTTTTTAAGATTATTACAATTTTCTGGAATAAGAATTTTTGGCCATTTAGCAAATTCAAAGCATGTAAGGGCCGTAACATCTGCAAGAGTGTACCTATCAACGCATATAAAACCTTTTCCCTCCAGTTGTTTATCCAGCCAATTATAAAAGCTTATTATTCTTGGTTTATTTGCATCCGCCCATTCAGGTACTTGATTTTCAAGATGTGCCATGGCTGGATGACTATGTCTAAAAACCGAAGCAATTGGTATCATTAAAAGAAGCTCTAAACGTCTCTGCCACATCTCTATTTGAGCAATTTCATGAGGATCACTTCCCATTAAATTTGGCTCTGGATAAAGAGCTTCAAGATATCTGCATATTGCAATTGACTCTGTAATAAATGTTCCATCATCTAATTCCAAAGCTGGAACCTGAGAAAGTGGACTTATCTTTTTATATTCATCAGTCTTATGTTCACTCTTCATGATATCTATTGACTTCATGGGAATATCAATTCCTTTTTCAGAAAGATAAATCCTTACACGACGAGCATTGGGGGCTCCTCCACCATCAAAAAAAAGCATAATTTCTCCATTAAAAAAACTTATAAAAAAAAATTAATGACATTCTATCTTTAATTGTTAATTTAACCATTAATTATTAAATAATAATAATCAAAATTACGGAGAGTAAAATGACTATTGATTTCAAGGATAAGGTCGCAATTATAACAGGTGCAGGAGGAGGTCTTGGAAAGTCTCATGCTATAGAGTTAGCAAAAAGGGGTGCAAAAATTATTGTTAATGATCTTGGCGGTTCAGTTGATGGATCAGGTGGATCATCAGAGTCCGCTGATCAAGTTGTAAAGGAAATCATAGATTTAGGAGGACAAGCTATTCCTAATGGCTCTTCTGTTACGGATGATAAAGGCGTTAAGTTAATGATTGATCAGGCGATTGATGAGTTTGGTCGTATTGATATACTAATCAATAATGCCGGTATACTAATTGATAAATCTTTCTCCAAAATGGAAATTGATGATTTTGAAAAAGTCCTTAACGTCCATCTTATTGGCTCAGTAAAACCTACTAAAGCTGTATGGGAGATTATGAAAGAACAAAATTATGGAAGAATTCTTGTAACATCTTCATCATCTGGTCTTTATGGAAATTTTGGTCAAACAAATTATGGTTCAGCCAAGCTTGGATTAGTAGGTTTTATGAATACACTTAAGCTGGAAGGACAAAAATATAATATTCATTGCAATGCATTAACACCAGTTGCATACACAAGAATGACAGCAAACCTAATGCCACCAGAAGCTGAGCAACTTTTAACTCCGGAAAGCGTTACTCCAGCTGCTATATACCTAGTCTCAGAAAATGCTCCAACTGGTACAATTTTGTGTGCTGGTGCAGGTGTATATTCTGTTTCAAAAATAATGGAAGCAGATGGACTAAGTTTAGGGTTAAATGCTACAGCTGAGGATATTTTAGAAAATTGGGATAAAATATCGGATTTCTCCGAAGCAAAAGCATTTAATAACGGCGGAGAACAAACAGGAAAAGTTTTTGAAAAAGCTATGGAGACAATTAATAAGTAATTGAAAAATGTATGAAGAAAGATGAATTTAAAATTCAAGATTTTTCAAAATCTCCAAAAATTTCTGAATTTGGTTTTAGGGAGTACGACGCTAGATGGCTATACCCTGAACAGATAAATTTAAGTGGTATAAAAAAGTTTGGAGAAAGCTTAGGCATTTTAATGTCTGAAGAAAAAATTAAACCAGAAATCGTTGTTGGTCACGACTACAGATCCTACTCTGAAGAAGTAAAACAATCTCTTATTTCAGGTTTATTGACATCAGGTATAAACGTTTATGATATTGGATTAACTGTTTCTCCGGGCGCATACTTTGCTCAATTTTTTTTAGATTGTAAATCAGTTGCAATGGTTACAGCCAGCCATAATAAAAATGGTTGGACTGGATTTAAGATGGGTATAGATAGACCTTTGACATTTGGACCTCACTTAATGCAAAGACTTAAAGAAATAAGTCTTAATGAAATTGATCATAAAAAAAATATTGGAACATACAAATATTTTGAAGGTATAAATCAAGAATATTTAAATGATTTAACATCAAAAATTAAAATCAAAAGAAAAATTAAAGCAGTTGTTGCTTGCGGCAATGGCACATCAGGTATTTTTGCTCCCGAAGCTCTTGAGGCTATAGGCGTTGAAGTAATCAAGTTACATTGCGAACTAGATTATAATTTTCCAAATTACAATCCAAACCCTGAAGACTTAATTATGCTGAAAGATTTAAGCAATGAGGTAATTAAAAATAATGCAGATATTGGTTTTGCATTTGATGGGGATGGTGATAGATGCGGTTATGTTGATAATAAAGGTAGTGAAATATATTCAGACATAATGGGGCTTTTATTGGCGAGAAATTTTTCGGAATCGCACAAAAAAGCTAGCTTTGTTGTTGATGTTAAATCTACTGGACTATTTGAAACAGATGAGAAATTAAAATCCAATAAGGCTAAAGTTGAATTTTGGAAAACAGGTCATAGTTATATTAAACAAAAAACTTTTGAGTTAGATGCTTTGGCTGGATTTGAAAGATCCGGCCATTACTTTTTCAATGCCCCTATTGGAAGAGGTTATGATGATGCCTGTTTATCAGCCATACAAGTTTGCAAACTTTTGGATGAAAACCCAAAAAAAGATATATCTGATCTAAAAAAAGAACTACCTAAGACTTTTAATTCACCAACCATGTCACCAGAGTGTCCTGATGAGAAAAAATATCAAATAATAGAAAAAATTATAGAAATTATTGAAGAAAAGTATAAAAAAAATACTACGATTGAAGGTCAAAAAATTATAACTCTTCTTAAAGTTAATGGAATACGATTTACCTTAGAAGATGGAAGTTGGGGCTTAATAAGAGCTTCGTCGAATACACCAAATCTAGTTGTAGTTTGCGAAAGTCCAGTTTCAGAAAATGTTTTAAAGGGTGTCTTTAAATTTATAGATGATATTTTAAAGAAATTTAAAGATATAGGTACGTATGATCAGTCAATCTAAAGAATTTCTAAAAACATTCTTACAGAAGTAAATAATAGAAAGATTGCAAATATGTTTGTTAAAACCTTTTTATTTAAATTATAGGCCGACCTTGCCCCGATTGGAGCCGCAATAGTTGAGATAGGCGCAATTAAAATTAGGCCTATAAGGTTTACATAGCCTAAAGATCCGGGAGGAAGGCTTTCCTCACCCCACCCTGTAATTATAAAAAACAATGTTCCAGGAATTGCCAAATAAAAACCTAATCCTGAGGCGGTACCTACTGCTTTATGGATTGAGCGACCGAATAAAGTCATAATACTTACATTAAAAGTGCCACCGCCAATACCAAGCATTGATGATAATGTTCCTACAGAGAATGGAATAATATTTCCATAAATACCTTTTGGTATATTTTCTCCAAACTTTAAATTTTCTTTGCTGATAAATAAATTAATTGAAACCAAAAGAGCAATTACAGCAAAAACAAACGTAAGCCAGAAACCTGAAATTATACCTGCTATATTTGCACCAATGACAGATCCCAACATTGTGGGAAATAACCAAGCCTTTAAAACATCATTATCCACACTATTATTATTTTTATGAGATTGGTATGATCGCCAACCTGTTGGTATTATAACTGCTAACGAGGTGGCAACTGAGATGTGCATTACAATATCCTGAGAAACTCCTATTAGTGATAAAAAATAATATAAAACAGGAACAATCACTATTCCACCGCCAACACCTAAAAGGCCGGCCATATAGCCAGAAATAAAACCAGACAATGAAATGATTAATGCAAATGGTAATAAAGATAAAATCTCATCGCCCATTAAGCTGCCTCACTTTGAGCTTCTAATACTAAATTTATTGCTTCAGATAAAACTCTTGGATCATCTCTTCTTCTAGGCGCTTGGTGGCTTAAATAACTTCTCCAAATTTTAGCACCTCGACAACCATGAAAAAGACCAAGCATATTTTGTGTAATAATATTTATTGGAATTCCTTTTTGCGCACAATCCTCAAGATAGTAAATCATTTCTTCTGCAATCTTAAATCTTGAAGGACTTGGAGTTTTATCATCATAAAATAAACTATCAACATCTATTATAGAGTAAGGGTTTTCTAAAACCGCTCTTCCAATCATGGCCCCATCAAGAGCAACCCCTTTTGATGCTGATATTTCAGTTTTGGCAGAATATGGAGTTAATAGACCTCCATTTAAAACGATATTTAACTCTGGCCATTTTCTTTTAATCATACGAACCATATCGTAATCAAGGGGAGGTATTTCTCTATTTTGCTTAGGATCCAAGCCATCAAGCATTGCTTTGCGAGCATGTATTATAAAGGTTGAAACTCCTGATTTAATAAGAGTTTCAACAAACTCAGGAAGCATTTCATCGGGATTATAATCATCGATACCAATTCTACACTTGATAGTAACCGGTATACTTACCTTCTCTTTAATTCTTTCAACACATTCAGCTACAAGCTTAGGATCAGCCATTAAACAAGCGCCAAAGTTCCCTGCCTGAACTCGTTTCGATGGACACCCAATATTCAAATTAATTTCATCATATCCATACCCTTCTCCAATCAAAGCTGCATTGGCTAATAATATTGGATCAGATCCAGCAAGCTGAAGAGCTAAAGGATGTTCTATATCGTCAAATCCTAGTAAAAAATCTTTATCACCATGTGTTATAGCATCTGCGACAATCATCTCAGTATATAGCCTTGAGTATTTACTGAACTTTCTAAAGAAAAAACGACAATGTCTATTTGTTACATCAATCATTGGTGCAACACAAAATTTATGAGACATTAGGTTATTCCTTTCATTTTTTTAAATTGCTTACCTTGTAAACAATCAAATAAAATTTTAAAAGCATTCTATATTGTATTTTTTAAATAAATAATAGTAATTCATACTATTAATTAAGAAAAGTCATATAACTGTAATATAAATTTTAAAATTATTTAATAATATGCAAATATAAAAATAAGATAATTATTAAAATTCGAGAGGATCCTCATGAAATATACTAAAAGCTTTATAAAGCTATCCCTTCTAATAGCATTCACATTTATAACATTTTCAATAAATTCTTCAGAAGTATTAGCTGAGCAAACTACAGGTATCATTCGTGGTTCAGTAACTGATGAATCAGGTAACCCAGTCTCTGGTGCATCTGTCCAAATTACTCACATTCCTTCTGGGAGTAAATCTTCCACGTCTTCAGGAAATTCAGGAGCTTTTTATTCAAGAGGTCTAAGATTGGGAGGTCCTTTTAAAGTTACAGTAACTAAGTCAGGACAGTCCTCAGTAAGAAATAATATCTTCACAAGGTTAGGAAGTGAATCAAGCTTATCGTTTTCTCTCGGGTCTAACAGCGTTGAAGAAATTGTTGTAACTGCAAAAGCCTCAGATTTCAGTGGCCTAGGTGTTGGACCTGGATCAACTTTTAACGCTGAGGATATTTCAACATTACCTTCAATTGATCGTGATATAAAAGATATAGCTAAACTTGATCCATTTGTTACTGTTGATAATAATGATCAGCTATCTTTTGGTGGTGGTATGCCTAGATTAATTGGCTTTATTATTGATGGCGTAAGCGCAAATGATTCATATGGATTAAGTTCAAATGCCTACCCAACTAATAGGATGCCTTTATCAATTGACGTTATTGACCAAGTATCTGTAAAAATTGCAAACTTTGATGCTGAATTAGGTGAAGCTTCCAGTGGAAATATTGTTCTAACTACCAAAGCCGGTACAAATGATTTTCATGGATCTTTTACAATTGAATCGTCACAGACAAGTGGTGATGAACCTTTTGGAGAAAAAGCTGATAATGCCGACCCAGATACAGAATTATTTTCAATAGCCCTTCAAGGTCCAATTATTAAAGATAAACTTTTCTTTTCATTTGGTTATGAGAAATATGAGGCTTCTGATCCAATTCAAATGCAGGCTTTCCAATCAGGTCTAGTTACTAAGGCTGAAGCGGATGAGGTAATCCAAGCCGCAAAAGATGTAATTGGTTATGATGCTGGTTCTTATAATAAAGGACTTGAAGAAGAAGATGAAAAAACTTTCCTTCGAATAGATGCTAATGTAACAGATAATCAAGCTCTGACTTTAGAATATATTCATGTTGACGGTTTCACTGAAAGTGCATATTGGAACAGGTCCTTTGCTCTTCCTCTATCAAGTGATTGGTATAAAATTAATAAAGAATATGAAACTATAAAATTTGAATTAAATTCTGATTGGTCCGATAATTTCTCTACTCGCATAATGTATTCAGATACAGATGTTATGAATCCTAATACTCCAGTAGGGTCAACCTCAATTGGAGAAGTTGGAGTTGGCGTTGCTTCTGGTGGAACAGTTTTCTTTGGACCTGACCAGTACCGCCATGCGAATGAAATCCAGACAAATAGAAAACAATTTGAAGTCGCGGGATACTACGACATTGGTGATCATGCAATAACACTGGGCTACAAAAAGATGGAAAATGATATGTTTAATATGTTTTCTAGAAATAGTCTTGGAGAATACGACTATAATTCTTTAGAAGATTTTATTGCAGGTAATTTAAGAGAATTAGATTATAGAAATGCTGATACTAATAATCCAAGAGATGCTGCTGGTCGATTTAATATGGATTATACAATCATCTACCTACAAGATACTTGGAATATTTCATCTGACTTAACTGCTCGATTTGGGATTCGTTACGAGGAAATTAGCCAAGATACAACACCTGAATATAACTCTTTTTGGTACAACTGGACTGGTGATGACTTTCGTCCTGCACCAAGAAATGATGTTAATCTTGATGGTGAAGATATTATCATGCCTCGTTTTTCATTAGACTGGCAAGCTAAAGATAATATTTTAGTTACCTTTGGTTGGGGCGAATTTAGTGGAAATCTTCCTCCTGTTTGGTTTGGGGGCCCCTACATAGATACTGGTTTGGGCCTTCCTGGCAACAAGCTTAGAGCAAGAAGCAATAATTTACCTACACCTGGAACTCCCGCAAGCTATCCTGGAGATGCAGCATTAGCTTTAGTTCAAAATGAAATCGGTGATACCGGTGGATATACTGCAATGATGGATAAAGATTTTGGAATACCATCTATTACAAAAATGAGCTTAGGAGTTGTTGCTGATCTTGATTCTGGTGTAACTATTCGTGCTAACTACATCCACATGGAAGAGGAAGATCCGGTTGGAGCCTATATTGGCGGTTGTGATCCAAAAGGTAATGCGCTTGCTGATAACAGACCTTTATATGGCGGATGCAGTTACGTGGGTTATTTAACAACATTTAAAAATATTCAGCCTGAAACAGATATTTTTGGAATTTCAATGGAAAAAACTTTTGATAACGGTTTAAATTTATACCTAGGTTATGCTCATACTAGTAGAGAAATGGCGCACATGATGACAAGTTCAATAATCTTCTCAAGTGCAGTTAGAATGCCATTATTTGATCATTTAAATCCAGTTAATAGTCCTTCCCATTATGAAATAGAGCATTCATTTGATTATGCATTAACATGGAAAGGTAATGTTTTTGGAGATCTTGAAACAAGCATTGGTCTTAATGGTTTTAGGCAATCAGGAAATCCCTTTAGTTATACCTATAGAGGCGATATGAGTGGTTACAGAACGGATGGTGAAAATATTGAACTTTTATATGTTCCATCAATTAACGACCCTAATGTCATTTTTTCTGATGGATTTGATTTAGCTGCTTTTGAACAATTTTTAACTGACTCTGGTCTTTCAGCTTATAGAGGATTTACTGTTCCAAGAAATAGCTTCAATAGTCCTTGGGCAGGAACCTTCGATTTAAGAATTGCTCAGCAACTTCCTTCAGGCGGTATTCCTGGAAAAGCTATCTTTTACTTTGATATAGAAAATGTTTTGAATTTATTGAATTCTGACTGGGGTGGATTTGAGAACTATACTGGCTCAACGTCAAACTCTAGAGGTATAGTAGAAGCAGAAGTTGATGATCAAGGAAGGTATGTATACAAAACATTTAAAGTTGATGGAGAGCCAACTCAAAATATTGGGAAATCAGTATGGCAAATCAAAGTAGGATTTAAATATCAATTTTAATAATTTATAAATACTTATATTAAGGGCGCTTTAAAGCGCCCTTTTTTATAAACCAATTGAGGATGATTTATAGTTAGTTTATAAAAAATCATGCGAATATTTATTTTTATAATCCTTTTGTTATCAAATACCTCTAGCTTCTCTCAAGATATTAAAAAAATTATTATAGGATCTTGCCTTACTCAAGAGAGTGATCAGCCAATTTGGAATGCAATACTCAACGAAAAATCTGATATTTTTATTTTTGCTGGTGACAATGTTTATGGTGACGATCGAAATAAAGAAGGAATAAATAAATTAAAAAAAGCATATCTTCAACAAAAGAAAATAATTCCATTTAAATCACTTAAAGAAACAAATGAAATTATTGCTATATGGGATGACCATGATTACGGAAAAAATGATGGTGGAGAGAACTTTCATTATAAAAATGAAGCAAAAAAACTCTTCTTGCAGTTTTGGGAAATACCAAAAGGTCATCAGCAAAACTTATCTGAGGGTTTAAACTATGAAATTAAGAAAAAAAGTAATGGTCTAATAATTCAATTTATAATTTTAGATGTTAGGTATTTTAAGTCCAATTTTAAACCAACCGATAAAAGAGATGCTCCTTATAAGGAGAGGTATATCAAAGATTGGTCTCCTTCAAAGACAATGCTTGGGGACAAGCAATGGACCTGGTTGTCAGAAAAACTAGATGAAAATGCTGATATTAGATTCCTAATCTCAAGCCTTCAGGTAATAGCAGAGGGTCATGGATTTGAGAAATGGGGTAATTTTCCACTCGAAAAGAAACGCCTTTATAGTCTAGTGGATAAAAATAAAATTAAAAATTTAATAATACTTTCTGGAGATAGGCATAGGGCAGGTATTTACAAGGATCGAACAGGAAGTGGGAGTATAATATATGAACTTACTTCGAGCTCATTAAACCTTCCGGCAGGAAGATTTTATGGTGTAAAAGAAGAGCCAGGCCCTAAAAGATTAGGAGCATCTTTTTTAGATGAAAATTATGGTCTTATTGAAATTGACGAGAATAATAAAATTTCATTATCAATTAAGGATATCAATCAAGAAACAATTAATAAAATCAATATCCCTTTTATCGAGAGCTCGCCAACTCATTAAAAGGAGCAGTTTTATCAACACGGATATCCTGAGGAAGACCTAAAACTCTTTCCGCAACAATATTACGAAGAATTTCATCAGTTCCACCTGCTATTCTATAGCCTGCAGCACTCATCCACTGATTCTGAAAAATTGAATGCATTAAAGCAATATCAGGATCATTGAGAATACCAGCAGCTCCTTGTAAATCCATAGCAAAACTAGCTAAATCTTGCATTTTTGGTGCGGAAACAACTTTACCTATCGAGCTTTCTGGTCCAGGTGTCTCACCTTTTGATAAAGATGTTAAAGATCTCATTTTTGTATACTTTAAACCTTCAGATTGAACATACCAATCGGCAATTTTTGATCTAACGAGATCGTTTTTGATTGCTGGTTTGTTATTTAAAATTACATCTTTTGCTAATTGAGTTAAAGATGGGTAATCGGCTGACTTAGGAACTCCAATGGCTAAACGTTCATTCATTAATGTAGTTAAAGCAACCTTCCAGCCTTCACCAACCTCACCCAATCGTTGGCTGTCTGGAACTCTAACATCAGTAAAAAATACTTCATTAAAGTTAGACCCGCCTGAGATTTGTCTTATTGGTTTAATTTCTATACCTGGTGACTTCATATCCAAAAAGAAAAAGGACAAACCTTTGTGCTTAGGAACGTTAGGATCTGTCCTAACTACAATAATACCAAAATCACAATAATGAGCTCCTGAAGTCCAAACTTTTTGCCCATTAATTATCCAGTCATCTCCATCTTTTTCAGCTTTAGTTCTAACACCAGCAACATCTGATCCTGCAGATGGTTCTGAAAATAATTGACACCAAATTTCTTTTCCATAAAGAGCAGGCTCTACAAATCTCTCATTTTGCTCTTTTGTAGCCCAAGCCATCATTGTTGGAATACACATTCCTAAACCAATATCAAAAAAACCTGTTGGAACATTATATTTTGCTTCCTCTTGAGAGTAAATTACTGACTGAATAGAAGTCCCACCAAGTCCCCCATACTCTTCAGGCCAAGTTATAGCCGCATAGCCAGCTTCAGCTTTTTTTGCTTGCCATTCTCTTGCCCTTGATAAGGCACCATCCTCTTCATCCAAGACATATCCAGCGCTTTTTTTATCCTGATTAGCGTTATTCTTTAGCCATTCTCTTACTTCTAATCTAAAACTATTTTCTTCGGGTGTATCATTAAAATCCAAAACGAATCTCCTTAATTAATATTTTTTTCTTCTAACTGAGTAACTAATTTGTCTTTCCATGAAGCAATGCTTCCTAAAGCTAAACCTAGAACTTGACTTCTTCTATAATAAAACTGTGTATTAGCCTCCCATGTAAACCCAATTCCGCCATGAGTTTGAATATTTTCTTGAGCAGCATAATTAAAAGCATCGGTTGCTGCTACTCTTGAAGCAGCAGCTGCAATTTTCAAATCAGAACCATTATCATTTAACATCATAGCCCCAAAATAACTGTTAGATTTAGCAAGCTCAATCTTAATATACATATCAGCTAGCTTATGTTTTATAGCTTGATAAGATCCAATCTGTCTGCCAAATGCAAATCTATCAAGAGCATACTCTTTAGCCATATTTAAAGATGCTTCCGCACCTCCTATTTGTTCAAAGGCCATAAGAACAGCAGCTATATCAAGAATTTGTTGGACATCACTCCAGCCATCATCGGAGTTATCCATCAAATCAGCTTCAGCATTATTAAATGTAATCTCTGTATGGTTCCTGGTCTGATCAAGAGTTGAAAGCGACTTCTTAGTAACATTTGAATTATCTAATGGAACTATTACCATACTAATGTCATCACCGCCTTTTGTTGTATTTTTGACAACTGTAATGCATATATCAGCATAATTTCCATCAGGTATCGGCATTTTTACACCGCTAATTGTATTTGAGGAATAAGAACACTGAATATTGTTTGCATTTGGTTCAATAGCACTTTCAGGCAAAGCGAAGGTTCCGATTATCTCTCCTGACGCTAATTTTGGTAACCAATTTTCTTTCTGTAGATCTGTTCCAAATAACTTTAATGCCTCTGTTGCCAAGTATACCGATGAAGAAAAAGGAACAGGAGCTGATGCTCTTCCAAGCTCTTCAGCAATAACACAAAGCTCAAGAGGACCTAAACCAAGACCACCATATTCCTCAGGGATAGTTGTTCCAGTTAATCCTAAATCAACAAGTCCCTTCCATACAGAACTTGAATAATAATCATCGCTCTCTAAAACACCTCTAACAACTTCTATAGGGCAATTATCAGATAGGTAACGTGCAACCTGTTCTTTTAAAAGCTTCTGATCTTCAGAAAAATCAAAATTCATTCATTCCTCACATAAAGTTAATTTAAACAGATAATAATAATTAAAATGTATATTCTTTATACATATTTACAAGATTTTTGTTCCAATTATTTGAAAACTTTTTAATTAAATCGTCACTAGAACTTTTCCCAGAGGATAGTATCTTTTGCAATGGATCTAAAAAAATTTCTTCACTGTCTCCATTCTCATTTAGAATATTTCTATTTCTTAAACCCTCTCTTGATAACTTTAAGACCTTTTTTGCAATTTCTTGAATTTCAATACCTTCAATAATTGAATGAAGTCCATTTTTTGCAACTTCTATTCTTAATTCTTGTAATTGTTTGATATTAAAATCCTTGATTAGATTAAAAGAGGAATCAAGTGATTCTGAATCATAAAGCAAACCAACCCAAAAAGATGAAAGCGCACATACACTCTCAAAACTTCCTCCATCTGCTCCTCGCATTTCTAGGAAACTTTTAAGTCTTACTTCTGGAAAGATTGTTGTTAAATGATTCTCCCAATCAATTATATTTGGCTTTTCATTAGGAAGTTCATCAAGGTCACCATTTAGGAAATCCTCAAATGAAGAGCCTGATACATCTAAATAATTTCCATCCCTATAAATAAAATACATTGGAACCTTTAAGGCATAATCAACATATTTTTCATAACTCATCTCACCATCAAAAACAAAAGGTAGCATTCCTGTCCTATCTGGATCGGTATCAGTCCATATATGACTTCTAAATGAATTATACCCAGTTAAATTACCGTCCAAAAAAGGTGAGTTTGCAAATAATGCTGTTGCAATAGGTTGTAATGCAAGAGAAACCTTAAACTTCTTAATCATATCACTTTCACTTGAGTAATCTAAATTTACTTGAATGGTTGTAGATCTAAACATCATATCCAATCCTAGATTTCCTTTTTTTGGCATATAATTTTTCATTATCTGGTAACGACTTTTTGGCATTATTGGCATTTCATCAAAAGACCAATCAGGTGTTAAACCAGCGCCAAGGAAGCCAAGACCTAAATTTGATCCTTCTTTAGAAATCTGACTTCTATGCTCATCAAGCTCATTAAATGTTTCATGGATATTGGTTAGAGGCGCTCCAGAAAGTTCAAGTTGTCCGGCGGGTTCAAGAGTTATTGTTCCTCCGCCCAATGATTTATCCCTGCTTAAGCCAATAGTATTGCCATCCTCTAAAATACTTTCCCAGCCATATTTTTTTAAAGCAAGTAAAAGGTTTTCAATACCGCTCTCCCCTAAAAATGGAACAGGTTTAAGAGTATCTATGTGAAATACAAACTTTTCATGTTCAGTACCTATTTTAAAATCAGAAGGTTTCTTTTCTCCATTCTGAAATGGTTTTATTAGGTCTTCTTTTGATTGAATTTCTATAAAATTATTTTTCACTATTATTGCACCTAAAAAGAGAGAGATCGTTTCATACTATAAAAAAGAGATTATTACTATTTTTTCCAATCGCCGATTATCATTTGAAAAATTGCTAAAATTGCTACTACTGCAGTATCAGATCGCATAACCCTTGGCCCCAAAGAAATAGATAAGGAGTTATTTTTATTATCAATACTATTTCTCTCAAAATCACTAAACCCCCCTTCAGGTCCCACAATAATTGCCCATTTATTATTATATTTATTTTTTTTATCCTTAAGAACTTCCAAAGCCTCTGACTTTGACCTCTCATCACAAAAAATAACCTTTCTATCCTCAAAAAATTTTTCCCAATTATCAAGAATATGATTAAAATTAACAGCACTGCTTACTTCGGGTATATTATTAAAATTACATTGCTCAGCTGCTTCTATTAGATTTGAATTAATTCTATCTATATTAATTTTTTTTACTTGGGTGTGTTCAGTAAAAATTGGAAATAATTTTTTAACTCCCATCTCACATGATTTCTGAGAAAGATAATCTAATCGCGCCTGCTTTATGGGTGCAAATAAAAGCCAAACATCATAAAAATTATCAGGAGTTTTTACAAATTTTTCTATAAGAATAGAACACTCATTCTTTCTTATAGAAATGATTGAAGCATCCCACTCTCCATCCTTTTCATTAAAAATTGAAATCTTATCATTTAACTTAAGTCGCATGACATTCTTTAAATAATGAGATTGTTTTTTATTTAAAGTTAAGTTTCCTTTTTGAAGATTTTCTTTTGAGTATATTCTGAGATTTTTCTTCATTTTTTCCTTTGCAATTAAATGATTATATTTCTTTTAAAAAAATAGCATGTTAACAGATATTAAAAGAGAAATAATATGATTAATTTAACGAATTTATTTTGTAATTTTAGAATAAAAATTAAGCCTTTTTATGAACTCGCAAGGTATGACAAGCCTATTGGTTTTAAATTATTAATGTGGCCATGTTTGTGGTCTTATCTAGCTGCTTGTATTTTTTCTAATAAATCTTTGGAAATTGAATATATTATCCTTTTTATTATTGGTTCAATTATAATGAGAGGCGCGGGTTGCACCTGGAATGATTTCTTAGATAAAAAATATGACGCAAAAGTTGAAAGAACAAAAAACCGTCCTTTAGCCTCTAAAAATATCTCTACAAAAGCTGCTTTAATTTTTTTATTTTTTCAATTAGTAGCCGGGTTTTTAATTTTACTACAATTTAATTCCCTAACTATCCTTATAGGTATTTTATCAATCATACCTATTTCTATTTATCCATTAATGAAAAGAATAACCTGGTGGCCACAAGTTTTTTTAGGTGTAACTTTTAATTGGGGTGCAATAATTGGATGGACGGCTGTTACTAATAGTTTGTCATTCTATTGTATAGCTCTTTATTTTGGATGTATTTTTTGGACAATTGGATATGACACAATATACGCACATCAAGATAAAATTGATGATGACTTTCTTGGTCTTAAATCTTCGGCGATTTTTTTAGAAAAAAAATCAAAGCCCGCAATTTCAATTTTTTATTCAATTTTTTTTATTTCAATATCATTTTTATTAAACAGCCTTGATCCGATTAATAAATGGCTAAGTTACTCTTTACTCGCAATCATTGGTGCTCACTTAATTAGACAAATTTATTTACTTGATATTGATAACCCTGATATTTGTCACTCTATCTTTAAGTCAAATAATTCTATTGGTTTGTTAGTTTTCTTTTTGTTTTTTTTATCATTTTAACTAATTTGTATTATTTATATTCAAAAATTCAGTTCTCAAGTCATCTATCAGCTCGAGCTTTCCTTCTTTTTCAAGGTGCCAAAAAGTCCATCCATTTGAAGACTCCTTACCTTGAACTTTAGCGCTCATTTGATGAATGGATCCGCTATCACCATTCATAGAAAGACTTCCATCCGCTCTAACGGTAGCCATAAATTTCTTAGATTTAAGGCTCTTTGGTCCTCGTAAAACTGCCCCGGGTTTAATTAAACCATTCTCAACTAAACTTCCAAAAGGAACTCTTTTTTGAGTTTTCTTAGACACTGTAGTTGATAAAAATTGTTCATCTGGAGAGTCTATTTCATTTATTCTTGCTTCAGCAGCACTAATATAAATACTCTCTCTTTCAAGTCCTATAAAATTTCTTCCTAGCTTCTTAGCAACTGCGCCAGTGGTCCCTGTTCCAAAAAAAGGATCCAAAACAATATCATTCTTTTTTGAAGATGAGAGCAAGACTCTGTAAAGTAATGCTTCTGGTTTTTGAGTTGAATGAATTTTATTGCCATTAGAATCTTTAATTCTCTCACCACCCGAACAAATAGGAATATGCCAATCAGAACGCATTTGAATTCCTTCATTTAGGGATTTCATAGCGTGATAGTTAAAATTGTATTTACTATTATGATCTTTTGATGCCCATATTATTGTTTCGTGCGCATTGGTAAATCGCGTTCCTTTAAAATTAGGCATTGGATTTGATTTGTGCCAAATAATATCATTTAAAATCCAAAAACCAATATTTTGCATAGCATTTCCAACTCTAAAAATATTATGATATGAACCGATAACCCATATTGTTCCCTCTGGCTTCAAAAGCCTTTTAGCCTCTGAAATCCAATCCTTTGTAAACTGATCATATTCCTTAAAACTCTTAAATCTATCCCAATCCTCTGTAACACCATTGACTTTTGATGAGTCTGGGCGAGATAAATCATTTTTTAATTGAAGGTTATATGGTGGATCAGCAAAAATAACATCAATTGAGTCATTAGGAAGGGACCTCATGGACTCGATACAATTACCTTTGATAATCTTATTTAATGGTAAGTTATGTTTTTGATTTAAAATTTCTTTTGACATATTAATTGCATCCTCAGCATGCGGAGTCACAACGTCAATAAAATTTTTAAGATTTATTTTTTATACAAAATATAGAGTCTCACCACTCAATTAACCCCCAACATCTTGTTAATAGGAGAAAATGACTTTCTGTGATATTTACATGGACCGTGTAATTCAAGAGCATTTCTATGCTCAGCTGTCCCATAGCCTTTATTTTTTTTCCAGTTATAATTTGGAAATTCTTTATCTAATTTTAACATTAAATTATCTCTCGTTACTTTTGCAATAACTGAAGCTGCTGCAATCGAAATTGAAATACTATCACCTTTAATTATACATTTAGTTTTAAAATTCAAACCAGGATCCAAATTACCATCAACAAGAATATACTCGGGCTGAGGATTTAAATCTTCAACAGCTCTTTTCATTGATAAAAAGGTTGCCTGAAGAACATTCATACTATCAATTTCTTCAATACTTGAAATACCAACGCCAACAGAATGAAAATTATAAATAGATGAATAAAGAGAAAGTCTCTTTTTTTCTGATAATTTTTTTGAATCATTTAATCCATCAGGAATATTTTTTTCATTTAAAATTACTGCCGCAGAAACAACAGGACCTGCCCATGGACCTCTTCCAGCCTCATCTATTCCTGCAATTAACTTTTTAGGCCACCCAATATCTCTTTCATTTAAATTATCCGGCACTAAACTGCAATAAGAGGTTCTTCTTTCCACCTCAGAATAGGCTTTCTAGCCGCCTGAGTTTCATCTAACCTCCTAATGGGTGTAAATACTGGAGCTGCTTTAAATGATTCAGAATCCTTTTTAAGCTTATCAACTAAATCACGTAGAGTTGATATAAAGTGGTCAAGTGACTGTTTTGACTCTGTCTCGGTTGGTTCAACAAGTAGCGCGCCATGAATAACCAAAGGGAAATATATTGTCATTGGGTGATAACCCTCATCGATCATAGCTTTTGCAAAGTCTAATGTTTCAACGCCAGTACCCTTAAGAAAATCGTCATTAAAAAGTATTTCATGCATACAGTAACCTTCAAATGCAGGAGTTAACCTATCACTTAATGATGCTCTTAAATAATTAGCATTTAACACAGCATCTTCAGATACACGCTTTAAACCATCAGCTCCATGACTTAACATATAGGACATAGCTCTTACGAACATTCCCATTTGGCCATGAAATACGTTTAACCTTCCAAAGGAATTAACGAGACTTTCTTCATGTAAGTTTTCAATTAAATCATATTCGCCTTTATCATTCTCAATTAGTGGTGCTGGACAAAATTTCTCTAATCGCTCTGAAAAAACAACAGGGCCAGAACCAGGACCTCCTCCTCCATGAGGAGTTGAGAAAGTTTTATGAAGATTTATATGCATTGCATCAATACCTAAATCACCGGGCTTTAACTTACCTACTACAGCATTAAAATTTGCACCATCACAATATAGATAACCCCCGGATTTATGGGTTAAGTCAGATATTTTAACAATATCAGCCTCAAATAGACCGCAGGTATTTGGATTAGTAATCATTACACCAGCAAAATTCTCATCAATATTTTCTTTAAAATCATCAAAATCAATTAATCCACTATTATTTGATTTAATAGTTTTAACCTCAAAGCCTAAAAAAGCTGCGGTGGCAGGATTAGTTCCATGCGCCGAGTCTGGTACTAATACGATTTTTCTATGAGACTCATTTTTATTCAATAAGGCTTGCTTGATAGCCATCATTCCACACAACTCCCCTTGTGCTCCAGCCTTAGGGGCCATTGTAACAGCTGCCATTCCAGTTAATTCTTTTAACCAAGATGATATTAGGTCAATTAACTCTAAAGCGCCTTGGCATGTAGAAATAGGTTGCAATGGATGTATTTCAGAAAACCCTTCTAAGCGAGCCATCTTTTCATTAAGCCTTGGGTTATGCTTCATTGTACATGAACCAAGCGGATACAAGCCTGCATCAATAGAATAATTTTTTCTTGATAACCTAACGTAATGCCTAACAGTTTCTGGTTCACTTAAGCCTGCTAAGCCTATTTCACTATCTGAAAAGCTATCACCTATCATATGATTTAAGTTCTCTGGCTCTGATAAATCAACACCTGTTCTATTTACATCACCAACTTCAAATAGAAGTTTCTCGTCGTGATCAAGCCCTCTATTACTATTCATAGCAAACCTCCTTAGCTAATTTAATAAAATCTTCTCTGTCAGAGTCTGAATTGATTTCTGAAGAAGCAACAAGAAGAAGGTTTGAAAAACTATCATCCTGATTTTCTAGCCTTGAAACAGGAACGCCAGCTAAAACACCCTTTTCTGCCATTTTTTCAACAAATACTGATGCATTAATAGGAAGCTTTACAGTAAATTCATTAAAAAAAGATTTATTTTTAACCGCAAACCCTTCCAAACCATTTAATTTATTATAAAGTTTAATTGCGGCTTCATGATTTAATTTTGATAACTTTTTAAAGCCAACCTCTCCTAGTAAAGTTAAGTGAATTGTAAAGGCTAAGCTACATAATCCTGAATTCGTACAAATGTTTGATGTGGCTTTTTCCCTCCTAATATGCTGTTCCCTTGTTGCTAAGGTTAATACAAAACCTTTCTCACCATTCATATCATTTGTTTCACCAACTATTCTTCCTGGGAGTTGTCTTACATATTTATCTTTTGTAGACATTAAACCTATGTAAGGACCTCCAAAATTAAGAGGGTTTCCAAGTGATTGCCCTTCGCAAGCAACAATATCTGCGCCCATAGCTCCAGGACTTTTCATCATCCCAAGAGAAACAATCTCATTAACAACAACAACTAATAAAGCTCCTTTAGAATGAATATGATCTGCTAGTTTTTCCAAAGTATGGCATGAGCCGAAAAAATCAGGATTTTGTACAACAACACAGGAAACATCTTCGTCAATTTTTGAAATAAGCGAGGTGACATCAAAATCTTCTGAAAATTTATAATCAATAGAGTCTTCATCCGCACTAATCAATGTCTTAATTACCTCAGCATACTGAGGGTGAAGTGTAGGCGAAAGAACAACCTTATTTCTTTTTGTAATTCTTTTTGCCATTGAAACAGCTTCAGCTGAGGAGGTTGATCCATCATACATAGATGCATTTGATACATCCATTCCCGTCATCAAAGAAACTTGAGTCTGAAATTCAAACAAATATTGAAGCGTACCTTGTGAGATTTCAGGTTGATAAGGAGTGTATGATGTTAAAAATTCGGAGCGTTGAATTATATGATCAACTGTTGCTGGAATGTGGTGCTTGTATGCTCCTGCACCCAAAAAGAAAGGTGCTTGATTTGAATTAATATTCTTATTTGCAATGCCTGATAAAATTCTTCCAACTTCCATTTCAGTCTTATGATTTGGTAAGTTAAAAGTTGGATCTAATGATACTGATCTAGGAACATTGCTAAATAATTCGTTAACATCATCTATTCCAATAACTCCCCTCATATTTTTTCTGTCTTCATTTGTTAAAGGTAGATATCTCATCAGTTTATACTCCAATTAATTTGTTATAATCTTCTTCATTCATTAAATTTTTTAAATCTTCTTTATTCATTATTTTAATTTTATAAAGCCATCCTGCATTTAACGGATCGTCATTTATAATTTCAGGGTTTTCTTCTAATAAAGCGTTAGTTTCAATAATTTCTCCAGAAGCTGGTGAGTAAATCTCACTTGCAGCCTTAACTGACTCAATAACAGCAACATCCTTTCCCTGCTCAAAAGAAATCCCTTTTTGAGGTAACTCAACAAAAACAATGTCCCCTAATTGTTCGCTAGCATAAGGTGTAATACCCACAACACCTTCGATGCCATTCACCTTTATCCATTCATGATCTTTTGTATAAAAAATTTCTGTCATTTAATTTACCTTTTTAAAATAATTATGAGGAACAAAAGGAAGATTAACCTTATCTGAAGGTATTTTTTTTCCTCGCACATCTAAATAAACTTCTTTTTGATCAATTGCTGAAGATTTAATGTACCCCATTGATATAGGGATGCTTAATGTTGGTGAAAAACCACCGCTAGTAACTTCACCAATTAAATTATCATTAGAATCATATATTAAAGTTCCTTCTCTTGCAGGTGCCCTACCTTTAGGGAGTAATCCAATTAAAACTCTTGAAGGACCTTTTCTAAACTCATCTTTAATAAAATCACCACCTATAAAATCTGCGCTATTTATTCTATCCTTACAAATCGACCATTTAAGTCCAGCCTCAATGGGTGATGATTTTAAGTCAATGTCATGACCATAAAGACAAAGACCGGCCTCCAATCGAAGAGAATCTCGTGCACCTAATCCTGCTAATTTAACATCAGAGTTTTCTAAAAGTTTTTGAGTGAATGATATTACATGCTTATTAGGAACCGAAATTTCAAATCCATCTTCTCCAGTATAACCACACCTTGAAATTAAAATTTCATAGTTTTTGTAACTTACCCAACAACTTGACATAAATTCTATACCTACAATACCAGGTACTAATTTTAATAGAGCCAACTCAGATTTAGGACCTTGAAGAGCAATCAAAGATAAATCATCCCTGATATTAATATCAAAATTTTTATTTAGATTTTCTCTGAGATGATTAATATCTTTTTCTTTACAAGCAGCATTAACAACCAACCAAACACTATTTTCATTGTGAGTTCTGTGAATCATTAAATCATCAATTATTTTACCTTCATTATTTAAAAATTGAGTGTATTTTATTTTACCTGGTAATATCTTGGAGAAAGATATAGGTAAGATTTTTTCCATAGCTTCCATGACAAAAGGGCCATTGATCTCAATTTGACCCATATGTGAAACATCAAAAATACTTGCGCTAGATCTAGTATGATTATGCTCGGCAATAATACCTGGTGTATAATTTATAGGAAGATAGTACCCCCCAAAAGATACTAACTTAGCGTTCATTTGATTATGGAAATCAAAAAGAGGCGTTTTTTCAACATGAAAATTTTCATTTAATAGTTCAGACATATAGACTCCAAGACAGATAAAAGGTTTAAAATAAACCTGCCCTCCTCTGTCGTTGGAACCTGAGAGATTTCGTATAAATACTTACCCCGTGGGTGAAATCATTATGATTTGCTTTCCAGAGTCTAATATCATTGCGGTCCTTTTGCCTGAGAGTTTCCGAGGGCGGTTGCTCCTTCGGCGCTAAGAGTAGTCTCTCCCGCAACGATTGTTAAATATTACAATGATTCTTTATTTAACAAATTAAAATATGATTATTTCTGGATACCAATTAAGACCTTATATGATGATCCTGTTCTTCCTTCTAAAATATCTGATTTAAGATTTTCAATCCCGATACTAAATGAAGAAATTTCTTTAGACGCGACCTTGATAGTATTGTTTTTAATCCATTTATCAATAACTACATCATTTGGTCCTACAAAGGCTATAAAGATAGGTATATCAATTTTTTCTGCTATATCTTTATTACCGCCGATGACATCACCGATAACTCCTATATTAAAATCTATTTTCTTTTTCCGAACATTATATTCACAAATCATAACTGTACGATTTAATTCAATTTCCAGACCATTAAATGAGGTAGATTCAGAACCCTCCATAATTGCTGCCCTAGGACAAGCACCGGGATCAAAGTCAAAATTTGATGAGCTGCAAGATGAAACTAAAATAATTATTATTGCTGTAAAGATATATTTTAACATAATTAACTTTTCCCAAACTCTATATCAAACTATAAAGAAAAAACGTTTATAAGTAATTTAAATGTACCGTAGTTTAACCTGTGAATAAAATGAATAAAAAAATTGAAAAAATATTATATTTACCAAATCCAAGAGGATTCTGCGCAGGAGTTGAGAGGGCTATAAATATAGTTGAACTAAGTCTAGAAAAATATGGGCCTCCTATTTATGTAAGGCATGAAATTGTTCACAACCCTTGGGTTGTGAAAGATCTTGAAAATAAAGGTGTTATTTTTGTTGATGAATTAAATGATATTCCTAAGGATGCTAGAGTTATTTTTTCAGCGCATGGTGTTTCTTCATCCGTAAAAGAGGAAGCAAAAGAAAAAAAAATGTCTTATATAGATGCTACATGCCCTTTAGTTCTTAAAGTACATATTGAAGCAAAACGACACTTTGAGAACGGTGCTCATATTTTCCTTATAGGTCATAAAGGGCACCCAGAAGTTGACGGAACAATGGGACAAATACCAAGTCAATCAATTACTCTGATAGAGAATATTAACGATATTAAAAGACTTAACATTAGTGAATTTAATAAAGTAGCTCTAATAACTCAAACAACATTATCAGTCGATGATACTGCAAAACTAATTAGGGCTCTCAAGAAAAAATTCCCCACTTTAATCGAGCCACCGCGTGAGGATATTTGTTACGCAACTACAAATAGACAGGCAGCTGTTAAAAGCATAGCAAAAAAATGTGATGCTATTTATGTAATTGGCGGGGAAAATTCTTCAAATTCAATAAGGCTCGTTGAAGTGGCTAGTCAGTCTGGTTGTAAGAATACTTTTTTGATTTCTGAAATTGAATCAATTAACTGGGATGAAATGGAACACTTTAAAACTATTGGTCTAACTGCTAGCGCAAGCGCGCCAGAGATATTAGTAGATGAATTTTTAAGTTTATTTAAAAATAAATTTCAGGTCAAAATTGAGAAAAGCGTCATTGCGGATGAAAATATTTCTTTTAAAATACCTAGGGAACTAAGAGAATAAAATGGCGGTATTTACACATATTACAGAAGACGATCTTAAAAATTTCTTAAGGAATTATAATTTTAATAATATAGATTTTATCGAAGGAATTAATGAAGGAATTCAAAATACAAACTATAAAGTCGGTATTGATTCGGAGGATTATATTTTAACAATCTATGAAAATATTTCAGATGGAAATGATATTAGTTTTTTTCTAGAATTAATGATGCATTTATCAACAAATAATATTAAATGTCCGATCCCAGTTAAAGATATAGAAGATAAATCAATTGGTGAAATCAAGTCAAAATCTTCCGCTCTTCTCACTTTTCTTGAAGGAAAATCAATATCATCTATTGAAGAAGGCCATGCTTACGAGATTGGGAAAGCCCTTGCAGCAATGCATACAAATGTAACAAACTTCAAACTTAAGAAAAAAAATGATTTATCAATCGATGGTTGGAATGGCCTTTTAGAGGCAAATCAGAAAAAATTAAATCTTTTAGAAGAAAATCTATATATTAATTTAAGAAAAGAGCTCAACAGAATTGAAAATCTATGGCCAAGAGACTTACCTTCAGGAATAATCCATGCAGACTTATTTCCTGATAATGTTCTTTTTTTAAATAATAAAGTATCTGGATTAATTGACTTTTATTTTTCTTGTAATGATTTTTTTGCTTACGATTTAAGTATTTGTATAAATGCATGGTGTTTTAATAAAGAAAATAAATTTTCAAGAGAAATTTTCAAAAGTCTTTTAAAAGGTTATCAAGAGTTAAGATCCTTGTCAGAAAAAGAATTAGAATATCTTCCAGTATTATGCTCAGGTTCAGCACTCAGATTTTTGTTAACAAGAGTAGATAACTGGAATAATTCAAATGGTATTGATATTGTTAACTATCAAGATCCAAAGGAATTTCTTAATAGATTAAAATTTCATCAACAAATAAATGATATTAAAGGCTATGGATTCTAATGGATAAAAAAGCAGAAGTTTACACAGATGGAGCATGTTCTGGTAACCCTGGACCTGGTGGATGGGGTGCTACCATTAAAATTAATGAAGAAACTATTGATTTAAATGGAGGTGAAGAAAATACAACAAACAACCGAATGGAATTAATGGCGGCCATTAAAGCACTTAATTATATTGATAAAGATTATGAAATTATACTTTTCACTGACTCAAATTATGTAAAGGATGGCATAACTAAATGGATACATAATTGGAAAAAAAATAACTGGCAAACAGCATCAAAGAAGCCAGTAAAAAATTCTGATTTATGGAAAGAACTTGATGCCCTCCACAATGAGAGAAGAGTTTTATGGAAATGGGTAAAAGGACACGCTGGCGACCCAGGAAACGAGCGAGCTGATGAGCTCGCCCGAATGGGTATAATTAATCAATAAAAATTATTTATAATTGCTCAAGAATATTTTCGGCACTTGATTCTGCAATTTCACCTGGATTTGATTCTAAATTTAGCTTTGTTACAGAATTATCATCAACAATCATTGAGTATCTTAATGATCTAGAGCCAAGACCAAATCCTGAACCATCCATAGTCAAGCCTGTTGCCTCTGTAAAGTCTCCATTTCCATCACCCAACATTAAAATTTTATCGCCGGTACCTTTATCCTTTCCCCACGCATCCATAACAAATGAATCATTAACAGATAAACAAACAATTTGATCAACACCTTTACTAAGGATTTCGTCAGAATTGCTTACAAAGCCTGGTAAATGTTGCATTGAGCATCCAGGTGTAAATGCACCCGGAACAGCAAAAAGAACTGATTTTTTTCCACCGAAGAGTTCACTTGTGGTTATTGGAGTTGGTCCATTTTCAGTCATATGGTGAAGTGTAACTTCTGGTAATTTATCGCCTTCTTTGATAGTCATCATTTTTCTCCGTAATATTAAATAATTATTTATATAGACAATCTATAACATTTATATAAATAAAAGATTATCATTTATAAGTAATAAATAAAATTATCTTTTTTATAGGAATCCAAATGCCCCAAGAAACATCTTTAATTGGTCAATTTTTAATTGCTATGCCGGGAATGGATGATGAACGATTTAAAAAATCCGTTATTCTAATAACTTCTTACTCGGACGAGGGTGCAAAAGGATTAATAATTAATAAACCAACAGATATATTAAGTTACAAAGAAATTATAGAAAAAAATTCTCAGGATATTGATTTAGATGATTTTAATTTTAATAAAAATATAGGTGTATTTTATGGTGGGCCTGTTGATCTTGAAAGAGTTGTAATTCTTCACTCAAATGACTACTCGATGCCTGAAACCGATAAAATATCGAATACTGAGTGTTCGATTACAGGGTCAAAGAAAATACTGCCTTTATTAATTGATGCTAAATTTCCTAGTAAATCTAAATTATTTATCGGGTTCTCAGAATGGGAATCGGGCCAACTAGAATCTGAGATTAAATCGAGCGACTGGTTAATATGGAATTCTGATACCAATATCATTTTTGAAGAAAATACTGAATTAGTTTGGCTGAAAGTAATATCTAATATGGGGATTAATATAGGATCTTTATCTAATCAGAGAGGTTTTGCTTAGATTTTTTCTTTGAATGATTTGTAACATCAGTCCAAACCCTTAAAAAATTTTCAGACCAAATTTTCTTGATATCATTTTTTGAATACCCTCTTTTCAAAAGAGCTGAAGTTATATTTTTAGTTTGTGAAGCATCCATCCATCCATCAATGCCTCCGCCCCCTCCAAAATCAGATGAAATACCTACATAATCTATGCCGACTAAATTAACGATGTAGTCCAAATGATCGATAAACTGATCAACACTAGGTAGAGGGAAATCTCTATTAATTTCATCCATCTTTATTTTATATTGAGGGTTTTCTGTATGTTTCCTATAAATAAAAACCTTATCACCCGTTAAATTGACAATAAACTTTCTTAATGAATTAATTGCATTATTCCTCTCTTTATTAATTTCTACATAAGATGAAAAAGCTACGACCTGAATAACCCCATTATTGTTTGCAATTTCTTTTATAATATTATCCGGTAAATTCCTTGGGTGATTTGCTATAGCCCTTGCAGATGAGTGAGAGGCAATTACAGGGGCCTCTGATAATTGAATAGCCTGCAAGGCTGCTTTATCAGAAACATGACTAATATCGACCATTATACCCAATTCATTCATTTTTGAAATTACCTGCTTACCAAAAATAGATAAACCACCGTGCATTTCAAGAGGGTCATTTAGAGACTTCTTTGGTATTGAGCTATCTGAAATTTGATTATGTCCAATATGAGCAAGCGTCATGTACCTAGCTCCTAAATCATAAAAATCTTCTAATAAGTTTATATTATTCCCTAAAATATAACCATTTTCTATACCTATAGCTGCAGATATTTTTCCTTTTTCCTTGGCCTTCCTGATATCATCAGGCTCCAAAGCAGGGAGAATTTTATCTGGATATTTTTGAAGCATTTTGTGAATGGCACTAAATTTCAACATAGCTTGTTCTTTTGCTTTTTTAAATCCCTCGTCAGTTAAATTAGACTGGCCAACATAAACAATGAAAAATCCTGAATCTAGTCCACCAGTTTCCATTTTAGAAAAATCAACTTGCATTTCAGTTGAGTTGCCAGGGTCATGCTTAGGATTATCCATATAATCGAATGGTATATCAATATGAGAATCCAAGGTTAAATATTCTGCATAAACAGGTATTGATAGTAATAAGAAGATTAAAATAAAAAAATATTTATAAAAGAAACTCAAAATTATTATCCTTAAATTTATTTAATATTTGAACGAATAAAGTCTTTAATTTTAGAAATATCAATACTCATTTCAGAAAAACTTTCACCACCACTCATAACTTTTTTTAATCTTTCTGGCATATCTGGAATTATTCCCAAACTGCTCTTTACTGCGTTAGGAAATTTTGAGGGATGAGCTGTACCAAGAGTTATTATTGATCCATCTGAAGATAAAATATCAGTCGCAGCATATCCAACAGCTGAGTGCGGATCCAAAATATATCCTGATTTTTTATAAACATCTGCAATGCAATCCTTTGTGGCCTTTTCAGTAATACTTTTTGCTAAGAAATCTTCTTTTATAAATTTTAATGCACGACTATCTATTTGGAACTCTTTATTTTCCTTGAGGTTATTCATAAGATTTTTAATCTTAGATGTATCCCTTCCGTAAGCTTCAAAAAGTAAGCGCTCAAAATTACTTGAAATTTGAATATCCATGCTTGGGGACATTGTCGCCTTTGCTTTATCTATTGAATAAATTCCATTTTCCAATGCCCTTGCTAAAATATCATTCTCATTCGTTGCAATTAATAGGTTATCGATTGGAAGACCCATTTTCTTAGCAACCCAACCGGCTAATATATCACCAAAGTTACCAGTAGGAACGGAGTAAGAAACAGGTCCATTTTTAATCAACTTAAAGGAAGTAAAATAATATACAATTTGCGCAGCAATCCTTCCCCAGTTAATAGAATTAATCGCACCAAGATTAACTTCATCATTGAAACTTAAATCATTAAAAAGAGCCTTAACAATATTTTGGCAATCATCGAATGTACCGTTAATCTCAATTGGAAAGACGCCCTCTCCGATTGCTGTTGTCATTTGTTTTCTCTGTATCTCAGAAACTCTATCTTTAGGAAAAAATATAAAAACGTTTACGTTCTCACTTTGCTTAAAAGCTTCAATTGCTGCGCTTCCGGTATCACCAGAGGTAGCGCCAATAATAGTTATTTTTTCATTTCTTTTTTTTAAAGATAAATCAAATAATTCAGCAAGAAGAAGCATAGCAAAGTCTTTAAAAGCAAGAGTAGGTCCATGGAAGAGTTCCAGCAAATACTTATTATCATCAAGTTGAATCAGGGGAGTCATATCCTCAGTTTGAAAAGATGAATATGCCTTTTTTGTTAATAAATTTAACTCTTCCTTATTAATAAAATCATTAAAAAATGGATAAAGAATTTCAGCCGCATCTTGCCAATAAAATTGATTGTTTAATTTTTTATAATCGATGGAAGGCCACTCTAAAGGTACGTAAAGGCCACCATCAGCAGCCAAGCCCTTTAAAAGTACATCTTCAAATCCAAGATCTTTGGATTCTCCTCTTGTAGAAATATATTTCATAGTTAGTAATTATATCCTATCCATAGTAAATGGAATATTTTATTATGAAAAAGATACAACAATTAATTTTAAAGGTAATGATTTATGGATAATATGTTTGATGACATTGAAAAAGATCAAGTTTCTTCTATGGTTCAAGAAGCTCTTAATGGGTCAGATGATGGCGAACTTTTTTTTGAAACCACTCCAAGCGAATCATTTCTTTTTGATGATGGTAGGTTAAAAAATGCAAGTTTTGATATTAACAGCGGTTTTGGATCTCGTTTAGTATCAGGTGATATAACAGGTTATGCAAACTCGACAATACTAAGCAAAAAATCAATTAAGTCGTCGTTGGAAGCTATACAAACTGCAAGAAGTGGAAAAGAAATACTAGTTTCTGAAACAGATCACTCTAAAATTAAAAATAATAAGAAATTTGAAAAAAATCTATACTCAAAAGAAAACCCCTTAAATTCTATTTCTTTTGATGAAAAGATTGAACTTGTCAAAAATATAGATGCGTTTTTGAGAAGTTATGATAATCGAGTCCAACAAGTGAGTGTAAGTCTGGCAGGTAACTTTCAGTCAATAGTAATTTTTGGAAAAGAAGGTGAAATTTATACAGATGAAAGACCTTTAGTAAGATTAAATATCTCAGTTATTGTCAATAATGGCAAGAGGCAAGAAACAGGGTCTTATGGGACTGGTGGAAGATGGGACTATAAAAGATTAAATTCAAAGGATTTTTATCAACACGCTGCAAAAAAAGCTTTGAAGCAAGCGCTAACAAATCTTGATTCAATTGACACACCTGCTGGAGAAATGACTGTGGTTTTAGCCTCAGGATGGCCGGGCGTTCTTTTGCATGAAGCTGTTGGTCATGGATTAGAGGGTGACTTTAATAGAAAAGGAACGTCAGCGTTTTCAAATATGCTCGGTCAAAAAGTTGCCGATGAACAAGTAACGGTTGTGGATAATGGAGCAATACCTGATAGGAGGGGGTCATTAAATATTGATGATGAGGGAACTATTACTCAAGAAACAGTTTTAATTGAGAACGGAATTTTAAAAGGATACCTTCAAGATAATATGAATGCTAGATTAATGAATGATAGGCCGACCGGAAATGGAAGGAGAGAAAACTTTATGTATCAACCTATGCCAAGAATGACAAATACCTATATGACGGACGGACAATATGATCCTGATGAAATAATAAAATCCGTTAAAAAAGGTTTATATATGGTAAATTTTGGAGGTGGCCAAGTTGATATCACTTCTGGAAAATTTGTTTTCAGTTGCACAGAAGGGTATCAAATTGAAAATGGCAAAATATGTTCTCCAATAAAAGGTGCAACTCTAATAGGAGATGGTCCAAAGGCTTTAAATAAAATCAAAATGGTAGGGAATGACTCATCATTGGATGATGGGATTGGAACATGTGGAAAAGCAGGTCAAAGTGTTCCGGTTGGTGTAGGGCAACCAACATTAAGGATTGACGAAATAACTGTAGGTGGAACTTCTTAAAATGAATAAAAATGATTTGGTAGACTTTTCCTTTGAGTATGGAGTTTGTGATCAAATCACTCCACTAGTCAGAAGGGTAATAGCAAAAAATCCAGGACCTTTTACATATACAGGAACTGGAACATATATTATTGGGTCACAAGATTTGGCAGTTATAGATCCTGGGCCAATTGATGAGAGTCATCTTCAAGCAATTTTAAATGCAACAAAAAATCAAAAAATAACACATATAATTATTACCCACACACACAATGACCACTCACCTCTATCAAAATTACTTAAAGAGAAAACGGGTGCGCTTATTTATTCGTTTGATAATAAAAGCATAAATACTGGTGAAGAAAATGAATTTGAAGAAGGTTACGATAAAGAATTTGTATATGATGTTAGCATTAAAGATAAAGACATAATAAAAGGAAAAGATTGGACACTAGAGGCTATTCATACACCAGGTCACACATCAAATCACCTATGTTACTCATTAAAGGAAGAAAAAATTTTATTTTCTGGTGATCATGTTATGGGCTGGTCAACTACAGTAATTGTTCCGCCTGATGGGGATATGGAAGAGTATATGCAGTCATTAGAAAAGTTGCTTCTGAGAAAAGAGCAGTATTATCTACCAACACATGGGAAGATGATAAAAAATCCCCTGAGTTTGGTAAAGAAGTATATTACTCACAGATTGGAGAGAGAAAATCAAATAGAGAAAGCTATAAAATCAGGAAAAAATAAAATTACAGATATAGTTAAAATTATTTACGCAGATGTTGATACTAGGCTTTACCCAGCAGCATCAATGTCTACATTAGCTCATCTAAAAAGAATGATAAAAAAAGGACAAATCAAAGTAGATGGTTCAAACTTAGATGGCTTTTATGAAATTAACTAGGGGAATAAATTAACAGGTATCCACTCATCCTTTTTTTTCTCAAAAAGTAATCTTTCATGAAGCCTATAAGGCCTATTATCCCAAAACTCTATTGTGTTAGGTATAATCACATAACCGCCCCAATGTGGTGGACGAGGTATATCTTTATTTTTATACTTTGAAGATAACTCATTATACCTTTTTTCTAAATCTTCTCGTTTTGATAACTTCTTAGACTGAGTGGATGCCCATGCGCCTATCTGTGAACTTCTATCTCTAGATAAAAAATAATCATCGGAGTCTTTCTTAGATATTTTTTTTATCTTTCCTCTCAGCCTTACCTGCTTTTCAAGAGTCTTCCAATGAAAACAAACTGCAACTCTAGAATTTGATTCGATTTCCCTACCTTTTTTACTTTTAGAATTAGAAAAAAAAACTAGCCCATTTTTATCAAATCTTTTCATTAGAACAATCCTTACATTTGGAAAACCTCTAGAATCAGAAGTTGCTAATGAAATAGCATTTGGATCAGAAATTTCTCTTTTTGAAGCTAACTCAAACCACTTATTAAACAAAATAAATGGATCTTTATCTTTTAATTTTGGTAATCCAATCTTCATAAGAATATTCCTTTTAACAAATAACAAGTTTTGATTATACAAATCTAAAGTAAAGCTGTATTGCTTAAATTTGATTTTTTATAAAAAAATCACTAACAATACTTATATAAACATACTCAAAAGAAAAAAATGGAATTAAAAACAGATATATTATCAGGTAAACGCGGCTTAATAATGGGAGTGGCTAACAATAGATCAATTGCTTGGGGTATTGCTAAAGCATGCTCAAATAGTGGGGCGGAGCTAGCCTTTACTTACCAGGGTGAGGCTATTGAAAAAAGAATAGTTCCTTTAGCAAAAGAATTAAATTCCTCAAATGTATTTGAGTGCGATGTTTCAGATTCCGTTAGTGTAGACAATACCTTTAACGAAATAGAGAAAATTTGGGGTAAAATAGATTTTGTTGTCCACGCCATTGGCTTTTCAGATAAAAATGAGCTGGATGGTAGGTATATTGATACAACTGAAAAAAATTTCATTAATACCCTTAATATTTCTTGTTATTCATTTACAGCTGTTGCTCAAAGAGCTGAAAAATTAATGAAAGACGGCGGATCTCTTTTAACTCTAACATATTATGGTGCTGAAAAAGTTATGCCGCACTATAACGTTATGGGCATTGCTAAAGCTGGTCTAGAAACAAGCGTAAAATATCTTGCAAAAGATTTAGGGTCTCAAAATATTAGAGTTAATGCAATATCAGCTGGACCAATAAAAACGTTAGCAGCCTCAGGGATTGGTGACTTTAGGTATATCCTCAAGTGGAATGAATACAATTCTCCTTTAAAAAGAACTGTTTCAATTGATGAAGTTGGTAATTCGGCTATATACCTTCTCTCAGATCTATCATCCGGCGTTACTGGAGAAATACACCATGTCGATTCAGGTTATAATGTAATTGGAATGAAATCAGAAGATGCCCCTGATATATCAACTGTATAGGATAGAAAATGTCTCATAATTCATTTGGTCGTCTATTTCGGTTTACTACGTGGGGTGAATCTCATGGCCCATCAATTGGTTGTGTAGTTGATGGAACACCCCCTAAATTAGAGCTAAATGAAAAGGATGTTCAATTTTGGCTTAATAAAAGAAAACCGGGTCAAAGCAAGTATACAAGTCCAAGAAAAGAGGATGATCAGGTTAAAATACTTTCAGGTGTAATAGATGATAATGGAAAACAGTTAACGACCGGTACACCTATATCATTAGTTATTGAGAACCAAGATCAAAGGTCTAAAGATTACTCCGATATTAAAGATAAATTTCGTCCTGGACATGCTGATTTTACCTATCTTTCAAAATATGGAATAAGAGATGTTAGAGGTGGAGGCAGACAATCAGCTAGGGAAACAGCAATGCGGGTTGCTGCAGGAGCAATTGCAAGAAAGATAATTCCAAATATTGAGATCGAAGGCGCCCTTGTTCAACTAGGCGAGCATAAGATAAATAAAGGAAATTGGGACTCAAATTTTATAAATCAAAATCCATTTTGGTCACCTGATCCGAGCACAATTGGTATTTGGGAAGAATATATAGAAAACTTAATCAAAGAAGGTGATAGCTGTGGAGCTATTATTGAAGTAATAGCGAAAAATGTACCAATTGGTCTTGGAGCACCAATTTACGGAAAACTAGATGCAGATATTTCAAATGCAATTATGAGCATTAATGCTGTAAAAGGTGTTGAAATAGGAAACGGTTTCAAGGCTGCTACAATCAAAGGTAGTGAAAATTCTGATGAAATGTTTATAGAAAAGAATAATCCGTCATTTAAATCCAATAATTCAGGTGGTATCCTAGGTGGAATTTCATCTGGGCAAGATATTGTTATTAGATTTGCAATAAAGCCGACCTCCTCAATAAGAAGTCCTCAAAAGACTATCGATAAGTCAGGTAAGGAAACAGATATATCAACTAAAGGCAGGCATGACCCTTGTGTTGGAATAAGAGCTGTACCCGTTGGTGAAGCAATGATTGCTTGTGTTTTAGCCGATCACTTTCTAAGAAACAGAGCTCAGAACGGTTAATTAATCTTATTTAGGATTTACAATCTTAAGTTCTGAAGACTTTATTTTTAAAACACTTAAAACCTTTTCAACAATATCATGACTCATTAACTTAGCTTCAATATACATTTCTTCAGGTGATGCATGAGAAATAAATTTATCAGGAAAAACTAAATTCCTTATCTTTAAGCCATCATCTAACAGTGAAGCATTAGACAATAAAGACAAAACAGAAGATCCAAACCCTCCAAATGATCCCTCTTCTATAGTAAGCAACAGCTCATGATTCTTAGCTGCAGATATTATCAAGGATTCATCAAGTGGTTTAGCAAAACGTGCATCAATAATTGTTGTTGATAGTCCCAAAGAGTTTAATTTTTCAGAAGCCTTTTTAACTTCCACTAATCTTGTGCCTAAATTTATAATTGCTACCTTTGTACCCTCTGAAATAATCCTTCCTTTTCCAATTTCAAGAGTTTTATAATTTTCAGGAATCTTTAAGCCCTCCCCACTTCCTCTCGGATAACGAAATGAAATAGGACCCTCATTATAAGACACTGAAGTCTTAACCATTCTTGCCAATTCGATTTCATCTGATGCTGCCATAACTACAAAGTTAGGTAGAGAAGAAAGAAAAGCTATATCAAAACTACCAGCATGAGTTGGTCCATCAGCACCAACTAAACCAGCACGGTCAATTGCAAATTTTACTGGTAAATTTTGAATAGCCACATCGTGAATTATTTGATCATAAGCCCTTTGAAGAAAAGTTGAATAAATAGCTACAAATGGTTTAATACCCTCGGTAGATAAACCAGCAGCAAAGGTAACAGCATGCTGCTCTGCAATTCCTACATCGAAAAATCTCTCTGGAAATTGTTTTTGAAACTTATCAAGGCCTGTTCCAGATGGCATTGCAGCTGAAATACCGACTATATCTTTATCTAGATGAGCCTCTTTAATTAATGCCTCTGAAAAAATATTAGTATAAGATTTTTTAACATCTGATGATTTTTGCTGTTCACCCGTAGCAATATTAAACTTAGAAACACCATGATATTTTTCATCAGATTTTTCTGCAGGCAAATAACCTTTACCTTTCTGCGTTACAACATGAATTAAAACTGGGCCATGATTAGAATTCTTAATATTTCTTAGAACAGGTAATAAATGATCTAAATTATGACCATCTATCGGTCCAATGTAATAAAACCCCATTGCCTCAAAAAGAGTCCCTTCGCCAGAAATAGTTCTTGTTATTTCATCTGCCTTTTTTGCACTCTTTTCTATTGTTTTAGGAAGTTTTTCAACTATTTGTTTTGCGAAGTTTCTAAATCCTATGTATTTCTCACCTGATATTAGTTTAGCTAAATAAGCGCTCATTGCTCCGGTTGGAGGCGCAATTGACATATCATTATCATTCAAAATTACAATTAAATTGGACTTTAAGGCACCAGCATTATTCATAGCCTCGTATGCTTGACCAGCGCTCATAGCTCCATCACCCAAAACACAAATAATATTATTATTATCGCCCTTTAAGTCTCTTGCAATTGATATTCCTAGCCCAGAAGAAACTGATGTAGAGCTATGGCCGGCTCCAAACACATCAAACTCACTCTCATCTCTTTTAGCAAAACCTGATAAACCATTTTTTTGTCTCAATGTACTCATAGAGTGACGTCTTCCAGTCAAGATCTTATGGGGATAACTTTGATGACCAACATCCCATATAAGTTTATCATTTGGGGTGTCAAAAACATTATGTAAAGCAACAGTTAACTCAACAACTCCAAGCCCAGCGCCAAGATGGCCTCCTGTTTTTGAAACAGATTGAATTGTCTCCTGCCTTAGCTCATCAGAAAGTGACTTTAAATCTTGATCTGAAAGATCCTTTAGGTCCTTAGGAGAGTTAATTTTATCTAATAATGGTGTATCTTTTATATTCATTTTTTAATTTTATCTATGGTTCTAAAATTCTCTTTCTTTTACAAAGTTAACTACATTTATTAACGATGATGGTATTTGGTCAAATACATTTAGAGAAGAAATAGAATAATCGCAATATTTATTAACCTCTAATTTAGATTGATTAATATCATAATAATCCAAGAAAGTTACTTTCTTATTCTTATAATCGCTTCCAGTTTTCTTTCCTATAATACTTGAATCACCAATAACATCCAAAATATCGTCAGTAATTTGAAAAGCCAATCCAAGATTATCTCCAAAATCCTTTAATGCGTTTCTATGCAAATTATTAGAGTTTGATATAATTGATCCAACCTGACATGAGAAACTTATTAAATTTGCTGTTTTCATTTTATACATCATTAGTAAATTAGATAAAGTTAACTGCTTACCTTGGTTTGATCTTATATCCTTTGCTTGACCTCCAACCATACCTTTATGACCAACCATGTTTGAAAAAAGATTTATTAATTCAATCTGACTATGAGACTCAATTTTATTAAAATCTCCTGACAATATTTCAAAAGCCATAGCCTGCAGCCCATCTCCAACTAATATTGCTGTGGCTTCATCAAAATGTTTATGATTTGATAGCTTGCCTCTTCTGAAGTCATCATTATCTATAGCTGGTAAATCATCATGAACCAATGAATAAACATGCAACAATTCTATTGCAGAAGAAATTTTAATCACATCATCATAGTCTACATCAAAAAAAGAAGAGCATTCAATGGCTAGGTATGGTCTTAGTCTTTTGCCTCCACCCAAAACTGAGTAACGCATTGCTTCATTTAATATTTTATCGCTTTCCGAAGAAAACATTAGTATTTGATCAAGAGAATTTTCAATTTTATCAGAAACTAGCTGAAGAGAATTTTTAAAACCTTTATCCATTAAATTCAAATTTCATCTAAAGGCTCAGATTTAAAGTCACCGTCTGGTTGAGTAATTATCTTATCAACTTTCATCTTGGCTTTTTCTAGCTTTGATTCACAATGAGCCTTTAAAGCTACACCTCTTTCATAAATTGAAATAGAGTCTTCTAAATCAATATCTCCTCTTTCTAAGCGCTCAACTATTCCCTCTAACTCAGATAAGGCTTCTTCAAAGGATAGTTTTTTTATATCATCTTTAACTTCAATTTTTTTATTCATCAAATAACCACCGTTGTTATGCTTTCTTGTATAATATTACCCCATTAACATCTTTTTCGGCTACAATTAATTTACGCATTAAAAGACAATTTAAATGGGCTATACTTTCACCTGTTGCCATCAGCAAAACATCATCAGAAATTTTTCTTTTAAATAATACTGAAAAAACATCTATAGCTCTCTTAGGCTCTTTGCATAAATCAAGAAGACGATAAAGGTTTCTCTCATGTCCTTCAATTAAACTATCTAAGCGCTCGTGAAGACCCCTAAAAGGCTCATTATGAGCAGGTAAAACTAAAACATTATTTGGAACCCTTGTTTTTATATATCGACAGCTCTCTATCCAATCCTCTAGAGGATTAGATAATGGTTCGGTTGGAAAAACACTTACATTTGAAGAAATTTTAGGTAAAACCTGATCTCCAGAGATTAATATGTTTAAATCTTTGTTGTATAGACATGCATGTTCAGGACAATGACCACTTCCAACAACAATTTCCCATTCATAGTTACCTATAATTATTATTTCTTTATCACGAATACGTCTATAGTTATCAGGTAACTTAGAGACAGCCCTTCCAAATCCTCCAAACCTTTCAGCATAGGAATCTAACTGATCTTCATTAAACCCAGCACCTTTATATAAATCTCTTCCTTCCTTAGGAGCTTCCCTTCCTGTATCAGCAACTAAAACTCTACACATTAAATATTCTGATCTGGACATATACAGAGGAGCAGAAAACTTTCTAGAAATCCAGCCTGCTAAACCTACGTGATCAGGATGTAAATGAGTGACAATAACTTTCTCTACCCTTTTTGACTCCATATCACCATTAAAACATTTCCGCCAATTCGATTTAATCTCTGCAGACGCCACACCCGTATCAACCACGGTCCAACCATCTCCATCTTCTAAAACCCATAAATTAATATGATTGAGAGCAAAAGGAAGTGGCATCCTTAACCAGTAGACACCATCAGCAACTTTTAACATTCGCCCCGGCTCTGGTATTTCAGAAAATGGATAAATAATGTTATGTGCTCCTTTTTCCTTACCCTCTTTAAGAAGCTCCATTCAAAAACCCCCTAAAATATTATCAATTCTTTTTGTTTCTAGTTCAAAAATTTCTGAACAAATAGACTTTGATAAACCAACTGTATTAGGTAAGATTTGTGTCGAGAAAAATATTGCCATATCTTTTTTACTTTCGAAAAAATCCCTATTTTCATGGTCTTTCAAGGATAGAGCTCCTTTTATCAAATAATGAGCCCCAGCAGTTATTCCTAGTAGATTAAGATAATCTGATGCAACAAATAATGCAGAATAATTTTCATTTGATTTAATCCTTTGAGATAATTTTTCAGTTGAGATCTTGACGCTGTCAAAAGCATCTGAAAAATTTTTAGATATTAATTGAAAATCTTTATTATTTTCTTTTATACACATTGATAGAGTATTGTAGAATTCACTCATAAAGTTCTTTAAGCCCTCTCCATCAGAAATAAGTAGTTTTCGCATAACTAAATCGATTGCCTGAATACCATTTGTTCCCTCATAAATAGGAGCAATTCTAGAATCTCTAAAAAATTGAGCTACTCCAGTTTCTTCAACAAAACCCATTCCGCCATGAATTTGAATTCCTAAAGATGCAACCTCAACTCCAACATCTGTTGACCAAGATTTTGAAATTGGAGTTAATAAATCAGCCTTTAACTTAAATTTTTCTCTGACAGATTTATCGGGGTGAGATTCTGATAAATCAATTGAAATTGCATTATCATAACATATAGCTCTAGAAGCTTCGGTTAAAGTTTTCATTTTTAAAAGCATTTTTGAAACATCTGGATGATTAATTATTTCTACGCTTTCTGGGTTTTCATTTTTATAATGTTTTCCTTGTTTTCTCTCTTTTGAATAAAGGATTGATTGTTGAAGTGCTCTTTCTGATATTCCCACGCCTTGCATACCTACATTCAGTCTTGCATTATTCATCATTGTAAACATACATGCGAGACCATTGTTTTCTTGTCCCAATAAATATCCTACAGCTCTATCTTTTTCTCCAAAAGACATTACGCATGTTGGGGATGCATGTATTCCAAGCTTCTTCTCTAAACCAATACACTTCAAGTCATTTCTTTTTATTTCACCTGAAGAATCATCTTCTAGAAATTTGGGCACTATAAATAATGATATTCCTTTATTTCCTTTAGGAGATCCCTCAATCCTAGCAAGAACAAGATGAATAATATTTTCAGACATATCATGCTCGCCAAAGGTTATATAAATTTTAGTACCCTTAATCCCATAAGTATCGTCATTATTCTTTATGGCGCTTGTATTCAAAGAACCCACATCTGAACCAGCTTGAGGTTCAGTAAGATTCATAGTGCCCGACCACTCACCAGTTAAAAGTTTTGGTAAATATTTCTTTTTTTGAGTGTCTGTTCCGTGCTGACTTATTGCTTCAATTGATCCTTGAGTTAACATCGGGCATAAAGAAAAACTCATATTAGCAGAATTCCATAATTCTTGAGTCATTACTGCTAATGTCCTAGGCAATCCTTGACCACCATACTCAGGAGATCCAGATATAGTTCCCCAAGATGATTCTATAAATTTTATATAAGCGTCTTTAAATCCCGGTGGTGTAATAACATCAGCCCCCTCCAACTTAGAGCCAACCTTATCCCCAATATGATTTAAAGGAGCAATTGTTGAATCTGCTAATTTTGATGCCTCTAAAAGCAACGATTCAACAAAATCAGCATTAATATCAGGCCATACATTTGAATTTTCTATTTCAGAAAAATTTGCCATATTTTTTAAAGCAAAAATCATTTGCTTAACAGGTGATGCAAATGCCATAAGTATCCTTAACTCTCTCAATAATTAACTTTAGATGTAAGATGTAGTATACACAAATTACATTAAATAAAGGATTTTTATAAAGTTTAAATTTTTAATAATGGTAAAAATAAAAAAATTCAATAACGACACCATCAGCCAAGCTGTTAATGAGTTAATCAATGGAAATCTTATCTCTTTTCCAACTGAGACAGTTTATGGCTTGGGGGCAGACGCCACAAATGATAAGGCAGTAGCAAAAATTTTTTCAAACAAGGAAAGACCTTCTTTTAACCCCTTAATAGTGCATGTAGAGTCTTTAGATCAAGCAAAAAAAATTGCGCTATTCAATGAAAAAATAGAAAAAATTATCGATAAATTTTGGCCGGGACCTCTAACTATTGTGCTTGACCGAGCCAAGAAATCTAATATTAGTTTGCTTGTAAGCTCAGGATTGAAAACAATAGCACTAAGGCAACCAAAAAATGAAATAGCCCTTAACCTTATTAAAAAACTTAATAAACCAATAGCCGCGCCTAGCGCTAACAAATTTGGCCTATTAAGCCCCACCTCTTCACTTCATGTTAAAAAACAATTTAAAAAAAATAATGATATATCTTTTATTATAGATGGTGGAAAAACTGATATTGGAATAGAAAGTACAGTTATAGGTTTGGATGAGAATCAAAAACTAATAATTTACAGGCATGGTGGGGTTACTAAGGAAGAAATTGAAGAAATAATAAAAGAAGAAATTGAAGAAATAATCGAGGATAATGATATAAGTAAGGGAAATATTTCTCCAGGATTAATAAAAAAACATTATTCTCCCAAAGTCCCTTTAAGAATGAATGTATTAAAACCAAAAGAAAATGAGGTTTTTATTGGATTTGGACCAGATTATGGAGAGCCTAATCTTAGTTTATCAGGAGACTTAAATGAGGCAGCAGCAAACCTGTTTTTTCTATTAGAAAAATACGAGAACAAAGGAAAAGGCATTTGTATCTCTCCAATCCCAGTTGATGGAATTGGCGCAGCAATTAACGATAGACTAAGAAGAGCTTCTTATTAATTACCTAAGAGATGGTAAAATATAATCCTTAAACTGTTCTCGCAAAGTTAGTTTTTGAATCTTTCCAGTAGCTGTATGAGGAATTTCTTCAACAAAAACTACATCATCAGGCATCCACCATTTAGCCAACTTTCCTTCAAGATATGATAAAATTTCTTCCGGTTCTGGTGTTTTATTGTCGACTGCGACACAAATCAATAAAGGTCTTTCATCCCACTTAGGGTGAACTACACCAATAACTGCCGCTTCAGCAATATCTTGATGACCAACTGCAATATTTTCTAACTCAATTGATGAAATCCACTCTCCTCCGGACTTAATTACATCTTTTGATCTATCTGTAATTTGCATAAATCCTAACTCATCAATTGTGGCAACATCTCCAGTATCAAAATAACCATCTTCATCAAGAATCTCACCACCATCACCTTTCATATATTGATTGGATATAAATGGACCCCTAACTTTTAAATTACCAAAATCTTTTCCATTCCAAGGTAAATCATTATTTTCATCATCCGTTATCTTCATTTCAACCATGTAAGATGCTCGACCCTGCTTTAATTTAATATCTACTTGTTCTTCAAAACTAAGGTCTTCCATTCCATGCTTAAATGCTCCAATTGTTCCCAAAGGTGACATTTCTGTCATACCCCAAGCATGCATCACAGAAACATTGTAATCTCTTTCAAATTTTTCAAGCATTACTCTTGGTACTGCAGATCCTCCAATTGCAACCCTCTCTAAAAAAGGTAAGTCAAGATTGTTAGCCTCTAAGTATTGCAAAAGCATGAGCCAAACAGTTGGCACAGCAGCAGTAAATGTTACTTTTTCATCTGTTAAAAGCTGATAAATACTTTCACCATCCATGTTCATCCCAGGCATAACCACCTTACATCCAGACATTGGAGCAGAAAAAGAGAGACCCCAAGCATTTGCATGAAACATGGGAACAACAGGCATAACAGAGTCAGTAGATTTAATACCCATAGCATCAGCATTATTTGCTACCAATGTATGCAGGACGTTTGACTTATGAGAGTAAAGAACGCCCTTTGGATTACCTGTAGTCCCTGATGTATAACAAAGACCACAAGCATCAGTCTCCTCAACTTTTAACCATTCATAATCGTTATCTTCTGCTTTAAGCATATCTTCATAGCAAAAAATATTCTTTAAGTTTGTTTCCGGCATATTTGCACTATCTGTTAAAAATATAAAACCTTTCACATTAGGTAACTTAGCCTCAATGCCCTCTAGAATTTTTACAAAAGTTATATCCGCAATAATATATTTATTATCAGCGTGATTAATAATATACTCAAGCTGTTCAAGAAAAAGTCTTGGATTGAGAGTATGATAAATTGCTCCTACACCTGTAATTCCATACCAAGTTTCTAAATGCCGGTGGGTATTCCATGCTAAAGTCCCAATAACATCTGATTTTTTTACACCTAACTTTATTAATGACTTGGAGAACTTACGGGCTCTTGAATGTATTTCAGAATAATTTGTTCTATGAATATCCCCTTCAACCTTTCGAGTAACGATCTCCCTATCACCATGATGAAGACTTGCGTGGTCAATAAACGTATGAACCAATAATGGCCAATCCTGCATTAAACCTTTCATAGATAACTCCTATTTTTTTTATTAATATAATATTCAGAAATTCTTAAGCATCAACTTTTTTAGAAACATAAATACATAACTGAGTATCGCCAACATTTTTTTTCTTTGAAATCTCAAAACCTGAAATATTCTCAACCTCATCGCGAGTTGAAGACTCTGCAATTATAATTGCCTTTTGACTTATCCATCCTTTTTTTGAAAAATCCTCAATTGCAATTTTTGTTTTAAATGAGTCTTTATATGGTGGATCGGAAAAGATTAAATCTACGGGCCTTTGATCCTTCATAACACGTCTATCAATATTAACCACATCAGATCGTCTCACATTAGATTTTGTTTCTAATTTTAATGACTTTATATTATTATTAATTGCTAAAATAGCTTGGCTTTCAATATCAATAAAATTACAAAACCTTGCCCCTCTTGACAAAGCTTCAATCCCAAGAGATCCCGATCCAGCAAAAATATCAAGAATATCCATCCCTTCAAAATCAACACTAAAACCGTGAATAAGAAAATTAAAAAGTGACTCTTTAACTCTTGAGCTTGTAGGCCTAGTATTTTTTCCTTTTGGAGAATGAATAACTCTTCCCGAGAATTCTCCACCGATAATTTTCATTAAATTAATCCTTATATAAATTATAAATAAAAGTTTTTCTTAAAATTATTTTTTAAAAAATTACTGGGAACTTCTCTAATTTCTTCTTTTTTTAAATCTGATAAATCAAACGGACCATACGATGTTCTAATTAGTCTATTAACCTCTAAGCCAATAAAGTTACAAACCTTTCTAATTTCTCTATTCTTACCTTCCCTTAATTTCATAGTAAGCCATGAGTTCGTTCCAGTAGCTTTCCCAATAGAAACTTCCATTGGCATATAATATACACCTTCAATTTTAGAACCTTTCTCAATAACTTTTAATCTTTTTGAATTTATTTTTCCATGAACTCGTACTTTATACTCTCGCTCAAAATCATTTTTAGGCAACTCCATATATCTTGAGAAATCTCCATTATTGGTTAGCAAAATTAACCCCTCACTATTCATATCCAACCTTCCTATTGGGATTGTTTTCTTCATATCCTTTGGCATAATATGATAAATAGTTTTTCTATTTTCTGGGTCTTTACTTGTAACCAATGATCCAATTGGTTTATAAAAAAGCCAAACACGAAGATTTTTTTGTTTAGATATCTCTTTACCATCAACCTTAACTTTTGAGTTATTATTAATGTTAATTGCTGGCGAGCTAATTATTTCTCCATCAATCTGAACCCTTCCCTCAGATATCAATTTCTCAGCTTGTCTTCTGCTCGATAATCCAGAACTAGCTATAAATTTAGCGATTCTCTGAAATTCTTTTTTTGAATCATTTGTCATAATTAATCTTATACTATTTTATTAAATAATAATTAAAGGAATGAAATTGAAAAGTAGTATTGAAAAAACAAGTTATTTCATGAAAATTGCGTTTACTGAAGCAATAAAAGCAAAAAATAGAGATGAGGTACCCGTAGGTTCTGTAATTGTTGATGAAAGAAATAATATTATAGCATCAAATGGTAATCGCATTATTGAACTATCTGACCCGACTGCTCATGCAGAAATTCTGTGTATTCGTGAAGCTTCTAAAAAAATACAAAGCGAAAGATTAGTTAACTGCTCATTATTCTCAACATTAGAACCTTGCGCAATGTGTGCTTCAGCAATATCTTTCGCAAGAATAAAGAATCTTTATTTTGGAGCTTTTGATCCAAAAGGAGGTGCAGTTGAAAATGGTATAAAGTTTTTTAATTCAGATACATGTAATCATAAACCAGATGTATATGGTGGTTTTAGTGAAAAGAAATCATCGGATTTACTAAAATCTTATTTTACATTAAAAAGAGACTAATATTAATATTGATTTTAAGCTTCATCAAAGATAACTAATTATAGCTAACAAAAATACTCAGAGAAGGAAAAAAAATGAATTTTGATCATAATGATAAAACTAAAGAACTAATCGCTCGTGTTGAAAAATTTATGGATGATTATGTTTATCCAAATGAAAAAGTCTATGAAGAGCAAATGGCTGCTTTCGGTGATAATAGATGGCAAATTCCTCAAATACTTGAAGACCTAAAAGAAAAAGCAAGAGCTGAAGGTTTATGGAATTTATTTCTTCCTGAATCTGATAGAGGTGCGGGATTAACAAACGTTGAGTATGCTCCACTATGTGAAATTTTTGGTAGAGTAGGTTTTGCTGGTGAAGTTTTTAATTGCTCTGCTCCAGATACAGGTAATATGGAAGTAATTGATAAATATGGCAATGAAGAACAAAAAGAGCAATGGTTAAAACCCCTGCTAGCAGGTGAAATGCGTTCTGCATATTTAATGACTGAGCCTGATGTTGCCTCTTCAGACGCCACAAATATTTCAACAACAATTGAAAAAGATGGCGACGAATACGTTATTAATGGAAGAAAATGGTGGTCATCTGGTGTTATGGATCCTAGGTGTAAAATCGCAATCTTAATGGGGAAAACTAATCCAGAAGCACCCAGACATCAACAACAAAGTCAAATTTTGGTACCGATGGAGACCCCTGGAATTACAGTAAAACGTCACTTACCTGTCTTTGGTTTCGATGATGCTCCACATGGTCACTCCGAAGTTCTTTTAGAAAATGTTCGAGTTCCAAAAGAAAACTTATTCCTTGGCGAAGGTCGTGGTTTTGAAATTAGTCAAGGTCGACTTGGCCCTGGAAGAATTCATCACTGTATGCGTGCAATTGGAGTAGCTGAAAGAACTCTTGAAAAAATGGCAAAAAGATTACTAACAAGAGAGACTTTTGGTAAAAAAATTGCCGAACATTCAGTTTGGGAGGAAAGAATTGCTACAGCAAGAATTGAAATTGAAAGTTCAAGATTACTGACAATGAAAGCGGCATACATGATGGATACTGTGGGAAATAAAGTTGCCCGTGCAGAAATTGCCATGATTAAAGTCTTAGCTCCAAAAATGCTTTGCAGTATTGTTGATGACGCAATTCAAGCCCATGGCGGAGGTGGGGTAACAACTGATTTTGGTCTTGGTAAGACTTATGCATCAGCAAGAGTTCTAAGACTTGTTGATGGGCCAGATGAAGTTCACAATAGAACTATAGCAAGACTAGAGTTCAAAAAATATAAAGAAGAACTGGAATCTGCAATAAAAGAAGCTTAAAAATTATTTTAGTGATTTAAAGGCCTTCATTTATGAGGCCTTTTTTTTGAATTATTTACCTTTATAGTCCCATTTATAATCAGGCGGGGTTGGTCCTTTAATTCTTTCGCCTTGTTGCATCTGCTCCCAAGTATGAGCAAGTATGCCAACTGAACGAGATAAACAAAATAACCCGCGGGCGAGTGGTGGTGGGCACCCTAATTCAGCATATATAACTGCTGTTGCACCATCTATATTCATAGGAATAGTTTTTTTATTACTTAATTCTTTTTCAATTTGGCGCCCAATTTTAATAAATTTCCCACTAACCTCTCCATCTATTACCGCATTATCAACTAAATCTAAAAGTCTAGGCGTCCTTGGATCACCTAACTTATGAAATCGATGTCCGAAACCAGGTATGAAGCCATTATTAAGCTTTTTATAATCGTTAATAATTTGATTTAAATTTTCTATACCTTTTGTCTGAATATCAATATAAAGCTCCAAAGCTTGCTGACCAGCGCCACCATGAATATCTCCAAGCATATTAATTCCTGTAGCTAAAGAGTTATTAATATCAACACCGCATGTTGCTGACATCCTTGCAGCAGCTATTGAGGGTGCCTGCGGTCCATGGTCAACAGCTGCAACCAAAGCGGCCTCAAGTAGGTGTGATTTTTTTTTATTTAGTTTATTACCTGTTGTCATAAACCATATCATTTCTGTAAAACTTTTTTCTCCTATTAAATTTTCAATCGGCATTCCTCTTAAGGAAATAGAACCTGGTTCCATTTCAATAATTTCAGTACTCCACCAATCAGATACATCACTCATATTACCCCCTCCTTTTTTAATTGATTAATTTCTTCTTCACCAAGTCCTAAACTAGAATATACTGACGTATTATCTGCTCCTAATAAAGGAGGATTACTATCGATTTGATGATGATCTCCATCAAACAAAACAGCGGCTTTTAAAACATCTATAGATTTTTCTACACCAGGAATATTTTCCAATGTTGTTAATATCCCTCGTTTAGTAATTTGAGGGTGGCTTAGGACTTCAGGTATACTTAATACCGGACCGGCTGGAACACTTATTTTATTAAGTTCCTCAACCCATTCCTCGACAAGTTTAGTAGTTAAAATAGTTTCAAGTTCAGCTTTTAATCTTAGGCGATTTTTTTTACGCATTTCTCTATTTGAAAAATCAGGATTTTCAATTAAATCCTTTCTACCAAGATGGTTTGCCAACAACTCCCATTGTTCATCCTTATTTGCTGCTATATTTAAAAGTCCGTCTTTTGCTTGAAACGAACCAGATGGTGAACTCGTAAAATTCTCATTACCTTGTGCTTTTGGAATAACTCCACCTATAAGATAATTAGATATAACCCAGCCCATAGTAACTAAGGTTGCCTCTAGCATGGAAACATCAATAAAACTTCCACCCTTTGGTGCATTAAGAGCTGCTGATAATGCCATAGCCGCTGTTAGGCCTCCAATTGTATCTGAAATTGGGTAACCTACACGAAAAGGGTTATTTTCAGAATCTCCGGTGATAGTCATCACACCAGATAAACCTTGAATAATTTGATCATAGGCAGGGTTTTGTGAAAGAGGTCCATCCTGTCCAAATCCTGTAATTGCACAATAAATAAGATTAGAATTATTTTTTTTTAATGACTCATAACTTAAATCCAAACGCTTCATAACGCCGGGACGGAAATTCTCAACTACAGCATCATATTCGCTAACAAGCTCCCTAAAAAGGATCTTACCTTTTTTAGATTTAAGATTAAGCGTAATAGACTTTTTTCCTGAATTTTGTGCTAAAAAACTAATCCCCATACCTTTAGAATTGAGGTCAGGGTCAGCTCCAAGGTTTCTAGCAAGGTCTCCCTTAACAGGTGTCTCGATTTTAAGTACCTCTGCCCCTAAATTAGCCAGCTGATAAGTGCAAAAAGGTCCCGCTAAAACATTAGTAAGATCTAATATTCTCTTACCTTGAAGAGGTTTCATCAATTTTTCTCACTTCTATCAATATAATAAATAATTCATAAAAAACTATTAATGTATACATTTATGATTTATACAGATTTTCCTACATTATGGAGATTGATGTGACTGAAAATTGGACAAAAGATAGCTGGAGAAAAAAACCTATTGTTCAAGTTCCTGATTATGATGATCAAGAACTTGTAAGTAATGTTGAAACTCGACTCTCTTCATATCCTCCTTTGGTGTTTGCGGGTGAAGCAAGAAATCTAAAAGAAGATCTTGCAAGAGTTTGTCGAGGAGAGGCTTTTCTTCTCCAAGGAGGAGATTGCGCAGAAAGTTTTGCTGAACATCTTCCAGATAATATACGCGATACTTTTCGAGTAATACTTCAAATGGCTATTGTTTTAACTTTTGGAGCGGGAAGACCTGTTGTAAAGGTTGGAAGAATGGCTGGACAGTTTGCTAAGCCAAGATCTTCATCAATAGAAAAAAAGGGTGATTTAGAATTACCGAGCTACCGTGGTGATATCATAAATAATATAGAATTTGATGCGGCTGTTAGGAATCCTGATCCTGAACGTCAAATAATGGCATATAGGCAAGCTGCTTCAACTCTTAATCTTCTAAGAGCATTTGCCCAAGGTGGTTACGCCAACCTTGATCATGTACACCAATGGAATTTAGATTTTGTTAAAGAAAGTAAACAAGGCGCTCAATACGAAGCCCTTGCTGAAAGGATTTCTGAATCACTTGATTTCATGAATGCTGTAGGAATTAACTCAACAACTACAGCTAAATTAAGATCTGTTGATTTTTATACTAGCCATGAATCATTATTATTAGGCTATGAAGAGTCTTTGACTAGATTAGATTCTACCTCAGATGAATGGTATGATACTTCAGCTCATATGCTCTGGATTGGAGACAGAACTCGACAACCAGATGGTGCGCATATTGAGTTTGTTAGGGGGGTAAAGAATCCTATTGGTCTTAAATGTGGTCCTTCATTAAGCGCAGAAGAGTTAATTAAATTAATAGATATTATTAATCCTGAAAATGAAGAAGGTAGGCTAACCTTAATAACAAGATTTGGAGAAAATAATGTTGAAGAACACCTTCCAGATCTTATCAGATTAGTTAAATCAGAAGGCAGAAATGTTGTATGGTCTTGTGATCCAATGCATGGAAATACAATTACTTCTTCAAATGGTTACAAAACAAGGCCATTAGAAAAGATAATTAATGAAGTAAAGGACTTTATTGATATTCATAATTCTGAGGGTACTTATGCAGGAGGTATACATGTTGAAATGACTGGTCAAAATGTTACAGAATGTACGGGTGGAACTCAGAAAATTTCTGAAGAAGACCTATCAGATCGATATCATACTCACTGTGACCCAAGACTTAACGCAAATCAATCACTGGACTTAGCATTTTTAATTTCAGAAAGATTGAAAGAAATAAGGTCTTAACTATTTAGCAATATTAACCACTACCCTTCCCCTTACCTGACCATCAATAATGGATTGACCAAAATTTATAATTTCATCAAGTGTAGTTTCGACAACCATTTTACTTAATTTTTCCATATCAAGATCTTTACTTAACCTCTCCCAAGCTCTTTCTCGTTTTGCTATTGGCGCCATAACTGAGTCAATTCCAACTAATGAAACTCCTCTCAATATAAAAGGTAGTACAGTAGCGGGTAAATCCATTCCCTGAGCAAGACCGCACGCTGAAACTGCTCCACCATATTTAGTTTGAGCTAGAACATTAACAAGAGTTTGGCTTCCAACTGAATCAATTGCCCCTGCCCATCTTTCCTTTCCTAGTGGTCTTGACGCCTCAGATAATTCAGCTCTATCTATTACTGAATTAGCTCCTAACTCTTTTAAATAATCTGTTTCCGATAAACGACCTGTTGAAGCTAAAACTGAATAACCCAAAGCTGAAAGTAGAGAAATTGCAACTGAACCAACACCACCTGATGCACCTGTTACAAGAATATCTCCGTCTGCTGGTTTAACATTACAACTTTCAAGGCCTAAAACACATAGCATTGCAGTATAGCCTGCCGTTCCAATTTCCATAGCTTGTTTATTAGAGATGTTTTCAGGAAGTTTAATTAAATGCTCTGAGTTAACTCTTGCTCTCTCAGAATAACCACCATAATGACTTTCTGATAATCCAAATCCATTTAATACAACCCTATCGCCTTTTGAAAATTTTGGATCTTCAGATGATCTTACATTTCCACTAAAATCTATCCCAGGTATCATTGGAAAACTTCTTACAATAGGTGATGATCCTGTCATTGCCAAACCATCCTTATAATTTAAGGTTGAATGAGTTACATCAACTACGACATTTCCTTCCATTAAATCATTCTCAGAAATTTCTACCAAATTAACTGTTTGCTTATCATTTTCTTTTTCAATTTTTAATGCACGAAATAAATCAGTCATATTTTTCCTTTTTTTATCTAATAAAATTAATTGGCTTACCTAGGGGATCTGAAATTACATCATTTTCCATAACAGTATTTCCCCTTATAATAGTCATTACAGGCCAGCCCTTAATATTCATACCATCATAGGGAGTCCAACCACACTTACTAACAATCCAGTCATTAGAAATAACTCTTTCTTTATTCATATCTACAATAGTAAAATCTGCATCAAATCCAACTTCTATCTTACCTTTTCCTTTTATTTTAAATAACTTAGATGGATTATAGCTAGTTAGCTCAACAAATCTTTCCAGTGAAAGTTTTCCATTATTTACATGATTTAACATAACTGGAACAAGTGTTTGAACGCCAGGCATTCCAGACGGTGAATTAGGATATTCCGCATCTTTTTCTTCCTTAGTATGAGGTGCGTGATCAGATCCTATAATATCCGCTGTTCCATCATTAATTCCCTCCCAAAGTTTTTTTTGATGAGTTAAATTCCTGATTGGCGGATTCATTTGAGCATAGCTGCCTAAGTTATTATAGCATTCCGGAGCATTTAAAGTTAGATGTTGTGGGGTAATTTCAACTGAAGCTATGTCTTTATTTTTCGATAAAAATTCAATCTCTTGTTTAGTGGAAACGTGGAGAATATGAATATTTTTCTTATTCATTCTAGCTATATTAACTATCCTTTGAGTGGCTTTAAAACATTGCTCATCATTTCTCCAAACTTCATGAGAATTTATATCTCCTGGTATTTGAAAATCTATTCTCTCTTCAAGCAAATCCTGATCCTCGCAATGAAAAGAAGCTCTATTGTTTATGCTAGATACGATATTATTTAAATCATTGTGATCTGTAACTAATAAAGAACCAACACTTAACCCCATAAAAACTTTTACGCCACAACACCCAGGAATTTTTTCTAATTTAGGAAGCTCTAGGTAATTATCTTCAGTACCTCCTGCATAAAAAGCATAATCACAAAAAAGCCTTCCCTCTGCTAGCCTCAATTTCTCTCTGAGGGCTTCTTCGTTTGTTGTTGCAGGATTAGTATTAGGCATTTCAAAAACACCAGTGATTCCACCTAAAATAGCAGCTTTAGTTCCAGAATTTAAATCTTCTTTGTACTCCAAGCCAGGCTCTCTAAAATGAACCTGAGTATCAATAACACCTGGTAAAAGATAGTATCCAGTAATATCAATAGTTTGAGTTGCGCTTTCTTTCGAAAGATCACCTATAGTGATTATTTTTCCATCCTTTACAGCAATGTCAGATACATATGTATTATTATGGGTTACTATATTTGACCCTTTATAGATTGTATCAAACGACATTGTTTCTTTTACCTTAATTTACTATAATTGATAACTCTAATTATAAAAGATAATTGTTATTATGAAAAAAAAATTAACCAAACTATCAAACCGTTCAATATTATCAGTTAGCGGAAAAGACTCTGAGCAATTCCTACAAGGAATAGTTACGTGTGATATCAAAAATATAAGAAAAAGATCATCCTATGGCTCAATTTTAACACCTCAGGGTAAATTGCTTTATGATTTTATTATTTCAAAAATAAATAATAACTTCTTAATTGATACATCTGAATCAAATATGGATAGTTTAATAAAGTTACTAAATATATATAAATTAAGGTCTGAAGTCAGTTTAGATAAAAGAGATGATTTATCAGTATTTGTTAGCATGGATAACAAAAAAGAAAACCCTAATGCAGTTGATCCAAGAATTAGTGAATTAGGAACTAGAGAGATTCTTGATTCGAATAATGAGTTTTTCAACTCTGATCAAGATAGTTATGAAAAACAAAAAATTAAACTTGGGATTGCAGAAGTAGGAAGTGAAATAAAATCAGGCGAATTATTCCCTATGGAAGCAAATCTTGATTATTTAAAAGGAATAGATTTTAAGAAAGGTTGCTTTATTGGACAAGAAGTTACATCTAGAATGTATAGAAAGGGTAAAGTAAAAAAAAGAATAATAGCCTTCGAAAGTAAGGATACCTTTACTAGTAATGAAGAATTGGTCTATAATAACCAAACAATTGGAGCGGTGATAAAAAAAATCGATGACTATGGTTTAGCTTTAGTCAAAATAGAGAAAATTATTAATCCCGAAAGAGAGAAAATCAAAATCACAACTAAAAATAATGATAAGAATGTAATATTTATATTCCCAGATTTTTTCTCAGAGTAAATAATTCTTTAATGAAAGATAAAATGAAGAAGAAAATAAACAATAAAAAATATTTATCTGGTCCTGAGATATTAAAAGTAATGAATATTTCTTGGTCAGAAAAAATGTTTAATGAAACAAAAGAAGATTATAAAAAAGTCTCTAGAGTTATTCCTGAGATTGAGTGGTCTATTTTTGCTCCATATATTCAGGCAATAAATATACTCAAAAAAGATATGAATGCAGTTATTCTAGCTCATAATTATCAAACCCCTGAAATCTTTCATTGCATAAGTGATATTAGAGGTGATTCACTTCAGCTTGCAAAAGAAGCTGGAAATGTTGATGCAGAAATAATTCTTCAGTGTGGAGTACATTTTATGGCAGAAACATCAAAACTTCTAAATATGGATAAAACTGTTTTAATTCCAAGCATGGACGCTGGATGCTCTTTAGCAGAGTCTATAACAGGTGAAGATGTTAAAAAAATAAAAAGTGAAAATCCTAATATACCTGTTGTAACATATGTAAATACTTCTGCTGAGGTAAAAGCAGAATCAGATATTTGCTGCACCTCTTCAAATGCATTAGATATTGTTAATTCACTAGAATCTGAAGAAGTAATTTTTTTGCCAGATGAGTTTCTTGCTATGAATGTAGCGAAAGAAACTAAGAAAAAGATTATTATGTGGAAGGGGCGTTGTGAAGTACACGAAGAATTTACACCTGAGGAAATAATTGAATTTAGAGAGAATGAGCCTGGTGTAAAGGTTATTGCTCACCCCGAATGTTCGCCCGATGTCCTAGAAGTATCTGATTTTTCAGGGTCAACATCAGCAATGATAAACTGGGTTAAAAACAATCAGCCAAAAAAAGTATTAATGGTAACTGAGTGCTCAATGAGTGATAATATTTCAGTAGAAAATCCAAATGTAAATTTTGTAAGACCATGTAATTTATGCCCTCACATGAAGACAATAAACTTAGAAAATATTCTTGAATCTCTATGGAATAAACAGCATGAAATAATAATTGATCCTGAAATAGCTATAAAAGCAAAACAGGCAGTTAATAAAATGATTGAATTATGATTCAAAATACTCTCACAAAATTTTCTGTTGAGAAAGTTATACAAGATGCTCTTTATGAAGATCTTGGACAAAATGGAGATATAACAAGTAATTCAATTATTGATATTGAATCTGAGGATAGCTTCTACATGACCGCAAGAGAAGAGGGAACAGTATCAGGTATATTTTTAGCCTGTCTTACTTTTGAACTTGTGGATAAAAATCTTGAATTCACCCCCAACATCAAAGATGGTGATAAGGTTAAAAAAGGTGATGTGATTGCAAAAATTAAAGGAAAAACTCGCTCTATCCTATCTGGAGAGAGAACAGCATTAAACTTTCTAAGCCACCTATCAGGTATAGCTACATCAACAAATCAAATGGTAGAATTAATAAGTAAAACAAAAGCAAAAATTGTTTCTACAAGGAAAACAACCCCTAACTTGAGAGTTCTAGAAAAAAATGCTGTCAAAGATGGTGGTGGAGTTAATCATAGATTTGGTCTTTATGATGGCATTCTAATTAAGGATAATCACATTGCTGCATCCGGATCCATCAAGGAAACGATTTTAAAAGCAAAAAAAAATTCTGGTCATATGGTTAAGGTTGAAATTGAAGTTGATAATATTTTGCAATTCAAAGAGGCTGTAATAACAAATGTAGATGCAATACTTTTAGATAATTTTAGCTTAAATGACCTAAAAGAGGCTGTTGGTTTAAATAAAAATAATATTATTCTTGAAGCTTCAGGAAAAATTAACGAAAAAAATATATTTGAAATTGCAAAAACTGGTATTGATTTAATTTCCTCAGGGTGGATTACCCACTCCTCACCCGCTTTAGATATAGGATTAGATTTTGAATAAAGGTAATAAGTATGAATAAAAAAAAATCTATTTTTATAACTGGTGCTGCAGGTGGAATGGGTAGCTCTACAGCGAGGCTTTTTAAAAAAAATGGTTGGTTTGTGGGTTGCTATGATATTAATGAAAGTAATCTAAATGAATTAAAAAATGAGCTAGGCAATGAGGATATTATCTATCAACAATTAGATGTAGCTAATAAAACTGAATTTGAAGAGCGTTTAAGTGATTTCTCAAAAAATACAAATGGCACATTAGATATACTATTTAATAACGCAGGAATTACAGAAGGTGGGTTTTTTGATGAAATACCTTATGAGAACCATATTAAAATAATAAACATAAATGTTATTGGAGTTATTAATGGCATTTATTCAGCTTCATCTTTATTAAAAGATACTGAAAATTCATTATGTATTTCAACTTCTTCCTCCTCTGGTATTATGGGTATGGGAATGATTGCAACTTATTCAGCAACAAAACATGCGATAAAAGGATTAACTGAATCTTTGTCAGCAGAATTTTCAAGATTTGATACAAGAGTATCCGATATTCTTCCAGGTGTAATAGATACACCAATGATAAGCAAAGAAATAAGAGACCACCTTCCAAAATCAGGAATGTGGAGATTAATTTCATCCGATGAAATAGCAAAAACAGTCTGGAAATCTTATCATAGTAATAATATTCACTGGTATGTGCCTAAAGAACTTGAAGACTTAGAAAGAGATGTAGCGATAAATCCTATTGAGGCAAGGGACAAACTTAATAACTCAGGACCATTAAGCGAAAATTAGTTTTTTCTATTTATTTTTCTTTATAATCTCTTGAGTCTCCTCAAGAAAGCCTATTATATCTTCGCTTTTATTTTTATTGATTGCTTCAGACCATTTTACTATTTGCAACAATGCTTCAGATAGCGTTGGGATTTTTGTAGGAGCATCTCCAATCAACACCTCTCCATTACCTCCATTAATAGTAATAATATCTCCCTCAACAATAAATAATCCACCGCAATGAAATCTCTTATTATCGAAATCAATTTTTATATCCCTTGCACCAGTTACACATGTCTTATTTAATCCACGAGCAACAACGGCAGCATGGCTTGTCATGCCTCCTTGGCATGTTAAAACTCCGGTAGATTGGTTCATTGCATTAACATCGTTTGGGCTCGTTTCCTTTAAAACAAGAATTGTATTATGGTTTTTATTGCTAAATTTTTTTAACGCCTTAGAGTCAAAAACAACCTTACCCGTTACAACTCCAGATGATGCAGGCAGGCCTTTAGTTATAATTTCATTTTTAAAGTTTGGATCTATTATCGGGGTTAAAAGTTTTTTAATTTTATTTACCTGTAATGATAAAATTGCATCCTCCCTTGAAACCAATCCCTCACTTTCCATATCTATAGCTATTTTTACAGCAGCATTTATATTGACAGTAGCTTTTCTTGACTGAAGTATCCAAAGTTTACCTGACTCAACTGTAAATTCTACATCTTGAATACAAGAAAAATAATTTTCTAATTTCTTGGTAAATTTTTTTATATCTTTATAAACATTAGGAAGAAGCTCTTCTAAAGAATAAAGCGTCGAGGGTGAATTTTTTTTATCTGAAGTACTAATAACCCAGGGTGTTTTAAAGCCTGAAACAATATCTTCACCTTGAGATCTAATAATATACTCGCCTTTTAACCTTCTTTTACCGTTCTCTGGATTTCTAGAAAAAACTACACCTGTAGAACTGTCCTCATCAAGATTGCCAAAAACCATTCTTTGAATATTTATTGCTGTACCAATATTTTCAGGAATATTATTAATTTTCCTATAGTCAATAGCCCTTTCGTTAAACCAAGATTTCATGACTGCCCTCATTGCAAGCCACAATTGATCGTCAGCACTCTCGGGAAAAGGTGAGCCAGTTTTTTCTTCAATTAAATTTAAATATTGATCACAAATTTCTTTAATATCATCTACCTCAAGATCCTTCTCAAACTGAAGACCTGCCCCCAATAAATAGCTATCTAAAATCTCATCAAAATAAAAGTGCTCAATTCGATAAACTACATGTGAGAACATATGAAGAAAACGTCTCCAAGTATCCCAAGCAAATAAACTTAAGCCTTTTTTTTCAAAAAATTCCAGTACACCTCTATTAAAACCAACATTTAGAACAGTATCCAACATTCCCGGCATAGATCTCTCAGAACCCGATCGAACAGAAAATAAAAGTGGATTTTTAGATGAACCAAAATTAGACTTACTTAATTTTTCAACTATCTTAATATTTCCAAGAAGCTCTTCTTTAAAATCTTCTGGGAAGGCGTTATTTTTTTGATAATAGTGATTTATATCTGTTGTAATAGTAAATCCCTCAGGAACAGGCAAATCTAGTGACGTCATTAAACTTAAGCTAACCCCTTTATTGCCTATCAGTTTAGCTGGATTATCTAAATCTTTAATGTCCCTATCAAAACTATAGATCCATTTATTCATTTTACCATACTCTTATAAAAGATTGCTTTGAAAATAACTCGATACTTCTGCAATATTCAATCTAATTTGCTCCATAGAATCCCGATCCCTTATTGTGACACTATCATCTTCTAGGGTTTGAAAATCTATTGTAATACACATTGGCGTACCTATTTCGTCATGCCGCCTATAACTTTTCCCAATATTGCCGGAATTATCTAGCAAAACTCTTCCTAACCTAAGACTCTGTAGAGACTTCTTTAAACTTAAGGCTTTGGAAACAAGGTCTTCGTTATTTCTTTTTAATGGAATAATTGCAGCTTTGATTGGGGATAAGTGGGGTTTTAAAGCCAATACAGTTCTCTCTTTTCCATTGTCTAATTTTTCAACCTTATATGCCTCATTAAGGACAGCAAGAACTCCCCTATCAACTCCTGCAGAAGGCTCTATTACATAAGGTATTGTCCATTTATTGGTAATTTTATTTTGAATTGCAAGTTTCGTCACAGAATCATTATTTTCTTTAACATTGGCTTTAATATCATATTCTTTTTGATGTCGAGTATGAGATCCTATGTCAAAATCAGTTCTATTGGCTATTCCCTCCAATTCTTCTACTCCATGAGGAAATCTATACATTATATCAACTGTTTTTTTTGAATAATGGGAAAGATCTTTTTGTGGTACGTCGATTATTTCTAAATTTTCTTTGATAACGCCTTGGTTAACCCACCAGTCAATTCTACTTTCAATCCATTTATTATGCCACTCTTCATCGCTACCCGGTTCAACAAAAAACTCAAGTTCCATTTGCTCAAACTCTCTTACTCGAAAAATAAAGTTTCTTGGAGTTATTTCATTCCTAAAAGCTTTTCCAATTTGTGCAATTCCAAAAGGTAAGGATCTTGATGTGGAATCAATAACATTTTTAAAGTTTGTAAAGATCTGTTGAGCAGTTTCAGGTCTTAAGTAAGCATAATTTGAGCCATCATCTATTGGTCCAACATTTGTTTTAAACATTAAGTTAAATGGTCTTGGCTCAGTTAACTCAGAGGATCCACAAGATGGGCATTTACTATCCTCAATATGATCAGCTCTCCACCTTGATTTGCACTCTTTACAGTCAACAAGCGGATCCGTGAATGTCTCTTCATGTCCTGAATATTTCAAGACTTTTGGATGGGTTAAAATTGATGAGTCAAGACCCTCGACATCATCTCTTTCATAAACCATAGAGCTCCACCAAGCCTCTTTAAGATTATTTTTTAATTCAACTCCCAAAGGTCCATAATCGTACAACCCTTGAAGACCTCCATATAATTCATTAGTTTGAAATATAAAGCCTCTTCTTTTACAAAGTGAAACTAAGTCTTCCATACTCGATGCTGTCAAATTAACCTCCAATTCCTAAATATTTAATATAATTAAGAATTCTTTTTCTATAATAGTTTTAGCTTAAAAAATAGCTCTAATGCATTAACTTCATAAGGCAGCCCCATTTCTTAAGATATTTTCAACTCTTCGAGTTGGCGTCCCGTTATTGTTATTTAAAATCAAACCATTATTAAATTTCAAAGCTTTTTTTGAGTCTCTTACTCCAGTTATTATCACTCTTGAAGCTTGCACATTCCTTTTAGAAAAAATCGGAGTTACCTCAACTCCACCCATTTTTTTTGAAAATAAATAGAGAAGTTCAGGTAAATTATTAATATGATTTATAAAAGTTATTTTTCCTCCTGATTTTGAGAAAGTTAAAGATTTCTTTATCCAAGTCTCTAATGTTTTATTGTTTCCAATATTAGCGGCTTTCTTATTATCATTTTCTGGAGCACTAGATATATTTCTTATAAAATAAGGAGGGTTTGCATAAACATGATCAAATGTATGACTTTTTAACTCTCTCATCTTCTCAGAATTACTCTCTATATCAATATTTAATACCTTAATAATTTCTTGAAAATTATTAATTTCAATATTCTTATTAGAAATTTCTAACATTGATGGATTATTCTCAAACCCAAGAATTTTTATCCCTTTTACACGATAGGCAAGGCATAACGATACAACGCAAGAACCAATACCTAACTCCAAACAATTATCGCCTTTTTTTGCTGTTATTGAAGATGCCAAAATTACAGCATCATGACCTGCTCGATATCCATTCTTTAATTGAAAAATTTTAAGCTTATCGCCTAAGAAGCCATCCAATGTTTTTTCATTACTCATAAATCACCGATAATAAAGAAATGTTTATTTCAAAATAACTTTGCCTAAAGACTACCCAAGAAATCTATGATACATAATTTTATCAAGATTTGATTAAGGTAAGCATTATGAAAAAAATAAGTAAAGCAGATCTATCGATAAAAGAATTAGTTGAATTAATAAAAGTAGATTTTGTTAAGACTGATAAGCTTATTCAAAATCAAATAACAAGCGAAGTTGATAGAATACCTGAATTATCTAATCATATTGTTGGTCTAGGGGGTAAAAGATTAAGGCCAATATTAACTATCGCATGTGCAAAAATGTTAAATATAAAAAATAATCACCATATTACTCTCGCTGCCGCAGTAGAACTCTTACATACAGCCACCCTTCTTCATGATGATGTTGTAGATGAAAGCGATTTTAGGAGAGGAAAAGAAACTTCACATACTTTATGGGATAACAAGTCAAGCATTCTTGTTGGTGACTATTTATTAGGAAAGGCATTTCAATTAATGGTTAAAACAGGCTCATTACAATGCTTAGAAACATTGTCAAATGCTGCAGCAATAATTGCTGAAGGTGAAGTTCTTCAATTAGTTGCCATAAACAATATTAATATTAAAAAAAGGGATTACATTAAAATCATAGAGTCTAAAACAGCAGCACTTTTTTCTAGCGCCTGTGAAGTTGGTGGGATTATCTCTAATTCATCAAAAGAAATAAATAAATCTCTTTTTTCTTTTGGAAAAAATCTAGGGACTTCATTTCAACTAATTGATGATGCACTAGACTACTCAGGTAATTCAGAAAACCTTGGAAAAAGTACAGGTGATGATTTTTATGATGGTAAAATAACGCTTCCTGTAATCATTTCTTTTGAAGAAGCAAATGAAAATGAAAAATATATATGGAAAGAAATTTTTCAAAAAAAAGTTAGAAATAAAAAAGATCTAAGCACTGCAAATAACTTGATTGAAAAACATAAGTCTATTGAAAAAACAATGCACCTTGCAAATAAATATGGAAATAAAGCAAAAAAAGATTTGTCTCTTTTCAGTGACTCACCGATAAAAAAAGGGTTAATAAATTTAGTGGATTTCTCATTAGCTAGAGATCATTAAGCATAGCTTTTTTAACTATCCAATCAGGATATTCTTTAGTAATATTTTTTATTGCTTTATTTATAAATTTATCTTCAAAAAAACCAAAGCACGCTGATCCAGAGCCAGTCATTCTTGAAAAAAATGATTTATTCAAATTCAAAACATCAATTACATTTTTTAAAATTGGATAAGCCTCAGTAGCATATACCTGCAGGTCATTACTTAAATTTTTTAAAAAGGAGTCATTATTTTCTAAATTAAATAGATCTATTGTTTTTTTTGTTTTATTTAGGTCTAAAATTTTACTCTTAACTGGTTTCACAAGCTTAAAAACTTCTTTTGTTGATATTTCAATGTTTGGGTAGACAATAAGCATTTGGTATTTTTTTTCAAAATCTACTTTGACAATCCTCTCTCCAGCACCATAGGCGACCAAAGGTTTTGAAATAATACATGCCGGTATATCGGTTCCTAAATCAACTCCAAAAGAACACATTTCATCTTGATTCATGCCTAGATCAAGAAACTTATTCATTAAACGAATTGTAGCTGCTGCATCAGCAGACCCTCCTCCTAGTCCAGAACCTAAAGGGATATTTTTTTCCAAAATAAGATCAATTTTAGGAAGGTCTTCAAGATCATAAGTTTTCTTTATTTTATGAATTACCTTTAATACTAAATCATCTTTAAAGGTAATATCTTTCATAGAAGAATTTATTTCATATGAAAACGATTTAGAAGGTTTTAACCTTAGCTGATCAGAAAAGCTCCCAAAGCAAATAAAACTTATTAAATCATGATAGCCATCATTTTTTATACCATTAAGGTTTAAAGAAAGATTGATCTTTGATTTAGCTATCTCAGTTAATTCCATAATAACTAAGATATTTACATTCCGCCATATAAAGGTCCTTCACCGCCCTGCGGGGCAACCCAATTAATATTTTGTGAGGGGTCTTTAATATCGCATGTTTTACAGTGAACACAATTTTGAGCGTTAATTTGAAGGCATGGTTCGTTAGACTCTGAAGATTTAATTATCTCATAAACTCCAGCAGGGCAATAACGTTGAGCAGGCTCATCATACTCAGGTAAATTATAGGAAATAGGTATTAAAGAATCTTTAAGAGTTAAGTGCGAGGGCTGATCTTCTTCATGATTGGTATTAGACAAGAAAACTGAAGAAAGCTTATCAAAAGAAAATTTTCCATCTGGTTTCTGATATTCAATTTCATTACATTCAGAAGCTTTCCGTAAGGTTTTATGATCTGGTTTATTATGCCCCAATGTAAATGGCACCGTGATACCAAAAGTACTTAACCACATATCTAAGCCGCTAAATAAGGTTCCCAATAAAACACCGTATCTTGCTTGATAAGGCTTAATATTCCTCACTCGCTTAAGTTCTTTGGCTATTCTACTATTTTCATACTTTTCTTGATAATTTGTAAGATCATTTTCTTGATTATTTGAAATATAATTATCAATTATAGCTTCAGCAGCAAGCATTCCAGATTCCATGGCGTTATGTGTACCTTTGATTTTAGGATAATTTAAGAAACCTGCTGAACAACCAATTATAGCACCGCCAGGGAAATAAAGCTTAGGAACAGATTGGTAACCACCAGTAGTAATAGCCCTAGCACCATATGAAATTCTTTTTCCGCCTTTCAAAACTTTTTTTACTGACGGATGAGTCTTAAATTGTTGAAACTCGTCAAAAGGAGAAACATAAGGATTTGTATAATTTAAATGAATAACATAGCCAATAGAAACAAGATTTTTATCAAAATGATAAAGGAATGACCCCCCTTTTGTTTCATCACTTAATGGCCAGCCCATTGAATGTTCAACTAAGCCATCATCAAAATTTTCTTCATTAATTTCCCATAACTCTTTCAAACCGATAGCATATTTCTGAAAATCACTATTCTCAGAAAGATTAAAGTTTTCTATTAAAAATTTTGACAGCGAACCTCTCGTCCCTTCGGAAAAAAGAGTATATTTTGCATGCAGCTCCATCCCAGATTCCCAAGAGTCTTTTGCTGAGCCATCTCTTGAAACACCCATATCACCTGTTGCCACACCTTTTACTTTTTTATTATCATCAAAAAGTACTTCTGCAGCACTAAAACCTGGATAAATTTCAACACCCAAGCCTTCAGCAACTTCGCCTAACCATTTGCAAACATTACTTAAGCTAACTATATAGTTTCCATGATTTTTCATCATAGGTGGAAGAATAATCTGAGGAATTGAGAAGGACCAATCTTTTCCAAAATAAGAAAGCTTATCTTTTTTAACTTTTGTTTTTATTGGACTATCCATTTCCTTCCAATTAGGCAACAATCTGTCTAGAGCTACAGTCTCAATTACAGCCCCAGAAAGTATGTGAGCTCCGACCTCGCTTGCCTTCTCTAATACACAAACAGACAAATCTAAATTATTTTTTTGAGATATTTGTTTCAATTGTATTGCGGCAGATAAACCAGCTGGCCCAGCACCAACAATCAATACGTCGTACTCCATAGACTCCCTTGAAGATGAATCTAAGACTTGTCCCTGCCTAGCATTGACTTCATTAATCGGTATATTTTCCATATTTTAACCTTTAACATATTTTGATATTCAAATAAAACTGATATAATCGAAATATATATTCTTTATGCTTGAATCTTATAATGGATTCATAAAAAAAATGATACTTAGTATGCACAAACTTTTAGATGATCTCAAATGGCAAATTGAAGCAGGTATTGATGATCTCATAGGAGATCAACCTAACAAAAAAGAAAATTCAAAAGTTGAGAGTATCTTAGTCAAGGAAATATCAAAACCTACAGAATCATCATTAGGTATTTCTATAAAAGGTGGCCTTCATGAGACAAGAACGGTAGAAGAGTTGAAGGATTTTTTATTAAATAACAATATTTGTGATCTACAGAAGTCATCGAAAAATCTAGTATTTTCAGATGGAGATAGTAATTCAAATATTATGATTATCTCTGGAACACCTGATTCAGACGAAGATAATGAAGGAATGCCAATTATAGAGAAAAAAGGTGAACTTTTTAATAATATTTTATCAGCAGCAAACTTAACAAGATCATTAGTATATATAGCGCCAATTATTCCTTGGAAGATTAACGGCAATAGAGATCTTACAAGTGAAGAAAAAATTATGCTTCTACCAATAATCAAAAAACATATAGAAATTATAAATCCTAAAATACTAATTTTTCTTGGATTAGAACCAATAAAATATCTATTAGATAATGATGGTATGATGAAAATGAGAGGAAAATGGTTAAATTATAATCTTGAAGAAAAATCTATAGAATGTTTGCCAATTCTAGACCCAGGGTTTTTGATAAGAAGACCAGAGTATAAAAGAGAAACATGGAATGATATTCTAAGTCTAAAAGAAAAGATTAAGGAGTTGATCTAAATGAATGAAAATAAAGAATTAGAATTTAAAAAACTTAAAATATGTATCCTAACCATTTCGAGCTCAAGAGAGTTGTCCGATGATAAATCAGGGGATACTCTTGAAGAGAGAGTCTTGAGTTTTGGTCATAAATTATTTGAAAGAAAAATAACAAAAGATAATAAAGACTCTATTAAGGAGATTATTATTAACTGGTCAAAAAATAAAGAAATTGATGTAATAATAACATCAGGTGGAACAGGGTTAACAGAGACGGATGTAACGCCTGAGGCATTAGAAGAGATATTTGAAAAAACCATTCCAGGCTTTTCAGTTATATTTCATAATATATCTTTTAATAAAATAAAAACATCCACTATTCAATCAAGAGCAACCGCTGGAATACTAATGGAAACATTTATTTTTGCTCTTCCAGGCTCACCGAGCGCTGTCAAAGATGGATGGGATGAAATTCTTAAATATCAACTTGATAGCCGACATAAACCTTGTAATTTTGTTGATATTCTTCCTAGACTCAAAGAGAGTGTTAACTAAAGATTTCTTTTTAAATCTTCAATACTTTTATCAACTAAGTCTGATGAAATTTTATCATCAATATTCTCTTTCAAATACTCTTTAGCAATTATGGTAGATAAATCAGTTGCTTTAGATTTTACTTCCCTAATAGCATCGTCTCGCGCTTGAATAATTTTTAAATCAGCCTGTTTTTGTTTTCTTTGAATTTCTTCTTCGAAAATTTTTTTTGAATTTTCAGATAAAATTGCCGCTTGATCTCTTGCAAGCTTCAATATTTCCTTAATATCTTCATCACACTTCTCTAGCTTTCTTTTTTCATTTGCAAGTAATGATTGGGCTTGTTCATGAAGGATTCTTGCCTCATCTAATTCTTTTTGAATACTAGCAGATCTCTCATCTAAAGCATTTATAATTGAACCCGGAAGTCCAGCCCAGATAACAAACACAACAAAAAGAAGGAATGAAACGGCTACAAAAAAAGTGGCATCAAACATTTAAGACATATCCTTAATTAAAAGTTTTTGAGAATTTATTCAAATCTTTCTTCTCAACCTTTTTTACAAAAAGATTATTTAGCATTTCTTCTGCAAGATCTTCGGCAACTAAAGAAATGTCCATTAATGCTGATTCTTTACTTTTACTTATATCAGCTTCAGATGACTCAATATCTCTAGAAACCTTTTCCTCAAATTCATTTCTTTTTAAGGATATTTCTTCAAGATTCTTTTGTCTTTCGGTCATTAAATTCTTTTGAGATTGAGCTTTTGCTTCTTCTAATTTTACTCTCAAATCCTCAACAACACTCTCAGCCTCTATTGAAAGTGCTTTAGCCTCATCCAAATCGTCTGTAATAGTATCTTTTCTCTCTTCAATAACATCTGAAATTCTTGGTAATGCTATTCTTGATAACATTAGATAGAGGACAGAAAGGCTAATAAAGAGCCAAAAAAGCTGAGGTATGAATGTGGTAAAATCTAATTGAGGCATTAACTATACTTCTTGCTAAACAACAAATAAAAGTATTAAGGCGACTAGAAGGCCAAAAAGTCCAGTAGCTTCTGCCAAAGCAAAGCCCAGTAACAAATTAGGAAATTGAGCTTGTGCTGCACTTGGATTTCTTAAAGCTCCCTGAAGATAACTACTGAATATTAGACCAATACCAATACCAGCTCCTGCTAAAGCTAAACACGCTATCCCAGCGCCTATATATTTTGCTGCTTCTGCTTCCATTTTACTCTCCTTAAATAAATTAGTTAATAATGTTTATAATAAAACCTAATGCATATGCAATGAATCATTTAAATAAATACATGTTAAAATTGTAAAAACATACGCTTGTAAAAAAGCAATTAATATTTCAAGACCGGTAAATGCAACCATTACACCAAGAGGAAGCCAGCCACCAACAATTCCCATTGAAATAACAAACCCTGAGAATACTTTAAGCATAGTATGACCCGCCATCATATTTGCAAATAACCTAACGGAAAGGCTAATAGGTCTTGTAAAATAAGAAATCACTTCAATTATTACTAAAAGCGGTAACATAAAGATAGGAACTCCTTTGGGAGCAAAGTAACCAAAAAATCCAAGCCCATGCTTTACAAAGCCAACAATTGTAACCAATAAAAATATTAAAAATGCTAGAGCAAATGTAACAGCTATATGACTTGTTACAGTAAAGCTATAAGGCATCATACCGAGCATATTTAAAAAAAGAACAAACATAAATATTGTAAAAATAAATGGAAAATACTTCTTTCCTTCTTGACCAACATTCTGTCGAACCATATTTGAAACAAATTCATAGGAGAGCTCAACAAGAGATTGCATTCTAGAAGGAACCAATGCTTGCTTTCTAACAAAAAAAATAGAGAAAAAACTTATTAAGATTACAGCTATTACCATAAATAGAGATGAATTAGTAAATGATAAATCAAAACCGCCAATATTAATATCAACATACCTAGCAATTTCAAATTGATGCATGGGATCAGCCGGAAAAGATCCTGCGCTATTATGACCATCTAGGTTTTCTGCTGAAGCCATTTATAAACCCTTACGATTAAGACTCATTATTCATATTCTTAGCAGTCTTAATAACATTTATAATTCCTGCTGCAATACCTAAAATAAAAAATATTAGAAGAAACCAAGGTTGGGTTCCTAACCACTTATCAATAGACCAGCCCATAACCCCGCCGACCACAATACCTGAAACAAGTTCTGTGCTTAATCTAAAGGCTAAACCTAAGGAATTCCCTCGTTTTTCTATATTTTCTGAAGTTCTAATAAGACTTTCTTTTGATTTTATTTCATCAACTCTATCAATAACATCTGATGGATTTTTAGATGAATTATTTTTTTTATTTTCCAATTCTATACCCTGAGAGTTTAAAATAACTTCTTAATATTACAGATAATACCTATTCTTAAGCTAGCTTACGGAATTTCTCGGCCGTACTCAAATCTACGGAAACCAGTTGACTTACCCCTTTCTCCTGCATTGTAACTCCAAACAATCTATCCATTCTTGACATTGTTAAGGCATGGTGAGTAATTATAAGGAATCTAGTATTAACACTCTTTGACATTTCATCTATTAGGTCACAAAATCTTTCAACATTTGCATCGTCTAAAGGCGCATCAACTTCATCAAGAACGCAAATAGGTGAAGGGTTAGTTAAAAACACAGCAAATATTAATGATGTCGCAGTAAGCGCTTTCTCGCCGCCTGAAAGTGAATCCATTGATTTTAATTTCTTACCTGGAGGTTGAGCAAGCATTTCCAGCCCAGCCTCTAACGGATCATCAGAGTCAACAAAATTTAATTCTGCATTTCCACCTCCAAAAAGTTTTTTGAAAACTTCCTGAAATTTATTATTTACCTCATCAAAAGCTAATCTCATCCTCTCTCTACTCTCCTGATTAAGTCCTGCAATTCCTTTCTTGAGTTCTGAAATGGCTTTATCTAAATCTTCTCTTTCTGACTTTGTCTCTTCAAATCTGTCTTGTATTTCCTCCAACTCAAAATCTGCTCTTAAGTTTACCCCTCCTAAAAGCTCCCTTTCATTTTTAAAACGTTCATAACTCTCCTCGGCAGAAGTTTCGCTAGGCATAGGGTTTTCATCAGAAAAATTGGTTAACTTAATTAGTTCGTCAACATTAATATTGAGATCCTTATTGATTTGAGATTTAACTTCATCCAATCGATCATTGTTATTTTGTGAAAGAATTTCTAATCTACCTTCTAGCTCTCTAGCCTGAGCTTCTTTTTCAGAAGTAGACCTAATTCTATCTCTAATATCAGCAAGTTTATTTTCAAGATTAATAAATTGATCTTCGGAGTTCGATTTTAAGATTTTAGATTTTTCAATCAATGTCTGTAATGAATTTCTTTTTTCTTCAATTTCATTAGGAAGGTTTAAATGCTTTAATTTTTCATCTTCCAAGTTCTTTAAACGATTATTTAATTCTAAAATTTGATTTTCAGTTTGAGGTATTTTTTTATCTAAATCATCCTTACTGCTTATCTCGGTATTAATTCTATCTAGCTCAATTTTTAATTTGGTAATATTATCTCGAATTTCATCATTTTTTTCTTTTAAATCAATAATATTTTTATACTTTTTTTCAAATTCAACTATTGAAGCATTAACTCTCTCCAGCTGATTTAAGTTATCCAAACTATATTTATTAAAATCAGCTAATTTTGAATTAAGATTTGATAGTTCTTGTTTCGATAGTAATATTTTTTTATCTAGATCATCCTTATTTTTAATTTCAGTACTAATTCTATCTAATTCAATTTTGAGATTTGTAATATCATTTTGTATCAGAGCACTTTTTTCTTTAACTTTATCAATTCCAGTATATTGTTTTTCAAATTCATCGATAGATTTTATGATATCCTCAAGTTGATTTCTGTTTTGAAGTCTTTCAGAGGCAGAGCTTGCAGAGCTTGAGGCAACTACTAATCCATCCCATCTCCATAGGTCACCTTCCTTTGAAACAAGTCTTTGACCATACTTAAGTTTAGAGATTAATTTTACTCCATCCTCTTTATTTATGATACCTGTTTGATCTATTCGTCTTTTTATAGCCTTAGAACCACCAACATAATTTGACAACGGTTCACAGCCATCAGGGAGTTCATGAATTTCCTCAAATCCATCAAGAAACTTCCAATGAATAGGGTTTTTATCATTTATCGAATAATACAATTCATCGCCTAATAATGCGTCTAATGCATTTTCATAACCAGGAGTAACATTGAGTTTATCAATCAATGAGTCATCATTATTAAAACTTTCCCCTATAATCCTTTTAAGTGCGTCTTTTTGAGAGTAAATTGCGATCATATTATTAGCGAAATCTTCATTCTTTTTTAATTCATTTATTTTACTTTCTATTTCGCTTCTAATTGTTTGTTCTTTTCCATTAAAAGTTTCTCCTTCAATTTTATTATCATCTGAAGAGATATTTAAATCATCGAGTAAATTATTTTCTCTTTTTATTTGGGATAAAATAGATTCCTTTAGATCGTTATCTGAACTTATGATCTTCTTTATATTTTCTTGTTTAGAGTAAATGCTAGAAAATTCTTCTAATAAAATATTATTTTTTATTAAATCCTCGTTGTATTCCTTTATTAATTTCTCTATGTCATGTTTTTTTTGAATATTGATTTCGTTGTCACCCTGCTTTGAGAGTAAATCTCTTAGATCAGTAAGTATCTCATTTTCTCTAACTAATTGAGATTTTGTTGATTGAATAAATTCACTTAATTCTAAAGACCTTTCTTTTTGTCTTAAAGACTCTTTATCTAAACCCTCCATTTCAATAACTAAACGCTGAAGTTTTGCTGAGTCTTTTGCAGCACTCTCTCTTAAAGGCCCCAAATCAGACTGCAATTTAATTTCTTCTGAATTTAAAGAAGCAACCCCTCTTATTGTTTCTTGATGATTTTTAACTGCTTCAGTAAATTGCTTTTTTGATTCAATTAATTGCTCATTAACAACTTGATATTTTACAGCCAAAACAATCGACTGAGCATTTCTAATTTCCTCAGAAAGAGACTTATACCTATTAGCTTCGCGAGCCTGTTTCTTGAGAGATCGCATTTGTGATGACAGCTCTTTTAAGACATCGTCTAAACGTTCAAGATTAGTTTGAGCAGCATTTAACCTTAGTTCAGCCTCATGACGTCTTACATGAAACCCTGATATTCCGGCAGCCTCTTCCAGAATCCTTCTTCTTTGCTCAGGTTTTTGACTAATTAATTCATCAATTTGACCTTGCCTTACAAGAGAGGGTGACCTAGCTCCTGTTGATACATCTGCAAAAAGCATCTGAACATCCCTAGCCCTTATGTCTTTCCCATTTATTCTATAAGCTGAACCTGATTCCCTTTCAATCCTCCTAGTAACCTCGACAGTTTCTTCACTATTATAATCTTTTGGAGCATTTCTTTCCTTGTTATCAAGAACTAACGAAACCTCAGCAAAATTTCTTGCAGGTCTATTTTCTGTTCCAGAAAAAATAACATCATCCATAGTGGATGTGCGCATTGATTTATATGATGTTTCACCCATTGCCCATCTAAGGGCTTCTACAAGATTTGATTTACCGCATCCATTAGGGCCTACAACACCAGTCAATCCTTTCCCTATGCTGACTTCTACAGGATCAACAAATGATTTAAAATTAGAAATGCGTAGCTTTTTAAAATCCACTTTTTCCTCTTTATTTAATTTCGTCTAACATTTCTTGGTAGTCCAAAGAAGATATTTTTTTTCCATTTACAAAAACCGAGGGGGTGCCATTAATTCCAAAGCTATTTGTGGCAATACTCATATTACTCTCAATTAATTTTATTAATTTTTCATCACTTAAACACACCTCAACCTCTGAAATTGATAATCCAAAATTCTTAGCAATAGAAAGTAGTCCTTGATAGCCACTTTGCATCCATTTTTTTTGTGTCTTCAACAAAACATTAATAACATCAAAATATCTATCTTCGGATACGCAATTAGCTATAAGAGTTCCCGCCATTGCGAATTGATCTAAAGGGAAGTCCCTAAAAATATACTTAACTTTTCCTGTATCAATTAAATCAGATTTTATTTTTGGAAACGTTTCATTATGAAAATCAGAGCAATGAGGGCATGTCATTGAAGCATATTCAATAATGGTATTACTTGGATTTCCAATACTCATTGAATGATCGCCCTCTAGATCTCTTGATACACCATAAGAATTAGTTACTTCTAATTGAGCCCCTTGGTTGTTTAAAACAAAATTATTGCTCACGTTATTCCCAAGGCTTGAAAGAAGCATGGTAACTATAGCTAGCACTGCAAAAACTGAAATTAACAGAATAACATTTTTTCTTTTCATATTATAAATTCCCAACTGAGTCGTTTAGCTATTATAGTTCATTTTTTCTCTTAAGAACTGTCTTTTCTAATTTAAAAAGAGCTTTTTCTAGAGCACTATCGCCTTTTTGAGATAATAATTCGCTTTCATCTTTGGAAAAAGAATCTTTGACATCACTCTGGGGTGTCGTTTCTTGCTGCTTTTGATTATTATCAATGTCTAATGGAAGATTTTTAAATTGAATTTTATTCACAGCATTAAATCCGTAATGAGAGTTTACATTACTTATTATTTCTTGTTTTAAATATTCTAGCTCTAAAGCAACTCCTCCATCACAAGCAATAGTGAGTATACCTCCAGTCTTTTTAATATTTAATTTAATTGGCATAGAATTATTAAAAAACTTAGACCCAACTATTGTTTTCCAATTCTCCATTATATGATTCTGAGCAAACCCTTGTTTATTATAAAAAGATTTTGTAATTTTAGATACATACCATCCAAGTTGTGTTGGATTTTTAGGTTGTTTATTATTATTTTTCAATTTTAGTATTTATCTCATAAAAAGGTTTAAATGAATTACAATAATTTTTCAAAAAGCATTCTTAAATGGTATAGCCTAAATAAGCGAGATCTTCCATGGCGGTATAAAGATAATTCAAAAAAAGATCCATATAAAATATGGATTTCAGAGATAATGCTCCAGCAAACAACTGTAACAGCTGTTATTCCTTATTATATAAAATTTATAACTAAATGGCCTAATATTGAAAAACTGTCGAATGCAAATATTGATGAGGTTTTAGATTTCTGGTCAGGTTTAGGTTACTATAGAAGAGCAAAAAATCTTCATTTAACCTCGAAAATCATAAACAAAGAATATAATAATATTTTTCCAAAAGAAGAGGATCAAATAAAAAATCTTCCTGGTATTGGTGAATATACTTCTGCAGCCATAAGAGCTATAGCTTTTAATAAAGACGATACTGTAGTTGATAGTAATATTGAAAGAATTGTAGCAAGAGTCTTTCAAATAAAAGAGCCGATTATTAGAGCAAAAAAGAAAATAAAAGAAAGAGCAAAAAAACTAACTCCAAATAAAAAAAATGGCGATTATGCTCAAGCTTTAATGGATATTGGCTCAATGATTTGCTTACCAAAGAATCCTAAGTGTAACGCATGTCCTATTTTAAAATTTTGTGAAGCAAAAAAGAATTCTAATGAAAACATAATTCCAATAAAAATAAAGAAAAAAGTAAAGCCTGTAAGAGAGGGATATGTTTACTGGATAATTTCTTCAGATAACAAAGTTTTACTTAAAAGAAGGCTAGATAAAGGAATTCTTCCTGGTATGCTTGAATTTCCATCATACGGTTGGTCAACTGATGGTAATGAAGAAATTGACAAAAAAGTTCTATCAATAAAAGATTTTAAAAGAAAAAAAGGCAAAGTTTCTCATCAATTCTCTCACTTTAATTTATTATTAACAGTTTATGAAAAAAAAGAATTTAATGTAAATGACATAAATGGTATGTGGGTTGATAAGAAAGATTTAAGTAATTTAGGTTTGCCAACTTTGATGAAAAAAGTTTTTAACCACATTAACACTTAATTGAATTGGATAGAAGAATGGATGAGGACTATAGATCATTAGCCGAAGAGATTATTAAAGCGTCTCTTTCAAAGGGTGCGGATACCTCAGATATTATGATAGCAGAAAATCTATCTAAAAATATAGGGTGTAGACTCGGAAATATTGAAGAAATTGAACAATCAGAAACTAGGATTTTAGGATTAAGAGCATTTGTTGGTAATCGTAATGCAATAATATCTACTAATGATTTTTCTCAAAACTCTATCAATGAATCTATTGATAGAGTCATAAGTATGGCGAAATTAGCTCCAGAAGATCCGCTTTCAAAGCTCGCAAGTGAAACTATAGAAGTAATTCCAGATCTTGAGTTATTTGATGACTATGATCTTAACCCTAATGATCTTAAAGATTTAGCGCTGAAAACTGAGGAATCCGCACTAAAAGCTAAAGGTGTTACTAATTCAAATGGAGCATCATCCTCCCAAAGTAAAACATCTTTCTGTTTATCATCATCAAATGGTTTCTCGGGTGTTTATAAAAAAAGTAATTTCTCAATTTCTTGCTCAGCTATTGCTGGCGATGAATTGAATATGCAAACTGATTATGAATATGACTCAAGAGTTTTTTTTGAAGACCTTAAAGATGCCTCGTTAATTGGGAAGCAGGCGGCAGAAAATACAATTTCAAAATGTAATCCAAAAAAGATAGAAACATGTAAATCTGACGTAGTTTTTGATCCAAGAGTCTCTAGAACCCTCCTTTCTCACTTTGCATCTCTTGTAAATGGCGCTTCAATTGCTAGAGGCTCTAGCTTTCTAAGTGAAAAAATGAATACTAAAATCTTTAATAAGGAAATTAATATTATTGATAACCCAAGTATACCAAGAGGTTTAGGCTCAAAACCTTTCGATGATGAGGGTTGTGAAATGAAAAAATTAAATATTGTTGAAAATGGAACTCTAAAATCTTGGTTTCTCGATAATACAACAGCTCAGCAATTAGGAATTAAGTCTAATAACAGAGCTTCAAGAGGAATGTCATCACCACCTAGCCCAAGTCCAACAAATATGTTCATAGAGAATGGCTCTCATTCAAAAGATAGAATTATCAATAATATTAAGGATGGTTTTTATGTTACCGATCTTATAGGTCAAGGAGTTAATTTAATCACAGGTGATTACAGCAGAGGAGCGGGAGGTTTTAAAATTGAAAATGGTGAAATTTCTTTTCCTATAAACGAGGTTACAATAGCTGGTAATTTAAAAGATATGTTTAATAGAATGATTGTAGCAAATGATCTGGAATTCAAGTACTCATTAAACTCTCCAACAATACTTATTGAGGGCATGATAATTGCAGGCGTTTAAACCATCTTCAGAGCATCTTCAAATCAAAGATAGTGTTATAAAAGCAGGAAAAATTGCCTTAAAATGGTTTAAGAATGATCCTGAAAACTGGGAAAAAGAAGACGGAAGCCTTATTTCAAAAGTGGACATTGAAATAAATAATTTACTAGGAAGAATTTTAAAAAAAAATAATCCAGACTATGGTTGGCTGTCTGAAGAAAGTGAAGATGATAAATCCAGACTTGAAAAAGAAATTACTTTCGTTGTTGATCCTCTGGATGGAACAAAGGCTTTTCTTGAGGGAAAAAAAGAGTTTTCTATCTCAATAGCGCTAGTAAAAAATGGGGAGCCAATTTCTGGAATAGTTTATAGCCCATCAACAGAAGAGATGTTTGAATCTGAAAAGAATAAAGGTTCTTGGAAGAATAAAAAAAGAATACAAATTTCTAAATTCAGTAAATTAGATGGTTGTAAAATGGTTGCTTTTAAGCCAATGTTTAGCCACCCAGCTTGGAAAAAGCCTTGGCCAAAAATGCTAGTAGAAAATAAAAATTCTGTTGCCTATAGAATGGCCCTAGTTGCATCAGGTGAATTTGATGCAATGATGGCCTTAAATTCAAAAAATGATTGGGATATTGCAGCAGGAGACCTCTTAATAACTGAGGCAGGTGGTTGTGTTTCTCAACATAATAATAAGAAATTAAAATACAATAACATCTCTACAAAAAAACCATCCGTTATAGGGTCTAATAAAAAAATTTATGATGAAATTATAAGTAGAGTCAAAGAACTGAGTCTCTAGAAAAAAAAATTATTTTAGTATAAAAATATAAGAGGGATTAATAATTTTATGAAATACTTTTTATTATCGATAAATATTTTTTTAGCAGTCTTTTTGATAAGCTCAAATGCATTTGCTATTGAAAAAAATCATAGCTATGAAGAAATGAATAGATCAATTCATAATTTTAATGACTCAATTGATCAAAATATTTTACGTCCAACTTCTAAAGCATACGGTATGCTTCCTGATTTTATTGAAGCTGGAATATCAAACGTCATATCGAATCTAAATGAACCTTCAAACTTTATAAATCATTTATTTCAAGGAGAAATTAATTCAAGCTTTTCCACTTTAGGGCGGTTAACAATTAATTCGACTATAGGTGTTCTAGGTATTTTTGATGTAGCAGATAAAGTAGGTATAGAAAAACTATCAACAGACTTTGGAAAAACACTCGATATTTGGGGTTTTAATGAAGGCCAATATCTTGTCATTCCCTTTATAGGACCCAGAACCTCAAGACATTTTTTTGGTACTATTGTTGATGCAGCATTTAACCCTGTTAATTATGGTTTAAGAGATGAAGAAAGTATCATAAGTATTTCTCCTTCAATATTATTTGTATTGTCTGCAAGATCTTCAAATGGTGAAACAATTGATAATCTCAGAAGCACATCTATAGATTATTATTCAAGTCTTAGATCTATTTATTTGCAAAATAGGGGTATAAATACTTCAGAAGATATAGAGAAAGATATTAATTTTTTTGATGAAGATTTTGATGATGAAAATATTTTTTTTCCTGAGGTAAAAAATAATGACTAAAAAAATAATATTTATAAAAATACTAACTTTTATTATTTTAATTTTTTTTCAATCTAATCAGTTAGCAGCTAATAATAAAACTCCCTCACAATGGGTTGAAGATATAAGTAATCAAACTTTAATTATATTAGGAGATGATTTAATAAGTAGTGATAAAAAAGTTCAGTATTTAGAAAATATTTTCATTGAAAACCTTGATATAAAAAGGATTTCTCTTTTTATTTTAGGTCCATACAGAAAAAATTTAAAATCTTCAGAATCATCTCAATATTTTAATGCTATTAAAAGTTTTATTTCAAAAGTTTATGCAAAACGATTATCTTCATACCCTTCAGGAAATATTAAAATAACAAAAGTTGAAGAAAAAGGAAGAAGAGGAATTATAGTCTCCTCTCTTATAACCTTTAATGATCGTCCAAATCCAATATCAATTGACTGGTGGATTCTTAAATCTTCTGTTTCTGATTATAAGGTTTTTGATATTAGAATATCTGGTATATGGATGGCTCAAGAACAAAGGTCCACATTTACAAGTTTTTTAAGTAAAAATAATGGTGATGTAATAAATCTTATAAAAAAAATTGAATTACAGATAAATTAATTTATCGAGAAAATTTTTTATATTTAATTCTACTTGGAATATCTGATTCATCACCGTATCGTCTTTTATAATCCAATAAATAATCTGAGTAATTTCCTTCAAACCATTCAACATGGCTATTACCTTCAAAAGCCAAAATATGAGTAGCCATACGGTCTAAAAACCATCTGTCGTGGCTAATAATTAATGCACTCCCAGAAAAATTTTCCAAAGCATATTCAAGAGCATGAAGTGTTTCAACATCAAGATCATTTGTAGGCTCGTCGAGAAAAAGTAAATTTGCTCCTGATTTTAATACCTTAGCCAAATGCACCCTATTTCTTTCTCCACCTGACAACTGTCCAACTACTTTTTGTTGATCACTTCCTTTGAAATTAAAAGCACTTACATATGCACGAGAATGAATAATTGTTGAATTAACATCGATTATATCATTACCCTCTGAAATCTCTTCCCAGACAGTTTTACTATCCTCTAAAGTATCCCTAGATTGATCGACATAACCCATAACAACGGTTTCACCCATTTTAATTTCACCGTTATCTGCTTCTTCAAGTCCTGAAAGCATTCTAAATAATGTAGTTTTTCCAGCACCATTAGCTCCAATAATTCCAACTATACCTCCAGGTGGCAGACGAAAGCTAACGTCTTCGATAAGTAACTTTTCCTTATATGATTTTGAAATACCATTTATATCGATAACCATATCTCCAAGTCTAGGTGCTTTTGGAATAATAATTTGGGGCTCGCCTGTACTTTCTTTAACTTCCTTATTCTTAAGATTTTCATAACTTTTAATTCTAGCTTTAGATTTTGCTTGTCTTGCTTTAGGGGATGCGGAAATCCAATCTAATTCACTATTAAGTCTTTTTAATCTAGAATTATCTTCTTTGCTCTCAAGTTCAATTCTTTTTTGTTTTTGTGTTAACCAAGATGTATAATTACCTTCATATGGAATTCCTTTACCCCTATCTAATTCAAGAATCCACTCTGTAATGTTATTAAGAAAATATCTATCATGCGTAATTAGAATTATTGTACCAGAGTAAGATTTAAGATAATTCTCTAACCATGCAACTGTTTCGGCATCTAGATGGTTAGTTGGCTCATCTAATAATAAAATATCGGGGTTTTGCAGTAGCAGCTGACAGATAGCTATTCTTCTTTTTTCTCCGCCAGATAAATTAACAACACTCATCTCTGATTCTGGACACCTTAGGGCATCCATAGCCTGGCTAACCTTAGAGTCCAAGTCCCATAAATCCTTGCTTTCTATCTGGTTTTGGAGCTCTGATAGCTCATCTGCATTTTCTTCAGAATAGTTAACAGCTAGTTCATTATATCTAGCTAATAAATCTTTTTGTTCCTTTAACCCTATCGTTATATTTTGATAAACAGTTTTAGATTCATCAAGAAGAGGCTCTTGAGGTAAATAACCAATTGTAATTCCCTCAGCCGCCCAAGCTTCGCCTGTAAAATCTTTTTCATGACCAGCCATTATTTTTAAAAATGTTGATTTTCCTGAACCATTAACACCCACTACGCCAATCTTTGCATTTGGAAGAAAAGACAAATTAATATTAGAAAATAACTCCTTTCCACCAGGCCAAGATTTAGATAAATCATCGATAACGTAAGTATACTGATATGAGGCCATTAACTTCTCTTTATAAAAACTTCTTTGACTGGTGGGCCCGGCAGGACTCGAACCTGCGACCAAACCGTTATGAGCGGTTTGCTCTAACCAACTGAGCTACGGGCCCTTTTCAATAATCAACCACTAGCTATCAAGAAAACTTCTAAGTTTTTTTGATCTAGTTGGATGTTTTAATTTACGCAACGCTTTTGCTTCTATTTGCCTTATTCTCTCTCTAGTAACTGAAAATTGCTGACCTACTTCTTCCAGGGTATGGTCTGTGTTCATACCTATCCCAAAGCGCATTCTTAAAACTCTCTCTTCTCTGGGTGTTAGCATAGCTAAAACTTTAGTAGTTGTTTCTCTTAAATTTGACTGAACTGCAGCATCTACAGGTAACAATACATTCTTATCCTCAATAAAATCGCCTAAATAACTATCCTCTTCATCACCAATAGGTGTTTCAAGAGAGATTGGCTCCTTTGCAATTTTTAAAACCTTTCTTACCTTGTCTAATGGCATTTTTAGCTTTTCAGACAACTCTTCTGGTGTAGGCTCTCTTCCAATTTCATGTAAAAGCTGTCTAGATGTTCTGACTAACTTATTAATAGTTTCTATCATATGAACTGGTATACGAATTGTTCTCGCTTGATCTGCAATTGATCTAGTTATTGCCTGTCTTATCCACCAAGTTGCATAAGTTGAGAATTTATAACCTCTTCTATATTCAAATTTATCTACAGCTTTCATTAACCCAATATTTCCTTCCTGAATAAGATCAAGGAACTGTAAGCCTCTATTTGTATATTTTTTAGCAATCGAAATAACTAATCTTAAATTTGCTTCCACCATTTCTTTTTTAGCAACGGCTGCTTCTCTTTCACCTTTTTGAACTTTAAGAACAATTTTACGAAACTCACCTATCTCCAAACCAGTTTCTTCTGAGAGCTCAGTAATTTCATTTAAGAGGCTCTTTATATCTTTTCTATTTTCTTGGACAAAAGGTTTCCAACCTTTACGTTTTAATCTTACTATTCTTCCAACCCAACCAGCGTCTAATTCATTTCCATAATACTCAGTTAGAAAATCCTCTCTTGCAACACCGGATTTACTTGCCATCTTCCAAAGTGATAGTTCAGAGCTTACAAGCCTTTTATTTATATCGTAGAGATGATCTAGCAATGACTCTATTCTGTTATTATTTAAAGATAATCCTTTCATAAGATTTTTTAGGTCACTAGTTAATTCATCATATTTTTTAATTTGAGAAGCATTCAAATCTGAGTTTTTTGCTCTTAATAAATTTCTTTTATCCTGAAGATTGCGAAGTTTTTTATACTTAACAGAAATTTCATCGAATATTAGAAACACTTCTGGCTTAAGATCCGCTTCCATGGCAGCCAAAGAAACATTATTCTCATATTCATTGTAATCATTATCAGAATCATTAGAATCTTCATTATCAGATGTTTCATCGTCGTCAGATGAATTTTCATCCTTTTGATTTTTAGCTATTTTTTTATTTTTGGCATCAGGTCCAATATATGACGCTTCTAGATCAATTATATCCCTTAAAAGAACTTGTCCTTCATTTAATTCATCTCGCCATATTATTATTGCCTGAAATGTTAGAGGACTTTCACAAAGACCTTCTATCATAGCTTCTTTGCCTGCTTCTATACGTTTAGCAATGGCTATTTCACCTTCACGAGACAATAAGTCAACTGACCCCATTTCCCTTAAATACATTCTTACAGGATCATCCGTTCTATCACTTGAAGTTGTTTTTGCAGGTTTTTCTACTTCTGTCTTTTCATCGGAATGAGATTCTTCTTGATCATCATTTTCAATAACTGAAATTCCCATTTCAGATAGCAGTGACATTACATCCTCGATTTGCTCAGAAGTATATTTCTCAGCAGTTATAACCTTATTCAATTCTTTATAATTAACAAAACCTTCAGCTTTTGCAGATTTTATCATTTTTTTTACAGCACGATTTGACATATCCAACAAGGAACTATCTTGAGGAGAATCTTCTGCCTTAGTTTTGCTAGCTTTCTTCTTTACCATATTTTTCTTCTATCGATTTAATTGAACTATCTTTATCTTTTATAAGCTCAATAAAGCGCCTCTCATCATCTTCATTACTAATTTTACTTTTATTACCCTGAATATCTCTTTCAAGACTCTTTATATGCTGATCATCAGACAAAATTTCAAGCCAAACTTTAGAAATTTCTCTAAAATCTTTGTTTTTTTGATTTAACCAAAACTTATTTGCAAATTTCAAATTTTCTTCTGAAAAACCTTTATAGTTATTTTTAATATAGTCTTTTAGCAGATCAATACCCAGATCACCATCATCTTTTTTTTCAAACATTAAAAGGTTATCTCGTATTTCTTTTAGTTTAGAGTTTTTAAAATCTGCTAACTCAAATTTTTCAAAAAAATTAGTTATAAGCTCAGGAAATAAAAAGACGCCAGACACAATCAATGCCTCAAGATCAGATGGCAATTCGCCGCCGGAGGCTAATTTACTAGTTTTTAGATTACTTGATGCAAAACCTTTCTTTACAAAAATATTTTTATTATATGATGTGTTTATAGTTTTTTTATAAAATAGATCATCTAAATATTGTTTAAAAATTAAACCGTAATGCTTTTTTATACTTGAATCGTTTATTAAATTAATTTTTTTTCTTAATTCACTTTCAAATCCTGATCTGCCCTCTGGAGTATTGATATCGGAAATATTCATACAAGAATCCCAAATTATACTAGTTAAAGGAGAGGCATCGCTAACTAATTTTAAAAAATTCTTAAGTCCGTAGCTTTTAATATAATCATCTGGATCAAGATCATTAGGTAGACTTATGAATCTTAGAGATTTATTGGGTTTAAGTAATTTAAGAGCTAATTCACTAACTCTATATGAGGCTGCTTTTCCAGCTCGGTCGCCATCAAAACAAATTATTGGGCTATTATTTTCTTTCCATAGAATATTAAGTTGATTTTCGGTTATTGCAGTACCTAACGGAGCAACGGAAACATTAAAACCCTTTGATGAAAGACTAACAACATCCATGTAACCTTCAACTACTATTAAATCATCCTTTTCTTTAAGTCCTGGCCTCACTTGTGAAAAGTTATATAAAATACTCCCTTTATGGAAAACTGGTGTTTCAGGTGAATTAAGGTACTTTGGTTGATCATCTTTATTTATTACCCTTCCGCCAAAGCCTACGACTCTACTTCTTGAATCCCTTATAGGAAAAATCACCCTATTTCGAAATCTATCATAGAAGTTATTCTCATTATTATCATTTTTGATAACCATGCCTGCTAAAATCATAACCTCGTGAGACACTCCCTTGGACAACAAAAATTTTTCAAGCTGACTGCCTTGTGGAGCAAAGCCAATATCAAAATTCTTAATTATTTTATCGTCTATACCCCTTTCTCTGAGGTATTTAATGGCATGAGAATTATTTGTTTCATAAATTTGAGAAGAAAAAAATGATTTTGAAATATCCAAGGCTTTCAAAATATCTTTATTTTTTTTAAATTTTTCTTCCTCAAGCGGTGAAAGATCTTTTAATTGAACTCCCGCTTCTTCAGCTAATTTTTCAACAGCTTCAGGAAAGCTTAAACCTCCAACTTCAACTAGAAAAGTAAAAATATCCCCATGTTTATTTGTAGAAAAACAATGATAAAATTGCTTCTCGTCATTAACCGTAAACGAAGGAGTTTTTTCTTTGTTGAAAGGTGAAAGGCCAACATACTCTCTACCTTTCTTTTTTAATTGGACCTTTTTTCCCACAACCTGAGATACAGGAATTCTATCTTTAATTTCATTAAGAGTATTGGTAGAGAATTTCATTTATTAACTTTTTAATTTATCCTTTAACATACCCGAAACTTTTCCAAAGTCCATTTGACCAGAATAATTATCTTTTAAAAAGGACATAACTTTTCCCATATCACGAATTTGAACGGAATCGGTCTCCTTAATAGCTTCATCGAGAATTGAATTAATTTTACTATCATCAATCTGCAAAGGCATATATTTTTGAATTATTTTAATTTCGTCATTTTCTTTTTTTTCAAGATCCTTTCTGCCGCTAGTACTGAAAATTTCAGCTGACTCTTTTCTTTGTTTAATCATTTTAGATATTAGCTGAATAATTTCAGATTCATTTATTGAACCAGAGCTGTCAGAAGCTCTGTTATTAATTTCAACATTTTTAATTGCTGAAGTAACCATTCTAAGAGTTGAAACAGTTAAGCTATCCTTTGCTTTCATAGCAATTTTTAAGTCTTCCTTAATAAGGTCTAATAGCATAATTTACTCCCACAAAATAACTTACTCACAAAATAACTAACTCACAAAATAATATGATAGCTCTATATTTTTATCCAATCAAATGTATGATTCTTAAAAAAAATTAGTTTATATTAAATGTTAACTTGACGAACGTTTATACTATGAATATTTTTCGTCAATTTGAATTTACAAATAATGATTCGTTAGTATTTTAAATTAATATTAATATTTAAAGCGAGGTAGCATTTATTATGATAATAAACATTAAAAATTCATGTTTATTAATATCATTATATACGCTAAATTTTCTAAAATTTCATAGGTTTCAAAATGTCTAATTGGGCACCCAAAAAATCAACAGGAGCCCTCCTTCTTAAGGATGGAAAAGTATTTAAAGGTTTTGGCTGTGGGTATGAAGGTAATACAATTGGAGAGGTTTGTTTTAATACCGCCATGACTGGCTATCAAGAAATAATGACCGATCCATCTTATGCTTCTCAAATAATTACATTTACATTTCCTCATATTGGTAATGTAGGTGTTAACTCACAAGATACTGAAAGTGAGCAAGAATCGTTTATAAGTGGAGCCATCTTTAGTAATCCGATTACATCCCCATCTAATTGGCGTTCAGAACAAAATTTAAATGATTGGCTTATAAAAAATAAGATTGTTGGACTATATGGAATTGATACAAGAGAGTTAACAAGTCATATAAGAAAAAATGGTTTTATAAATGGCGTAATTATTAATGACCAAAAAGGAGAAAGCGATAAAGACTCCCTCTTAAAAGAATTAAATGATTGGGAAGGCATTAACGGTCAAGATCTTGCAGCCAAAGTATCAACAAATCATATGTATACTTGGAAAGAAAAAGAAATTGAAAATCTAAGCGACAACACTAAACAAATTAATAAACACATTGTGGTTATTGATTATGGAGTAAAAAGTAATATTTTAAGGTGCCTTTCCTCAAGATTTAATAAAGTAACTATCATATCATGCAATACAAGTGCATCGGATATAATTAGTCTAAAACCAGATGGAATTTTTCTCTCTAATGGGCCTGGTGACCCTCTTGCAACAGGAAAATACGCCATACCAATTATCAAAGAACTTATGTCTAAAGATATTCCTATTTTTGGAATTTGTTTAGGTCATCAAATTCTAGCTTTAGCCCTTGGTGGTAAAACATTTAAAATGCATCAAGGACACCATGGTGCAAATCATCCAGTAAAAAATATACAAAATGGAAAAGTAGAAATCACATCAATGAATCATGGTTTTGCAGTTAAATATGATACTCTTCCATCAAATATTATAGAGACACATAAAAGTCTTTTTGATGATACTAATTCTGGCTTAATGGTTAAAGGAAAACCTATTTTTTCTATACAGCATCACTCTGAAGCCTCTCCTGGGCCTTACGATAGTTTTTATCTTTTTGATAAATTTCAAAATTTAGTTGGAAAACATTAAATGCCTAAAAGAAATGATATAAAAAGTATTTTAGTTGTTGGCGCTGGACCTATAGTAATTGGTCAAGCTTGTGAATTTGATTACTCAGGAACGCAAGCTTGTAAGGCTTTAAAAAAAGATGGTTATAAAATAATCTTAATAAACTCCAATCCAGCAACAATAATGACAGATCCTGATGTAGCAGATAAAACTTACATTGAACCAATAACAGCGGATATTTTAAGAAAAATAATTAAAAAAGAAAAACCTGATGCACTTCTTCCAACTATGGGTGGCCAAACAGCTCTGAATGTCTCACTTGAGGTTTCTGAATCTGGGTTCTTAGATGAATACAATGTTGAGTTAATTGGCGCAGATGAAGAAGCTATATCAAAAGCCGAGGATAGAGATAAATTTAGAAAAGCTATGCATAAAATAGGTTTAAAAACTCCAAAATCTTTTGTTTCCCAATCATTGGAAAATGCTCTTTCTAATCTCAATAAAATTGGACTCCCTGTAATCATAAGACCCTCTTTTACACTCGGAGGTACAGGTGGAGGTATAGCCACTACTCTTGAGGAATTTAAAAAAATAGCTTCGAGTGGAATTGAAAGCTCGCCAACTAATGAAATCCTTGTAGAAGAGTCGGTTGCTGGCTGGAAAGAATATGAAATGGAAGTTGTGAGGGATAAGGCTGACAACTGTATTATAATCTGTTCTATAGAAAATATAGATCCTATGGGAGTTCATACTGGGGACTCAATAACTGTTGCCCCAGCATTAACATTAACAGATAAAGAATATCAAAATCTAAGATTTGCATCTATCAATATTCTAAGAGAAATTGGAGTTGATACTGGTGGATCAAATGTTCAATTTGCAATTAATCCAAAAAATGGGGATATGGTTGTCATAGAAATGAATCCAAGAGTTTCAAGATCTTCAGCTCTAGCCTCAAAGGCAACAGGTTTTCCTATTGCAAAGATTGCCGCCTTATTGGCCGTAGGCTATACACTAGATGAATTAAAAAATGATATAACTAAAACTACCCCCGCTTCATTCGAGCCAACGATTGATTATGTAGTTACAAAAATTCCAAGATTTGCTTTTGAAAAATTTCCAGGATCTGACCCAATGCTCTCATCATCGATGAAGTCAGTTGGTGAAGCAATGGCTATTGGTAAAAATTTTAAAGAATCTTTTCAAAAAGCCCTTCGCTCACTTGAGATAGGGTTATGTGGTTTTGATGAGTTTTTAATATCTAAAGATATAAATGAAATAGAAGAAAACCTTAAAAAAACATCTCCAGAAAGAATTTTAATAATAGCTGATGCCATAAGAGCTGGAATTGATTTATCAAGAATTCATGAACTTACATATTACGACCCATGGTTCTTGGATCAAATAAATGAAATTATTTCTATCGAAAAAGAACTCATGAAAAAAGGTATGCCTAAAGATAGAGAAAATATTTTATTTTTAAAAACTCAAGGATTTTCCGATAAAAGAATATCAAAACTCACGAATAAAACAGAGTTAGAGATAAGAGCATTAAGAGAAAACTTAAATATACTTCCTGCATTTAAGAGAGTTGACACTTGTGCTGCAGAGTTTGAGTCAAAAACTGCATACATGTATTCTACTTACAGCGATACAATTTTTTCGGATACTTTATCGAGTGAAGCAATGCCATCATCAAGAAATAAAGTGATTATCCTTGGTGGCGGTCCAAATAGAATAGGCCAGGGAATTGAATTTGATTATTGTTGTTGTCATGCGTCATATGCTTTAGAAGAGCTCGGAATTGAGAGTATAATGGTCAACTGTAATCCAGAAACAGTTTCAACTGACTACGACACATCAGATCGTTTATATTTTGAACCATTAAATTTTGAAGATGTTCTAGAGATCATTAAAACAGAATCTTCTGAAGGAAACCTTTTAGGGATAATTGTTCAATTTGGAGGGCAAACACCCCTTAAGCTTGCAAGAGAATTAGAAGAAAATAATATAAATATCCAAATTCTAGGCACACCCCAAGATGCTATAGATTTAGCTGAAGATAGGGATAGGTTTAAAAAATTAGTAAATAAACTTAATATTCTTCAGCCTGAAAATGGCGTAGCAAAATCAGACTCTGAATCAATGGAAATTGTTAAAAGAATTGGTTATCCAGTTGTAATAAGACCTTCTTATGTATTGGGTGGACGAGCTATGGAAATTGTTCATTCGGACGAGCAGTTAAAAAAATATATGAAGGAAGCCGTAATTGTTTCTGGTGAAAACCCTGTTTTAATAGACTCATACCTTAGAGATGCTATTGAAGTTGATATAGATGCATTATCGGATGGTACAGAAGTATTTATTGCAGGTATTTTAGAGCACATTGAAGAGGCTGGCGTTCATTCAGGTGATTCTGCATGTTCAATTCCGCCTTTTTCGTTGAATGAAAAAATTCTTAAAGAGTTAGAAATAAAAGTAAAGTTATTAGCTAAAGATCTTAATGTAATAGGGTTAATGAATGTTCAATTTGCCATTAAAGATGAAAGAATTTTTATACTGGAAGTTAACCCAAGAGCAAGTCGGACTGTCCCATTTATTGCTAAGGTATTAGGTAAACCAATAGCAAAAATAGCTACTAAAATAATGCTAGGTGAAAAAATTAAAGAAATGAATCTAGAAGAAAATAAGATAGGTCACTTTGCAATAAAAGAGGCAGTTTTTCCATTTAAAAGATTTTCTGGGGTTGATACAATTCTAGGACCAGAAATGCGTTCAACTGGAGAAGTTATGGGAATAGATGAAGACTTTGGTATGGCATTTGCAAAAAGTCAGATTGCTGGGGGAACATCTGTTCCAAAATCTGGTGTAGTTTTTGTTTCTGTAAAAGATAGTGATAAAGATAAAATTTTAGAACCTGTTTCAGAATTAATAAAACTAGGGTTTAACATTATAGCAACTGATGGAACCGCAGAATTTTTTAATAAAAATGGTATTAATGCAATAAAAATAAATAAAGTTTTAGAAGGAAGTCCTCACATAGTTGAAGAAATAAAAAATAACAAGGTTTCTTTAGTATTTAATACTACCGAAACACCTCAAGCCATAAAAGATTCAAAGTCTATAAGGCGATCAGCTTTAGAGGCGGAAGTTCCATATTACACTACTGTTTCTGGAGCAATAGCTTCTGTTTTAGGAATTAAATCAATTATAAATAAAGAAATTTCTGTTAGAACAATTCAATCTTATGGAAAATTACTAAACTAAATTTAATTTTTCCTTAAAAATATAAAAATACTAGGTTAAACTTCTCTTATGAATAAAGTACCAATAACACCTGAAGGGAAAACTTTAGTTGAGGATGAGTTAAAAAATCGTAAAGCTATTGAACGCCCTAGAATAATAAATTCAATAGCAGAGGCTCGTGCTCATGGTGACTTATCCGAAAACGCAGAATACCATGCAGCAAAAGAGGAGCAAAGTCATAATGAAACTAAAATTATGGAGCTTGAAGATACTTTAAGTAGAGCTGAAGTAATTGACCCATCATTACTTTCTGGTGATGAGATTAAATTTAGTGCTACAGTTCTTATTGTAGATGAAGAAACTGATGTAGAGTCAGAGTATAAAATTGTTGGAGAAGTTGAAGCAGACTTTAAATCTGGAAAAATATCAATACAGTCTCCCCTGGCAAGGTCTTTAATAGGAAAGTCAACAGGAGATTCTGTTGAAGTAAATACACCAGGTGGTGGAAAATCTTATGAGATACTTAAGGTGCAATATATTTAATTACCCTCGATCATATCAATATTTATAAATGAATCATTATTAATACCGTAAAGTCTACTATCCCCCCCAGGAATTTCTAATACCGCCTTTACTTTTGACTTTGATTTAATTTTTTTTAAACTCATTGGCTCTAAATCTTGATGAATTGAATCAATTAAACCACTTTTTTTTATATAAATTAAATCTAAAGAAATTAGTGTATTTTTCATCCAAAATGATGCTTTTTTTGGTGAATCAAAAATAAATAACATACCTTCTTTTATTTTAAGTTTATCTCGAAACATCAATCCCTTTTCCTGTTCTTCAGGCGAGGTAACTATTTCAACTTTATAAGTAACATAATCACCATTAGAATTAAAAACTTTAATATCACTCAGCTTGCCGGCGCAAATATTTGAAGTCAAAAAGAGAGTTAAAACAATAAATAAGAAAGAATTTTTCATTTAATTTAATTTAATTTTAAGATTACTGGCCAAGAATTCCATGAGTAATTTTTCATCAGTAGAAATTACTATTTTAGCAAGTTTTGATATTAAAAATAACTTCTCCCTTTGTGAGCCTTTTGGAGAGTTACGAAGTCTTGCATGATCTTTTTCTGTAGTTACAATATCGATAGTTTTTTTACTTGCTGCACAAAGTATAGCACTTGCTTTTTTTTCATCTATTTCTTCGTGATCATGTAAAATAAAATTTTTTAAAATTTTACGATTATTATTTTTGATACCCTCTGAAAACTTTCTTGGATCTGATATACCTGAATAAATTACGAGATTAGTTTTTATACTTTTATCTAAAGTAGTTTTATAGTCTGCAAAAAGATAGGGGCCTTTCCAAAGCTCTTTTATCCTCTTTATGGAATAATGCTCTTCACCAATTGAATTAACAAAAACTAATAAATCAGTTTTTTTTAATCCATTTTGAATAGTTTCCCGTAAAGGACCAAAAGGTATTACCGAACCGTTACCATAACCTTTTGAAAGATCTACCAAGGCAATATTGATATCTTTTTTTATTGATGGATTTTGTAGGCCGTCATCAAGTATTATAACATCAGCTTGATTTTTCTTTAAGAGATCAAAAGATTTTTTTCTTTGCTTAGAAACAATAGTTAATCCATCTTTAGAGTGAAGAATTGATTCATCGCCAAATCTTTCAGAGTTATCATTTAAATCTATTATTTTTGTTAACTTACTTTTACCTCCATAACCCTTTAATATAACGCATGTTTTTACTCCGCTTTTTTCAAACTTTTCCCTTATATACCTAACGAAAGGTGTTTTACCTTGCCCACCAATAACAAAATTACCGACACAGATTGTAGGGGTTAAAGGAACATGCTCATTTATAAAAAAATTCTTCATCAAAATGATTAAACTTATAAATAAATTCCACCCAGGGGTAATTAATCTTAAAATAAAAGATGGTTTACTAGCCCACCAGAAATTTGGTTCACTAATTTTCATTTAACAGGCCAACAATTTTTAGAACAACCTTATCTGCTGCACCACCAAGAGATTCTGAATAATTTTTTGAGTTTATAGCCATTCTTTCTACTAAATCTATATCCTTAATAACCTCAATATCTCTGTCATCTTTGAGCACTTTTGCACCATTACATTTAACTAAATTATTATATTCTTCTTCAAAGTTATAAAAATTAACTCCAGTAAAAATTGCATTACCAAACCTTGCCGGCTCAATTGGGTTGTGCCCTCCGAAATTCTCGAAAGCACCCCCTAAGATAACAGAGTTTGCTTTTTTATAAAAATAACCAAGCTCGCCAATAGAATCTAGAACAAAAATTTTCGTATTTTTATCAAAATTTAAGGAATTAGATCTTAGTATAAAATCAGAAGCAAAAAATCCAGCATTCTTAATCTCATTAACAACATCTCTTCTTCTATCAGGATGGCGAGGCGCTAAGACTAATAATAAGTTAGGCATTGATGGTAAAAGATCTTTAAAAATTTTTAAAACCCTACCTTCTTCACCAACATGTGTAGAAGAAGCAACTAAAATATTTCTTCCAGAGGAACTTATCTCAAATTCGCTAAAGGTTTTTGAACTATAAGGAAGCATTTCAGAATCATGCTTTAGATTACCATATGTAAGAACATTTTTTGCTCCCAGCTCCTTTAACCTTTTTTCGGAAGTACTATCTTGAGAAATAATTAAAGAAAAAACTGAAAGAAGATGACTAATTGTTTTTTTAAATTTAAACCACCTCACTTTTGATTTCTCAGTCATTCGAGCATTTACCAATATAATTGGAATTTGCCTTTTTTTTGTTTGAATCAAATGATTTGGCCAAATTTCAGACTCTAGGAATATTGCTATATCTGGTCTCCAGTTATTTAGAAATCTATCGCAATAAGATTTAGCATCCCATGGAAAATATTGATGAACAACTCTTTTTAAATTCCTCTCAGAAATTAGATTTTTCGAAGTTTTTGTTCCAGTGGTTAATAAAATATTATAATCAGGTGAAAAATTAACAAGCCTTTCAATCAAAGGTAGTGCTGATAATGTCTCACCTACACTTGCAGCATGAATCCAAATCAATGTTCCTGCTGGTTTTTTATTTTTTGAAAAACCCTTTCTTTCAAAAAATTTTCCTTTTTCTTCTTTATTATTTAATATTCGAATACTAAAAAAAATAAAAAAAAGTGGCCTAATAATATATGTGATTATCTGATAAATTTTTAAAGTTAGCATTTTATTTATTATCTACTTCTTCTTTCGAGTCTTTATGAGCTTGAAGTAATTTCTGTTCTAATAATCTTCTTTTTTTTTCCATTTCTTCTTTAGTCGCATCAAAATTAACAAAAATTGGTTCGCCCCAAACCACTAAGCCGCTTCCAAAAGGAAGATTAATGGTAAAGTTATCCCAGTTATTAAATTCAAACCTCCTTGATGTAGATGCAGCCACAGGAATAATTGGAACTCCAGACATTTTCGCTAAAGTTATAACTCCAAGTCCTGATATTTTTCCTGGACCAGGAGGCTGATCTGCAGTCAAAGAAACTGAATGACCAGATTTTAAAACTTTAAGCATTCCTCTAAAGGCCATAGCACCACCTTTTTCTTTAATTCCTAATTTTTTTGTATTACCTGCACCTCTAATTAATTTAATACCAAAATTTGAAAGAACTGAAGCTATGAAATTTCCATCGCCGTGCCTTGACACTAAAGCAAATAAATCTTGTTTCTTATAATCCCATGATTTAGGAAGCATTAGGCTTTGACCATGCCAATGAACCCAAATAAATGGTTTTTTTTTATCCCAAAATTCTTCGGGAATACTTGTGTTAAGATACTTCCATTTATTCGTAAAATGAACAAACTTTAAAAAAATAAAAAAAATAAAAGACAACGGTTGAATAAAATTAATTTTTTTCAACATCACTCTCCGGAAATTGAGTTTTAAACAAAAACGAATACAAGCCATCATTCTTAATTAATGAGTCGTGATCCCCTTCTTCCACCACAGTACCTTTATCAATAACATATATCTTATCAACATTTCTTACCGTTGAAAGACGGTGAGCTATAACTAAGGCAGTTTTATTTTTAATTAATTTATCAAGTGCAATCTGAACTTTCTTTTCTGAGTCACTATCTAGGGATGATGTTGCCTCATCCAGTAAGAGTATTGGGGCATTTTTAATCATAGCTCTCGCAATTGCAATTCTCTGCTTTTGCCCACCAGATATCCTAACACCAGACTCCCCGGCTATAGTTTCATATCCATCAGGTAGATCCTTTACAAATTCATCAACTAAAGAATCTTCACAGACGTTTTGAAAAGTTTTTTCGGAAACATTATCATTTCCAAAAATGATATTTTCTTTAATTGATAGATCAAATATTAGAGTATCTTGAGATACAAGTGCTGATGAACTCCTAACATCTGCTAAAGACAAATCCTTAATATCAACATCATTTATCTCAACTTTTCCTGATGATACATCATAGAATCTTGGAACAAGATTTAATAAACTAGATTTTCCAGCCCCAGATGGTCCAACTAGTGCAACTGTTTGTCCAGATTTAATTTTTATAGAAATATTCTTAAGAACATCTTTATCATTTTCCGAATATGAAAAAGATACATTCTCAAAATTTATTGAACCAGAAAATATTTCTGGCTTTTTTAAGTTTTTTTTATCTTGAATTTTAGGCTTATTATCTAAAATTGGAAATAATCTCTGTGAAGCAGCAACCCCTTCCTGAAGCATTGCTTGTAAGTTTGCTACAGCCTTCAAAGGATCATATAGTAAGCCAGCAGCTGTAGTAAAAGCCATAAAACTTCCTACAGTCATTAATCCATCTAAAGATTTATTACCAGCGTAGTAGATAATACAAGCAATCGCAACGCCAGTTACAATTTCCATTATTGGAGCAGATGCTGATCGAGCTCTGACACCTTTCATTGAAAAATTTACTACCTTATCAATAACTTCTGAAGCCTTAATTACGTGCATTTGTTCTTTACCATAGGCCTTAATAATCCTTATTCCTTTTAAAGTTTCTGAAACCAAGGCAGATAGAGCCCCTATCTCCTCAAGGCTCATGCGAATAGCTTTCCTTAATTTTTTTCCTAAAAACTTTAAACCAATTGCAGCTGGGGGAATAACTATGAAAAAAATAGTAGCAAGCATTGCATCTACATAAAAAAGATACCCAACAAGGCCAACCACCATTAATATATTTCTTGATAAATTAACAACTACTGATGACATAGTTTCTCTTAATTTAGACGAATCAGCAGTAAAGCTAGATATAAATCTTGCTGAATGAATGGAGTTTATATAAGAAAGATCGGAATTTAAAATGGATCTATATAAATCTTTTTGAAGGGACCCAACAATTCTCTGACCTATATAATTTATAGCTACATTGGCTCCATATGTTCCAATAGCTCTTATTAGCATTATTGAAATTGCAACAAGAGGAAGAATTGTAAGCATACTCCTATCAGCATTAACAAAAATATCGTCAATAACACGACGAATTAACTCTGGTAGAGCTGGAGTTGTTAATGCAACTATTGCATTACAAGAAAGCGCTATCAACAATAACTTAGTTGAGCCACTAGCGTAGCTCTTCCAAATTCTTCTAATAGTTTTTAAAGTATAATATTTTTCAGTATCATTCATTTTATCCACTACTTAGATTTACACATAAAAACATTAATATGCACATGAATAATCATAAAGATTGAATAGCATATTGCTTGTTATGTTAAATCATCATAGTTTATCTTTCTTCAATTGTTTGGTGAAAATATGTCAATAAAGTTATCGAAAAATTTAGAAAAGATTGCCCCTTCTGCAACTGTTGCCATGACGCAACTTGCAAGAGAGTTAAAAAATGAAGGAAAAGATGTGATTAGTTTATCCGCTGGTGAACCAGATTTTGATACACCTAATCATATTAAGTCTGCTGCTATTGATGCGATTAATAGGGGGGAAACAAAGTATACAGCAGTTGATGGAATAGATGAGCTCAAAGAGGCAATAGTAAAAAAATTTAAAAGGGACAATGACTTAAATTTTTCTAAAGAAAATATTTCTGTTGCACCTGGTGGAAAGCCTATTATCTATAACGCTATGATAGCAACACTAAACCCAGGTGATGAAGTTATTATTCCATCTCCATATTGGGTAAGCTATCCAGATATAGTTAAATTAGCTGGAGGAACTCCAGTTATAATAGAGACAAGTATAGAAGATAATTTTAAGATTACAGACACTAAACTTAAGCAAAGTATAACAGAGCATACTAAATGGATTATATTAAACTCACCATCTAATCCAACTGGAGAGGTTTATACACAATATGAGCTAGAGTCTCTTATTGATGTTTTGAAACAGCATCCAAATATTTATATTCTGACTGATGATATATACGAACACCTTCTTTACGATAGATCGAAAAAATTTATAACAATTGGTCAACTTGATGATGAAATTAATACTAGAACTTTAACTATGAATGGAGTTTCAAAAGCATATTCAATGACGGGATGGAGAATTGGATACTGCGGGGGTCCAAAAACTATAATTGATGCGATGAGAAAGCTTCAAGGCCAGTCTACATCAAATCCTTCATCAATTAGCCAATGGGCTGCTGTAGAAGCCTTAAATGGTAACCAGGATTTTTTAAAAAACTGGCTAGAGTCATTTGAGGAAAGAAGAAATAAAGTCTTTCAAATGATAAATTCAGCAAAAGGACTTAAGTGCCTTAAACCAAAAGGAGCTTTTTATATTTACCCTTCTTGTGAAGAACTTATAGGAAAGAAAACTCCTGAAGGTAAAGTCATAAATAATGATAAAGATTTTGCTATGAATTTATTAGAAACTAAATCAATTAGCGTTGTTCATGGCGAAGCATTTGGCTTATCTCCTTATTTCAGAATTTCATATGCCACCTCTATTGAAAAATTAGAAACAGCCTGTAATCGAATAATTGAATTTTGTGATGAGCTTGAATGAAAAACAGCAAATCTTTTCAAAATGATGAACTTGGACCGCTATTAGAGCATCCAAAAAATAATAATAAGACAGAACCAAACATACCATTTAAACTAGCATCAGATTTTAGTCCCGCTGGTGACCAACCTCAGGCCATAAAAGAACTAGTTGATGGGGTAAATAAAGGTGAAAGATCTCAAATATTACTTGGAGTTACTGGCTCTGGTAAAACGTTCACAATGGCACAAATCATTGAAAAAACACAAAAATCAGCTTTAATTCTTGCGCCCAATAAAACTTTAGCAGCTCAACTTTATTCAGAGTTTAAAGATTTCTTCCCAGAAAACGCAGTAGAATATTTTGTATCCTACTATGATTATTATCAACCCGAGGCTTATGTTCCAAGAACAGATACATATATTGAAAAAGATGCCAGTATAAACGAACACATTGATAGATTGAGGCATTCCGCCACAAGATCTTTAATGGAAAGAGATGATGTTATAATAGTATCATCAGTTTCTTGTATATATGGTATTGGTTCCGTTGAAACCTACTCATCAATGACTTCTGTTATTGAAAAAGGCCATAAGATTGAAAGGCAAAATCTTTTAAATGATCTCGTCACACTTCAGTATAAAAGGAATGATACAAACTTTATCAGAGGAACCTTTAGAGTAAGGGGTGATACAATCGAAATTTGGCCCGCACATTTAGAGGGGAGAGCTTGGAAAATATCACTATGGGGTGATGATGTTGAGAATATAAGCGAGTTTGATCCTTTGACTGGAGAAAAAATTAGGTCTTTAGATAAAATTAAAGTTTATGCTAACTCACACTACGTTACGCCAAGACCAACACTTCAGCAGGCTGCCCAAGGTATTAAAAAAGAGTTACTCTCCACATTAAAGCAACTTGAAAAGGAAAATAAATTATTGGAAATGCAAAGGCTGGAACAAAGAACTATTTTTGACTTAGAAATGATGGATGCAACTGGAAGTTGCGCGGGTATTGAAAATTATTCACGTTATCTTACAGGAAGAAAACCTGGAGAACCACCTCCAACATTATTTGAATACTTGCCTAGTGATTCAATAATTTTTGCAGATGAAAGTCATGTAACAATTCCTCAGCTTGGGGGAATGTATAAAGGCGATTTTAGTAGGAAAACAACCCTTTCAGAGCATGGATTTCGCCTACCTTCTTGCAAAGATAATAGGCCATTGAAATTTGAAGAATGGGAATTAATGAGACCAAAGAGTATTTTTGTATCAGCAACACCCGGTCCCTGGGAGCTAAAAGAAACTGGAGGAGTATTTTCCGAACAGGTAATAAGGCCAACAGGATTAATTGATCCAGAATGTACAATCAAACCAGCAATCAATCAGGTAGATGATTTAATTTATGAATGTAAATCTGTGGTCAAGAAAGGACAAAGAGTTTTGGTAACCGTGTTAACAAAAAAAATGGCTGAGGACTTAACAGAGTACATGAATGAACAAAATATAAAAGTTCGTTACCTTCACTCAGATATTGATACACTGGAAAGAATTGAAATTTTAAGAGACCTAAGGTCGGGTGTTTTTGATGTTTTGGTTGGTATTAATCTACTAAGGGAAGGATTAGATATTCCTGAGTGCACCCTCGTCGCAATACTTGATGCTGATAAAGAAGGGTTTCTTAGATCGGAAACATCACTAATCCAAACAATGGGCAGAGCTGCAAGAAATATTGATGGAAGGGTTTTGCTATATGCCGATAAAATAACAGGATCTATGGAAAGAGCTATTAACGAGACAAAACGAAGAAGAAGAAAACAAGAAGAGTACAATAAAGAGCATAATATCACTCCAGCAAGTATTAAAAAGAATATTAAAGATATATTAAGTAGTATTTATGAAAAAGATCATGTTCATGTAGAGGCTCCAGATTATTTAGATAATGACCTAATGATTGGTAATAATTTAGAGAAACACCTTAAAGTTCTTGAGAAAAAAATGCTTGCTTTCGCTGAAGACTTAGATTTTGAAGAAGCAGCTAAAATAAGAGATGAAATCAATAGACTTAATGAAACATCATTGCTTTTATTAGAAAATCCTATGATAAAAAACCTTAAATAAAATTTTTGGAAGTTTAAATATGAAAGCTGTACATTTAAAATCAATGAGCCCAGGTGTGGCAATAGTTACTGGCGGCTCGAAGAGAATAGGAAGGAGTATAATCAGAAAGCTATCATCTCTTGGGTGGAAGGTAATCATTCATTATAATTCAAACAAAATTGATGCCTTAAGTCTTCAAAAAGAAATACAAAAAAATGGAGGATCTGCATCAATTATTAAGGCTAATCTTAACAACCCAAAAGCCACAAAGGAATTAATTTCAAAATCTGAGAAGAAATTTGGAAAACTAACTCTGTTAGTAAACAATGCATCAGTTTTTGAAGATGATTCAGTAAAAAGCCTGACAATTGAATCATGGGATATTCATAATAATGTTAACACCAAGGCTCCTTTATTATTATCTCAGTCATTTGCAAAACTTTTACCAAAAAAGGAACCTGGTATAATTATTAATATAATTGATCAAAGAGTTTTTTTTCCTAGACCAGACTTTATTTCATACTCGTCGTCAAAAAATTCTTTATTGTGGCTAACAAAAGTATTGGCTCAAGCATTGAGTCCAAAAATAAGAGTTTGTGCTATTGGTCCAGGACCAACACTTAAAGGTGCCAGACAATCAAGCAATGATTTTAAAAATCAAAGTGAATCTGTTCCACTTGGCAATGGCTCGTCACCAGAAGAAGTATCTCAGGCAATAGAGTTTATTCTTAATTCAGCATCCTTTACTGGGCAAATGATTACATTGGACGGTGGAGAGCATTTAGATTGGATTAAATCTGAAGATAGAAATTTTAAAGATTAGATTGCTTATAACTTATTAATTGACAAGTATCATTAATATACAATAGGTTAATTATATATGATAATATACTTATAAACTTGTGCACAAGCATATTTTTTTAAATATAAAAAAATCCTTAAAGTAATAAATACTGGATAAAAACTTTAATAATGTTTAATTATTATTAATTATCAATACTTTATATTAAAAAAGTAAAAAAAATTCTAACTAAATTATGGATATTTAAGTAAAATCAGACTTAATTAGTTTTCAACAAAGTTATCCACAGGATATTTATTGGCATAATATAATAATATAAAATACAATTAACAAAATGATGAACGAATCTTTAGATATAAAAAAAATATCAGGCAGAGAAATCTTAAGTAAAAAAGTAAAAAATATGCCAGAAAAGCCTGGTGTATATAGAATGCTTGGTGAAAAAAAAAATGTCTTATATGTTGGAAAAGCAATAAATATAAAAAAAAGATTACAAAGTTACGTAAGGCCCATAGGTAATAATAATCGTATAACTAAAATGGTAAGTCTTATAAAAGATGTTGAAATTACAATTACAGAAAATGAGACAGATGCCCTTCTTCTTGAATTAAATTTAATTAAAAGTCATAAGCCAAGATACAATATTATGCTAAGAGACGATAAAACTTTTCCATATATTCATCTAAGCAAGGGTAAGCTTCCAGCAAGACTATCAAAGTATAGAGGCTCTAGAAATAAACCAGGAGAATATTTTGGCCCCTTCGCAATGGAAGGTTCTGTTAAAAAAACAATTAATATAATACAAAAAGCATTTCTTTTAAGAACCTGTACAGATAGTTACTATCAAAATCGTCAGCGTCCCTGTTTACTATTTCAAATAAAAAAATGCTCTGGACCTTGTACTAATGAAATTTCTGAAAAAGATTATAGACTGCTAGTTGATGACGCAAAAAAGTTTTTTGTTGGTAAATCAAATAAAATACAAAATAAACTCTCAGAGAAAATGCAAAACGCATCTGGGAATAAGGAATATGAAATTGCAGCGCAATTCAGAGACAGAATAAGTGCCCTAGCAGACATAAATCAATCTGATGCAATAAATCCTCAATTTCTTGAAGATTCAGACGTTTTTGCGGTTAATAAAATTAATGATAAAGCTTGCGTTCAAGTATTTTTTTTCAGATCATGGAGAAATCTAGGAAACAAATCTTATTTCCCTGCAAATACTCAAGATTTTTCAGAAAGTGAAATTTTGGATACTTTTATACCTCAATTTTATCAAAACAAACCAATACCGAAATTGATTTTAGTAAGTCATGAAATCAAATCTAAGTCTCTATTGTCGGATACTTTCTCAAAAAAAGAAAAGAATAAAATCACAATATCAAAACCATCAAAAGGTGAGAGAAGAAAAATTATTTTACATGCATTAGATAATGCTAAATATGCTCTTAAACGTCATCAAATAAACCTTTTAAGTAATGAAAAAAATCTCCTAGGCTTAAAAGAAACTCTTAACTTAGAAAAAATCCCTAAACGAATAGAGGTCTACGATAACAGTCATATACAAGGTTCATTCGCAGTTGGAGCAATGATTGTAGCAAACGAAGAAGGATTAGTAAAAAGTGAGTACAGAAAGTTTAATATAAAAGAATCAAATACTGATGATGATTTTGGTATGATGAATGAGGTAATAAAGAGAAGATTTGGAAGATTATTAAAAAATAAAGACACTGATCAATCTAAATATCCAAACATTATCCTTATAGATGGAGGAAAAGGACAATTTAGCTCAACAGAGGCAGCTTTAAGAGAACTTGGCATCAATGATGTAACTATTATTTCAATTGCAAAAGGTGAAAAAAGAAATGCGGGGAAAGAAAAACTATATACTTCTAGAAAAGATCCTTACTTGCTGAAACCTAATGACCCTACACTATATTATTTGCAAAGATTAAGAGATGAAGCGCACCGATTTGCTATAGGAACGCACAGAGCAAAAAGAAATAAAACAATTACAAAAAATCCTCTTGATGAAATACCAGGAATAGGATTAAAAAGAAAAAAAGCTTTGCTAAATTTTTTTGGTTCAGCACGCTCAGTTGGTCAAGCTAAGGTTGACGAATTAATGGCTGTTGATGGTATATCTCAAAATACAGCTAATTCTATTTTTCATTGGTTTCATTAGTAATGTTAATTAAATTAAAAAGCGAGATATAAAAATGCCCAATTTATTAACGGTAATACGAATAATCCTTGCATCATTAATTGCTTTAATATTAATTTTTTTTGATAGTAAAATTGCTTACTTTATTAGTATTATCCTTTTTTCCTTAGCTGGAATAACAGATTATTTTGATGGCTGGATAGCAAGAAAAAAGAATGAAATTAGTGATCTTGGAAGAATGCTTGATCCTATAGCAGATAAAATTCTGGTTATCTCGACCTTTATTATCCTTATGTCAAATAATGTAATTGAAGATTATAATACCATTGCGGCATTAATAATTATCTACAGAGAAATTTTTATATCAGGACTTAGGGAGTTCCTTGGAAGTAAATCATTTGTTGTTGAGGTTTCAAAACTTGCAAAGTGGAAAACCGCAATACAATTTATTACAATATTAGCCTTTCTAGGAAGCCAAGTAATTAATGACTACTATATGTATACGGATATTATCAATATATTTATGAAGCTTACATGTACATTATTAATTTGGGTGACATCTTTAATTTCAATACTAACAGGAATTAGTTATCTAAGAAGCTCATATGACTACTTGGGTATCAAAAAAAAATGAAATTATTATACTTTGCGAAAATTAGAGAAATCTTAGGTAGAAGCGATGAAACAATTTCTCTACCTTCAAATATTTTATCTGCAGGCGATTTGATAGACTATCTTATGGATCTTGATGATATTTATAAAACTGCATTTAGTGATAAAAAATTTTTTATTGCAGCTGATGAGGAATTTGTAGAAATGGACTTTATAATTAAAAACTCCAAAGAAATAGCAATCTTTCCTCCAGTAACAGGTGGATAATGATTAAAATAAGAATACAATCTGAAGCATTTAATATAGAAAATGAAATAAAAGAAATATCCAGATCAAAATTAAATGGGGCAACAGTAAGTTTTATTGGCTCTGTAAGAGACCTTAAATCTGAAAATTTAAAAAATTTAGAAATAGAGCACTTTCCTAAAATGGCAGAAAAAGTCTTAGATAAAACTGCTCAATATGCCTTTAAAAATTGGAATTTATCCCAGTGTACAATTATTCACAGGTATGGAAAGTTAAAGGTAGCTGACCCAATTGTATTAATAATTACCTCATCACCCCATAGAAAAGAAGCTTTTAAAGCTAATGAATATATTATTGATTTTTTAAAAACTAACGCCCCATTCTGGAAAAAAGAAAATACCGAAAAAAGATCTTATTGGGTAAATCAAAAGAATTAATCACCAGACCAGTTATTAACAAGCTCATTATATGTTGAAGAAATCTTCTTTATTTCATCACCTACAAAAAACTTAATGTCATCAATTTCTGAAACTGGCGTCACTTCAGCTGCAGTACCTGTTATAAAGCATTGTTCAAAATCTTTTATATCGTCTAAAAAAAGTACTCTTTCGATTACATTCATCCCAAGATCTTCTGCAATTTTAATAACTGTTCTTCTTGTAATTCCGTCAAGAAAGCAGTCAGGAATAGGTGTATGAATCTCACTACCCTTTATAAAAAAGATATTTGCTCCAGTTGTCTCAGCAACTTGATCTCTGTAATCGAGCATTAATGCATCAGAAAATCCTTTTAGCTCAGCTTTTTGTTTTGCGAGAGTGCAAATCATATATAGCCCAGCTGCCTTTGCTTTGCATGGAATTGTTTCAGGCGAAGGTCTTTTCCATTCCGAAAGTGTAACCTTTATTCCTTTTAAAATTTCTTCTGGCGTAAAGTAGCTAGGCCACTCCCAAACAGCAATTGCACAATGAACTTTTGCATTTGGAGCCGAAACACCCATTTCTGAACCTCTCCAAACAATTGGCCTTAAATAAGCATCTGTTAAATTATTCAATTCAAGAGCTTTGTAAGAAGCATCTATAATTTCTTCAATAGAGTAAGGAATTTTAAGATCAAGTGCTTTGGCTGACTCAAACAATCTTTCTGTATGCTCTCTAACTTTAAAAATCTTACCAGAATAAGATCGTTCCCCTTCAAAAACTGAACTTGCATAATGTAAACCGTGATTAAGTATATGAATATTTGCATCCTTCCAGTCAACAAATTCTCCGTCAAACCAAATCAATCCTTCTCGATTTTCCATAGATGTAGACAAAAGATAATCTCCCAAAAAAATTTAATTATAATAGTAACGAGCGGTAGCATTGAGATTAAAAGTAGTCAATAAAATTGATAAACTCAAAAATTTTAAACTTAAATATTTTATAAAATAATAATAATATACTATTAATAAGTTATGAATAATAAAGAAAATAATATTTCAAATATAAAAAACCTTCTTGTAGTTGACGATGATCAAAGAATTAGAGATCTTCTAAAAGAATACTTAATCAAAGAGGGCTTTATAATATCCACTGCAGATTGCGCAGAAAATGCCCGTAAAAAAATGCAATATGTTACTTATGATCTTATTATTCTAGACGTAATGATGCCTGGTGACGACGGCTTAAAGTTTACAACTGAAATAAGACAAAGCTCACAAACTCCTATTATTTTATTAACAGCAAAGTCTGAAATAGACTCAAAAATAGAAGGCCTTGAAACTGGTGCCGACGACTATATTACTAAACCATTTAGTCCAAAGGAGCTTGTCTTAAGAATCAACTCAATATTAAAACGCTCAAAGGATAATAAAATTCTTAATCCAGAAATATTCTTTGGAGATTATATTTTAAATATAGAAACTAGAGATTTTTCTAAATCTGGTAAAAGAATTTATCTTACCGAAAAAGAATTAAATTTATTAATTTTACTTGCAGAAAGTCCGGGTAAACCTCTTAGTAGAGAGGATTTAGCTGGGCTAGATGAGCCAGGTAGGGCTGTAGATGTTGGCATCAACAGACTAAGAAAAAAAATCGAAGATGATCCAACTATGCCTATATGGCTTCAGACGGTAAGGGGGAAAGGTTATATCCTAAGGCCAAATTAATAATGAAAATAAATTTACCTATATTTCAAGCTCTAAAAAAAATTTTTCCTAATGGTCTTTATACAAGATCTTTAATAATAATAATTACGCCTATAGTTATTTTACAAGCAATTTTAACTTTTGTTTTTCTCGAGAGGCATTGGGAGCTTGTAACAAAAAAACTCTCGTCATCGGCTGTATCTGAGATAGGTATGATGATAGATATGATGAAAAATACTGATATAAAAATTATATCTGCTAATGCTAAAGAGTTTTATGATATCGACCTTAAGCTTTTATCTAAGAAAAGAGTTGATAAAAAAGAAATACCTCCAAAGAATTTAGTAGAAAAAACCTTAAGCGAAGAATTACAAAAAAAACTAAATAAAAAATTTTCAATCAATGATCTTTCTACTGAAAAAAAAGTCATTATTAATGTTGAAACAAAAAGTGGTTTGCTTGAATTTACAATTCCAAGAAGAAATGTTTATGCAACCAATAGCCATATTTTTTTAGTTTGGATGGTGATTTCATCAATCCTGATTTTATCAATTGCTGTACTATTTTTGCGTCAGCAAATTAAGCCAATAGAAAAATTAGCTAAAGCAGCCGAGTCTTTTAGTATAGGAAAAAAAATAGAAAACTTTAAACCTACCGGGGCTACAGAGGTCCGAAAAGCTGCCGATGCATACATTAAAATGCAAGAGAGAATTGAAAAGTTCATAGAGCAAAGGACTCTAATGTTAGCTGGTGTAAGTCATGACTTAAGGACACCCCTCACAAGAATTAAACTTCAATTAGAAATGTATACAGAACAAAAAGGGAGTGCAGATTTATTAAAAGACGTAAATGAAATGCAATATATGCTGGAAACATACTTAGATTTTTCTCAAACAGCATCTAGCGAAGAAAATACCGAAGTTAATCTTCATCAATTAATCCAAACTATTATAAAGACAAGTCAGGAAGAGCTGAAATCAATAACCTTTAAATCAACACAGTCTAAAAATTTTGTTTATATTTGTAAGCATATAGCGCTTAAGCGCTGTATTATAAATCTAGTCAATAACGCAAAAGCTTTTGCGGATGAAGTAGTAATAAGTCTAGATAAAAATAAAAAAGATATAAGAATTATAATTGAGGATAATGGGCCGGGTATACCACAAAAAGACTATGAAAAAGCACTTAAACCTTTTCAAAGGCTTGATTCATCTAGAAATCAAAATATTGCCGGATCAGGATTAGGCCTATCAATATCTCAAGAAATAATAAAAAGCATTGGAGGAAACATTAAACTATCAAAAAGTAGTTTAAGTGGATTAAAAGTAACTATATCCTTGCCTCTTCAAAAGATTACCTAGCTACTTAAATCCTTACTTTTTTTATAAGCTTTTTTTAAGGCCTGTTTGAAAATGTTATAAAATTCTCTATCAGGACTCATTAATACTTCAAGGGCTGCTTCAGTAGTACCACCTTTTGATGTTACTTTTTCTCTTAAGTTAGCTAAACTTTCGGTTGAAGATTTCATTACATCAGAAGATCCTATCGCGACCTGCCTTGATAATTTATCTGCATTTTCTTTACTTAACCCCATCTCTTCGGCTATTAAAGATAAACATTCAGTTAGAAAAAAATAATAAGCAGGTCCTGATCCTGATGTGGCGGTAATAACATCCATCATATCTTCACTATCAACCCAAATAACCTCACCAACACCTGAAAAAATTTTATCAGAAGTATCTTTAAAGACCTTTTCTGCATTAATATTTCCATAAAGAGCAGTAACACCACTACCTTCAGAGACAGCTAGATTGGGCATTGCCCTTATTATTGGTGAAGAACTAAAATAACCTTCAAAAGTCTTAACCGTGGTACCAGCTAAAATTGAAATTATTGAAAAAGTTTTTTCTTGGTTTAAATTTTCAATAACGCCAGAACATACCTCATTTATGACCTGGGGCTTAACGGCAAACAATATTAAATCAAAATCTGGCTCTTTTATATCCTCTATGGATTGAAAATAATCTATTTTATTCTCTAATATTAAATCATTATTATCTTTAGTTAAGTTCGGCTCAACAACGGATATATCGAAATTTAACTCATTATTTGATATTAAACCCTTTAATAAGCTACTCCCCATTTTTCCTGAGCCTAGAATTAATAATTTTTGAAGAGCTTTCATTGATTTTTATTTATTACGCTTCACCTTGTGTGCTAAATAAAACAGCCTCAAGAGCCTCAGACGAACTCTTATTTGCCCAGAGAACATATTGAAAGGCTGGAAAAAATTGATCACAAGAGGCAACTGCTTGAACCATAACTTCATCAAATTGATTCTGTGAAATTTTATCTCTGTTAAAAAGAGATGTATTTCTATAAAGAACAACACCTTCATCAATCCAAATATCAAAATGGCCTAGCCACATTTGATTGTTTATAGAGGAAACTAAATGAAGAATATTATTCTTGTGTCTTTCTTGAAATTTCAAATCAAAACCACAGACAATATTTATACCTTCGAAATCATCGACCCAAGTTACCGATATCTGATAATCAGACCACTGACCTTTTGCAATAATTGAAACTTCGTTATCAGATCTTTCGTATGTCCAGTCCCTTATGCTAGCAACCATCTCTACTGTATCAAGAGGATCTTCTAATAATTCTATATTTTTTGCTAAAACCATAAATTACCACATCTAGTATCTGAATTATCCAATTGTACTACAGATTGATAAAACATAATAGATAAAATAACAAAAAATTTTAAATTAATTATAAATGTATGTATAAATTTATATAGATGAAGAATCTTATTTTAAATATTGATCCAATAGCAATCTCAATAGGCCCAATAAATATATATTGGTATGGTATTGCTTATATGATGGGTATGATACTAGGGCTATTTTATGCAACAAAAATAGTTAGCCATCAAAAAAATTCATGTAATTTATATATAAAAAAAGATGATATTGATGAAATTTTTCTATGGATAATTTTTGGGATAATAATTGGGGCTAGGCTTGGTTATATTTTATTCTATAATTTTAATTTTTACTTCAATAATCCAATTTCAATTTTTAGCTTATGGGAGGGCGGAATGTCTTTTCATGGAGGTGCCGCCGGAGTTATAATTGCTATAGCATTATATTCCTGGAAAAAAAATAAACCTTTCCTAGAATTAGGTGATGTAATTTGTTCCGTAGTTCCTATAGGTTTATTTTTTGGAAGAATAGCAAATTTTATAAATGGTGAGCTTTGGGGCAAGGTCACAACCTCCCCTTGGGGTATAATATTTCCAAAAGCCGATCAAAGTCCAAGACATCCGAGTCAATTATATGAGGCTGGGCTTGAGGGGCTATTTTTGTTTATTTTTTTAGCAATTCTTATATTAAATGGAGGTCTTAAAAGGAGAGGTTTAGTGAGTGGATCATTTTTATTTATATATTCTCTCTCTAGAATTATAATAGAATTCTTTCGTGAACCTGATCAACATATTGGATATATATTTCCATACCTGACAATGGGAATAATCTTATCTATCCCTTTTTTACTGGTAGGCTTAATTTTAATAATTAATTCATTTAAAAATGACTATTCTTAAAAAGAAAATAGAAAAAATAATAACCAAAAAAGGGCCAATTTCTATTGCCGACTTTATGAATATAGCTCTAACTGATGAAATTAATGGATATTATAGAAAAAAAATGCCTCTAGGTTCTAAAGGTGATTTTATTACATCGCCTGATATTTCGCAGATATTTGGAGAAATACTTGGTATTTGGATTTTAGATCTATGGATAAAATTAGAAAAACCCAAAAATATACAAATAGTTGATCTTGGAGGCGGGAGAGGAACTTTACTAAGGGATATTAGAAGGGTTCTTGGTGATAAAATACAAAATTATGTATTTATCGATATTAATATTGAGTTAATTAAGCTGCAAAAAAAAGCAGTTAAAGGTGCCCTTCATTTCAAAAAGATAGAAGATATTCCAAAAAAGCCAAGTATTTTTATTGGTAATGAATTTTTAGACACATTCCCAGTAAACCAGTTTGTTCTTTCTAATGAATGCTTTAAAGAAGTTTGTGTGGATTATAAAAACCAAAAACTAATCTTCTCACACCAAGTAACTAGCTTATCAAAGACCTTAGATCAAAAGAAATTAAATCAAGTAAGGGTAAATGATATTTTAGAAATAAATTTCGAAAGTAGAAAGTTTATAGATAAAGTATCGAGCTTTATAAAAGAAAATAATGGTGGCGCTATTTTCTTTGACTACGGTTATACATCAAGTCATGGAGATACTTTTCAGGCCATTAGAGAAAATAAATTTGTAAGCCCTTTGGGTGATCCTGGAAATGCAGACTTAACTGCGCATGTAGATTTTAATGATATAGCAAAACAAGCAATAAATAATTTAGTTAATGTATGGGGTCCAAATACACAAAGAACATTTTTAAAAAAAATGGGTGCCATTGAAAGGTTTAAGGCTCTTGAATCTGTAAGTGATAATAAAATTAAACAAGAATTGCGTTTAGGATTAAATCGTTTGATCGATATTGATGAAATGGGTAAATTATTTAAAGTTCTCGCCATCACTTCGAATAAATTCCCCTCGCCTGAGGGATTTACCTGTGGTACAAGAAGCTCTTAACATAATTAAATTATCAAAATTAGTGAGGCGGTATGAAATTAGTTACTGGAAATTCAAATTTAAAACTAGCCAAAAATATTGCTGATTATGTTGGTGTTGGCCTATCAAAATGCGAAGTAAAAAGATTTGCTGATAAAGAAATTTTTGTTGAGATGCATGAGAATGTTCGCGGAGAAGACGTATTTGTAATACAATCCACATCATTTCCTGCAAATGATAATTTAATGGAACTGTTAATAATAATTGATACATTAAGAAGGGCTTCCGCCAAAAGAATAACAGCTGTTGTTCCTTATTTTGGATATGCAAGGCAAGATAGAAAGCCCGGCCCTAGAACACCAATAACATCAAAGCTAGTAGCAAATATGATCGATAAAGCAGGAGCAAATAGAGTTTTAACTTTGGATCTTCATGCTGGGCAGATACAAGGTTTCTTTGATATCCCAACTGATAATTTATTTGCGGCCCCTGTCCTTACCTCAAATATTAAAGATAAAATAAAAAACAAAACTCCAATAATTGTTTCACCAGATGTTGGTGGTGTTGTAAGAGCAAGAATAATAGCAAGTAGAATTGGTGCAGATTTGGCAATAGTTGACAAAAGACGAGAAAAAGCCGGAGAATCTGAAGTAATGAATATCATAGGAGATGTTGAAGGAAGAGCTTGTTTTATAATCGATGATATAGTCGATTCAGCAGGAACACTATGTAATGCCTCTAATGCACTTTTAGATCAAGGAGCTACAGAGGTATACGCATATGTAACACATGGAGTTTTATCTGGAGAGGCTGTTGAAAGAGTTAATAATTCATCGCTAACAAAACTAGTATTAACGGATACTATTGAAGAGTCAGACTTGGTATTAAAATCTAATAAAATTGAGGTTATCTCTATCTCTTCCCTGTTAGGAGAGGCAATAAAAAGAATTTCTGATGAAAAATCTGTATCAAGTTTGTTTGATTAACTTGATTTGATCTTAAAGCGGGGTTATAACCCGCCACAGGATAAAAATTTAATTATAATTTTGGAGAAAGAGGATGGCAGAAACCACCTTATTAAAAGCAGAAGAAAGAAAAGATACAGGAAAATCATTTGCACGTGCAGTTAGAAAAACTGGAAATATTCCTTGTATAATTTATGGTGACAATAAAGATCCGATGGCAGCTAGCCTTGATGCTATAGAAGCATTGAAACTTTACAATTCAGGAAAAATGTTATCGCAGCTTATCGATGTTGAAGTAACAAATGGTGAAAAATTTAAAGCTATCTCCAAAGATATTCAATTACATCCTGTAAAGGGAAATATTATTCACATTGATCTCCTTCGTCTTGGCGCTAACTCTAGGATTTCAGTTGATGTTTCAGTTGCTTTTTTGAATGAAGAAGAATCACCTGGAATAAAAGCCGGAGGAACTTTAAATGTTAGTCGTTACACTGTTGAACTAGATTGTCCTGCCAATAACATACCTGAAGGTGTTGAGGTTGATTTAACAGGTCTTGAAATTGGAGAAACTATTCATTTATCAGACGTTAAACTTCCTGAGGGAATTATCTCAGCTATAACTGATAGAGATATAACTATAGCAAGTATAGCAGCTCCAATGAGTGAGGCTGAAATGGAAGCGCTTGATGCAGCTGATGCAGAAAGACCGGAAGGTGTTGAAGAAGCCGAAGATTCTGAATCAGATTCAGACTCAGATTCAGATTCAGAAGAAAGCTCAGAATCAGAAGATAAGGAATAGTTAAATACATTGGCTTTATCAAATGACACAATACTTTTTGTAGGATTAGGTAATCCAGGCGAGAAACATAAAAATAATAGGCATAACGTAGGTTTTATGGCTTTAGATTGTCTTTCTAGCTTTCACAAATTTGGAAGAAGTAGAACTAAATTCCTTGGAAGAACTTCAATGGGATCAATAGAGGACAGAAAGTTAATTTCCTTTAAGCCTCAAACTTTTATGAATGAGTCTGGAAGAGCTGTCAGAGAGGCTTCTAATTTTTACAAAATAGCACCAGAAAGGATTATTGTTTTTCATGATGAATTAGATCTTCCATTTGGTGAGGTTAGAGTCAAAAAAGGCGGAAGTGATGCCGGTCATAATGGTTTAAAATCAATAGATGAGAATATTGGAAAAGACTATTATCGGGTAAGAATCGGAATAAGTCACCCAGGGGATAAAGATAAAGTCACAAATCATGTTTTAGGTGATCTATCCAAAGAGGATAATGAAGTTCTTGATAAAATCCTCTCATCAATCGCAAAAAACATTTCTATACTAATAGATGGCGATGAAAAGAAATTTCAAAAAAATATAACTCCATCAAAAAAATAACTTAAAATGGGCTTTCAATGTGGAATAATTGGTTTACCAAATGTAGGGAAATCGACACTTTTTAACGCCCTTACAAGAACTTCCCTTGCTCAATCAGCAAATTATCCTTTTTGTACAATTGAACCAAACATAGGTGAAGTAGACGTACCGGATGAAAGATTAAATATACTCTCAGATATAAATAAATCACTTCAAATACTTCCAGCAAGACTTACATTTGTTGATATTGCTGGACTAGTAAAAGGTGCATCGCAAGGTGAAGGTTTAGGAAATCAATTTCTTTCAAATATAAGAGAAGTTGATGCAGTAGCGCATGTAGTAAGATGTTTTGAAGATGAAAATATAACGCATGTAAATGGTCAAATAAATCCTATTGATGATATAGAAATTATAGAAACTGAATTGCTTCTTTCAGATATAGATAATCTAGAAAAAAGACATAGCTCTTTAGAAAAAAAAGCCAAGGGTAATGATAAAGAAGCAAAAGAAAAGGTAGTATTGATTAACGCTATTTTAAATCAATTAAATCAAGGATTACTTTTTGATGACTCCTTATTGGATGAAACAAATAAAAAACATTTTTCTGAATTTGGCCTTCTAACAAGTAAGAGGATGATTTATGTGTGTAACGTTGATGAGGAAAGTGCTGGAACAGGAAATAAATATTCTAAAATAGTTGAACAATATGCTTTATCAAAAAATATGAAAGCTATAAAAATTTCTGCAAATATAGAAAGTCAAATAGCGCAATTAGATGACGATGAAAGAAGTGAATATATCGACTCCCTAGGGCTAAAAGAACCAGGTTTAAATATATTAATAAAAGAAGGTTATAGTGCTTTAGATCTTGTTACATATTTTACTTCAGGACCTAAAGAGACTAGAGCCTGGACAATTAAGAAATTTACTCTTGCTCCTGAATCGGCTGGAAAAATTCATACCGATTTTGAAAAAGGCTTTATAAGAGCTGAGACTATTAATTATAAAGAATTAATAGAGTTCAATGATTATCAAAAAGCAAAAGATGCTGGAAAAATAAGACTTGAAGGAAAAGAATACGAAGTTCAAGATGGTGATATAATGAACTTTAGGTTTAACAACTAATTAATGAACATCTTCGAACAATCTTCTGACACTAAAAAACATTAGAATGAGAAAAATAATTAAAAATCCCATTACTATAATGCCTAAGCTCTTTCTCTCCTCCATAGAAGGTTCTGCAGCCCAAGTAAGAAAATTAGCTACATCATAAGACATTTGCGAGATAGTTGCTTCTGTACCGTCTGTATACTCAACCATTTCATCATATAAAGGTTGAGCCATTGCAATGGCATTTCCAGGAAACCATGGATTATAACTTAATGCGTCATCAATAGAAATATTCTCTGGCATAGTCTCTTCATACCCACTTAAGAGTGAATATATATAGTTAGTTCCGTCAGAGCGGGCTTTAGTAATTAGTGAAAGGTCTGGAGGGTAAGCGCCGTTATTTGCTGCTTTAGCTGCATCTTTACTATCAAATGGTGATTGAAAGCGATCACTGGGTATCCTTGCTCTCTCCACGGGGTCTCCATATTCATCAGCTCCATCCATAATAAAATATTCTGCTGCTATTTCCTTAACTCTATCTATAGAAAACTCTGGGCCACCAGGCTGGGATAAGTTTCTAAATGATAATTGCTTCATACCATGACAGGAGGCGCAGACTTCAGAATAGACTTGATATCCTCTTTTAAGGCTTTCACGATCAAATTTACCAAAAGGTCCTTCAAAAGAAAAACCAGGCTTTAAATTTTTATATGCCTCTCCACCAGCGGCTGAGAGCGAGTCAGCATTACTAATAAAGACAAAGCTAAATAAAATAATTATTACTTTTGATAATCTCATAATAATAGTTCCTAATTATTTCCAGATGGGACTAAATTATCATCCATTTCTAGATTATTATTTATTGCTGGATTGGATATACCAATAGGCATAGGGGATGGCCTTTCATATTTACTAAGGATTGGCATAACCACTAAAAAGAAAGCAAAATAATAAATTGTACATACTCTAGATAAAAATAAATAAATACCCTCTGGAGCTTGTCCTCCTAGGTAGCCTAAAAGCAAACAACAAACTAGAAATGTAAAATAAAATATTTTATAAGTAGGACGATATCTAGCTGATCTAACTTTCATAGTATCAAGCCAAGGTAAGAAAAATAAAACAACTATTGATCCAAACATTAAAAGAACGCCCATTAACTTGTCAGGAACAGCTCTTAAAATTGCGTAAAAAGGTAATAAGTACCACTCCGGAACAATGTGAGCTGGAGTAACCATGGGATCAGCCTCTATATAATTATCAGGATGACCTAGAATATTTGGATTATAAAAAATAAAATAACTAAACATTAAAAGAAATACAACATAAGCAAATAGATCTTTAACTGTGTAATAGGGGTGAAAAGATATAGTATCATTACTATCCTTAACTGAAATTCCAGTAGGATTATTGTTACCAGTTACATGTAAAGCCCATATATGGAGTATAACGACCCCAAAAATCACAAAAGGTAAAAGATAGTGAAGGCTAAAGAAACGATTTAAAGTTGGGTTATCTACACTAAAGCCACCTAATAAAAGTGTTAAGATAGATTCGCCAACCACAGGAATAGTAGCGACTAGGTTAGTAATAACTGTTGCACCCCAAAAACTCATTTGTCCCCAAACAAGAACATAACCCATAAAGGCAGTAATTATCATAAGAAGAAAGATTACCACTCCTAAAATCCATAAAATCTCTCGAGGCTCTTTGTATGAGCCGTAATACAACCCTCTAAACATGTGAATGAAGACCGCCAAGAAAAACATGGAAGCCCCATTTGCATGTATGTAACGGATAAGCCATCCATAATTAACATCACGCATGATGTGCTCTATACTATCAAAAGCCATCAAAACATGCGGGGTATAATGCATTGCCAAAACAATGCCTGTGATAATTTGGGTTACCAAGCATAGCGTTAAAATAAAACCAAAAGTCCAAAAATAGTTTAAATTTTTTGGTGTAGGAAAACTCAGCATATTTTCGTCTGCAAAACGAATCAGAGGCAGTCTTTTATCTAACCATTTGGTAAAGCCGTTACTTGGGGTATATTCGTGATCATGATTCATAACTTAATTATCCAATTCTAATAATATTTTCATTAACAAATTCATAAGGTGGAACTTCTAAGTTTGTTGGGGCGGGACCTTTTCTAATTCTACCAGAAATATCATAATGAGAACCATGACATGGACAGAACCACCCTCCAAAATCACCCTTGTCAGCAATAGGAATACACCCAAGATGAGTACAAACACCAACAACAACTAACCACTCTTTATTTTTCACTCTTTCTTCGTCTTTTTCTGGGTGAGGAAGGTTTTCAGCATCCTCTTTTTCAGCAATATTTATTTCTTCTTTAGTTCTTCGTCGAATAAAGACAGGTTTACCTCTCCACGCAACCTTAAGAGACCCACCTTCCGGTATTGAAGAAATATCTGCCTCAACACTTGATAAAGCAGAAACAGATGCATCTGGATTTAATTGGTGTATTAATGGCCAAGCAACAGTAGCTGCTCCAGTGGCTCCGAATACTGCAGTTGTAATATATAAAAAGTCTCTTCTTGTTGGATCATTTTTGTCGATTGTATCAGTCATTAGCTTGCCATATTTATATTTTATTTTTGCTAATGTGTATGTGATATCTTGCCCAGAAAGTAAAGAAAATATTTAGCTATGCGACATAATACTACACCTTTAATGTATTAAGCTCTTACTTGATTAAATCTTTAATCTTATCTAGTAAAAAATTTCTATCTAACATAAAATTGGATGCTATCCATCGACTCTCAATTTCATTAAGAATTTGCCCTAAAAGTGGCCCCTCTTTTACACCAAACTTCAAGATATCTTCTGCTTTGATTGGAAAAATAGGTCTTTCCCAAATTTTAATTATTGATAATAATCCCATCCATTTATCATCATTTGTAAGATCGGGGTCATTTGACCAACAAACCCTAGTCTTAAAAGAACAAACTTCTGAACCATAAAAATAAAGATTTTTATTAAGATCTTTTTTGCTCATTTTGTGAGAAAAATTAATTTTTTCATTAACAAGAAAAGATATCAAATCTCTCTGCTTGTTTGAAAAACTAAACATTTTTAATTGGTCACAATTAATTAGTTGTAAATAAATTAAAGATACCAATCTTAAAATTGGATTAAGGTCATATTGATTTTTATGATCAATATCAACCATTCTTGAAAAATATGAAAAATCAATTGGTTTATCAAATATAACTTTTAAAATACCAGCATCAGACATAGCAATAATATTTTTTTTTGCTTGAGGTGCAATTAATATTCTAAGGAATTCACTTTGAACTCTCTCAGGCGATAAATTTACTAATTTAGAACTTAATTCCTCACAAGCTTTAAGTGCTGGAGAAGAAGAAGGCATATCTTCATCCCCATAATAACCACAAAACCTAAAGTACCTTAATATTCTTAGATAGTCTTCTTGAATCCTTTCCCTAGGGTCTCCAATAAATACAATATTTCGTTTAATTAAATCTAAAGTTCCATCATTAGGATCAAAAATATCGCCGTTAGGAGATAAATAAATTGAATTAATTGTAAAATCTCTTCTTTTAGAATCTTCTTCCCAGCTATCCGTAAAACTCACTTTTGCATGCCTGCCATCAGTTTCAGTATCTGACCTAAGTGTGGTTATTTCAAAATTAAAAGTATCAGTAAAAATAGAAACTGTTCCATGGTCAAAACCTGTTGGAATTACTTTAATTGAATTTGATGATAGGATTTCAATAATATTTTCTGGCTTATGTTTTGTAGCAATATCGATATCGTTAGTTCTTATATTTATTAATGAGTCCCTAACGCAACCCCCTACAAATCGAGCAAAATCACCTTCTTTATTTAGAAGCGACATAATTTTTTTACTTGTAGGATCGTTTATAAAGTCACTTTGGATAGAGTTAATCATTTATTTGTAAAAAATCCTTCTCTCAATTCTCCATTAATAACCTCAGGGTGGTTATACTTTTTATTTGTTGAGTTTTCGTAAAAAAGAGCTGAAATAAATAATGTTGAAGTCATAAGAAAAAGACCGACAACTAATGGCCAAAAAAATCTCATATTCATAATTTTACCTTTCGATAAAACTATCCAGATAGAATAAATAACCAATGGTGATATAAAAATTGAAAAATAATATAAAATTCTAATCAAAGCCTTTCAATCCTTTCGTGCAAATTCCTAATCATACCCGCTGTCGCTCCCCATATCTTATAACTTTCATATGATATTGTATAAAATTTTCTAATCATACCCTTCCATTCTGCTGATTGAAGTTTATGATTTTTTGAGTCCATAAGAAAATCAAACGGCACTTTAAAGGTCTCTGCCACTTCATTTGTATCAATGGTTGCTATGAAATTAGGTTTTATAAAGCCAACTACTGGAAGTATTCTGTATCCTGTTCCAGTTTCATAAGTATCTAAATATCCACAAATTTCAAAGTCAGATACCTTTAGGCCGACCTCTTCCTCTGCTTCTCGAATTGCTGCATCTGTAAAGCTTTCATTTTTTTCAACTTTTCCGCCTGGAAACGCTACTTGGCCGGAATGTTGCTCTAATTGATTTGAACGTTTAGTCAAAAAAAGCTTAGGTATTTCTCCTTCAACTATACCAACAACAACAGATGCCGGCTTTAGGCTTAATGGGTCAAAACGTTCAGAGGGGTGATCAATTAAATCGAAGTCACTTCTGGAACCTGGCTCTTGATTCAAATTTATTTCAGAAGGCGGCGCTTTATCAACAGCCATTAAAATTTTATCTTTCCATTCACTAGACATTTTTAAATCGTTAGCTCTTTAACTTTCATAAAAGGAAAAAAACATCCTCCAGACCACACTCCAAAATCATCATTCTCTTCGCAGCCTAAATTAACTAACTCATAAAAGACAGATCTTGAAATTTTAGCCTCAAGATTACTCCTCACTAAAATATAAGGCGATGGCTCTTTTGTTTTTGGGTCAATTACGATTCTAATTGGAAACTCTTTTGAAGCAATAACACTATCACCAGTATTTGTTGAAAACTTCAACATTGCATCCTTATTATTTCCAGATATATCAACATTTGTTGCAATAAAAGGAGCATCGTGAACTTTAATGATAATTTTCTCTACAGGAGTAACTAAAACATAACTTCCATCACTTTCTTTTCTTAAAATTCTAGCAAATAAATTAACAATTCTTTTTCGCCCTATAGGTGAGTTCATATAATGCCAACTTCCATCACTTTTTATTTCAAGCCCAATATCTCCACAATGATCGGGGTTCCACTTTTCGACCGGCGGATATCCATCGTGGGATTCTTCATTCGCTATTTGCGCGCTTTTAATAATATTTTTTAGATCAACCATGAAAAAAATATACCTGATTTGTATTTATTGTTTTATAACAATTTAAATTAATTTTAGAAGGAGTTTATTATGGGAGTTCTTGAAGGAAAAGTTCTTTTAATTACAGGCGCAGCAAATGGGATTGGAAGAGAGACTGCATTATTAGCAGCAAAAGAAGGTGCACGCTTAGTAATTAATGATTTAGGTGGATCAGTAGCAGGTGGCGATGAGGGTGATGAAAAGCCTATCGAGTTAGTAAAAAAAGAAATTGAGGCTGCGGGAGGCCAAGCTATTTCAAATACCGATTCTGTTACCGATAGAAAAGGTACAGAATTTATGATTCAACAAGCCCTTGATGAATATGGGGAACTTCACTCAATAATTAATCCTGCAGGGATTCTAAGAGATAAAATGTTTCATAAAATGGATGAAGAGGACTGGGACTCAGTTCTTACTGTCCATCTTAAAGGTAGCTTTAATGTAACTAGATCTGCAATTAATTATTTCAGAGAAAAAGAAGAAGGTAATTTTGTCCTTTTTACTTCCACTACTGGTCTAATAGGAAATATTGGACAAGCTAATTATGCTGCTGCCAAACTTGGTATACATGGTCTATCAAGAATTATAGCCATGGAAAATGAATTAAAAAATATAAGATCAAATGTTATTGCTCCTTTTGCATGGACAAGAATGATTGCTACTATACCCATTAAAGATGAAGCCTCTAAGCAAAGAGTAGAGAGAATGAAGAACGCAATGAGACCCGATCAAGTTGCTCAGACTGCAGTAGCACTTGCAGCTCCAGAATGTAAACTATCAGGACAAATCCTATCAGTAAGAGGTAATGAGGTTTCTTTGTTTAGTCAACCAAGACCAATCAAAAGTATTGCTGATTTAGACGGGTGGACTCCAGAGAAACTTTTAAACTCTGCATTCCCTGCTTTTGATTCAATTGCACCAGACTTAGGTGCAACAGTTTCAGTATTCCCTTATGAGCCATTTTAAATCTAAAGATATATAAATATTGTGTAAAAAGCATATGAAAGTATAGAAATAAAGCCAAATAACTTAGTGTTTTTTGGCTTTTTTACAGCTATATATAAAACCCAAAAGCTTGCAGCTAAAAGAATAATAGAATTAATTCCTTTAAATTCAGTAGAAATATTAATTTCACCGCTAATCAATACGGAAAAACCTAAGACGCCAATTATATTAAAGATATTAGAACCAACAATATTCCCTAAAGCTACGCTCCCCTCTTTTCTTACAAATGCTGCAACTGTTACTGATAACTCTGGAAGAGAGGTTCCAATAGCTGCCAAACTTATTCCTACAACTGATTCTGGAATACTATAAAATTTTGAGATAAAAATTAAACCATCAATAAATAATTGAGATCCATAAATTAAAAGCACGAATCCTAAAAAAAGATTAATTAAGATAATTGTATTTGAATCAACACTCTGATAATCAAAATCATTATTTTTTTTATTGAAAATCTTATAAGATATATACAAATAAATCGGTAAAGATGCCATCATGATATAAGACCAGTTCTTAGAAATTGATCCCGAGTACATAAAATAGCAAAAAAGAAATGTTGCTATGAGCATTACAAAAATATCTTTTGAAGAAATTGAATCAATCGATTTATTTTTTACTAAAAAAAGAGATACACCTAAAACTAAAAGTATATTTGCTATATTTGATCCCAATATTCCACCAATCGCAATATCAGGATTTCCATTTTCTAAAGCACGGATAGTAACAAAAAGTTCTGGTAAAGAAGTTCCAAACCCTAATATAAAAATACCTATTATAAAGGGTGGGACTTGAAGTTTGCTTGATAAGCCTTTAGCCCCTAAAACTAATCTATCACCCCCAACAGCAAGTAATATTATCCCCAGAGGAAAAAGAAAAGTTTCTAAAAGCATTGTTTTGTTTAACAATCTAATGAAGATTAGTCTATTAATTTAAAAAAATTATTATTTTTAATTGTAAAAGCTAATATTTTATAAAAAAAGTTAAAATATTGAACTTTTTTATAAATTATCTTAGTTTTTTAATAAATTTTTCTCAGTTTCAGACAAATTATTTAAGTTTTTTAATAAAAAAATCAAAAAAATCGATAAAAAATCAAAAATAATCAAAAATTATTGCTTGGGTACTTGACACTGAGCCAAACGATAACTAACTAAGGTGAACCTAAGTTATTATATAGAAATATTTCCAATTTAGGTTTTAATAATTTTATTTGTCAAATGGAGAAAAAAAATGAAATTTCGTCCTTTACACGACCGTGTACTTGTTCAGCGTATTGATGAAGATGAAAAAACAGCTGGAGGTATAATTATACCTGATACAGCTAAAGAAAAACCTTCTGAAGGAAAAGTAGTAGCAGTAGGATCAGGTGCTAAATCTGATGATGGATCTGTTACAGCTTTAGATGTTAAATCTGGAGATAAGATACTTTTTGGTAAGTGGTCAGGAACAGAAGTTACCGTGGATGGCAAAGAACTCTTAATAATGAAAGAGTCAGACATTCTTGGAATTATTAGTTAATTAAAGTCATTAGTTGGAGGAATAAACTATGTCAAAAGAAGTTATTTTTGGAGCAGAAGCTAGAGCAAAGATGCTAAACGGTGTTAATATTTTAGCAAATGCAGTTAAAGTAACATTAGGACCAAAAGGTCGTAATGTTGTTATTGATAAATCATTCGGAGCACCTAGAATTACAAAAGATGGTGTAACAGTTGCAAAAGAAATAGAGCTAGAAGATAAATTTGAAAATATGGGTGCCCAAATGGTTAAGGAAGTGGCATCAAAAACAAATGATGAAGCTGGTGATGGAACTACCACAGCTACAGTTTTAGCCCAAAGTATTGTTACTGAAGGAACAAAATTTGTTGCTGCTGGAATGAATCCTATGGATGTTAAAAGAGGAATTGATCAAGCAGTTTCTGTTGTTCTTGAAAATTTAAACAAAAGATCAAAGAAAGTTAAAACAAATGATGAAGTTGCCCAAGTTGGAACAATTTCAGCTAATGGTGAGGCGGAGATAGGCAATATGATTGCTGAAGCAATGCAAAAAGTTGGCAACGAAGGTGTGATAACTGTTGAAGAAGCAAAAAGCCTAGATTCAGAATTAGAAGTAGTTGAAGGTATGCAATTTGATCGTGGTTATTTATCACCTTATTTTATTACTAATGCTGATAAAATGATTGCTGAGCAAGAAGAGCCTCTTATTCTTCTTCATGAATCAAAACTTTCGAATCTCCAATCAATGCTTCCAATTCTAGAATCTGTAGCACAATCAAGCAGACCTCTTTTAATTATCGCAGAAGATATTGAAGGAGAGGCTCTTGCAACACTTGTTGTTAATAGATTAAGAGGTGGACTAAAAGTTGCTGCAGTTAAAGCTCCTGGTTTTGGCGATAGAAGAAAGGCTATGCTTGAAGATATCGCTATTTTAACTGGTGGTCAGGTTATTTCAGAAGACCTAGGTATTAAATTAGAGAACGTAACTGTAGATATGCTTGGAACTGCAAAAAAAGTTTCAATCACAAAAGACGACACAACTATAGTTGACGGATCAGGTAAGAAAAAAGATATCGAAAGTCGTGTAAGCCAAATAAGAAGACAAATTGAAGAAACTTCATCTGATTATGATAAAGAAAAACTTCAAGAACGTCTCGCTAAGCTTGCTGGTGGAGTTGCTGTTATTAAAGTTGGTGGAGCAACCGAAGTAGAGGTTAAAGAAAGAAAAGATAGAGTTGATGATGCATTAAATGCAACTAGAGCTGCTGTTGAACAAGGTATTGTTCCTGGTGGTGGAACTGCTCTTCTTTTAGCAACAAAGGCTCTTGATAAAATAAAACTCAAAAATGAAGATGAGAATGCTGGGCTTAAAATAGTAAGAAGGGCTGTAGAGGCTCCTATTCGACAAATCGCTGAAAATGCTGGTGTTGAAGGATCAATTGTTGTTTCTAAAGTTTTAGGATCAACAAAGCCAAACTGGGGTTTCGACGCACAAAATGAGACCTATGTAGACCTTATTAAAGCTGGTATTGTTGACCCAACTAAAGTTGTTAAAACAGCCCTAATTGATGCATCATCAATTGCCGGTCTTCTCATTACAAGTGAAGCTCAAATTGCTGATAAACCAGAACCTGCTGGGTCTGGGGCTCCTGCTATGCCTGATATGGGCGGCATGGGCGGCATGGGCGGCATGGGCGGCATGGGCGGCATGATGTAACCCAGTCATCTATAGATTAAAAAGGCCGTCTTTTGATGGCCTTTTTTTATGCTTTTTCAATACTTTGTTTTAAGATATTCCAAGAAATAGATTCTTTATTATAAATAAAGTTTGGTTGACTAGTCCTTATTGGACCATATCCAAGACTTGTTAAATAAAGTGAACAAGAGGTTACATTAGACATAGGAACTATTAATGTTATCGCCTCCCCTAACTCAGGAGAACCCTTAGAAAAATTAGCATTAAATTTTCTAAAAAGGTTAACCTCCAAGTCATTAATATCGTAAGTATAATCAAAAAATAATTCTGCTTTGTTTATAGCCTCTGATCTTGCTGAAATTATTCTTAAAAATTTTTCTACAGGTCCCAAGTCAATACCATCCCAAATATCACTTGGTGTTGAAAAAATGCAAGACTGACTTTCCAGCATTACTCCATCATTGAGAATTTTTAAGTTATTAGCTTCTATTGTCTGGCCTGTTTCAGTAATATCTACAATAATTTCTGAAGTTCCCGCAGCTGGAGAGCCTTCTGTAGCTCCCGCACTATCAACAAGCCTATAGTTACTTATACCGTTATTTAAAAAGAAATTTCTGGTAATATTTTTAAATTTAGTAGCAACACGCATTCTTCGATTATTATACGAACGAAACTCAGAAGCTACTTCAGATAAATCCTTGATATTCTCAACATCAATCCAAGAATTAGGAACAGCAATCACCACGTTTGCTTTGCCAAAGCCTAACTTAGACAACATAATGACTTCTTTAGAAGCAGAAGTTCTACTTTCCTCTATTAAATCTATACCTGTTATTCCCATATGAATATTTCCTTTAAGCAATTCACCAGAAATCTCACTTGCAGACAGATAAAGAATTTCTATTTTTTCTATACCCTCAATAAAACCTGAGTAAGTTCTTTTACCACCTGATCTAGATAATTTTAGTCCAGAGCTTTCAAAAAACTTATTCATTTGGTCATGGAGTCTTCCCTTTGAGGGCAGCGCTAATAACAATGAGCTCATGACAACTTCTCCTTAGCAATTACCTTCTCAATCCTTTCTAGGTTAAGAGCGGCACCAAAGGCAGGAATATCAAGGTCAGAGCTTACAGATTTCATTAAGTCATCATAACGACCTCCCCCAGCAATATTTATTGAATTACTTAGTATCGGACAATTAAAATCAAAAAGAAAACCGGTGTAATATTCAACAGTCCTACCTTTTTCTAATGAAAAAATAGAATCTTTAAGATCTATATTTAAATTCATTATTCTGTCTATTCTTTCGTTAATAATTTCTATTTTAATATCTAATTTAGAGTCAACATTCTTTAAGATTGATTTTAATTTTTTGATAGCCTCTTTAGGTGAGTCGGAAATTGATAAGAAATTCCTTATTAAATCAGAAGTATTTTTTGAAAGTGGTTTAGTATTTAACTCTTGAGACTTTTTCATTAGCCTTTCAGTTATTTCTCGAACAGTTCTGCCAACAGGTGATTGATTTTCTGACAAGCCAATCGCATCCCTTACAAAAACTTCGGCCATTTCTTGATCAAGATCAGAAATTTTATAAATAAGTTTATTATCGAATTTCTTCTTAATTGATAATTCATCCAATAATAATTTAAAATTCTTATCATTCCAAAATTTCGTCTTAAGCTGATCTTTCCAAATAATTGGAATATCCAAAACATCTATGAGTAATGAGAATAGTGAAATATCACCCATTGAGATATTTAATGTTTTGATTCCAGCTTTTTTTAAAGAATCATATGTTCTATAGAAAATTTCTACCTCAGAATCAAGAGAGCTATCTCCACCTATTGACTCAAGTCCTGCTTGACTGAATTCATTTGGTTCGTCCGAAGAAGGGTTTTGAAATTGAAAAACTTTACCATGATAGGCATAGTTCTTTTTTTCACCAGTAAAGCCAGAATTTAAATAATGTATACATGTTGGTATTGTAAGATCAGGTCTCAAACAAAGCCTTGTACCTGCTGGATCAGAAAAGATATAAAGTCTATCGGCAATATTTTCACCTAATCTATCTAAAACTTTATCTGCGGAAACAAGGATGGGAGGGTCAATTAGTTCAAATTCTTTACCTACTAAATTTTCCATAATATCAATAGAAACCTCACTAAGAATCTCGATAGGTCGAGAATCCATAGGAAGAATATTTCTAGAGATACCTCCAAAAATTTTCTCATCTATTGATATACCCCTTTCATTACACAAAGATGCTATTTTATAATGTAATCGTGCGGGAAATCCTTTTTTTCTGTAGTTAGATACAGCAGATAAATTAACACCTAGCAACTTAGCTAAAATGCTTGTTCCACCTAATAAATCAATTATTTTGTTAGTTTCATTAATCATAATAAGTTCATATAGTATGAATTTAATATTTAATCAAATTATTTATTCATATAATATGAATTATATTCAAATTAGGGATTTGATCTCGCTAATAAAATTATCTAATGAAACAGTTTTTTGAGATACTTTACCGCTTCGCCATTCTTCATTATCTGAAATTTCACCGGACGCTTCCTTTCCTATCATAAGGTCTTTAATTGTAATACTATTGGAAGCCTCTTCATCCTCTCCCAATATCAGAGCAATTCTTGCCTCTCTCTTGTCTGCGTACTTTAATTGTGCCTTCATACCTCCATCTCCAGCATAACATTCCGAAGGTATTCCAGCCTCCCTTAATTGGGATGCTATCTTATAATAAAGAGATCTTTTTTCCTTATCCATTATCAAAACGACAACGGTTAATTGTTCTTTATTTCCATTTTGTTTTTTAAGGTATTTTAATGCACTACTTAACCTACTCACACCAACAGAAATACCGGTTGATGGAACTCTGGCACCCTTAAGTCTTGTAATTAAATCATCATATCTCCCTCCACCTCCAACAGAACCAAATTTTTCTAAAGAACTATCAGTTTCAATATTAAAAGTCAGATCTGCTTCATAAACTGGACCAGTATAGTAACCAAGGCCTCTTACAACTGATGGATCTATTATAATTCTTTTTTCATCATAGCCTGCAACATCAATTATTGATGATATTTGATCAAGCTCATCAATAGCCTCAGAAAAGATTGCATTTGAGTCAAACTGATTTGATAGATTTTCTAAAGATTTCTTCCTGCTCAAGTGTTTTGAATTTATTCCGTACTCTAAAAATAATAATATTTTTTTTATAGATGAATTATCAAGACCCGCACCTTTTGTGAAATCTCCGGATTCATCTTTTCGTCCATCCCCAAGAAGTTTTTGGACCCCCTCTAATCCTAAGCGATCTAATTTATCAATAGATCGCATAATTGCTAAATTAATATCTGATCCAGATTTGTTTCCCGCTATATCTAAGCTATCAATTATACCATCTAAAATTTTCCTATTATTTAGACGTATGACATAATCCCCTCTATCTACACCTGTACTTTCAATAGCATCTGCAAACATCATGCACATCTCAGCATCAGAAAGGGCATTCTCACTTCCGATAGTATCAGCATCGATTTGAAAGAATTGTCTAAATCTTCCTGGACCTGGTTTCTCATTCCTAAAAACCCATCCTGATTGATATCTTCGAAATGGTTTAGGTAAAGAGTCATAATTTTCTGCTACGTACCTAGCCAAACCAGAAGTTAAATCATACCTTAAAGAAACCCATTTATTATCATCATCTTGAAAAGAAAAAACACCTTCATTTGGTCTATCCTGATCAGGAAGAAAAGATCCTATAACATCAGAATATTCTATTATTCCTGTTTCCAAAGCATCAAATCCATAAAGACCATAAGTCTTTTGAATAGAGTTTCTTAATCTATTTAATTCAGCAAGATCATTGCCAGATAAATCTTCAAAACCTCTTGGTCGTTGCGGTTTGATTTTTTTCTTTTTTTCCGAACTCACGGCATACTCCAAAAAAAAATTTAGAATCAGATAAATATCATTATCCAAATAATTTTTCTATGATATACCTTCCATTAATAATTATCTAAAAAAATTAAGGAAAATTTTATGTCATTAAATTTAGACACACCAGCTGGTTTAAAAATTCTAGGAACTGATTATCCAGGAATAGAGAAAATACTTACAAAAGAATGCCTTACATTAATTGCAGAACTTGAACGTGAGTTTAAGCGAGAAAGACTCGGTGTCCTTCAAGAAAGATTAAGAAAGCAATTTGATCTTGATAATGGGAGTCTTCCTGATTTTTTAGAAGAAACTAAATCTATAAGAGAATCAGACTGGAAAATTACTTCGATTCCTCAAGATCTTTTGGATAGAAGAGTTGAGATCACTGGGCCTGTAGATCGTAAAATGATTATAAACGCGCTAAATTCAGATGCAAAAACATTTATGACAGACTTTGAAGACTCTATGTCCCCTACTTGGGAAAATATTATTCAAGGTCAAATAAATTTACAAGACTTATGGAATGATGAAATTGATTTTGAAGATCCAAACTCTGGGAAAGAATATAAACTTAACCCCGACCCTTCTGTATTAATAGTTAGACCGCGAGGATGGCATCTTGAAGAGGCTCATATAGAGGTTGATGGAGAGAGAATTTCTGGAGGAATTTTTGATTTCGCAGTTTATCTATTTCATAACCATAAAAAAATATCGGAAAAGAATACAGGTCCTTATTTTTATCTCCCAAAAATGGAAAGTTATCTTGAAGCAAGGCTTTGGAACAAGGTCTTTAATAAAGCCCAAGAAATATTGGGTATTCCAATTGGTACCTGTAAAGCAACAGTATTAATTGAGACTTTACCTGCTGCATTCCAGATGGATGAGATCCTTTACGAATTAAAAGACCATATAGTTGGTCTAAATTGCGGAAGATGGGATTATATTTTTAGTTATATAAAAAGACTTGGAAATAACCCTGATTATATTTTACCAGACAGGTCTCAAGTTGTAATGGGTGACGCATTTCTTAACGCTTACTCTCTTTTACTAATTAAAACCTGTCACAAAAGAGGTGCTTTTGCGATGGGCGGAATGGCTGCTCAAATACCAGTAAAAAATAATGATACTGAAAATAATGCAGCTTTTGAAAAAGTCAAAAACGATAAAGAGAGAGAAGCAAAAAATGGGCACGACGGTACATGGGTTGCTCATCCTGGCTTAGTCCCTGTGGCTCTTGATGTGTTTAATTCTTCAATTACTGGCGATAATCAACTCGACGTATCCTTGGATAATGTAAATATTACCCAAGAGGATCTTTTAAAGGTTCACGATGGTGAAAGAACAGAGGCCGGAATGAGGGAATGCATAAGAGTTGGAATTCAATATATTGCTGCTTGGCTGGGTGGTAGAGGTGCAGTACCCCTTTACAATCTTATGGAAGATGCAGCAACTGCAGAAATTTCAAGAGCACAAATTTGGCAATGGCTTAAGCATTCTACAACTTTAAATGATGGAAGAACTGTAACAATTGAATTATTTAAATCAATTCTCGATGATGAAATTAATGAACTTAAAAAAATTATTGAAGAAAATCAGTGGAATCAAGGAAAATACGAAAAAGCTATTGAATTATTTGAGAAAATGTCTATATCTCCTGACTGTAAAGAGTTCCTAACACTACCGGCTTATGAAGAAATTATTTCTTTAAAAAAATAAGCCTCCAAAAAAATAAAGGATTTTAAGATGACAAAAAGTTTTTATGATTTAGTTCCCTCAGCACCTAAAGGAAGATATGACGGTATAGAAAGACCTTATTCAGTGGAAGACGTTGAAAAATTAAGAGGTTCATTCCCAATTGAATATACCTTAGCAACAAGGGGCTCTAATAAACTTTGGGATCTTCTTCATACAGAAGATCAAGTTTCATCACTAGGTGCTTTATCTGGAAATCAAGCTATGCAAATGGTTAGAGCAGGATTAAAAGCAATATATTTATCCGGATGGCAGGTAGCTGCTGATAATAATACTGCAGGCGCAACTTACCCTGATCAAAGTTTATACCCAGCCAATTCAGGACCTGAATTAGCAAAAAAAATTAATCGTACTCTTCAAAGAGCTGATCAAATTGAAGTTTCTGAAGGTGGTGCAAAAAGAGATTGGTTCGCACCTATTATTGCAGATGCTGAAGCTGGATTTGGTGGACCACTAAATTGCTTTGAAATTATGAAAGCTTATATTGATGCTGGAGCATCAGGTGTACATTTTGAAGATCAATTAGCATCTGAAAAGAAATGCGGACATATGGGTGGTAAAGTCTTAATACCTACTAAACAACATATAAGAAATCTTAATGCTGCTAGACTTGCTGCTGATGTTTGTGGTGTACCTACAATCATAGTTGCTAGAACAGATGCAGAAAGCGCTAAATTAATTACGTCAGACGTTGATGAAAGAGATCATGAATTCATTGATAGAGACGATAGAACTCCAGAGGGTTTCTATAGACTTAAAGAAGGATCAGGTTTTGATAATTGTGTAAAAAGAGCAATTGCATACGCACCTCATGCAGATTTAATTTGGATGGAGACATCTGTACCAAGTTTAGAGGTTGCAGCTGAATTTGCTAAGCAGGTTAAGGCTGCTTATCCCGATCAAATGCTAGCCTATAATTGTTCTCCAAGTTTTAATTGGGAAGCTAATCTTGATAAGGATACTATTGAAACATTCCGTGAGGAAATTGGTAAACTTGGTTTTAAATATCAGTTTGTTACTCTAGCAGGCTTCCATTCATTAAATTACGGTATGTTTGAACTAGCTTCAAATTTTAGAGACCGTGGCATGGGCGCATATTCAGAGCTTCAACAAGCAGAATTTAATTCAGAAAAAGACGGCTATACAGCAACTCGTCACCAAAGAGAGGTTGGAACAGGCTACTTTGATATGGTTTCTGAAGCTGCAGCTGGTGGTGAGTCATCAACTACTGCACTTAGCGACTCCACAGAAGCTGATCAATTCTAAAGAATAATATATATGCTTCCCACAGCAGATATATGCGATAATTTTCCTACCAAAGTCCTAGTAGCAAAACCTATTTTTAAGGACTTTGGTGGTAAAACTGCCTTTTATGGCAAAGCAATTACCTTAAAAACACACGACGACAACACAAAAGTAAAAAGAGCCCTTGAAAGCAATGGAGAAAACCAAGTTCTTGTTGTTGATGGTGAAGGATCAATGAATTGCGCTCTTTTAGGTGGAAACCTTGCAGCTTTAGCAAGTCGGAATAACTGGTCTGGTATTATTATTAATGGATGTGTAAGGGATCAACTTGAAATAATGGTTGAAAATATTGGAGTAAAGGCACTAGCTGCGCATCCAAAAAAATCTGAAAAAAATGACGGTGGTGAATATAAAGTTACACTTAATTTTGCAGATATTTCTATTTCAGAGGGTGATTATATTTATGCCGATGAAGATGGGATAGTGGTAACGAAAGAAAAATTAAAATTTTAGGAAAATTATGACAAAAGAAATAAAATCAGTAGCTGTTTTAGGTGGTGGTACAATGGGTGCAGGAATAGCAGGCCTATGCGCAGAGAGAGATATACCAGTATTAATTCTTGAAATGAACGAAAGCGCTGTTGAGGCAGCAAAGGATAGGTTAATTAATGGTAAACCTGCTCCAATCGATAACCCTGAAAAAATGTCAAATATAGATACAGGAACTTTTGATGAAGACCTGAATAAATTAAAAGACTATGACTGGATATGCGAAGCCATTATTGAAAATGCTGATGCAAAACGTGATCTTATAAAGCGCGTTGAAGAAGTAAGATCTGACAGTTCTATTTTAACATCGAATACATCAGGAATTTTGTTGAGAGAAATATCCGAAGGTATGCCAGATAGGCTAAAAAAAGATTTAGCAGTAACACATTTCTTTAATCCAGTTAAAGCGATGAAACTTCTTGAAATTATCCCAGGCAATGAAACAGATCCAGAGAACATTAGAGCTCTTAACCATTTTTGTACCAATACTCTTGGAAAAGGAGTTGTTATTGCTAAAGATACAATTAGTTTTATTGCCAATAGAATAGGTTGTTTCTTTATGTTTATTGGTCTTCACAAAGGTAAGGAAGCACTTGAAAAAGGGCTAAGCCAGGAAAGAGTTGATGCTGTATTATCAACACCGATAGGGCTTCCATCAACTGGATTATATAGTTTGTATGATCTTATTGGATTGGATGTAATGGAAATGATAGGAAAAAACTTTGCATCAAACCTTCCTGAGAATGATTTGGGAAAAAAGTATGGTGAATTTCCAGAAGCAGAAAAAGAAATGGTTGCCAATGGACAGTTTGGCAGAAAGACTGGTGGTGGTTTTTCAAGAATGACAAAAAATGAAGATGGATCTCGTAACAAAGAAACCTTTGATCTTTTGGCTAGAACCTGGCGACCGTCAAAAGAAGAAAAATTGGACATTAATGATATAAGTATTCTATTCGATAATAGCCCTGAAGGAGTTCTTGCTTGGGAAGCATACGGAACAACGCTATGCTATGCCGCTAATCTTGTACCAACAATTGCAGATGATATCATAAGTATTGATCGCGCAATGCAATGGGGTTTTAATTGGAGCAACGGTCCTTTTAAGGCAATGGATGAAATTGGACCTTCTAAAATAATAGAAAAGCTTAAGTCTGAAGGAAAAGAACTTCCTCATATGTTAAAAATTCTAGAAGAAAGTAATTCTGAAAATTTTTATAATGATAAAGGTGAACAATTGTCTCATTCTGGTGAATGGATTTCACTTTAATCTTTTAATTATTGCTTTCTCATCGTTAAAAATGTCCCTATATTAAAAATAGAGGGAAACATGACACAGCTATCTTACAAATCCGCTAATGAATTAGCACAAATGATATTAAACAAAGAAATAAGCAGTACTGAACTTTTAGATTACTATATTTCAAGAGTTGAAAAATTTAATCCTGACATAAATGCAATTATCGTTAAAGATTATGAAAATGCTAAGCAAGCGGCATTAAGTGCAGATGACGAATTAAGCAAAGGTAATATTATGGGACCCTTACACGGAGTTCCAATGACAATAAAAGATTCTTATGATCTTGCTGGAACAGTTACATCAAGAGGAAACCCTGCTTTAAAAAATAATATCGCACCTAAAGATGCTTTATCTATAGAAAGGTTAAAGAATGCTGGAGCAATTATTTTTGGTAAAACTAATGTTCCTTATAATCTTGCAGATTTCCAAAGTTATAATGATATTTATGGAACTACAAACAACCCTTGGGATTTAACTAGAAGCCCAGGAGGATCATCTGGTGGATCTGCAGCTGCACTTGCAGCAGGATTGACGGGTTTTGAGACAGGTTCTGATATTGGAGGATCTATCAGAAATCCAGCGCATTTTTGTGGCGTTTTTGGCCATAAACCTACTTGGGGCCTTTTACCTCCAAGAGGACATGCAGCACCTAATGTTTTATCACAATCGGATTTAACGGTTATTGGACCCCTAGGAAGAAGCGCTCAAGATCTTGAAACAGGTGTTTTAGTTATGGGTGGTCCAGATGAAATTGATGGAGCTGGATTAAAAATGGATCTAGAAAAACCAAATAAAACTTCATTAAAAGACTATAAAGTTGCAGCTTGGACTAATCTAGATTTTGCACCAGTCAATCAAGAAACACAAAGTCGTGTAAATAATATCGCCGAAACAATTATCAAAAATAAAGGTATTGTAGATTTTGAAGCAAAACCTGATTTTGATTTTATAGAATCTATGGATACATATGCTTCACTTCTTCATCCCACTATGGCCTCTAGAAGTTCCGAAGAAGATTATCAAAAATTATTAGATAAACTCGAAAAAATAGAATCTTTTGATAACAATAAATCAACTACCCTAGACCCAACCCATGATAGCCAATCTGCCTACACATTAAAAAAACAATTATCGTCTTTGCGTGATTACAATATGGCAAATGAAAAAAGAACCCATCTACGATGGGCTTGGCACGAATTTTTTAAAGAATATGATGCAGTTATTGCTCCTATAATGGCTACTGATGCCATAGAGCATGATCATAGCGCCTTTGGGGATAGAACTATTATGGTTGATAATGATGAAAGACCGTATTTTGAGCAAATTTTTTGGGCAGGATTAGCTATTGCAAGCTATCTTCCTTCAACAGTTATACCTACTGGTCTTAGTAAAAAAGGACTACCAATTGGAATACAAATAATAGGTCCACAATATGGTGATCTTAAGACTATAGGGCTTGCAAAATTATTAGAAAAAGAAGGTTATAAGTTCCAATCCCCAGACTCTTATCCAGACTAGAATTATTATTGATTAATTAAAGACTACAGTTTTTATACCATTGAGCATAATACGTCTTTCTGAATAAAGTCGGACAGCCCTTAAAAGAACGGACGACTCAATATCATAACCACTCTGTTGCATGCTCTCTGGAGATGTACTGTGATCAACTCTTCGAATATCCTGTTCTATAATTGGACCCTCATCTAAATCGTCTGTAACGTAATGAGCAGTAGCACCGATAATTTTCACACCTCTCTCATGAGCTTGGTGGTAAGGTTTAGCCCCCTTAAAGCCTGGAAGAAAGGAATGATGAATATTAATACAATCAGACTTTAACCCACTTAGAAATTCAGGTGAAAGAATTTGCATATATCTCGCTAGAATAACTAATTCTGCATCATTATCTCTAATTATATCTTTAAAAAGTTTTTCTTGATCTTTCTTTGTTTCGGAAGAAACTGGTAAAAAATGATAAGGAATTTTATTCCACTCCGAGAAACTTCGAGCATCATCATGGTTAGAGATAATGGCTTTAATGTCTATTGGCAGCGCATCAATTTCCCACCTATGAATAATATCATTCAAACAATGACTATATTTACTCACTGCAATAACTGTTCTGCATGGAACTTCGGCATTATAAAAATTACAATCAATATCAAATTCTTTTAAATCTTTTAAGAACCTACTTTCAAAATCTTCGAGATCAAAAGCCTTAGAGTCATTTTTTTGAAAAGCAATACGATTAAAAAAACGATTTGTATCATTCGCACTAAAAGATGAAACCTCGGTCATAAAGGCATCGTTCTTAGATAAAAATTGAGTCACAGCAGCAAGTATACCGGGTTTATCCGGGCAACTAAATTGTAATATTACTTTCTCTGCTCTCATTTTAAACTCTCTACTTATTGGAGACTAAAAGCCCTTCCAATAAACCAAAATGTACCTAAGGCAATTAAAATAATTGCCGTAAAGTTAAACAAATAGTCTTTATACTTAATTAAAGATGATTTCCCTAGCATGTAAAGTATAACTATCGCAAGTATAACCACTAAAATCTGACCAAACTCAACACCTAAATTAAAACCCAGAAGTGCTGTAACTGTTTTATCTTTGGGCAAACCAAGGTCAATAAGAACGCTTGCAAAACCAAAACCATGAATTAATCCGAATATTAATGTTAGGCCAGGGTTATAATACTCTGCATCACTCTTTGTTTGTACAAGCATTGAATAACTAAAAGTAAATATAATTAGACCAAGCCAAGTTAAAGGCGAAATGATCCCTCCAAATAGAATTGAAAGAATAAAGAGAATTAATAAGAAGCTAAAAGATCCTATGGTGAAAGAATTTTGACTTTTATCATCTAAAATTAACGACTCACTAGCTACAAGTAAAATTGTAAACCCTATTAAAGCCTCAATAGCTACTGTAGATGGTTGAATTAAACCAAGAGCAGCTAGAGCCAGTGTAATAGAATGACCTAGAGTAAAGCCTGTAACAGTCAGTAAGACCTTTTTTAATCTTATTGTAATAAGCAAAAGAGCCAATAAAAAAGCTAAGTGATCATATCCGGATAAAATATGCTCAAATCCAAGTTTAATATAATCAAAGAAAATTTGTAATGCGCTTCTTTGATTTTTACCTGATGAAAGTGAAAAGCTTGCATCTTTTTGTGTAGAAGTAAAAATCGTCTCTTGCCAATCATTTTCTCCAATACGAATACGTGCAAAATGAATATGGCCAGCCGAAACTGAAAAAAACGAATTATTTTCTATTTTCATAATCCCTGTATTTTCAGAACATTTAAAATTTAACAAGGATTTGAGAGAACTCTCATCTGTTATTTTTGTTGGAATATCTTTAGCGAGGTTACATTCTTTTTCATTTATGAATACCTTTATATTTTTCTTAAGGTGCTTGGTAAGTTGCTCGCTTAGATTATCTGAATATCCATCAAGAACAGGTAAAAGGGTAACCTGTCGAGATGTTACAGAAAAAACTGCCATTATGTTTTCATTTTCAACAGTCCAATTTGAAAATGACTGACTAATTTGATGCGCATTTAAGTTAAAAGAGCTAAAAATTAAAACAAGAAAAACAAAAGATAATTTTATTTTATTCATCAAATTTCTCATCATAAATAACGTTGTATCTTTGCCTCAACCATTCAAGATAATTCGTTAAAGCGGTTTCATCAGATCGTCTTATATACTCAGCTTTAACTTTTTCGTTCATATCAGAAAAAGGAAGTGGTTCACCTTTCTTTGAGTCAACGAGATACAGAAAGTTATAGCCATTGCTTGTCTCTATCTCACTGGTTATTTGTCCATCCTTTAGATTGAAAGCATTTTTTACTAAAACTGGATCTAAATAATCTAAAAGTTTTCTCTCAGGAAGATAGGTATCTGGGATTTCAGGTAAAAATTTATCCCCCTCCTTAAGAGAAACCTCATCAAAATCTTCTCCATTAATTAACATTTCACGGATAGAATCTAATCTAGTATCGTCTTTTGCCGTATTATCAAATTTTACAAAGATTTTTTTTAATCTTAACTCCTTTGGAGGCAAAAAGAAGGTGATATTTTCATTATAAAATTTAATCAAAACCTCATCAGTTATCTGAAAATCATTATTTTCTGATAAAATACTATCTATCATTGAGTTTATAATCATTTTGCGAACAGGGTTAGAGTTTTGAGGCAGATTTAATTCTACTCCCCTTTGAAGTAAAAGCTGTTCATCAATTAAACGGTCTAAAACCAACCTTACTTGTTCGGGAGTAATAGAATTTTCTTTATTCATGGCCAAGGCACTTAGCGCAAGATCAAGATCGGATTGCAGAATCGGATGATCATTAACTAAAGCAATAATATTGGATTGGGTCTTATCTAATTTTTGATTATCAAATATCCCTAAAAAAATAAAAATCAGACCAGCCGTTATCCCTGAAAAAAGAAATATACTTTTTTTCATTACTAATCTCAGTTTTTAGAAATATAGATTGGAGATGACCAAGCCCTGTGTTCTTCTTTTGATAAACACTGGTCACTAGAATCAACCCTATAATCTCCCCAACATGGATTTACTTCAACACAATTACCTTCTTCATCAAATGTACACCTGAGTGAATCACCATTTATTGTATCTGTTGGTTCTTGAATAGCTCTTACATAATAAATTGATTTTCTACCATCAGTAATAAAGTCAGGATCTTCAAAATTAACTTCGCAACCATCCCCGCCATCACAAGGTAAAACCATCCATGGGTCTTGTATTAAGTCTTCCACTTCTTCATTTTCATTTATTTGGGGTGTAATTTTTACTACTTCAATACGAGAAATTTTCAATCTTTCTGATGAAGGATTATAGCATTCTCCACCACATAAAGTATCAATTTTTTCAGCTGGTAATCCATCCATAGCATAATCTTCACATCCAGCTTTTTGTTTAAAAGCACCTACAGCTTTTACATTAAATTTTGGATTCTCAGACTTCTCTAAAGTTGAACCCATTGGATTTAACTCAGGTCCAGAAATTTCATCAAACCATAAAAGTATTCTTGGACCAGATGTCCCATAAATTTCTTTCTTTTCCATAGCATCCCAAATAGCATTTCTATTTCTTCCCTCAGAATGAACCGCCGCAAGACCACCTTGAGTCCAAAAACTTTGCTGACGCTCAAGCTCGGTTAATTGAAAACCAGCATTAGTGTTTAATAGTTCTTCACGGCTAATTTCGGTAATAAATGAATTTTTTGGTTGAGCACTTGGTATTAAATAACCTCTGTAAAATTCACTTCGAGCTCCAGCAGCTTCTGTTGTTAATTTACGATCTACTGGTTTATAGCCAGTTCCAGGTCGGGCTCTGTGGTTGTCTGAAGCCGATATAAAGCCCCAATTAAAATTTTGTGGTTCTTTTGATTCAAAATTTGTAATTGCTAATCCATATTGAACTGAAGTAGTTGGATTATGGTTAAATGCAGGTAAAAAACAGTCTTGGCACTGTCCAGAATTAAGATAATCCTCAGAATTTTCTCCAGGAACAGCTAGGTGAAAACCAACTCCTAAATTTGCAGTTACTTGCCTTGCTTTTTCAGCCCTAAGAGAACACTCCTCTTTACCTAATCCTTCACTCAAACATCTTGCTTCTATTATTTGACCTGCCCTCCAGCATGAAGGAAGGAAAGTATCAGTTGGCATAGGGCATGTTGGATTTTCAATATCACCAATAACTTGTCGATAAGGCCTAAATTCTTCAGAATTACCGTGTCCAGACATAACCTCTATTATAGGAAAGGCCTCCGGTCGCATTTCTTTTTTAAGTTGCTTATCCCATGACGTAGTTGGAGGCGTATAAAAACCCCAAGATGAACCATGTGGTATAATAATAGGTCTTAGGGATTGTTCTTCGAGACGCCTTACTAACTCACCTGGATCTCTTGCTTCTTCAAAACAATCATCTGGTAATTCATTTGAAGGTAGACTTGCGTCACAAGATGGAGCCTCTCTAGCCTCTTTTAAGAAAGCTTGAAGATTTGCATATTCTTGAAAATTCTTAAGATCTAAAAAACCCAATAATTGAAAATTATTTGATGTACTATTTCTTAAAGCATTAACTGCCACTCCAGATGCTGCAATAGGTCTTTTAGCTACATTTTCATCCTCAAGATCTCTAAAAATAACATTCTTATGACCATAATGTTCAGATGGCGTAGCTCCAACCTGCGTCCACTCAAATCCAATAAATGAAATAACATCTGTACTTTCTTCTTTATTGGAAGCAAAAGAGCATTGACGAATAAGTTCTTTAGTTTGTTTCCATTTTCTAGGTGAAGATGCCTCAGCATGATCAGTAGTAGCCCAAAAATCAATTCCTGAGCAATATCGAGCATAATCGCAAGCATCAGACATTGGAGCAGAACCTGAGCCATTTAACATTGGTAATGTCCACATAAAGGCATCAGTAGAAAATGTTGTGTGTACGTGCAGATCGCCAAAAAGAATCTGCTTGGGTTCTTTAACTCCTAAATTTTTAGAAGCATCATTTTGTATTTTTGTTCTTTGAGAAATTATTCTATCGGGAATTATTTTTCCTTGGATAGATCCAACCTGCTCTAACTTTCCAATCCAACCGTAATAAAGACCTCCGGCAAAATAAGTCGTTCCAACAAGGAATAAAAATAAAACTAATAAAACTAATTTTTTCATAAGCTAAACCCCTATAATATTTATGACAAAAATCCTTGTAATATGGCAGCCTCTTGTCTGACTTTTTCTGGACCTCCAAGCATTTGTCTACTCAACCCTATCCTTTTAAACCAATAGTGCATACCTAAAAGATCTGTAAAACCCATTCCCCCAAATACTTGTGTAGAGACTCTTGCAGTATCATGGCCGACCTCTGATAAATGAGCTTTTACATGACAAGATAAAAGGTCTGCTTCTTCCTTAATATGATCTTGAGCGTAAGCAGCATACCAAAGTAAGGATTTACATGGCTCAATATCAGCAGCCATTTCTGCACACATATGTTTAACAGCTTGAAAAGAGCCAATTACTCTATTGAATTGTTTTCGTTCAAGAGAATATTCCACAGCATTACTTATCATATTTAAACTAGCACCCAATATATCTGCTGCTAATAGAACACGTCCCACCCCTATAGTTTTTTTAATTGCATCTTTTCCACCAGGAATTATTTCAAAATCAACACCCTCACAGACAACCTCAACAACTGGTCGGGTGGAATCTATCGTCGGAATTTCACTAATTGTTACCCCTGGATTCTCCGTATCAATAAGAATAAGATTATCATCCAAAACTGTTATTATAATTCTTGGATTTAACTCTCCATCAAGACCAAAAATAGCAGTCCCAGAGACTTTTGAGTCATCTAACTTTAATCCTGCATTACTTCTTTTTCCAATCGCTTCTGTAAGCGATACACATGCAGTTATTTCCCCAGATGCAATTAATGGAAGCCATTTTTCAGATAAAAAATTTCCTTTCTCATACAGTAATGCTGTAGGGGCCATTACTGAATTTCCAATCCAAGGAGTTGGAACAGCATAGCGACCAAATTCTTCTGCGATAAGAGCAGCTTCTAAAACTCCCAAACCTGAGCCTCCATACTCCTCGGGTATTAGAATACCAGGAAGACCCATCTCAATTACCAATTGCCTAATATTTTCTCGAATACCATCATCGCCCTTTGAGTGATTTCTAAGAAGATCTATATTGATATTATCTTCAAGCATTTTTCTAACACTTTCGGATAGAATTTCTTGTTCTTCAGACAAAGCAAATTCCATTATTTTTTTCCTTCAATAATTGGTTTAGGCTCTCTTGGCATCCCTAATCCAGCTTCACTAATAATATTTTTTTGTATCTGAGCTGTTCCACCACCAATAATGAGGCCGAGATCAAACATGTACTTCCATTGCCACTTTCCTGATCCATGGTCATGATTACTTCTTCCATAAATTGTCCCCAACTCACCAAGTAAATCAATTGCAAACCCTGCTAGATCGTGGTTGAGCTGACACCCATTTAATTTAACTATTAACTTTGCCATTTTAACATCTAGTTTTTTATGTGAAGCGGTTAACAGCCTCAAACTATTAAAGGACATACTTAAAACTCTTGCTTGAAGCCTCATTAGGCGATCTAAGTATACTGGATTATCAATAAGCCTTTCTCCGTTAACTGTTTCCTCCTGCATTAAATCGATTATTTCCTTAAGTCGCGTTGCGGATTGATTGGGATCACCCAGCATACCTCTTTCATGGGTTAATGTAGCATTAGCCACATACCAACCTTCGCCTCGTTTACCAACAATCTGAGATTTTGGAACTCTAACATCAGTAAAAAATACTTCATTGAATTCTGCGTGACCTGTCATTGTCATTAGCGGCCGAACTTCTATTCCTGGTGTCTTCATATCAATTAAAAGATATGAGATACCTTTATGTTTAGGTGCGTCAGGCTCTGTTCGCACTAGGCAAAACATCATATCTGAAATTTGAGCACCAGAAGTCCATATTTTTTGGCCATTAATAATAAAGTCATCGCCATCAACAATAGCTTTTGTTTGTAATGAGGCTAAATCAGAACCTGATCCAGGTTCAGAATAACCCTGACACCAAATAACTTCTCCATTAATAGTTTTTGAAATCCAAGATTTTTTTTGTTCATCCGTCCCTAGCTCCAAAAGAGTTGGCACAAGCATTGATATGCCTTGATTTGCCATTCCCATAGGAATACTTGATTGGCTAAATTCTTCTGCAATTATTCTTGATTTTAATACGTCTGAATCTCCACCAAAGCCTCCGTACTCACTCGGTATTGTTCTCGCAGCATATCCGTTCTCAATTAGTTTTTTTTGCCATTCTAATTCTTCTTGATTTGGCCTAACAGGTGTTCTTGCTTTACCAGCCATGTGAGAGTTTTTTTTAAGAAAAGCAATTACTTCTTCTCTAAAAGACTTGTACTCAGGTCCTGCATTTAAATCCATTGAATCAACCTTTTGTATTTTTTATCTTAAATCAAAAATTAATTATAGACCACTAACTATTCTTCTCAAGTTTTAAGATAACGGGTGCCAAAATACCGCATACAGAATTTTAATTTTAATTTTACAAACATATCAAAGGTCGATAGAAGTTAATTATTAAAAATTTAATAATAAAATCGTGATTTGATCTTATTGCTACGATTTAAAATGAAAAGCTAAAATGGAAAGTAATTCCATGGATTTAAACTGAACAAAGGTAAGTAAATGAAAAAATTATTATTAACACTATTAGTATTTCTAGGTTTTAACCAAGGCAATAGTTATGCAGAAACAATGCCAGAAGGAACTAATGCTTTTTCTTTTAGTTTTGAGTCAATCGATGGAAGTCAGATGGACTTATCCCAATTCAAAGGAAAGGCTTTATTAGTAGTAAATACGGCTTCTTTATGTGGTTTTACCGGTCAGTACGAGGGTCTACAAAGTCTCTGGGAAAAATACAAAGATCAAGGTTTGGTCGTCATTGGAGTTCCCTCAAATAACTTCAAAGGGCAAGAGCCTGGAAGTGATGGAGAAATTAAAGAATTTTGTGAAACAACTTTTGGTATTGATTTTCCTATGACTACTAAAGTTAATGTTACAGGTGATGATGTTCACCCATTTTATGTTTGGGCAAATTCGCAATCAGGACAAGCGCCAAAATGGAATTTTTACAAATATCTAATTGCACCCGATGGATCTTATCAAAAAATCTTTTCTATGATGACAAAGCCAAATGCAGGAAAAGTTATAAAGGCTATAGAAAGTATTCTTCCATCCAAATAATATGAAAAAGTTATCTTTCTTTTTAATTTTATTTTCTCTGGTAACAACAAGTAATGCTCATGCTCATATTGAGGTTAGTAATTCTTGGGCTAGATTAATTCCTAATGGCATGGGTGCTTTATTCTTAGATCTACAAAACTCACATTCTGAATCTGATATTCTAATACGCGCGTCCTCACCCAATGCTAAATCTGTAATGCTTCATCAAACCGAAAGAAAAAATAATATCACTTCTATGAAACATCTAATGAATGGAATTAAAATTCCTGCAAATAAAAATGTATCACTCAAGCCAGGCAGCTATCATATTATGCTCTCAGGATTAGATAAAAATTTGAAGCTGGGTGATAAAATTCAAGTTACCCTTGAATTTAATAATAGTGGGCCTGTTACCTTAGAGCCAATTTTAAAAATCAAACCACCAGTTTACAATCAATAAAAAAGGCTGCATAAAAATACAGCCTTTTGATATTAACTTTTGTTTAATCTTAAATTTAAGATGCTGGATTATATCCAAGAATAGCTTTTATTTCTAAGAACTCTTCAAAACCTAATTCACCCCATTCTCTTCCATTACCAGATTTTTTATATCCACCAAACGGTGCTGCAAAATCAGGTCCAGCACCATTAACATGCACATTACCCGAGCGAATTTTTTCAGCAAATTTCTGAGCCTTCTCTTGACTACCCGAAACATATCCAGAAAGTCCATACTCAGTATCATTGGCGATAGAGATGGCGTCATCCTCATCTTTATAGGGAAGGATTGAGAGTACAGGACCAAAAATTTCTTCACGCGCAATAGTCATATCATTACTGACATCAGAAAAAACTGTTGGCTTAACATAGTAACCAGCGTTTAGACCTTCCGGTTTTCCAGGGCCTCCAGCTACTAGCGTCGCACCCTCTTCTATACCTTTTTCAATAAGAGCTTGAATTTTATTAAACTGTACCTCACTTACAACAGGACCCATTCCTCCTGGGGCAACATCCGTTGGGTTTCCAACAACCGTTGCTTCAGCAGTTGCTTTTGCAATTGCTACAGCTTCATCTTGTCTATCAGAAGGTACAAGCATTCTTGTTGGTGCATTGCAAGATTGACCAGAATTTGTGAAAACGCTTCCTACTCCACCAGATACTGATTTATTAAAATCAGCGTCATCAAGAATAATATTAGCTGATTTACCACCTAATTCTTGCGCTACTCTTTTAACACTATCAGCTGAAGCTTTGGCTACCGCAATACCTGCTCTTGTTGATCCAGTAAAAGACATCATATCTATATCAGGATGAGAAGACATAGCTTCACCAACGCTAACTCCATCGCCATTTACTAAATTGAACACTCCAGCAGGAACTCCTGCTTCATCAAGCACTTCAGCAAATAAAATAGCATTTAAAGGGGATACTTCAGATGGTTTTAAGACCATAGTACATCCAGCTGCTAATGCAGGAGCAACTTTACAAGCAATTTGATTAATTGGCCAATTCCAAGGTGTTATGAGACCACAAACACCAATTGGCTCCTTACGTAATCTTGTTGTTCCTTTATCTTCAACAAAATCATAATTTTTAAGAATTTCCATAAATGTTGCAAAATGACCTGCTCCAGTAGCAGCTTGTGCTGCCTTAGAGAGCCATAATGGTGCTCCCATTTCAGATGAGATAGTTTCAGCAATTTCATCGTATCGGGATTGATAAACTTCAAGAATTTTACCCATAAGAGCTATTCTTTCTTCTTTAGATGTTTGAGAAAAGCTATCAAAAGCATTTTTCGCAGCTGCAACAGCTTTATTAACATCTTCGCTATTTCCCATAGCTATTTTCCCAATAGACTCTTCAGTGGCTGGATTAATGACATCCAGATATTGTGGATTAACCGGATCAACCCACTCTCCATTAATATAAAACTGAACACATTCTTTCATTAAATTATCCTCCAATTTAAAATTTTTTTTATTACAGCACAGCAATAATAAAGCAACAATACCTTTTACATGTAAAAATAAATTATTATAATAAAAAAAATTTAAAAATAAAATTCGGGGAATTTATAATGGCTAAACCATATCCAAAAGAAGATCATTTAATAGGAAACTTTGCACCATTAAGAATGGAAAATAATGTAGGAGACTTAATTATTGAAGGGAATGTTCCGGAAGGAATAAATGGTACATATTATAGAAATGGTCCAGACCCAAAATTTCCTCCTAGAGGTGGAAAATCTCATTGGTTTGGAGGTGACGGTATGGTTCACGCATTTCATATAAATGAAGGTAAAATTTCATATATCAATCGCTGGATGAGAACAGTTAAATGGACAAAAGAAGAAGAGGCTGGAGAAGCATTATTCCCCAGTGGAATGGATCCAACAGATACAGATCCATCAGTTCAAGGTCTAGAAACAGATGGCTTAGCAAATACATCAATCGTTTCACATGCAGGTAAACTTTTAGCACTTGAGGAAGCTCATGCACCATTTGAGTTTGACCCTCATACTCTCGAATCATTTGGATCTCATACATTTGATGGAAAATTACAAGGACCTGTTACAGCCCACCCTAAGGTTGACCCCAAGACGGGTGAGCTATTATTTTTTGGTTACATGGCTGATGGTTTTTTTAGTGATACAATAAGATTTACAGCTGTCTCTAAGGAAGGAAAAATTACTAAATCTGAGCTAATAAAAGCTCCATTTCCATCAATGGTACATGATTTTTTTGCTACAGAAAATTATATTATAATCCCAGTATTCCCTTTAACAGGTGATTTTGAAAGAGTCATTAATGGCGGACCTGCGTTTGCCTGGGAACCAGAAAAAGGAGCGCATATTTGCATCTTACCAAGAAATGGATCAGCTAAGGATGCTGTATGGATAGAAACTGACCCTTCATTTGTTTTTCATTACATGAATGCTTACGAAGAGAATGGTTCAATCATTAGTGATTGCATGGAATTTGAGTTACCGCCTTTATTTCCTTATGCTGACGGAACTATGCCAAAACAGTCAGGTGTAGAGGCAAAGCATGCAAGGTGGGAGATCAATCTAAATAAATCTAAACTTTCAAAAACTTCATTAGATACAATAACTGGAGAATTCCCAAGATTCGATGAGAGATTTGCTCTTCAAAAATATTCTAATGGTTATTATGCTGGAAATATAGGAAAACATCCAAAGGGTATGTCCTTAAATTCAATAATACATTATGACTATAAAACTGCTGAAAGAACTTCATATACAACAGAAGAAGGTGGAGCAGTAGGTGAGCCTGTATTTGCACCTAAATCAAAAAATAGTCCTGATGGTGAAGGTTGGTTAATTGCAACTGAATATAATGCAAAAGAAAATAGATCAAATCTTATTATACTTGATGCAAAAAATGTAAGTGATGGCCCTGTAGCATCGGCCCAACTCCCTCATAGGGTACCTTATGGTTTCCATGGCTGGTATGAGAACAGAGCATAACTAATTAAATGATTTCTAAAGTTAAGTTTTTATGTTCCTTATTTGCGCTTGCTTTATTGCCTCTTGAAATTTTTTCTCAAGAGAATAATAAAATTGTCTATGACCAAATTTACTTTCAGAAATTTAATATAACAAATGCTGCGGATGCTATTAAAAGAATTCCTGGTGTAGAAAACTTAAGTTCAGGTAACTCTTCAGCAAATTATGAACCGGGTGGTAACAACAAAAAGAGAGGTTTTGGTTCATCAGGAACTCAAATTTTAATTAACGGAGAAAGACAATCTTCAAAAAGTAATAATATTATAAAAACTTTAGAGCGAATAAATGCTGAATCATTAATTAAAATAGAGGTAATAAGAGGTTCAGAAGCAGGACTTGATGTTCGCTCAGATGGAGTAATCATAAATATTATAGTTGATGGAAGTTCATCAAAAGGTTCTGGTACATGGAGTTCTGCTTTAGGTTTTTTAACTTCAGGTGATAGTAATTGGAGAGGAACTGGGTCCTGGGCAACCAAAATAAAAAAAACCGATGTTGTTTTAGGACTAGAAAGAATTGGTGACTTAAATAGTAGAAAATACAATGAATTTACTGTCGATAAAACGCAATCACTGCTTTACTACAGGTTGCGTGAGACAATTGAATATCAGACTGGTAATAGAATAAGCCTAGATTTAAATTCAAAAATTAATAATAAAAATACTTTGAGAATTAATGCATTGGTGTGGTTTGATGGAAAGGAAAATGCGCCACAGATTCAAGAATATTTTTTGCCAGCCGATGTCAAAAATGAAGCATTTTATGAAAAAATTGATTGGGATAGAAAAGAAAATAATGATGGCTGGGAATTTGGAGGTGATTGGGAACATCAATTCAACAAAGCAAATTCATTTAAATTAAGGGCTGTCTTTACAAAAGAAAATGAGGATCAAGAAGATCTCTCATTTTTAAATGATACGGTAAATCTTTATAATAATATCGTTGAAACAAACGATAGAAGTGAAAGTGAGAGAATAATTCGATTAAGTTTTAATAAACAGCGCAGCAAAGGTGGTTATCTTGAGTATGGATTTGAAAGTGCATACAACGAATTAGACAGGACTTTTAATTTGATTTATTTCGATAGCAATTCTAATCAAACAGATTCAGGTTTATTAAATACCTCAGGTACAGTTGAAGAAGATAGATACGAAGCATTCTTATCTTATAATTTCCCTTTTACAAAAAAAATTAGGACTGAGTTAGCTTTAAATTATGAATGGTCAGAAATAAGCCAATCAGGTGATGTAAATCTCTCAAGAGAATTTAAATATTGGAAACCGCGGATAGATATTAAATGGGACTATAAAAAAAATAGGCAAATTAGATTAAGTATAGAAAGAAGTGTTGGTCAGATTAATTTTGATGATTTTATTTCAAGCTATGATCAATTTGAAGAAACTATTAGAGCAGGAAATCCTGATTTAAAACCTGAAACAGCCTGGGAATTAAAACTAGAACATGAATGGCGACTACCGAATGATGGAGGGGTTGTAACATTAAAAGGCTTGGCAAGCGAAATAGACGGACCAGTTGATAGATTACCGATAGATGGTTTTGCTGGTATAGGAAATTTAGGATCTGGTGAAAGAACCCAAGCAAGAATTGATGGAAGCATTAGAATAAATAAACTTCTTGAAGGGGGAGTTTTTAGATTCATGGGCTACCTTCAAAGTACAGAGGTTTTGGATCCTGTTACAAATATTAAAAGAGATTTTTCATGGTTTAAAAGATGGGAAACTATGATCGGCATAAGACAAGATATCCCTGGGGGTAAATACAGCTGGGGCATTACTTACAGATCGCAATCGCAGTTCAATATTTATGACCCTTATTTATTAGGAAGATTTGCACAAGATCCAACTTTAGGATTTGGCTTTACTGCTAAAATTAACCCTCAATTAAATTTGAACTTTATGGCAAAAAATATTTTTGGTACAAATTTTGGTTTTGGAAGAAAGCAAATTTATAATGGATTTAAATCTAATAATGATCTTCTTATTCAGGAAAATTTTGATGTAAATGATCACAGTTTTTTTAAAGTTGAACTTGAAGGAACTTTTTAGAGTTAACCATTAGGGTTTGTAAATTCGGCGTTTTCATCGTATTCAACAACTTTATTAAGTCTTTTGTCAAATACAGCTATTCCTAAGCAAATAAACATTAAGGCTATAGCTAGATAATAAGGCGAATTAGAATTCCAAATAAATAATTGCATACCTGTTAAAGGGTTAATAAGAAAACCAGCAGCATAAGAACTTACAAGAATTCCAGCTGCTGCCCCTTGCTCATCCTCACCAACAGCCAATGATAGGCCTGTAAATAAACCTGGACCCATTAAAGCACCCCCTACCCCATAAACAGCCATTGCGAGGCCTGTTACATAAAGTCCATTTGAAATCACAATTAAAAATAAAGATATAATTGTTGCAATAGATCCAAGCCTTAGTAAAAGAGCAGGTGTTGGAGAAATTCTTCGAATAATACCCAATTGAACTATTAAAGTAGCAATACCAGTAAAAATTAACATAGTTCCGGTATAAACTGATGCTTCGGTATTTGAATAACTAAACTTATCCTGAAGATAGAGTGATAATATTTGCATAACAACAGCACTTGTTTGACTAATGCAAAGCCCCATTAATGCAAAAGAAATCACCCTTGAGTCAAATGGTGTCAATCGAGCTTCCTGGACTTTAGCCGGACGTATTGGTTTAGTTTTTTCTGGTAGGTAAATAAATATTAAAAGGGCAATAAAGCCAGTAATACCTCCAAATAAAAAGTAAGGGACCAAAGGTCCTAATAATACCGCTGCCGAAGCTAGTCCAGGTCCAACAATACCACTTATAGCAAATGCCGAACCCATAACAGCCATAACGCCTGAGCGCTCTCGTTCAGTCGTTCTATCCGCTACGTAAGCCATTGAAGCAGAATGGGCTCCAGATCCAAGAAAACCATAACAACCTCGAGTTAAAATCAATAATCCAAACAAAGTAGGTAAGTTAATTGCCCCAAGTTCATTTAATCTAAATTCAACACCCATTAATATGGTTGTTATTGAATAAATAATTAATCCAAGAATAATTATAGATTTCCTTCCTAAATAATCACTTTTTTTACCCCAAAAAGGGCTCATGATCATCCAGCCAAGCGCAGATAATGAAAAAATAAAGCCTACTTGTACTTCAGATAAACCAAGGCCTCGCGCATAAGGAGGTAAAACAGCAATAAAAAGTGTTTGGCCAGTACCAATTGCAAACATGCCCAGGAATAAAACACGGAATCCTAACTTTCTCTCTTGAGGTGTGGTTTTTATAGAAGTTTTCATTATATTTGCTAAGTAGCGTTACTTCCCATAGCGCCATCAGCTAATCTTCCACCATCAACGTTTAAATCTGATCCTGTTAAATATTCAGTTGTACAAAGAAATAAAATAGCATCCGCCATATTTTTTGGGAGGCCAACTTCTCTCAAAGGGGTTTCTAACTCAAAGAAACCTTTTAAACCATCATCGCCTTCATCTCCTCCACCAACCATAGGAGTCCAAACGACACCAGGATGAAGAGCATTAATTTTTATATTTCTATGAGCAACCTCTATCGCTGCCGCTTTAGTCATAGTTGTAACAGCACCCTTAGAAGCACAGTAACCAGATGCCTCAGGTAGACCCATTTGTCCCATTAAAGAGGACACATTTACTATAGACCCACCGTCATTCATTTCCTTTAAACAATGCTTCATTCCTAACCAAGTGCCATCGATATTTACAGAACAAATTTGATTAAAATCATCCAATGTTGTTTCCAAAACTGGTTTTAAGAAAAACTGTCCAGCGTTATTAACTAAAATATCTATTAAACCAAAATGATCTTTTGTTTTTTTAATAACCTCGATCCAATTATCTTCATCTGCAACTTCATGAGAGATAAATAAGCTCTTAGTACTATACTTAGCGATCATTTCAGCAGTCTCTTTTCCAGCATCCTGATTACGCCCAGTAAAGACTACTGATGCGCCTTCCTTGGCAAGAAGAATTGCTGTTTCCCTTCCTATGCCCGATGTTGCGCCAGTTACTATTGCTACTTTATTATCTAATTTTCCCATATTCATTTACCTTGCACTCATCCCACCATCGATGGTTAATTCAGCACCTGTTATAAAGAATGACGATTCTGAAACTAAAAAAAGAATAGTTTTAGCTATCTCTTCTGAGGTAGCTTTCCTGTTAAGAGGAATGTTCGACTTAATATATTGATCTTCATCAACATCACCAGAAAAAGTTTTACTGATATCAATATCAGTTAGCCCAGGATGAATTGAATTCACTCTAATTTTTTCAGGACCTAACTCACATGCGCCGGCCTTTGCTAAAAGCCTAATTCCGCCTTGAGCTGCACAAAATGCAGTAGCGTTTGAAACACCAACTTTTCCTAAAACAGAGGATATCATTACTATTGATCCACCATTTCCATGCTCTCTAATAGCTTTTGTTCCATATTTAAGACCTAAGAATGATCCTGTGAGGTTTTGATTAATTACATCTTTAAATTCTTTTAGGGATGAACTTTCCATGGACTGCGATATAAAACTTCCTGCACTATTAACAATACTGTCAATATGCCCAAACTCTGAACTTGCTTGACTAATAACATTTTCCCAATCGCTTTCTGATGTTACGTCATGTTCTATATATTTTGCAGAACCGCCATTACCTATGATTTCTTTTTCGACAGAAAAACCTTCTTCTTTTCTCTCGCATGTTAAAATAATATTTGCGCCCTCTGATGCGAGAAGCCTAGAGGCATCAGCTCCAATGCCTCTCCCTCCGCCAGTGATAATAATATTTTTACTTAGAAGAGATTTCATGAATTTTCCGAAGATTATTAAATCTTATTGTACAAAAAAAAAGGATGAAACGCTAGCGCTTCATCCTTTATTCCTACTTTTAATTCTTGTTAACAAAAATTTCTTAATTCAAAAATCCATATTCATAGGTCACCCTAGCTTTAGAATCTAACGATGGTAATGAGAAACAAATATTTGTTACTTTTTTACAACATAATAAATCTTGAACTTTAAATTCCAAATACTTATTAATATGTAGTAGAATAATTTTTACGGAGGGTATGATGAGCGAAACAATAAAACCAATTGATGAAAAACTTGAAAATTTAAATATCTTTGACCCAGAGCTTATGAAGTGTCCGCATGCATTTTATAAAAAATTAAGAGATGAAAGTCCAGTTTATCAGGACCCTACAACTGGTATCTTTCAAGTCTCGAAACATGAATTAATTTGTGAAGCAGCTCGTAATGCAAAGGTTTTTTCAAACGACTTTGGGGCTCTTCAGAAAGATGGTGGATCTGATTCTTATCCTCAAGAAGCTGCAGAAATTATGGCAAAAGATGGCTATCCTTCTGTAAATACAATGTTAACAGCCGACCCCCCTCGTCATACAAAATACAGAGGTCTTGTTGACAAAGCCTTTGCTCCAAAAAGAGTTGCTGATATGGTCCCAGCAATTGAAGAAAAAACTAACTATATAATAGATCAATTTTTCGATGATGGTAAATGTGAAGTAGCTAGTCAAATTGCGCAACCATTGCCGATAAGAGTTATAGCGGAGGCACTTGGTGCATCATCTGATGACTATGATAACTTTAAAATATGGTCACAGGCTTTTACTGATCAATTATCAGGGACAAGTACGCCTGATGAGCATATTGAAATAGCAAAAAAGCTTGTTCAATTTCAACAATATTTTGCTGATAGACTTTCTGAAAAAGCAAAAAATCCTTCTGATGATATTTTATCTGATTTAGCAACTCTTGATTTTGAAGATGAGAATGATGTATCAAGAAAACTTGAAACAGCAGAACAATTATCTATCATTCAACAACTTCTTGTTGCAGGGAATGCTACTACAGCACACTCAATTACTGAAGCCATCAAACTTCTAATCGAAAATCCGGATCAAATGGAATTAGTCGTGAATGATCATAGCCTAATCCCGAATATGATTGAAGAATCTCTCAGGCTTTTAACTCCTACAAATAATATGTGGAGAATTGCTACTGAAGATACTGAGCTTGGAGGTGTTGCTATACCTGCTGGTTCCGCATTACTTCTTCGCTACGGATCAGGAAATAGAGATGAGGAGTTATTTGAAAACCCTGACAAATTTGATGTAACGAGAAATAATGCAAGACGTCACGTGGCTTTTGGTCAAGGTATTCATGTTTGCCTCGGTATGAACTTATCAAGGAAAGAAATGTATACAGCGTTTCCAATTATTTTAGGTCGATTAAAAAATATGAGATTTGCCGATGGGAATAAATTTAATTATAGCCCTAATGTATTATTAAGAGGTTTAGACAACCTTTATATTGAATTCGATAAAGCTTAATTAGTTTCAATTATTTCATAGTCTAATATTTTTTTTTCTATTTGTAATTTAAGATTTACTTTCTTCTTTTCACTTATAAATCTTTTTTGAACTAAATTTCTTACCTCAGCGAAAGTTTTTTGTTTAGCTTTTGATATTGAAGAAATTTTTAGTATATGAAGGCCATAAGGTGATTTAATTGAGCCCTGCCATTTCTCGCTAGCAGAAAGAGAAAAAATTATTTGAGCAGTTTCTTCCCCAAAATGCCCTATTATAAAAGATTTACTCCTTTGGGCATAATTTTTCTGATATGGGAAAATTGAAATCTTATTTAATAAATTAGCATTAAAAAAATCTTGATTTTGCGACTTTGTATAATAATCTATATCGTCAATTATATTATCATCGTCCTTGCGAAAGAAAATATGTGAAAAAGTAATTTTTTCATCCTCAATATACAAAAAATTATTTTTATTATAGAAGGACAATAAATCTTCTTCGGAAACCTCTTCCTCAGGTAAATTATTAACAAGAGATTGCTCTCCAAGCTGTGCTAAACGACTTGAAATGACAGGATCAACTTTATCTAAACCCCAACTTAAGGCCTCTCTCTTTAAAACTTCCCTTTTTATATAATCCTTTTTAATTAATAAGACTTGAGCCTCTGTAAGATCTTCATATTTTATAAAAACTGGCTCTTCAAGATTTCTGTTAGCTAAGTAAAAAAATTTTAATGAACTATCATTGACAATAATTGAATTATCATTCAAATCTTTTTTACTCAAAAGCCCAAAAAAAATAACTATAATACCTAAGATAATTCCAAAAATTATATAAATTCTTTTTGTCATAACTAGCTATCTTGTCTTTACAATATTTAAAAGAGTTCGGGCAATCTAATTAAAAGGTTACTCGGGGCTATACCAAATGGGTGATGTGTATGCCCTCTCCTGCTGAGAGCTAGGAATAAATTCAGGTAATTTATTACCAAAAATCACACTATCATATGTTGTCCAGCGAGGTGTTGGTATCTCGATAACCCTTACATAATAAAAGGATTGTTCCTTTGGATTAAAATCTGGATCACTCCAAAAAGACACAAATTGAGCCTCACCGATACTATTTTTATATGTTGCAGTTTCAACATCAACAGTATTCGACCCAGCGTCTGAGGAAAGGTCCACGTCATAAACTTTTTCAGAAGAAGATCCGTCTTTGTTTGTCCATCCTTTTACTACTTGAACCCTTTCTAGGTTAGCACCATTAGGATCCTTAGCAGCCATAATTATGAAATTTGGAGACTTATTTCTTCCTCGTAACGGAAGATCAGAACCCATTGGAACTCCCTTATTGTATCCTAAATCAACAAAATTCGGATCAAAAGAATCTGTTTCAGAAAATTTCCATCCTCCAAAAAAACGAACAGCTATTCTTGGTCCAGTTGTTGCATAGGTTTCTTTTCGTTTAAAAGCATTAAAAATTTCTTCTCGAGTATTATCCCTTGCCCAAACACCAGCATACCCAGATGCTGTAATTTGCCAATTCTTCCAAAGATCACCTGAAGGTATATCTTCTCCATCAGCAATATTGACAGGCCGCCCACATCCAGCCATGCAACTATCAACACGGCCAGGCCCTGGTTCTGAGTCTAAGAATTTACCAAAGAAGTTATCCTCCTCAGATGCTGCTAAAGCAGTGTGATTATCGGTACTTCCTATGAGGCCAAACTTATATGGATTTACTCCAATCTTCTTTTCTATTTCCAATCCTCTTCTAAGACCAGAACGAACGTAACTACCTTTATACCTATATTTTTCTTTTTCTTTATATTTATAACACTTATAGTTCAATGGATCTTTACAATCTCCTGTAGTACTTATTCTAATTAATCTTTTTGTCTGACTTCTTCCAATATTTCCTTCCCATGTTTCATAATCTGCAAATTGATCATCAGGGGATAAGGCAGGGTGTGTTTCACTATCACCTTTAACTTGTGTAGCCTCTACTAATGGTTCCCATCTATTACGCATATTGGCATAAGCACTATCTATAGGCTCACCATAGGAATTTTCTGAAGGAAACATTCTTCCTCCACTTATGTTACTATTATGAGAAATTGATATAGCTTCTCCCCCAGTAGAAGAATTATATTCTTTAAGAAAATTCCATAGATCCTCTGGTTTACGGCTATCAATTGCAGAGAAGGGAATAATTTTTTGTGCTAATTTTGCATCATCTTTAAAAACTACGACTCTATGTAGGTTATCTCCGGTTGGAGCAGGTGTCCATTCATAACCAATAAGCGCAGTAAAAATCCCAGGCTGATTAAATTTATCAACATTTTCGGTTATTTCTTTCCAAATAGGGATGTAATCTTCTTTTGAAAATGTATCCTCTAATCTACCATCTAAACCATCAACAAATTCGGTAAATAAATTAGGATCATTTTCATCCATATATTTTCTCCACCTTTTACCAAGAGGTGTTTTTAAAATTTCAGGATCTCTATTTTCAATTCTTTTAAACATACCAAGAAATGTTGCATGATCGGAAACCATTAAAAAATCTAAAGGAACCCTTAATTTTGCTCTAACTCCTTTCTCAGAAATTACTTCCTCGCCTCGAGCAAATCTAAAAGCATCACTGGGTGTTAAATTTGAGTTACCAATTGTATAGGCATCAGCAGATTGATTGGAATGTAAGTGAGTATCACCCCATAAAAGTTTCCGAGGGTAGTCCTTATCTACTCCGGGAGAATATTCCACAGCATTTCCAAAAATCGGAATTATTAGGAGAAAAGAAAGAAAAAGAAAAAATTTTTTAAAACTAAACAAAACAAATCCCCCTGAATTTTATTAAATGATATTACATTATTTAAGCTAAAAAAAAAGCGACCATTTAAAATAGTCGCTTTAATTTTTTTATCTTAGTATTCTTAAAAAGAGGCAGAAAAT